>Ga0302326_10006467_pt1 | contig 26295 bp, 25 predicted proteins | sample Palsa_T0_3_FD_202264 | JGI IMG/M metagenome (GOLD analysis project Ga0302326, IMG submission 202264) | Peat permafrost microbial communities from Stordalen Mire near Abisko, Sweden - Palsa_T0_3 | ecosystem: Environmental > Terrestrial > Soil > Palsa > Peat permafrost | place: Sweden: Abisko... | reverse complement strand
GCACGGGGACGGCGGTTTCCCGCGCCGAACTTCCCTGGCTTCGACACGCTGGGCACGCTGGCCGCGATCAGGGAGACCGGCTTTGACTACTCCTGGTTCGTGCTCACCCAGAAGATCATCGAGAAGGAGTTCGCGCTGTCCGGCTCGGAACAGAACCCGGACCTGACCGGCAAGGACATCAAGCTGACGCTATCCCGGGTGCGACCGGGCGCCCCGGCTCCGGTGGAGGCGTTCAAACGGAACGGCGCCGACTTCGTGGTCGCCAGGACGCTGCCCGAACTCGTCGAGGGCATGAACAAGCTGACCGCGGAACCGCTCATCGACCTCGCTGACCTCGAGCGGCAGATTGTCGCGCGCGACCGGGAAATCGACCATCCGTTCACCAAGGACCTGCAGGTCATAGCGATCCGCAACGCCCGCCGCTACCGCGGCGACCGGCTCGCCCGTACCGCCGCTCCGCACAAGATCCTGGACCCCAGGGCCGGACCGTTGATCGCCGTCCGGCTCAACATCTTGACCCGCAAGACGCTGGGCGGCCTGCAGACCGACCTGTCCGGCCGGGTGCTCGGCATCGGGTCCGGCTCGCCGGCCGGGTTCGCCGGGTCGGGCCCCCGCCCGGTCCCGGGCCTGTACGCGGCGGGCGAGGTGGCCGGCTTCGGCGGCGGCGGGATGCACGGTTACCGGTCGCTGGAAGGCTCGTTCCTCGGCGGCTGCCTGTTCAGCGGGAGGCAGGCAGGCCGCGCCGCCGCCCAGCAGACCGACACCTGACGCAGGCCTCAGGGCTGCGGGTGTCCCCCGTGGGTTCCGCCGTCGGATGGCGTCTGCGAATAGCCGCCGTAATTCTCCCCTGGCTGCGGCGGCTCGGTGAATCCGCCGTAGGCCCCGCCCTGAGGCGGCTCGGTGAATCCGCCGTAGTGCCCGCCCTGCGGCGGCGTGGAGAATCCGCCGTAGTTCTCACCGGGCACCGGAGGTGTCGGGACGCCACCGGAGAGCCGGTAGTAAACCAGCGTGACGACGAGGGCGAGGAACGGGGAGATGAGGGTGCCCGAGATGACCGCGCTCAGGCCGCTGCCGAGCACGCCCGGCAGGGCCGAGAAGATCAGGCCGAGCACGAGGTCCACGACGAGCAGGATCACGTACACCATCACCAGCGTGCCGAACACGTGCCAGCCATGGCCCCGGACCAGCGCACGGCTGCGTCCGAAGGACGCCATCGCCCCGACGCCCTCGATCACGATGACCGGCACGATCACGGCCCAGATGGTGATCAGGTACAAGCCGGGGGCGATGATCAGGGCCAGCCCGATCACGATCGCGATGCCAGCCAGGACCGAGGCCACGATGACGGCCCCCAGGTACGGCACGACCGCGGACACGGTCTCCCCGATCGACATGTCGACCCGGCCGTCCCGCACGTCCTGCACGGCCTTGACCAGCGTCGCCTGCAACAGGAAGGCCGCGACGATGCTCACCAGCGAGCCGAGCAGGTCGCCGAAAGTGCCGGCCAGGGACAAGATCGCGGCAATGATCGCGGCGACCACGTAGATGACAAAGGCGATCGTGAGAAGGTGCTTGGCGTAGGTTTTGTACATCCCCCACGCTTCACTCAGAACGCCTGCGAGTGGATTCATGGCCGGATCGTACTGCGAAAACCCGCCCATTGGGGAATAGCGGGGTCTTATTTCCGGCCAGTATCGACACGTTTCCGCTGCGTAAGGCCGATGTTCCGCAGGCATGGGACAGGCGCACCTAGTGTTGACCTCGTGTGGATGACGCGAGTGTGGATGACGCGAACGACCTCCTGGCGGACCTGAAATCGGCCACCAGACGGCTGCTTGACGGGATGGGCCGCCTGTCCGATGCGGCCGCCAGGCAGCCGTCGCTGCTGCCCGGCTGGAGCCGGGGACATGTGCTGACCCATCTCGCCCGCAACGCCGAAGGCAGTACCCGGCTGCTGACCTGGGCCAGGACCGGCGTGCCAAGCTACGAGTACGAAAGTGCCGCCGCCCGGGCCGCCGAGATCGAGGCCGGGGCCGGCCGGCCCGCCGGGGTCCTGGCCGAAGACGTCCGGCGGACAGCGGCGGCCCTGGAGGAAGCGGCCACCGGCATGCCGCCGCGGGCCTGGCGGCGCGTCGTCCGCTACACCGGCGGCCAGGAACGTCCTGCGGACGTCATCCTGCCCTCCAGGCTGGCCGAGGTGCTCATCCACCATGTCGATCTCGACCTCGGCTTCACGCCCGAGGACTGGCCGCGCCCCTTCGTGGCCGACATGCTCACGCTCCTGGCCAGCAGCCTCAGCCAGCGCGACGGGGTAACTGCCCTGCGGCTGGCCAGCCGCGACGGCGGCGGTGTTTTCACCATCGGCGATGCCAGGCCCGCGGACGTCACCGTGACCGGGTCCGAGCCGGAACTGCTGGCCTGGCTACTCGGCCGGGCCGATGGCCGCGGCCTCGGCCGGGAACCAGACGGTCCGCTCCCGGCGATACCGGCGATCTACTGAGCCGCGCCCTGATGCCCGCAGCCGCAGCTCTCCCTGATGACGAGCTCGATGGGCAGCCGCTCGACGTGACGGGGCAGGGCCGGATCGGCGATCCGTTCCAGCAAGCGGGAGCAGGCGCGCTCGCCGAGCAGGCGCATCGGCTGGCGGACCGTGGTCAGCGGCGGCGCGACCAGGGTACCGGCGTGCATGTCGTCGAAGCCGACGACAGCGACGTCGGCCGGAACCCGTATCCCGGCCATCTGCAGCTCGCGGATGGCCCCGATCGCCATCTGGTCGTTGGCGCAGACGATCGCATCGGGCAATTCCGACCGGGGCCAGGTCAGGATGTCGCGCACGGCGAGCTGGCCGCTCATCGCGGCGAACCGGCCCTCGAACGAACCCGCCAGCCTCGTCCCCGGATAGTCCGCCAGAGCCTCCGTTAGAGTGCTGCGCCGTTCGCGCGCGTCCGGGGCCTCGGGCGGCCCGGCTATGGCGAACAGCCTGGTCCGGCCGTGCTGCTCGACCAGATGGCTGACCAGGGCTCTGGTCCCGGCCCGGTTGTCGGCGCTGATGACATCGGTGTGGGGTTCATCCGGCGGGCCGGCGATCAGCACGATCGGGGTGCGCACCGCCAGCAGCGCCAGCTGCTCCGAGCTGATAATGCCCTCGATGATGAGCAGCCCGTCGACCTTGGCGGAGACCTTCTGTATCCGCCGGAAAGCGGCCGCGGGATCATCGCCGCTCAGCAGGGAAATCAGCAGCGACCATTCGATCTTGCTCAGCGAGAACTCGACGCCGCGCAAGACTTCTTCGATGAACAGCAGGCCCTCTTGCTCGACATCGGTGTCGGGGCTGCGGCTTTCCACCGCGATGAGCCCGATCACTTCCTTGCGGTGCCGGGCCATGCTCTGGGCCGCGCCGTCGGGTATGTAGCCGAGCGCCTCGATGACCTTGAGCACGCGCTGCCGGGTCGCCGGGCGGATCCCATCGTGCCCGTGAACAACCCGGGAAACTGTCGCGGTGGAGACTCCGGCCTCACGCGCCACATCGTAGAGAGTGGAGGCCGGAGAACTGCCGAATCCGGTCGGCCGGTCGCTTCCCGTGGGCGGCCTCCTGAACAGCCGGCGTCATGGATCGTATGAGCGCAAGCGCCGAGAGTACCTATCTAAGCGGTTACATACCTGATGTTACCGCTTACATGATGGTTCCCGGTGGGACGCGTCAATCCTGGCCCGGACCGCGACGCTCAGACGTCCACGCTTGAACCGGCCCCCTGCTCCTGGCTCATGAGGCGAGCTTATCCAGGCGCTGCAGGAGCTCGTGGGCGGCGAGCTCGACCTCCTTGTGCCGCCACTCGGCCGCCCGGTACATGCAGGCGATAATGCCCATGCGGTGGACGCGCCGGAAGTCCCCGTAGACGAACGCGTACCTGGCCTTGGTCTGGTCAGTGGCGCCGTCGGTAAGCCCGAGATGCCACCGGCCGTACTCCTCCCAGGAATGACGCTCCAGGAAGGCGTTCTGCTCGCTGGCCTTAGGCTGAATCTCCCCCCAGTCGCTGTCGAGCACGTACTGGCGGCTGTCGATGAGCCGCTGGGCTTGCTTGACGGCGTCCGGGTTCACAGAATACGAAGCCATGCCAGCATTCTGCCGCGCCCGGGGGGTTCTGCGACATCAAGGCGCGGGATGGCCGGTCACAGTGAACCGCTAGCCGGACGAGGACGCCGCGTCCCCGAGCATCCGGTCGGTGACCTCGCGGAGCTTGGCGCGGAACTGCGGGTCGTAGGCCTCGGGCCGGGCGCGCGCGATCTTGAGCCCGTCGAAGAACCGCCCGGTGACTCCGTCCAGGGCCGGATCGGTAATGAGCCGCATCGTCGCCTCACCTCCCTGCTCGAGGGTGGAGACCGGGGTGATCCCGCTACGGATGACCATCGCGGTGTTCATCAAGGTCGCCGGGTGTGAGCAGTTCACCGTCACCTTGGCCGCCTCAAGCTCACCGGCCAGGTCGAAGCTGAAAGCGGCCAGCGCGAGCTTAGACCTCCGGTAGGCCTCCACTCCCTGGTACCCGTGCTCGAACTCGGCATCGGCCGGGTCGAACGCGGCCTGGCCGATCGAGCCCACGTTGACAACCCTGGACGGCGCCGAGGCGGTCAGCAACGGCACGAGCAGCCTGGTGAGCAGGACCGGCGCGAGATAGTTGACGGCGAACCGCAGCTCGTGGCCGTCCGCGCTGACCTGCCGTCCTTCGCCCGGCGCGCCGAAGCCGACCGCCGCGTTGTTCACCAGCACATCAACCCGGGGCGCTCCCGCCGTGATCCGGGCCGCCAGGTCCCGCACGTCGCCGAGCGAGGCCAGGTCGGCGACAAAGCCACGGGTACCGCCCAGCTCGGCGCAAAGGTCAGCTACCCGGGCCGGATCGCGTCCGTGTGCCAGCACCTGCCAGCCGGAGCCCGCCAGCTGCCGGGCCAGGTAACGGCCCAGACCGGAGGTCGCACCGGTGATAAGAACGGCAGGCGCCACGTCAGCCATCTGGCCTCCAGCATCGTCGTGCGTTGATCCCGCGGGTTCGCCGAACCCGCGGCCGGGGCGGGCTCGATCTTGCCGGAACCAGTGACAGCATAAGGAACATGGAACTGACCGTCCCCATGCCGGTGATCGGAGTGGTCCGCAGCAGCCGCCAGGACCTGGAGAGCACGCCGATCCAGGCCGGCCTCAACCGCGCCGAGCACGGCACGATCGAGATCGCCGAGCCGTACCGGGACGGCCTGGACGGGCTCGCGGACTTCGACTACGCCTGGATGTTCAGCTGGCTGCACCGCCCGCGGGACCGTGGCGGGGACGCACCGCTGCGGCAGATCCCGTTCCTGCTCCGCCGCCAGCAGCGCACGATGGGAATTTTCGCCACCCGCGGACCGCGGCGGATCAACCCGATCGGGCTCAGCCTCATCCAGCTTCTCGAGGTGACCGGCCAGGCTGTGGTGTTCGCCGGCGTCGATCTCCTGGACGGCACGCCCGTCGTGGACCTCAAGCCATACGTCAGCCGCTTCGACCGGCCGCCGGGAAACCCGCGATGCGGCTGGTTCGACGAGCTCACCATCAGCGACGGCACCACGCCCGCGCAACTCGCCGGACCGCCATCGCCACCCTGACGGCAAGCCGGCCGCGGCCTGGTCAGCGTGGATCGTTGCGTGCCATCTGCGCGGCGCGGAGATCGGCATGCATCTCCCAGGGCGGCTGCGGCAAGACGTGCCCGGTCTCCAGGAGGGACTTCAGGTTGGCCAGGACAGCAGGCCACCCGGCCGAGACCGCGCGGTAAGCGTCCTGGCCGGCGAGGTTCTCGTGGATGACCGTGACCCGGACGATGTCGTGGTAGGGCTCGATCTCGAACGTCACCGTTGACGATCCGGCGGGCGGCTGGCCGGATGGATCGCCTGGTGGATCGAAGGTCATCACCAGCCGTCGGGGAGGGTCCGTCTGCACGACGGTCCCGGCGACATCGGCGATACCAGAGCCGTCCGTGCGCTGGTGCTCCCACCGGGAGCCAGGCTGCCAGTCCGAGACGTTGCTGTGGCCCCAGTAGGAGGCGGTCAGGTCCGCGTCGGTCAGCGCGTGCCAGACCTGCTCGGGCGTGGCGTGGATATAGGTGACGTACACATACTCCGGCCTGCCGGCCATGCCGTGCTCCTCTACTCGTCGCTTCATGCTGCTGAGCGTCCGGTGCCGCGGACGCTCGAACTTTCCGATCCACCGGTCACCGATGTCGTGGAGCGGCACCGGGTTCAGGTAATGCAGCTTTTCCCGTCCCCGCCAGACGGTGCTCACCAGGTTGGCGGCCTCCAGGACAGAAATGTGCTGGGTGACCGACTGGCGCGCCATGCCGAGCTGGCCGCACAGTTCGCCGAGCGTCTGCCCGTTGCGCTGGTGCAGGCGGTCAAGCAGGGACCGCCGGGTCGGGTCGGCCAGCGCCTTGAAGACCTTATTAGCCTCGGTGGCCACAGAACATTATGCAGGTATTTACCTGCATAATGTCAAGCCCGCAACGCCGTGAATGAAGGTCCCGCACCCGACGGGTGGCCCACACCCCCGGTTGGAGGGGGTTCGAGGGTGGGCTCAGCGGGCCTCCGTTCGCGGGGCTGGCAGGATAGTCGCGGGAGCGGCGCGGGGCACAACGAGCGGTGGCGGCGCGGTACCACCCGGTGTCCCGCAGCACCCTGAAAGGGGCACAGCATGATTCTGGTGACTGGAGCGACCGGGCGGGTGGGCTACCGCGTCCTGGAGGCACTGGCCGATGCGGGCGCTGACACCACCGCGATGGTGCGGGTGGAGGCGAAGGCCGCCGACCTGCCGGGTACGCCGGCGCATGTAGTAGCGAGCTTCGACGATCCGCCGCCGGCCGAGGTCTTGCGGGGATTCGACCGGGTCTTCCTGCTGAGCCCGGCGGATGAGGAGCAAGCCGTGCTCGAGACGGTGTTCATCGACGCGCTCGTAGCCGCTGGCCACCGCCCGCACATCGTCAAGATCGCAGCGGACGGCTTCGCCGATCCCGACTGCGAGGTGCGTTTCATGCGCAGCCACCGAGATGTCGCCATGCACTTGGCCGCGACCGGGCTTCCGGTTACCTACCTTGCTCCCTCGATCTATATGGAGGACTTGCTGGCCGCCGCGGAGACCATCCGCGAGGACGGAGTCATTGCCGCGCCCGCGGGCCATGGCCGGGTCGGGTTCGTGTCGGTCACCGACGTGGCCGCGGTCGCGGCCAAGGTCCTCACCAGCGACGGCCATGACGGCGCGACCTACGTGCTGACCGGCCCGGAGGCGCTCGGGTACGCGGACGTGGCGGCGCGCATCTCGGCTGTGTTCGCGCGGCAGGTCGACTACAAGAGCCAGCCCGCTGAGCAGCTGCGAAAGCTCCTCCTGGCGAGCGGGCTGAGCCGCTGGGACACCGACGGCACCGTTGAGCTGTTCGAGTGGATCCGGCACGGCGGCGCGGCCACGGTGACGGCCGACGTGCGCGAGGTGACCGGCGCCGATCCCCGCCCGGTCCAGGACTGGCTCGAAGAGTCACGAGGGAGCTTCCTCGGGCCGCCGTCGGACCTGCCTCCCCCGGCCTTCTAGGCTGCGGCCAGGGTCCGCAGGTACCGCGGTCAGATCTGCCGGTCGTGTCCTTTCCAGAACGGGGCCCGGAGCGTGCGCTTGAGCACCTTTCCGCTGGGATTACGCGGCAGCGCGTCGATGATGTCGACAGTGCGCGGGCATTTGTAGTGAGCCAGATGCTCCCGGGCGAATCCGATGATCTCCTGCTCCGTCGCCTGGTGGCCGGGCCGCAGAGCCACCATCGCCTTGACGGTCTCGCCCCAGTGGTCATCGGGAATGCCTATCACCGCCACCTCGGCCACCGCCGGGTGCTCAGCCACGGCCTGCTCGACCTCGGGTGAGTAGACGTTCTCCCCGCCCGTGATGATCATGTCCTTGACCCGGTCGCAGATGAACAGGAACCCGCCGTCGCCGGCATGCCCGACATCGCCGCTGCGCAGCCAGCCGTCCTCGGTGACCGCCTGGGCGGTGTCATCCGGCCTGTTCAAGTAGCCCCTCATCCGCTGCGCCGACCGGAACCAGAACTCACCGGGCTGGCCGGCGGCGGCGTCCTGGCCGGTGGCCGGGTCCACCACCCGCACCTGCGCGCCGGCGAGCAGGGTTAGCCGCGAGCTGTGCCGGTCCTCCCGCCCGACGTCCCGGTGCGCGTGCGGGGACAAGGCGCTGATCACCGTTCCTATTGAACTGGCAGGAGATGATCCTGGCTAGCCGGCGGCCCCGGACGGTCCTGGGCTGCCTGATCGGGCGGGCGTGTCCGTGCGGCCGTCGCGGTCTTACGCCACCATGGTGGCTGCCGATGGGCCTGGCGGGGCCTGCCGTCCCTGGTGGTGCGGGTGGCCGCGGGTGCTCGGGGGGCAGCTCTCCGGCGGCTGGTCCGCTGGCCGCCGCCGGTCACGCCGGCCCGTCGCCGCGCCCGGTGGCCGAGCGCACGCCGGCCGATCACCACCGCGGCCGCATGATGGCCGCTGGCGGGGACCGGAGAAACTCGTTCCCGCAGCGGGCCGAGCCAGTGCTCGGCTCCCCACCGGGAGGTGTAAGCCGGGTCGACGGCGATGATCGCCAAGCCTGCGTTGGCGGCCATCTGGACCAGCCGGTCCCGGAACCGGCCGGTCGGCAGGCCGGAGACCAGGGCCCGGTAGCGGCGGCCGCGGCGGCCGCGCGAGGGCCGGCTGCCGTGCCGCTCGCGTCCCTGTTCGCGGACATCAGCGAAGTCCAGGTCCTCGATCACGATCGCCCGGCAACCGCGCTGACGCGCCAGCCCGATCAGGGAGCTGATGGGGCCGCGCAGCCGCCCGTCACGCTGCGGGGCCAGCAACCTGGCCAGGACCAGCGGGATCGTCACCGGCGGCCCGGCCGGGTTCACCACCCACGCGGCCAAGTGCCCGTGATTCAGGTCCGCGGCCAGCACCGGGAACGCCCTCAACTCCTCCAGGGACGGCGTCAGTGACGGGGCGGCCTGCCACGACGCGTCCAGATACCACCGGCCGCGCACAGGGTCCCAGCTGATGTCATACCGCACCGCCCCGGTAGCCGCCTGAGCGGCGACCTCGCTGCCTCGGTAAGCAAAGGCAACCGGGCACGACAGCCGGTACCGGCTGTGCGGCTCGTTCGCCAGATGCGCCAGCGGCCCGGGCAGCTTGATTTCCAGCCAGCCCTCGTCGGGGTGCCAGCGCAGGGTCTCGTTACCCCACGGCTTGTCCTTCTCCCCGTCGGCGGTCAGGAAGAGCCTGGCTGCCTCCCACTGGCCCCGCCACTGTGCCTGGGTGAGCCCGGCGCCGACCAGGTTCCCGCGCTTGCGCAACAGCGCCTTCCCGCCCCGCACCACCCGCACCCGCCCCGCCGCCATCCGCCGCTCCACTGCGGCCAGCCGGGCTCGCAGCACCTGCAGGCGGACCAGCTTGGCGTGCCGCTCCGCCCCGCTCGCATACCCGCGGACCCGGTCGGCCTTCCCGCCCGCCGGTACCGCCAGCCGCGCCTCGATCCCGCCGATCCGGGCCCGCAGCCCCGACGCCTCGGCCCGCAGGTTCTGCCCGGCCAGCCGGACCTGGTCCTCGGTGGTCCGCGTGATCGCCCCGGCCCACCGCGACGATGACTCCTCCGTCAGCGCCCGCTTGCGCCGCGCCCGGGACGCGGCCTTCCCCTGCGCGTCCAACCATCCTTCGGAGCACCGCGCGGCCAGGTCACGCCCGGCCAGCGACCCCAGGTGCCTGCCGACGACCCGCAGTACCGCCTCGTCCTGCCCGGACACCCGCAGCCGGGTCCGCACCCGCGCGCCGACCGGCGCAGCCGCTACGAACGGGGCCACGACCGGGCGCAGCGACCCGCTCATCCGGCACCGTCCGCTACGATCACCTGTTCTATCAGATGCATACCATAACACTGCCAAATAGAACATGATTTTGCTTCCACGACACGCCGAACGACGCAACAGTAAGAACCCCTAGCGTTGCCACCACGGTCACGACCCGCTCCCTCGGGCCAGCCGCAGACTTATGTCGGGCTGAGGTCCACCTGCTACATACCCCGGCTTGCCGCCACACGGCAATAGATACGGGCCTCGACCGCTAGCGGCCACGAAAGCGCGGTTCGCGCCGTTCGATGACGGCGGCCAGTCCCTCCCGGGCGTCCGCGGTGCCGGACAGCTCGGACACGGTGCGCGCCTCCTCGGGCAGCTGGGCTTCGACCCGGGCGCCCAGTCCCGACCAGACCAGCCGCTTGGCCGCGCCCAGCGCCCTGGTCGCGCCGCTGGCGAGGGACCGGGCCAGGGCCAGCGACTCGGCGGCCAGGGCATCGTCCGGAACGACCCGGGTAATCAGGCCGGCCTGCAGGGCCTCAGCCGCCGTCAGCACCGGGTTGGTCAAGATGATCTCCATGGCCTTGCGCAGCCCGACGAGCAGCGGGAGGGTCACCGACACGCCCGCGTCCGGCGCCATGCCGACCCTGGTCGCCCCGGCCAGGAACCTGGCCGACTCCCCCGCGACGACGATGTCGCTGGCGCAGACCAGCCCGAACCCGCCGCCGCCCGCCGCGTAACCATGCACTGACGCGATCACCGGTACCTGCAGGGACAGCAGCCCCTGGACGCAGGTCTGCAGCCAGGAGGTGGCCTCACGCAGGTAATCGGGCAGTGCGGCACCCTGGCTGGCGAAGGTTTTCACGTCCCCGCCCGCGCAGAAGTTCGGTCCCTCGCCCGTCAGCAGGAGCACCCGGAGCCGAGGCTCGCCGTGCGCGGCCATCACGGCGTCGTAGAGCGCCCGCAGGAACGGCACGTTCATGCCGTTAGACGCCTCGGGCCGGTTCAGCCGCAGGTGACCCACGCCGTCGGCGTCCAGGTCAAGCAACGCCATGCCGTCGCTGATGAGCTTCTCGGTCACGATGACTCCCCTGCCGCCACGTGGACTCCCCCGCTGGCCGGTACTCCTCCGCTGGCCGGGAACGCTCCAGGTTTTTAAGACACATTAGAGTATTGCCCGAGGAGTTGATCGGATGGACCTGGGGCACCGGGATGCGCGGGTCATCGTCACCGGCGGCGGAGCGAACATCGGCCGGGGCATAGCGCTCGGCTTCGCGGCCGAGGGCGCGCGCGTGCTCATCGCCGATATCGACGGCCCGCAGGCCGAGGCGGCCGCGGCGGCGGTGCTGCGGGCAGGCGCCCGCGCCGCGCAGGCCGCTGCCGCCGACCTCACCCAGCCTGGCGCGGCGGGCACCGTCGTCGAGCAGGCGGTCAGCGAGTGGGGCGGGGTGGACGTCCTGGTCAACAACGCCGGCTGGAGCAAGCCGGGATTCTTCGCCGACCAGACCGACCGCGGCTTGTGGCAGCACACCATCGAGGTGAACCTCTACACCGCGTTCGCCTGCACGCAGGCGGTGCTCGGAGCCATGCGCGAGGCCGGCGGCGGCGCGGTCGTGTTCATCTCGAGCGACTCCGCGTTCGGGGCGATCCGGCAGGGCATCTACGGCAGCACCAAGGCCGGGCTGATCTCCCTGGCCCGTACCGTGGCCAGGGAGAACGGACGGCACGGCATCCGGTCCAACGTGGTGGCCCCGGGCCTGGTCCTCCCGGACTCCGACGCGCCGGCCGGGCCGCACAGCGTGTGGGCGGACGGCCCGGACGCGATCTTCACCTCAGAACAGGCCGGCTACGTGCTCAAGCAGCAGCCGCTGCGCCGGATGACCACGGCCGCCGACATCGCCAGCGCCGTGGTGTGGATTTCCTCGCCGCTGGCGGCGCGGCAGGTCACTGGCCAGGTGCTCGCCGTCGGCGGCGGTTCGGCGATGCCCTGAGGCCTAAACCGCGGCTGCGCGGTTAGGCCTGAATCCGCTCCGCGGCGCGCTGGGCGAGCCGGAATTTCTGCACCTTGCCGGTCGGCGTGGTCGGCAGTTCGGCCGGGGAGAGGAACAGGACGTGCCGGGGGACCTTGAACCGCGCCAGCTTCTCCTTGCACAGGGCGATGAGCTCGCCGGCGTCCACGACCGCGCCTGGTTCGGGCACGATCCAGGCGCAGCCGACGTCGCCCCACCGGTCATCGGCCACCCCGACCACGAAGGCCTGGCTCACGCCGGGGTGGCGGGTGAGCAGGTCCTCGATTTCCTTCGGCATGACCAGCTCGCCGCCGCTCTTGTACAGCTCCTTGCTCCGCCCGGTCACCCGCAGGTACCCGCCGGGTGAGACGACGCCGAGGTCGCCCGAATACACCCAGCCCGCGCGCAGCGCCTGCGCCGTCTCCTCCGGCTTGTTCCAGTAGCCCAGCATGTGCGTCGGCCCGGTGGAGGCAAGCTCGCCTTCCGTCCCGTCCGGCAGGTCCTCGCCCGTGACCGGGTCCACGGTCTTGTAGACGCACAGGTCTCCGCCACGCTGGTTGTCCGCCGCGGGGGTGATGGGGTCTACGCCCGCCGCACCGGCCAGCTTGGGCCGCCCGACCGTGGCGGAATGGAACTCCAGCGGGTCCTCGGGCAGCGTGAGCGTCATCGCCCCGCCGCACTCGGTCATCCCGTATCCCGTGGTGATCTCGGTGACGCCCAGCTCGGCCCGGACCTTGTGCCAGAGCCAGACCGGCGCCGGAGCCGCACCGGACAAGATCGCGGTCAGCGACGACAGGTCGCACCCGGCCAGGCCCGGGTACTCGAGCAGCGCCACCGTCATGGTCGGCACCGCCAGGATCTCGGTGGCGCGGTGCCGCTGGATCGAGGCGAAGTAGTCAGCGGGCGAGAAGGCCGTCCGCGGGATGATGGCGCCGCCGACGAACATGACAGAAAGCAGCCCTTCCACATACCCGAACATGTGATAGCAGGGCAGCGAGAACAAGATGCGGCGGCCATCTTGGTACGCGCGGGTGAGCGCCGAGGCGTAGCTCGTCCGCAGCACCGCGTCATGGGACACGACCACGCCCTTCGGCAGCCCGGTGGTGCCCGAGGTGTACAAGATGTCGCCCGGGCTGCCGGGCGTGACCGCGCAAGCGTCGGCGGCGCCCGGGTTCTGGCGGCCGAGGGCCGCCAGGCTGGCCACGTCGAGCACGCCGTCCCGGCCGGGGCCGCCGGCGTCGTCGCGTGCTCCGTCCTGGCCCGGGCCGCCGGTGTCCAGGAGCACGATCCGCCGCAGGTCAGGCAGCTCCGCGGTCGGGCCATCCGGCCAGCCGGGCGCTATCGCGTCCAGCATCTGCAGGTAGTCCAGTCCGCCGAAGCTGGTCATGGTGACCAGGACGTTGCATCCGGACTGCCGGAGCACGTAGCCGAGCTCGTCCTGCCGGTACAGGTAGTTGAACGGGATCGCGACCGAGGCGGCCCGGGCGATCGCGAACTTGACCGGCACGAACTCCAGGTAGTTAGCCATCAGCATGCCGACCCGCTCACCGGGCCGGACGCCCAGGGCGGCCAGGCCGTCCGCTAGCTCACCGGACCAGGCGTCGGCCTCGGCGTAACTGAGGGTCCGCTCGTCGGTGATCACGAACGGGCGGTCACCGTACTCAGCCGCCGACCTGCTCAGGAAATCGCTCAGCGTGGCCGGGGTCCAGACCGGGAAGCGGGCCCGCAGCGCCTCCCGCCTGGCGTCAATGTCCTCGCTCAACACGAAGCCTCCGGTTTCGCTCATGCGGGAGCCTGAAGTCTGCCGTATTCCTCGCGCAGGCGGGCGTGCAGGTAGGCCAGGCGCTCACCGTAGATTAGGCAGGGCTGATCAGGCCGCGACCGGGCCGCGCTGTGCACGACCTGGGTGAGGTAGGGGTACGTCGGCATGGACTCTCCATCGGGCGCTCCGACCGGCCCCTAGCCCTGGCTCAGGCGGCCGGTAGGCCAGAGTTTAATCCCGATTCGATTTTCTCGGTAGGGCCTGGCTCAGAGGCACTCGATGACGGTCGCGTTAGCCATCCCGCCGGCCTCGCACATGGCCTGCAGCCCGTACCGGCCGCCGGTCTGCTCCGGTTGACGTTGAGCTTGTCCGGCTCGTTGCAGCCCCACCCGGTCAGCACCGCAAGCACCTGGAAGGCGAACGCCTCGCGGCTCGGCGTATAGTCATGAACCGGGCCGCGCGTACTTGGCCTTGAGTTCGGCCTTCATGAGCTTGCCTGTCTCGGACCGCGGCAGGTCGTCGACGAAGCGGACGACCTTGGGCGCCTTGAAGCCTGCGATCTTGGACTTCACGAACGTGACGATCTCCTGCGCGAGCTCGGGGCCGCGGACCGTGCCATCGGCGGGCTGGATGAACGCGGCCACCGACTCCCCCATCTCGGGGTCGGGCACGCCGACAACCGCGACGTCGTACACGGCCGGGTGAAGGGCCAGCACGTTCTCGATCTCCTGCGGGTAGATGTTGACCCCGCCGGAGATGATCATGAACGCCTTGCGGTCGGTGAGGAACAGGAACCCGTCCTCGTCGAGGTAGCCGATGTCGCCCAGGGTGGTCCAGGTCGGGTGCCGCGGGTGCTGGGCGGCCCGGGTCTGGTCCGGGTCGTTGTGATAGGCGAACGGGACGGCATCGCGCTCGAAGTAGACGCCGCCGATCTCGCCCGCGGGCAGCTCGGTCCCGTCATCGTCATCGGCGCAGATCCGCAGGGTCCCCAGGACAGCCCGGCCGACGCTTCCCGGCCTGGTCAGCCAGGTGGGGCTGTCGATGAGCGTCATGCCGTTGGACTCGGTGCCCGCGTAGTACTCCACCAGGACAGGCCCCCACCAGCCGATCATCTTCTGCTTGACCTCGACCGGGCACGGCGCCGCGGCGTGGATGGCGACCCGCAGGCTGGAAATGTCGTAGCGGTCCCGCACCTGCGGCGGCAGCCTCAGCATCCGGACGAACATTGTCGGCACGAACTGCGCGTGCGTGACGTGCCGGTCACCGATCGCCTGCAGCGCCTGCTCGGCGTCGAATTTCTTCATCATGACCACGGTGCCGCCGAGGGCCTGGACCGCGCCGGACCAGCGCAGCGGCGCCGCGTGATAGATCGGCCCGGGCGACAGGTAGACCGTCTCGGTGTTGACGCCGAAGAACTGGCTGGCCGACGTGACCAGGGCCTCGCCGGGCTCGGAGACCTGGATGCCCGGCAGCGGCGGCCGGACGCCCTTGGGCCGGCCCGTCGTGCCCGAGGAGTACAGCATGGTGGCGCCGTGCGGCTGGTCGTCGAACGGAATGGCCGGCGCCGCGGCGATGGTCTCCTCGTAGCTGCCGTGACCGATGACCGGACCGCCGAACGCGAGCCGCAGTTTGACCTTCTCGGTTGTCGGCGTCAGTCCCGTGATGGCCTCGGCGGTCGCGGCCTGCTCGGCGGACACGATGAGCGCGGTCGCGCCGCAGTCGTTGACGATGTAGGCGACCTCGTCCGGTTTGAGCCGGAAGTTGACGGCGGTGATGTACAGCCCGGAACGCAGCGCGGCCCAGTACACCTCAAAAACCCGCAGGTTGTTCTCGGTCAGCAGCGCCACCACGTCGCCCGGCCGCAGCCCCGCGTCGTGCAGCACGTGCGCGAGCTGAACCGAGCGCCGTTCGAGCTCGGCGTAGCTGAGCGACTCGCCGGTCCCGGTCATGACCGCCGCGGCCCGGTCCGGCGCCTCGGCCGCGTAGGTGCCTGGGTACATGGATCGCAGTCTATGGCCGTTTCTGGCCGCCTAGCTGGCCCAGGGCGGGCCAGTTCTTGAATCTAGGATAAATACCTGATGCGGGCGCGTCCGGCGGGGACCATGGTCACGCTCCCTGAGCTGCACCTATCGTGGAGAAGCTTTTAAGTGATGCTCGGCATAACGTCAGCGTCATACCCAGGCAGCCTGGATCGCTGACCGGTCCGCCGACATACCGGGCGGCGGTACGCGAGGAACTTATAATTGACTCGTGCCTAAAAAATCGGATGCGACCGTGGCCGAGGAAACCGGCTCGAAGTCGGCGAGGACCAGGGAGCGGATCCTCGATGCCGCCGCGCACGTGCTTAGCCGGAAGGGATACGCGGGCACGCGGCTGAGCGACGTCGCCGACCAGGCCGAGATCCAGGCGCCGGCGATCTATTACTACTTCCCCTCCCGCGATGACCTGGTCGAAGAGGTGATGTGGACGGGCATCGCGCTCATGCGCGAGCACGTGACCAAGGTGCTGGCCGCGCTGCCGCCCGGCGCCGACCCTCTTGAGCGCATCGACGCCGCAGTCGAGGCGCACCTGCGGTACTCGCTGGAAATCTCCGACTACACGACCGCGTCGATCCGCAACGCGGGCCAGGTCCCGGAGAACATCGCCATCAGGTATGCCGCCGAGGCCTCTCTGTACGGAGATACCTGGCGGAAGCTGCTGCGGGACGCTGACAACGCCGGGCTGCTGCGCCCCGGCCTGGAGCCCAGGGCGGCACGGATGCTAGTGCTCGGCGCGCTCAACTGGGCGGCCGAGTGGTGGAACCCCCGCCGGGGTTCGCTGGAGGTCGTGGTGCGGACCGCCCAGTCGCTGGTCAGGCACGGACTAGCCGCACCGCAGGGCGAGGGTGCCGGCGACTCGAGGGCACGCAGGCGGTCAGCGCAGGATCAGGCCGCGGCGTCGGCCGGATAGCGCTCCACCACCTGCTGCGCGACCAGCTGAGCGGTCTCAGCGCAGGCGGTCGTGCCACCGTTGGCATACTCCTTAACCCCGTCGCCCACGTTCCACAGGTTCGCGATCGGGGTGTCGTGCGACAGGTCGAACCCGGCCACGGCCCGTTGCGGAGGCCAGTCGTCCCTGGTCACCACCGTGGACAGGATCCGGGCCTGGTCGAAGCCGGGAATCTCGGTGTGCAGGTCGGCCAGCAGCAACTCGGTCTCAGCCGCCTCGTCGAAGTTCCCGATGGCGGGCCGGGGCACGGCCGTGCCGACGTAGAGGTGCCACCCATCGGGCGCCATCTCCGGGCAGGTGGCGGTGAAGTTCGCGGCGTAGCAGAGCCTCCGGGTGCTCGCGAAGCTGAGCAGTCCCGGGGCAGTCATCAGCGGTTCGCGGCTGGCGAAGTTCACCGAGATCATCGCGCACGGGCGGTCAGCGCGCTTGACCGCTTCGGTGTAGCCGGGCGGCAGGTTGCGGTCGCCGACCAGCCGGACCGTCGCGGCCGGTCCGGCGTCGCTGATCACGATCTTGACTCGGAGCCGTTCGGCCTGACCATCGCGCTCGATGACGGCCCCTGTGACCAGCCCGTTCTCCAGCATGAGCAAGCGCACCTCACTGCGCAGCCGGACCTGGCCGCCGGCGGCGATGATGGTTTTGGCCAGCGATTCCCAGATGCCGATGGTGCCCTGGGGGCAGAAGCCGAAGGTCTTGAAGGCGCTCTTGCGGGTGAAGTAGGTGAGGAAGACCCGCGCCGGGAGCTCGTCCGCGCCGACCGCGAACACCGACCCGCACATGCTGCGGAAGATGCCGTGAACGGCCTCGTTCTTCGTGAATCTGGAGAGCCAGTCGGCCGTCGTGAGCTGGCTATCCGGTAGTCCCTCGTCGCGGCGCGCGTCGGCGAGACCGCTGAGCAGCTTCGCCCCGTGCCGGGTGAGCCGCGACAGCAGGAAACCCCAGCCCCCGCCGGTGACGTCGACGTCCTTGCCGCCGATCCGGTACAGGACCGGCGGATCCGGCACCCGGACATCGAAGGCGGCGCCGACCTCGGCGAAGGTCTGCTGGGTGATGCCGCCGGTCTCCATGACGATGGCGCCGTTGTTGATCTTGAAGCCGTCGACGTCGCGGGTGGAGGCGCGGCCGCCGACGTGGCCGAGCCGCTCGGCGACCAGGGTCCGGTAGCCACGGTGAGCCAGCCGGGCCGCCGTCAGCAGCCCCCCGGCCCCGGCGCCGATGACGATCACGTCGAAGGTGGTGTCCATGACTCAGCGGGCCGGGTTCACGCCGGGTACGTCACCGTTCATGTCGGTGTTCCTCCTGGGTGTCACGGTCAGTACGAGGGCGGCAGGCCCAGGCTGTGGCTCGCCACGAAGTTGAGCACCATCTCCCTGCTCACCGGGGCCGTGCGCATCAACCTGGTGACGAACCACAGGTCGGCCAGGCCATACTCGATGGCCAGGCCGTTGCCGCCGTGGGTCTGAATGGACTGATCGAGCGCCGCCAGCGCGGCGTCGGCGGCGGCAAGCTTGGCGATGTTGGCCGCTTCGGCGGCGTCCTGCCCGCAGTCGAAAAGCTCCGCGGCCCGCGCGGTGGCGAGCCGGGCCAGCTCGACGTTCACGTGGGCCTGGGCCAGCGGGTGCGCGATGCCCTGGTGGGCGCCGATCGGCTCCGACCAGACCTTGCGCTGGCGGGCGTAGTCGGCGGCTTTGGTGATCGCGTACCGGCCGACGCCGTTGCACAGCGCCGCGGCCAGGATCCGTTCGGGATTGAGGCCGGCGAAGACCTGCCGGAGGCCCTCGCCCGCGGTCCCGATGAGCGCGTCCTGGCCCACCCGGACGTCATCGAGGAAGACGGTGAACTGGCGGTCGGGCGAGACGAGCGCGGTCGGGATCGGCTGCAGGGTGAGACCGGGCGCGTCGGCCGGCACGATAAACAGTGAGAGCCGGCTCCGGCCGCCGGACGTGACGCTGTCGTCGCGGGCCACGAGCAGCAGCGCCTCGCATTCATCCACCGCCGAGATGTAGTACTTACCGCCGGCGATGACCCAGCCCGCGCCGGCTGGCCGCGCCGTGGTGCTGACGTTGTGGCTGTTCGATCCGGCGTCCGGCTCGGTGAGCGCGAACGCCATCTTCCGCGTCCCGTCCGCCAGGCCAGGCAGCCAGCTGGCCTTCATGTCCGGTGACGCGTGCGCGGCCAGGATCGAGCCGCAGATGGCGGGCGAGATGACCGCGATCAGCAGCGGCATGCCGTGCGCCGCGAGTTCCTCGGTGACGATGACCAGCTCGCTGAGCCCCGCGCCGCCGCCGCCGTACTCGGCGGGAAGGTGCACGCCGAGCAGCCCGGCCTGGCCGAGCTCATCCCACAGCTCGGCGATGTTGCCGCCGGCCCGGGCGCGTTCGGCGTAGTAGGCATGGCCGTAGCGGGCGGCGATCGCCGCGGCGCTCTGTCTGATCAGGCGATGCTCGCCGGTGTCCGCGATCAGGGCGCTCAAGTTCGCTCCTCAACGACGCTCATTCTCAGCACCCGCGGAAATCAGGCCGGGACTTCGCCATGAAGCTGCCGATGGCGCGGGCGGCGTCCCGCGTCCCGGCCGTGCGGGACAGGGCCCTGGTCTCCGCTTGCAGCTGATCGCCCAGGCTCGCCTCGTGGGTGCGCCGGAGCAGGGCCCTGATCTCCCCGAACGCACGGGTCGGGCCCTCGGCCAGCTGGCGGGCGGCGCGCTCAGACTCGGCCGCCAGGTCAGCGGCGGGAACCACGCGGGAGATCAGCCCCCAGGCCGCGGCCTCGTCGGCGTCAAGGACGCGCTGGCCGAAGTACAGTTCGGCGGCGCGGCGCATGCCGACCAGGCGGGGCAGGAACCAGGTGCCGCCGCCGTCACCGGACAGGCCGAGGCCGCTGAACCCGGTGGCGAACCGGGTGCCCTCGGCGGCGATCACGACGTCGGCGACGTAGATCAGGCCGAGGCCGCCGCCCGCGACGGCTCCGTGCACGGCCGCCACCACCGGTACCTCGAGTGAGTCCAGGACCTGCAGGGCCGCGTGGTAGCCGGTGGTCATCCGGCGCAGGTCGCCTGGCAGCTCGCCCGGGCCAGCCTTGGCGAGCACCGCAACGTCACCGCCGACGGTGAAGGTCGGCCCGTTAGCGCAGATCAGCAGCGCCCGCACGGCCGCGTCGCAGCGCTGCACAGCTTCCTGCAGGCCGTCGACGAGTGCCTGGTCGATGGCGTTGCGGGCGCCGGGCCGGTTCAGCCGGAGAACGGCGAGGCCGTCAGCGACGGAGAACTCGACTGCGGCCGGCGGGCGCGGGTGCGCCTGGTCCGCCTCTGCCGCGCTGCCCGTCACGTCACCGACCCAGCCCACCCTGACTTGTTCACGCCAGTTAGATTAATCTAGATTAAATAATGTTATCCTCTGGCCCGCGTGCCGGCAATCGCAGGGCCGCCGCGTTGTGCCGCGACCACTGCCGGTGAGTTCCTCAGCGAGCGGATTCCAGCGCCGCGCGGAGCTTCGGCGGCACCGGCTGCTTGCCTGAGCCGTCGGTGGCCACGACCACGTAGACGGTGCGGCCGGTGGAGCGCACCTGCGAGCCGACCCGCGCAGTGAACGACAGCGTGAAACTGGTCGAGCCTATCTTCTCGGTGACCACGTCGACCGTCACCGATTCTCCGTAGCGGACGCCCTCGCGCCAGTCGGCCTCGGTGTGGACCAGCTGGACGTCCAGGCCGTCGGCGATCAGCGTCTGGTAGGGGTAGCCAGCGTCGCCGAGCAACTGGGTCATGGCGTCGTCGAACCAGGCGAAGTACCACATGTTGAACACGACACCCTGCTGGTCGAACTGGAAATACGACGGGCTCACCGGTACGGCGACGGCCATGGGCAAAGTCTCCCGTTCAAGGGGTCAGGTGTCGCGCCAGCGGTCGGCCGACGGGTCGAGCAGCCGGGTCAGGTGGCCTTCGGGCAGCCAGATGATCATCTCAAGCTCGAGCGCGTCCAGGAACCGGACCCGTCCCGTCCGGCGGTCCTGCAACCGCAGCCGCGGCCCGTTCGCAGTGGTGTCGACCGTGGCCCTCACGGCAGCGAACTCGCTCGCCACGATGCCGCCGGCAGCGGCGGAACCCTCGTCATCTATCGCAGCCAATTCATCCTCCCCCGGCTGGGTACAGTTTCAGATCAGGAACGACAGTGTGGGCAGCGCCTGCTCGCGGTTGACCAGCAGGACCTGCTTGCCGGCCAGCCGCAGCTCGCCGTCCGCCAGACGCAGGCGGTAGGTCACCCGGCCGGCCCAGGTCTCGACGCCCCGCTCGCGTGACTCGGCCAGGATGAAGTTGGCGCCCACGACGGTGTCGCCGTCGGCGTGGCCGAGCACCTCGACGTTGGAGATCACCCGGCGCAGGCTGGACGGCGGTGACTGGGCATGCCGCCTGCCGGTGCGCAGCTGGTTCAGCCTGGTGGCGATCCGGCTCCGGTTGTCGTAGATCACCGACATCTGCCCGCCCGGCTCGGTCAGCTCTCCCCCGGCGGGCACCCAGTAGATGGCGTCGTCGGTCCACAGCGCTTCCCACGCGTCGTAGTCGTGCTCGTCGGCGTAACGCGCTTCGCGGTACAGGAACTGCTCGATCCGCCGCAGACCCAGATCCTGGCCGGCCGGGGCGGTCACGTCGCCCCCATCAGCGACAGGTAGTGCGCCCAGAAACCGCGCATCCCGGTCTCGTCGGTGGCGGTGCCGACCTTCAGGCCACGCTCGTCGAGCCGTTCCCGCTGCAGCCCCCGGCGCAGGTCGAGCCACTCGGGCCTGAGCATGGCCACACCGCGCTGGTTGCGCTCGTACATCTCGGTGTCGTCGGCGAGCAGCATCCCGGCCGGGCCGACCGAACCGACCGACTGGGAGATCATCCGCCTGTTCAGCTCGGGGGCACCCTTGAGCTGGACCGAGGTCGAGTGCTGCACGCACTCCCCCGCGGACACCGGCTGGATGACGAAGACCTGGATCTCGGCGATGAACAGGTTCGGGAACACCATCACGTGCGGGGCGCCCTCGACCAGGATCTGCTCCGCGGCCGCACCGTGAACCTCGCGCATCCTGCTCACGTAGCCGGGAACGCGCGCCTGGGTCGTGCCGAACCATCGCATCGGCTCGGCCATCCGCCGGAATTCTGGCCGCAGGTCGTTCTCGCTGTGGCCGTTGCCGAGGTTCCTGGTGACCGCTGTCGACTTGTCGCTATACAGCGCGCCGATCGGGCTGTCGGTGACGCTGAAGATCGAGCCGTGCACGAACTGCGGGTGGTAGCCGTCGGTCTCGTTCTCGGCCAGCAGCTTCCAATTGGCCCTGGTGCGATGCTTGAGCCAGCCCGCGGTCAGCTCGACCTCACCGTCCGGGGACAGGCGCGCCAGCCGGTCAAGTTCACCGGCCGCTTCGCCGAGATGCTCGGCTAGGCTCGGCCCGTCCACGGCCATGCTGGCGAACACGAAACCCTGATGAGAGTCGATCCGCGGCACCGCGGCCAGCGACAGCTCGGTTTCGATGGTGCCCTTGCCGCCGTAGCCCTGGTTGAAAGGGAAGCCGATCAGCTCGCCGGTGTTGCGGTAGGTCCAGCCGTGGTAGGGGCAGCGGAAAGACTTGGAGTTGCCCCGGTCAGCCTCGCAGACCAGGTTGGCCCGGTGCGCGCACCGGTTCAGCAGCAGGTGGACGCCGCCGTCGGCGCCTCTAGTCATGATGACGTCCTGCAAGCCGATACTCTTGCGCACGTAGTCGCCCGGCTGCCTGATCTCGCTGACATGGCCGACGTAGACCCAGGTCCGGTACCAGATCCGGGTCAGCTCGTCGGCGAAGATCCGCGGATCGGTATAGAGCGAGCCGTGCACCCGATCCGGCTCGATCAGCCGCGAGTAGTCCGGCCCGGACCCGACGCCCCGCGTCGCGCCAGCCGGGTCAGCAGGCTCAGGACATCCCATGTCCGGCAGGAGATCCGTCATGTGCCTCCTCCCTGCTCTCGGCCCTCTTCCGCGCCCGGCGCGTCCGGCTCGCCGGCTTACCGTCAGGCACCGGGCAATTTCTTAATCACTATTAGAATAACGCCGCCCTGCTGGCTGCGGGCTCACCGGCCGGAACACTGGCGTGCGGCGCTCGCGGAAGGCGGCGATTCCCTCCGGGCTCGCTCCCGGCGACAGCATCCACCGTCGCTCCTCCTGTTTTTGCCTGGTCCGGAGCACGCCTGCGGGCTCGTTCGGTGTATTACATATCTTGTCACCTGACGTTTTTTAACTTAAGTTACCCACGCGAGGTTTGCCGCTACTGGCCGAGAGGACCGCCAAGATGCTAATAAGCGAACTCAGTTACAAATCGGCTGACGGCACCGGGATCGTCGCGTACCGATGGGACCCAGAGGACCCGCCCCGGGCCGCGGTCCAGCTGACCCACGGGATGGGCGAGCACGCCCGGCGCTACGATCACGTCGCCCAGGCCCTGAACGACGCCGGTTTCGTGGTCTACGCCCAGGATCACCGCGGCCACGGCGCCAGCGCCGACCCTGATGCGTACGGCGATCTGGGCCCGGGCGGCTGGGCCGCTCTGGTCGACGACATCGGCCTGCTCTCGGCCAAGATCCGCGAGGATCATGCGGACCTGCCGCTCATCTTGCTCGGGCACAGCATGGGGTCCTACGCCGTGCAGCAGTACCTGCTCGATCACAGCGCCGACGTCGACGGCGTGGTGCTGACCGGGACCGCGGCGATCGACCTGCTCGAGCCGGCTCTGGACCTGGACCAGCCGCTGGACCTGGCCGTGTTCAACGCGCCGTTCCAGCCCGCGCGCACCGACTATGACTGGCTGTCGCGCGACGAGGCCATCGTGGACGCCTACATCGCCGACCCGGCCTGCGGCTTCGGGATCGACACCGGGTCGGCCAGGGCCATGTTCGGTGGCGCACGACGGCTCGCCGACCCGGCCCAGGTCGCCGCGATGCGGTCCGACCTGCCGCTGTACATCGCGGTAGGCGAGGCCGACCCGGTGAACGGCGGCCTAGCGCTGCTGACCCCGCTGACCGACCGGTACCAGGCCGCGGGCCTGACCGACATGACGATCCGCGTCTATCCTGACGCCCGGCACGAGATCCTGAACGAGACCAACCGGGACGAGGTCATGGCCGCACTGACCAGCTGGCTCGATCGCGTGGTGATCAGCGCAGGCCAGGACAGCTAGGACGAGGCCCGGCGAACGATCTTCACAACGAGGGAGGCCGCCGCAGCCTCCCCCCGGCCGCCTTGACCCTTCTTACCCGACATGCGCCGTAGGCTGCGAGCCAGCCTGCTTGGGTAGTTGCGAGCCAGCCTGCTTTGGTGTGAGGGTCAGCTGATGGGCAGGCTTAGGCTGGCTGATGAAATTTCCCTGGCCGAGGTCGCAGCCGAGGTCGGACAGCAGCTCCAGCGTGGCATGGTCCTCGATTCCTTCGGCGACGATGCGCAGGCCAAGGGCGTGACCGAGGTTGATGGTGGCGCGAACGAGGTCGAGGGCGCGGCCGCTGTCGTCACCGGTGAGCGCGGCGATGAAGATCCGGTCGAGTTTGAGTTCCTTCACCGCCAGGCTACTGAGGTGGGCAAGTGAGGTGAAGCCGGCGCCGAAGTCGTCGATCGACACCACGATGCCCTGGTCCCAGAGCTCTTGGATGACACTTCGGGATCGATCAAAGTGGGAGATGACGGTCGTCTCGGTGATCTCCATGACGAGGGCTTCGGCGGGCACCTGATGACTTTCGAGGAGGTCGCGGACAATATCTGTGAACCGCGGATCGAGAAGGTTCGCCGGTGAGATGTTGACCGCGACTGACAGCGGGTCTCCGGCGTTCCTCCAGGCACTGCACTGCGCGAGGGCGCTGGTGAGCACGAGGGTCGTGATCGCTCCCATGAGGCCGGCTTCTTCGGCCAGGGGAAGGAACTCAAGGGGCGGGACAATGCCGAGCCTGGGATGGGCCCAGCGGAGCAGGCTCTCGACAGCGACGATCCTGCCGGTCCGCAGATCGAGCTGTGGCTGGTAGTGCAGCACGAGTTGGCGTTCGTCGATGGCGGTGCGCAATTCATCCAGGAGCAGCAGCCGGTTCCCGTTCTTGTCGAGGTCCGGCTGGTAGATCGCGAAGGGAGTGCCGGCCAGCTTGGCCCGGTACATCGCGACGTCCGCGCACCACAGGAGGCTTGCCGCGTCGGTGGCATCAGTGGGTGCCAGCGCGATGCCGATGCTCGCGCCGATATGGACCCGCGCCGTATCAAGGACGAAGGGTTCGGCCAGCCGGTCCGTCAGTCGCTGGGCGACAGCGGTGGCATAGCCGACATCTCCGTCGACGAGCACGACGACAAACTCATCACCCCCGAGCCGGATAGGCAGATCGGCTTCGCGCAGGCAGGCAGACAAACGAGGGCCCAGCTGCTTGAGGAGCTTGTCTCCAGCGGGGTGGCCGAAGGTGTCGTTGATCTCCTTGAAATGGTTGAGGTCAAGGAAGAGGAACGCCATGGATCGCGGCTGCGCTGCCGTTACGTCGTAATCTGCGAAGAACGCGTCGAGCACGGTGAAGAGGTAACGACGGTTGCCGAGACCAGTGAGCTCATCGGTGACCGACTGGTGGCGGCGTTCGGCACTGAGGGACCTCATCTCGCGCACGGACACGACCAAGCGGATGCCGACAAGCAGGAGAGCGGCAGTCGCAAGGCCGAGCGCAAGCCGGCTCGTCGTGTGCAGGTTTCCGACAAAGAGGACGACTAGGGCACACGCGGCGCTGAGACCCGGAATAACGAACAACGCTGGCTTCCGAAGGATCTGCAGGTCAGAGGGATGCGGCCGCAACCAGACGGACATCGACAGAACCAGCATCGACGTCGGCCAGGCGATCGCGTCGAAAATGAAGCCCAGCCGCGACGCCCCGAAGGATGTCCCGAAGAGGCTGGCGGTATCACCGAGGGCATTGATGGCCATTCCCGCGGCCATGAGCAGCCACGGCGCCTTCCGCCGGCCGGACATCACCGTCGATCCGCCCACGACCAGGCTGAGTAGCAGCACGTCTCCGACCGGGTACGCCAAGTTGGTCGCCGTCGCGGCGGAAGTCCCGCCGGCCAGATGAAGGACTCTTTCGAACGCGAACGCCGCGCACACCGACGCAGTGCCGACGCTCGCGACAGCGCCGTCCAGCCAGCTAGGAGTGGCGAGCCTCCTAACCTCCCCACGCATGAAGGTCACGGCGGCCACGTAAGTGAGCGGGTAGAACCCGAGGTAGAAAGCGTCCGCGAGCGAGGGCGTCGAAGGCGTGACGCCGCCCAGTGACTCGACCGTCAGCGCAATGTCGCCGGACGCCCACATGAACAGGCCGAAGCCGAGCGTTAGCGCCACCGCACGCCCGGGCCGCCGGGTGAAACCACGGACGATGCACAGGGCGGCAGCGAGCATCTCGAAGCCATCGACCGACCAGCCGTCGAGCAGCTCCGAAGACCGGCCGGGACCCCGGACGATCAAGGACGCAAGATAACCCACGAGGAGGAGAGCCATCAGCGCATACGCGACCCACAATCCGCGCTCGGCGCGGTAGCGCTGCCACGACCACAGAGAGATTCCCATTATCTTGCGCTCCGGCCGGAAACGACGGCATCCTGCGGTTCGTCTCGTTCTGCCGTCATGCGCTTATCGTAGTTGAGTGGTAACCCTTTGTCACAAA
>Ga0302326_10006466_pt1 | contig 26296 bp, 26 predicted proteins | sample Palsa_T0_3_FD_202264 | JGI IMG/M metagenome (GOLD analysis project Ga0302326, IMG submission 202264) | Peat permafrost microbial communities from Stordalen Mire near Abisko, Sweden - Palsa_T0_3 | ecosystem: Environmental > Terrestrial > Soil > Palsa > Peat permafrost | place: Sweden: Abisko... | reverse complement strand
CCCGCTACTGCTCGGGCTCTTGTGTCTCGAGGGCGCGGGCCAGGGCGCCCGCACTGGCTTGCGGCCCCCGGTGCGGCTCGTCTTGCAGCTGTTTCCGGCGGTGGTGGGCATGCTGGCCGAGGCGCTCTTGCGCGGCGCCTACCACCGCTATGTCCGCGGCACCTTCCACCGGGACTTCCGCACCCTCATGCACCTGGACACGGGGCACCTCCTCGCCAACGTGGCGCAGGTGGTCTCTCGCCTCGCGACACCCTTCGCCTTCAGCCTGCTTCTCGTCCTCACGCTGGGCGTGGGCTTGGGCGTCCAGAGGCGGCGGCACAGGCCCTGGGCCGACTGGCGCCTCGGCCCCCTCGCCTCCACCGTGGCCGGCGCCTTCCTCCTGGCCGTGCTTCCGCTTCCGGCGCTGGCCCTTCTGGCCCACGTCCGCCTCAACGAGTACGCGCCGCGCTACTTCACCCCGAGTGCCTTCTTCGCCGTCTTCGGGGGCCTCGTGGTGGCCACCGTGGCCTTGCCCGCGCGGCTTCGGGGCTACAGCGCAGCCCTGGCCGTCGCCGCAGGGACGGTGGTGCTTGGGACGCTTGGCTGGCAGCTTCTTCCAGGCGACGGCAAGAACCCGGGCTATGCGCGACTTTCCACGACGGCCGAGACACTGGCCGCGAGCGCTCCGGGCGCCGTCCTCCTCGACGGCTACTGGGGGACGTACGTCTTCGCCGCCCTGGCGCCCCCGGGGCTGCTTCTGCCGCTGGCGGAGGACTCGCTCCGCATGCCTGCTGTGGAGGCACAGCTGGCCTCGGCGGAAAGCGTCCTCGTCGGCCACCGGAAGCTCCTGCGTGGCCCACAGGGGACGGAGCCTCGCTACCTCGTCGCCTACGGGACACTCCTCGAGCGCCAGGAGGCGACGTTTCTCGATGACTCCGTCGACCGTTTCTCGCTGTACCGGCCGCGCACCGTGAAGGACGTCCCGCACACCGAGGAGCCGGGGCTCTTGGGCCTGCACCTCGAGTCGGCAGAGGTGGAGGTGAGACTCCGGGCCGACGCGGCGTGGGTGGACACCGCCCTCGCCGTCGAGCTCCTCTGCGGCGGCCAGGAGGAGGGCCGGACAGAGGGCCGAGCGCTGGACGCTGCGGGCCGGAGGCACTCGGTGGAGGTGGTGCGTGCCCCTGGAGGCGTCCTCCTCTTCCTTCCGCCCCTGGGCGTCGAGGTGAAGGTGCTGGAGCTGTCCTTCGAGCGCGCGCCGTGCCTGGTCCGTGCGGCGCGCTGGTTTGCCCTCCCCCGAGGAGCGTCCGGAGAGACGCCCGTCGTGGACGCCGCTTCCTTCGGCGAGGGACGCAGCCCCTGAGCCGTAGAAGCAAGCTTGCAGCGGCGCGTCGGGGTGCTTATTGTCCTGCGCCCCTTCGAGACGCAAGACCGCTCTCGATTCGTGCGCGCCCCGGCCCCGTGAAAGAGCGTTACCAGGAAATCGACGACAAGAACGAGTCGTTGCGCGAGCTGTTCGCCGAGCACCCCAAGGCACGCGAATTTCTCGACCGCTTCGAGATGTCGTGGGTGTACCACGACAACGCGCTGGAGGGCGTCGTCTACGCGCCGCCGGAGCTGCAGGCCGCCCTCCATCCCGACGGGCCGCCCGACGCCTCCATGGTGCCGGCCGTCCTCGACATCCGGAACCAGAAGGCAGCCATCGACTACATCCGCGAGGAGGCCAAGTCCGCGGGCCGCAAGCAGTCGGCGGTGTCCATGGCCGTCATCAAGCGCATCCATGACTTGCTTCTCGGAAACACCCCCGAGGCCCAGGCCTCGCGGGCGGCGGCCGAGCGCCGCGAGCGCACCGAGAAGGAGCTCAACAAGGAGCGCGACCGGGCCGGGCTGCGGCGGGACATGCCGCTGCACCGAACCTACTTTCACGACATCGCCCAGCCGGCGAAAATTCCGGCCCTCCTCGAGAAGCTCGTGGAATTCACCGGGTCGACGGAGTTTCGCGAGTACCACCCCATCAAGCAGGCAGCGACGTTCCAGTTTCAATTCCTGCAGATTTTCCCCTTCAGCGAGCACTCGGGGAAGGTGGGACGCATGGCCAGTAACCTCGTCCTGCAGCGCCACGGCTACCTGCCCTGCGTCATCCACTCCATCGACAGGCAGCGCTACTACGAGTCCTTCCGCGGCACCCCCTCCACCTTCCGCACCCTCCTCATGGACGCCATGGAGAACTCGCTCGACAACGGGCTGAAATTCTTCCGCGACCAGGCGCGCCGCTACCGCGCCATCAACTAGTGAGGCGCAAGGCGCGCCGCGTCCTCCTCGGCGCACACACCTCCATCGCCGGCGGCGCCAGCCTGGCCATCGGCCGGGCGGGCAAGGACGGCGGCGAGTGCCTGCAACTCTTCACCCGCTCCGCCCGGGGGTGGACGAGCCCCGCCCTGCCCGAGGCCGAGGCCCGCGCCTTCCGGCGCGAGGCGCGCAAGCACGCGCTCCCGGCCATCGCCCACGGCAGCTACCTCGTCAACCTGGCCACCGAGGACGCTGTCCTCCGGAGTCGTTCCATGGCCGCGGTGGTGGACGAGCTCCAGCGCTGCGCCGCCCTCGGCATCTCCTGCCTCGTCCTTCACCCGGGCTCGCACCCGGACACGGCCCTCGGCCTGCGCCTGGTGGCCCGGGCGCTGGACGCCATCCATGCCGAGACGGCTGGCCTCCGCCCCCGGGTGTGCCTCGAAGTCACCGCCGGCCAGGGCAACTGCCTCGGGCACAGGCTCGAGCACCTCGAGGAGATTCTCCTCCGGACGTCGGCGCCGGAGCGGGTGGGCATCTGCCTCGACACCTGCCACCTCTTTGCCGCCGGCTACGACGTCTCCACGGCGCGCGGCATGACGGCCGTGCTGGACGAGTCCCTCCGCCGCTTCGGCCGCCGGCGCATCCGCTGCTTCCACCTCAATGACAGCGTCGGGCCGCGCGGCTGCCGGAAAGACAGGCACGCCGAGATTGGCAAGGGCCTCTTGGGGCTGGGCGGCTTCCGGGCGCTCATCAACGACGCGCGCTTCGCCGGCACCCCGGCCGTCCTGGAGACGCCGAGGCCGGAGTCCTACCGGACGACGCTGCGCCGTCTCCGGGCCATGCTGCGGCCCGCCCCCTCGGCCACGGTCCCGCGCCGGCGCGTGTCGCCCCCCTTGGCCCGGCTGGACAGGGGCCTGGACGTCCCTGTCGGATGACGTCCCACCCGCCCTTGGAGGCGCGACGCGTGTCAACCGCCGTCGCACGGAAGGCCGTCACGGAGGGGGGCCGAGTCCACCCGAAGGGCCGAGCGGGCACTCACTGAGGGTGTGCCGGCCTGGGACTGCTCAGCTCCGGCCAATGAGAATTCCATAATTATTTCAGCGAGTTGTAACGCAGAGCCGGCGCCGAAACGGCGCCGCGCTGGAAACGCCCGGTCCGGAGCGCTATGGGTTGGGCGCCCCGGCTTCTGTCCGGAAGTAAGAGGCCAGCTCCCCCCATGCCGTCCCCGCTGTCCAGTCGCGTGAAAGCCGAGGAAGCAGAGCGTCCCCTCGGGGACCTCCCGGCCCGGGACAAGCTGGAGGCCCTGCTGGCACTCGCCCAGCACCGGCAGCGGGCCCTCATCCTCACCCACGACAACCCGGACCCGGACAGCCTGGCCGCCGCGGTGGGCCTGGCCTTCCTCCTTCAGAAGAAGGCCGGCCTCGAGGCCCACGCCGCCTACGGCGGCATCATCGGGCGCTCGGAAAACCTGGCCCTGGTGAAGGTGCTGCACCTGCCGGTGGTGCCGGTGAGCCAGGTGGTGTTCGACGAGTACGACCTCCTCGGCCTCGTGGACACCCAGCCGCCCACCAGAAACCACTGCATCCCGGCGCGCTACCCGGTGGACATTGTCGTGGACCACCATCCGTTGCGGGACGAGAGCCTGAATGCGCCCTTCGCCGACGTGGGTGGGGACTACGGCGCCACCTCCACCATGGTGGTGGAGTACCTGCGCGCGGCGCGCCTCGAGCCCTCCGAGGAGCTGGCCACCGCCCTCTTCTACGGCATCAAGACGGACAGCCGGGACCTCGGCCGACAGACGACGCCGCGCGACGTGGAGGCCTACCTCTGGCTCTTCCCGCGGGTGGACAAGCACCTGCTCGGCCGCATCGAGCACCCGGACTTGCCGGCGGAGTACTTCCGCCTCTACCACCTGGCCATCGAGCGGGCGAAGCTGTACGGCGACACCGTCGTCGTCGCGGACTTGAAGGACATCTACACCCCGGACATGGTGGCCGAGGTGGCCGAGCGCCTCATGTCCCTCGAGGGGCTGAAGTGGTCCTTGGCCTACGGCACCTACGAGGGAAGCCTCTACGTCTCCTTGCGCGTCCGCGACAGGCGGATGAATGCCGGGCGGCTGATGCGCGAGCTCTGCGAGAACCGCGGCGGCTCGGCCGGCGGCCACGGCAGCATGGCCGGCGCGCGGCTGCCGTTGCCCACCTCGCGGGATGCCGTCGCCCGGCTGAAGCGAAGACTGCTGCGCGACTTCCTCAAGGCCTTCGGCGTGCAGGGCGAAGCCCCGCGCTCGCTCTTGGCCGGCGACACCTGACGCCCTTCTCAGTCCGCGGGGAGGCGTTAGAGTCGTCCCAGGGCTTTTCCCGAATGGTGTACCTCGACCACAACGCCAGTACCCCGCTTGCCCGGGAAGTCTCGGCGGCGCTGAGCCAGGCCTTCTCCAGCGTCTCCCCGGCCAACCCGAGCAGCGTCCATGCCGCCGGCCGGGCGGCGCGGGCGCGGCTGGACGGCGCGCGGGCGCGGGTGGCCCGCGTCCTTGGCTGCGAGCCGCGGGAGGTGGTGTTTACCGCCTCGGGCACCGAGTCCGACGCGCTGGCCATCAAGGGCAGCTGGCTTGCCCGCCCCGACGTCCGCCGCACCCGGGTGGTGACGTCGGCGGTGGAGCACCCGGGCGTGCTGTACGCCGCCCGGCAGCTCACCGCCCTTGGCGCCACGGTGACGGAGGTGGTGCCAGGCACGGACGGACAGGTGTCCACCCAGGCGTTTCTCGCGGCCCTGGGGCCGGACGTCGCGCTGTGCTCCCTCATGTGGGCCAACAACGAGACGGGCGTCCTTCAGCCGGTGGCGGAGGTGGCCCGGGCCTGCCGCGCGGCCGGCATCCTCTTCCACACCGACGCGGTGCAGGCCGCGGGCAAGGTGGACGTCTCCTTGCGAGACGTGGACGCGGACTTGCTGTCGCTCTCCGCCCACAAGTTTGGCGGGCCGCCGGGCGTGGGCATCCTCATCGTCCGCCGGGGCGTGAAGCTCGAGGCGCTCTCTCCAGGCCACCAGGAGGCGGGACGCCGGGGCGGCACGCCCTCGGTGGCCTTTGCCGAGGCAATCGCCCTGGCCCTGGAGCTTGCCCAGAAGGGCCTCCCGGAGTCGGGGCCGCGCATCGCCGCCCTGCGAAACCGGCTCGAGCATGCGGTGCTGGAGCGCGTGAGCGGCGCCCGGGTGAATGGCACCGCGCAGAGAGTCCCCAACACCACCAACCTCCGCTTCGAGGGGGTGGAGGCGGAGACGCTTCTCATCGCCCTGGACCTCGACGGCATCTGCGTCTCCACCGGGGCGGCGTGCGCCTCGGGCACGCTGCAGGCAAGCCACGTCCTGACGGCCATGGGGCTGTCCGCCAAGCAGGCCCGCTCGAGCCTGCGCGTCTCCCTGGGGCCCGCCTCCACGGCCGACGAGGTGGACCTAGCCGTGGACGCGCTCGTCCGGCACGTCACGCGGCTCGGTCTCGGCGCTGCCGCGGCCTGATGGGCAGGCACCGCGCCCGTCTCGGCGCGGCCGTGCAGTAGGCTCCGCGGCAGCGGAGGGACGACATGCGCTGGTTGCTGCGAGCTCTCGGTTTTCTCACGGTGGGATGCGGAGGCGCGTCCGGAGCCATCGCGACACTCAGTGGGGCCGTGACGGCCACGGAGAGCGTCGTCGTGACGGCGGGCCTCAACTCTCACCTGATAGAGACAACGCCCATGTGGGCCTTCGCCATGGGCCCGGCGTCCGTCGAAGGCTACCCGCCGTTTTCCGTCAACATTTTCCTTCCCGGAAACGCGCCCATGGCGGGCATCTTCACGACGTCCAACACGCTCGACGCCGAGACCTCCCTCGACGCTGGCCAGTGGACGCAATCCTTCGCATCCACCGGTGGCACAGCGGTGGGCACGTTCGAGCTGCTCGTCACCGCCACCGGGGCCCCCTCGCCGCCGGATGGGACTGGATGGCCGTACGACTGGCGCGACCTGCACGGCACCTTGAAAGCCACCCTCGTGCCCACTCCGGCGATTAATACGCAAACCGGCGACGTGACACTCGACGTGCGCTTCTGAGAACGGCCGCCTCGCTCGGTCCCAGCGAATCTCCTCGTCGAACCTTCGGGCGGACCGCTCGACGTCCAGGTGGCCGCCGCTCCAGGTGCGCGTCCCGGTCTTCTCTCTAGGGCACCGTCTGCTCTTCGCTGGCCCCGAAGAGGCCCCGCACCAGCGCGGCGATGGCCAGCGTCGTCCCCACCCGCTCGTCGTAGAGCGACTCGAGCGCACCGGCGAAGTCGGCGGCGGTGGCGAAGCGGCGGGCGGGATTCGGGTCCAGGGCCCGCACCATGGCCGCATCCAGGGCCTTGCCCGCCTCGGGACGGGCCTCGGACAGCGGACGCCAGCGGCCGGCCTCGATGGCGGCAAACACCGTCTCCGGGTCGCGCCCCTGGAAGGGCCGCTGCAGCGTCAAGAGCTCGTAGAGCATGACGGCCACCGCCCAGAGGTCCGCCGCCTGCTGCACCTCGCCCTGGAGGACTTCCGGGGCCAGGTAGTAGGGCTTTCCGGCCAGCTGCGCGTCGCGGCCCTGGGCGGTCCGCACCCGGGCGATGCCAAAGTCCCCGAGCTTCACCTCGCCGCCCCGGGAGATGAAGACGTTGGAGGGAGAGACGTCGCAGTGGATGAGGCCCAAGGGCTCGCCGGACAGCGACTTGGCATGGTGCGCGTAGTCGAGCGCCGCCAGTAGGACGTGGGTGAGGTAGACGGCGAAGTCCACTGGCACCGGGATGTGACGCTGGCGGCACTTGCGCAGCACGGCCGCCAGGTCGCGGCCGTCCACCCACTCCATGACGATGAAGCAGATGCCCTCGAAGAGGCCGACTTCCAGCGTCTGGACAATGTTCGGCGAGTGCAGCGTGGTGGCGAGCTCGCCCTCGCGCGCGAAGCGCTGCACGTAGGTGGACACCTGGGCCAGCTCCGGAAGAAGCCGCTTCAGCGCCACCTGCTGGCCGGCCCACGGCCCTCCCAGGGTGCGGGCCCGCACCACCTCGGCCATGCCGCCCCGGCCCAAGGGGGCGAGAATTTCGTACTGTCCAAACACCCTCCCCGGCTGCCAGCCCGCCTGGGCAAAGGGGCTCATGGTGCGCCGCCTCCGCCTGAGCGGCCGGGGCGGCGCGTGGCGTTGGCCTTCGCGCGCTGAAGGAGGGCCGCGAAGCGCACCGAGTCTTGCGTCTGCAGGACGTGGAGGTCCGGGTCGCGGGCCATGTCGTCTGACTCTTTGAAGCCGTGCTTCATGGCTTCCTCGAGGGATTCGAAGGACTCCTCGAGGTCGCCCTTGCGCGCCTGCGCGCAGGCCAGGTTGTAGAGGACGGTGCCGCCCGGGGCGTACTGGAAGGCCTTCTTGTAGGCCTCGATGGCCGCGTCATTCTCCCCGAGGAGGACGGCCGCTTGCCCGAGGCCGAGGTACACCTGCGCCGGGTTCTCGTTGGCCGCGAGCGCCTTCTCGAACTCGGCGCGCGCCGCCTTACCCCGGCGCTCCTCCATGGCTTGCGTCCCCAGGGCGATGTGGTGGGGCAAGTCGGTGCGCAGCTTGGCCCGCGGGCCGAGCACCAGCCGGCGCCCGTCGAGACCCGCCGAGGTGCAGCCCTGCGGCAAGAGGAGGTCCGCGACGAGGGTGCCGTCCGAGCCGTTGTAGATGGCGAACAGCGGCAGCTCGCCGCTCGGGCAGACACGGCCCGCGGTGCACAGCTTTATGGTGCCCACCAGCACATTCCCCTGCCAGACGGCGTCCACCACCGGCCGCCCGGCCTCGTAGCCGCAGGGGTTGGGGGTGCCTGCCCGGCCTAAGACATGAAGCCCGTCCGCCGTCTCCCAGCGCAGCTCGCCCTCCGGGCCCCAGCGCGCGCGCTCGGGCAGCTGTGGCACAGCACGCACCGCGGCCGGAAGCAGGGAGAGGAGGGCGCAGAGGGTGCGCGCTGAGGCGTTCACGGGGCGGGAAGCGGCCGCCTTGGACGGCGGCAGCCGCGCTTGTATGGGCCTGGCAGTCCTGGGCTTGCAAGAGTCTACCCCGCCAGGGGCTGCACTGGGGGGTTGCTCGTTGAAGGGTGCGCAGCTTCCCTTGACCCGTCGGAGCGCGCTTCTTACTCTGGCCTTCGTGAGGGAAAGACGTCTCCCTCGACCCTTACGGGACGCTCTGAAAGAGGAGGAAACGCTTCAAAGGGTGCCCGGCTCGGCTGTCCCCTGCGGGGTGCGTGATGTGCGGCAGAAATTCGAACCGATACGTCCATTCCGGGAGCCATCCTTGGTCTCCATGCGTCATGCCCGCCCTCTTAGGAGGGCGGGAGACCTACGGCGACCGTCTTGGTTCCCACCTATTCGACTGGGTTCAATGGACGCCGCCCACACGGCTCAGCGGGGGACTTTTTTCTTGAACTCGGCAGTCCGCTGCCGACGCAAGTGAAGGGGACGAAGGGCGCGGAGGCGAAGAGGCAGGCCCGCGCTCAGTTGACTGCCCTGCGGCGCGGGCTTGGCCCCGAGGACGTCCTTCGCCGTGGCGCTCGCGCCCAGGCCCGGCTTCTGGCCACCCCCGAATTCCGCGCCGCGCGCACCGTGGCCCTCTACGCCGCGCTCCCGGGCGAGGTGCCCACCGACGCGCTTCTGGCCCAGGCCCTGGCCGACGGGAAGACGGTGGCCTTCCCGGTGGTGCCCGCCGAGGGACGGCTGCTCACCTTTCGCTCGGTGAAGGACGCCTCCCACCTCGTGCCCGGCGGCCGTCTCTCCATCCGCGAGCCACTCCCGTCGCGCCCCCTGGTAAAGCTTTCGGCCATCGAGCTCTTCGTCGTCCCCGGCCTCGGCTTCACCCGAAAGGGGCACAGGCTCGGGCGGGGCGCCGGCTACTACGACGCGACGCTGGCCGCGGCGCCGGAAGCCACGCCGCGCATCGCCCTGGCCTTCTCTGAGCAGGTGCTCGAGGCGCTCCCGGTGGGCGAGGAGGACGTCCCCGTCCACCAGGTGGTGACGGAGGACGAGGCCTTCGTCGCAACGGAGTCCCGAGCAACTGTGCTAGGTGCTCGCTCTTCCAAGAAATGAGCTCCCTTCTCCGCCGCGCGACGCCAGACGAGCAGTTTGCCGAGGTGACTCGCGGTAGCGTCGAGGTCCACGTCGCCGACGAGCTCAAGGCGAAGCTGAAGCGCTCCTACGAGACCGAGAAGCCGCTGGTGGTGAAGGCCGGCTTCGACCCCAACCGCCCGGACCTCCACCTCGGCCACACGCTGCTGTTGAGCCGGATGCGGCGCTTTCAGGACTTTGGCCACCAGGTGGTGTTTCTCATCGGCGACTTCACGGCCCTCATCGGCGACCCCTCTGGAAGAAACCTCACCCGTCCCGCGCTCTCGCGCCAGGAGGTGCTGGCGAACGCCGAGACCTACAAGGCACAAGTCTTCAAGGTGCTGGATGCGGAGCACACCTCGGTGCGCTTCAACTCCGAGTGGCTGGACGCCCTGGGGACGGAGGGGCTGGTGCGCCTCGCCGCCCGGTGGCCCCTGGCACGCATGCTGGAGCGCGAGGACTTCAAGACGCGCTTCCGGGAGGGGAAGAGCATCGCCCTGCACGAGCTCCTCTACCCCTTGCTGCAAGGGTACGACTCGGTGGCGCTGAAGGCCGACGTGGAGCTCGGAAGCTCCGACCAACTCTTCAACCTCCTCGTCGGCCGGACGCTGATGCGAGAGCTCGGGATGGAGGCGCAAGTCATCCTCACCGGGCCCCTCTTGGAGGGCCTGCACGCCAAGCTCGAGGGCGGCCGGATTGTCGGCGAGAAGATGTCCAAGAGCCTGGACAACTACGTGGGGGTGGCCGAGCCGCCGGAGAGCATCTTCGGAAAGCTGATGTCCATCTCCGACGACCTCATGTGGCGCTACCTCGAGCTCCTCTCCGCCACGCCCCTCTCCGAGGTGGCCCAGGCCAAGGCCCAGGTGGCCAAAGGCACGCTGCACCCGAAGGACGTGAAGGTGCGCTTCGCCAAGGAGATGGTGGAGCGCTTCCACGGCCAGGAGGCCGCAGAAGCCGCCGCGGCGGACTTCGACAGCCGCTTCAGCAAGAAGCAGCTCGACGTCGAGAGCCTGCCGGAGGTACCGCTCGCGCTCCCGGCCGGCGCCGCCGCCCTTCCCCTCGTCCGGGCGCTCGTGGACGCGGGCCTCGCCCCGTCCACCAGCGACGCGCGTCGTCTCATCGCCCAGGGCGCTGTCCGCCTGGACGGGGCGCGCGTCACGGACGTGAAGCTGGAGCTCAAGCCAGGCACTTCCCTCGTGCAGGTGGGGAAGCTGCGGGCGGCCCGGCTCAAACTTTCGGGCGGCTGACGAGATGCACGTCGACGTGCGTCGACGGCTTCGGGTTCACGCCTTCAGCGTGAGCCCGAGGAGGTACACCTCGATGCTGGCCGAGCGCGTGGCCTCGGGCCGGATGACCTTCACCTCCTCGTAGGAGCGACGCAGGTTCGCCCGGTAGCCCTCGAAGTCCCCGCCCATGAAGAGCTTGACGAGGAAGCTGGAGCCCGGCTTCCCACGGGCCCGTGCCACTTCCAGGGCCCGCTCCGACAGGCGCAGCGAGCGCGCCTCGTCCACGCTGCGGATGCCGCTCGTCTTGGGCGCCATGTCCGAGAGGACGACGTCGAAGACGCCGGGCACCAGCGCCTCCAGCCGAGTGAGCGCGTCGTCGGCCAGGACGTCGAGGACGGCGGTGCGCACCCAGGCCTCCTTGAAGGGATGCAAGGGGACGATGTCCACGCCGACGGCCAGCCCGGAGGGCCCCACCGCCTGGGCGATGACTTGGAGGAAGCCGCCGGGCGCCGCCCCGAGGTCCAGCACCCGGGACCCGGGCCGCAGGAGGTGGAAGCGCCGGGCCACCTCCTCCAGCTTGAAGGCGCTCCGGGCCCGCAGGCCTTCGGCCTTCGCCTTCTGGAAGTAGTGGTCTTTCGGGCGGTAAGGCTTTCCCATTCCTCGGCCTGTCCCTAGCGCGGTGCGGCGTCCGGACGCCAGTGCACACTCGCGGGCACACGAGCGCTAGAGTGCGCGCCGTTATGCCCGGGTGCGCGTGGTGCGGCAGCCGTCTGGACGTCGTCGGCAATCAAATCGGCCGGGGAGACACCTGTCCCTCCTGCGGGCATGACTTGCATGCCTGCCGTCAGTGCCGCCACTTCGACGAGTCCGTGGCCAAGCAGTGCAAGGAGCCCTTCGCCGAAGTCCCGAGCGACAAGGACGACGCCAACTTCTGCGAGTTTTTCCAGATTGGGGATGGCGGCCTCACCGGAGAGGCCAACCGCAACAAGCTTCTGTCCGCCGCCGAGGCACTCTTCGCCAAGAAGTAAGCGGGGCGCGCCAGGCCGGCGTGCCGCCACCCGTGCGCCGACTGCCTCTCCGGTGGCAGACTCCTGAGCCGACATGGGGGCGGCCGAGGAGGTGTTGGCGTTTCACCCCTCGCGCGCGAGTCGCGTCGCCCTTCTGGCCTTCGCGCTGTGTGCCTGCGCCGTCCCGGCCCTCGCCGTCTTCGGGCGCGAGGTGGGCGCCCTGCGCAACTGGCAATACGGCCTCGCGGTGCTCCTCTTCGGGGCCATCGTCTTTGCGCAGCTCTCCCCTTCGGCACCCGCCCGCGTCCCGGCCTGGCTGAGGAACGTCTTTCTGGCCGCCCTCGTCGTGTGGATGCTGGCCGGGGAGACCCTCAACTTCCTCGCCATGCAGGTGAAGGGCGTCGACTACTCCATCTTCGACTGGATGCTGGAGAACACGCTGCGCGGCCGCTTCATGTGGTCGCCGATTTACGGCCTCAACCACTTCGGCGTGCACCAGCACTGGCCGCTGCTGACGCTCCTGCCCCTGCACGCGCTCCTTCGTTTCCCGTTTGCGCTCTGTCTCGTCAACGTCGCGCTCCTCGCCCTGGCTGCCGCCCTCCTCTGGCACCTGGCCCACCAATTCCTCGACGATGACTTGACGGCGGCCCTGGCCGTCATCGCCTTCCTCACCAACCCCTGGACGGCCCAGCTCCTCTCCAATGGCTTCCGGGCCGAGAGCTTCTTTCCGCTCTTCATCTTCCTCTTCGTCCTGGCCTGGAAACGCGGCCAGGCCCTCTTCATCCTCGTGGCCGCGCTGCTTCTGTGCAGCGTGAAGGAGGACGCGCCCCTCTACTGTCTCGGGTTCGCCATCGCGGTTGCCTTCTGGCGGGGAGGGCGGCGGAGGGACGCACTGGCCGTCGGCCTCATGGCCGCGGCCGTCTTCTCCGTGGACCTCCTCCTCGGGCGCGCCCTGACGCGTACCTCGACGGGGACGGCGGAGCCCTTCTACCTCGGGCTGTGGGCCCAGTACGGGGCAAGCCTCGGCGCCATCGCGCTGGCCGTCCTCGCCGCGCCACTGCAGAGCCTGAAGACGGTGCTCACCTCGGGGTGGTTGCGCCTCTATGCCCCGGCGCTCTTTCTGCCGCTCCTCTCCCCGGAGTGCCTCGGGGCCATGGCCCCGGGCGTGGTGATGCTGGGGCTCGCCGCCTCGCCGCCCATCCGCGACTTCACCGGGTACCACCCGGCGCCCCTGGCCTGTGCGGCCATCTGCGGCGTCCTGGCCGTGGGCAGCGCCCACCGCGCCTGGCCCTGGGCATCCAGTATCGCCCGCACCGCCTTGCTTCTCTTTCCCCTCTTTGGCGTGGGCTACTTCCGCATCGGCTGGCCCGTCCGTGCCCAGCGCCAGGGCCTCGCCGAGGTGCGGGCCGTGGTGGCCAAAAGGCCCGAGCCCCTCTGCGCCCAGGCCATCCTCTTTCCTCAGCTTGGCTACCCGAAGGACTTGCGGCCCCTCTTCGACGGACAATGCGAGACGCTTTCCGGGAGTCTCAGCATTCTCAATCCGCAGCTCGACCCCTGGCCATTCACCAAGGAGGAGCTCGAGCTCAGGGTGGCGACGGCCGAGCGGGAGGGCCGGACCCAGGAATTCACGGGAGGCTTCTTCCTCCTCCGGGCGCCCTGAGGAGCACGGCGGAAGCCCACGGGCACACCCGGCGCCGCGCCGTCTGGCCTTCTAGAAGCCCTCGAGCTTCGAGAGAATCTCCTTCATCACCTCGGACGTCCCTCCGCCGATGGTGACCAGCCGCACGTCGCGCCAGGCACGGGCGATGTGCGTCTCGTCGATGTAGCCCATGCCACCGAGAAACTGCTGGCAGTCGTAGGCCACTCTCTGGGCGAGGTCGCCGGCGAAAAGTTTCGCCATGGAGATTTCGCGCACCGGGTACTGCTTGCGCTCGAAGAGGTCCACCGCGTGGTAGGTGAGGCGCTTGGCGGCCTCGATGGCTGCCAGGTGCTCGACGAATTTGTGCCGCCACACCTGGAAGCCGAGGATGGGCCGGCCAAACGCCTTGCGCTCCCGTCCCCAGGCCAGCGCCTCCTCCACCATCCGCTCCATCCCGGCCACCGTTCCAATGGCCGCCACCAGGCGCTCGCCCTGGAAGTTGGTCATGATGTGGGCGAAGCCCTGGTTCTCCTCGCCGAGGAGGTAGCGGACGGGCACCTTGGCGTCCTCGAAGTAGAGGATGGCCGTGTCCGAGGCGAGGTTTCCAATCTTGTCGAGCTTCTTGCTCACCCCGAAGCCCTTGATGTCGGTGGGCACGGTGAGCAGCGAGATGCCGGGGTAGCCCTCGCCGCCGGTGCGCACGGCGCAGGTGAGGAAGTCGGCGCGCGTGCCATTGGTAATCCACATCTTCGAGCCATTGAGGACGAAGTCCCCGCCCACGCGGCGGGCGGTGGTTTGGATGGCCGCCACGTCGGACCCGCCCCCGGGCTCGCTGATGGCCAGGGCGGCAATCTTCTCGCCGGCCAGGGCCGGGGCGAGGAACTCGCTCTTCTGCTCGTCCGTCCCCACCTCGCCGATGATGGGCGTCGCAATCTGGCTCTGCACGAGGAGCGCCATGTTGACGCCGGCGTTGTGGCTCCGCGTCAGCTCCTCGCAGAAGGCCGTCACGTACCAGTAGTCGAGGCCGCTGCCGCCCCAGGCCGGGTCGTGGTTGATGCCGAGAAACCCGAGCGCCCCGCACTGCTGAAACACCTCGCGGGGGAAGATGCCGGCCCGGTCCCACTCCAGGGCGTGCGGGGCGAGCTCCTTCTCCACCCAGGCGCGCAGGGTGCGTCGGAAGGCCTCGTGCTCCTCGGTGAAATGGCCGCTCATCATCTCTCCAGGGCTTCTTCGCAAAAAGCGAAGAAAATTGACTCTAGAGTCAATCTCAGCCGAGGGCCAGGACGCAAGGCGCGGCGCGCTGGGTTCTCGGCTTTCGGTCAGTGCACGCCGAGCGCGCGGATTTCCGCCTCGCTGAAGCCAGCCTCGGTGAGGACGTCCCGGCTGTGCGCGCCGAGCGGTGGTGGCCCGGCCTCGGGAAGCGGCCCGAGGCGAAGGGGCGTCGCCATGCGGCGCTCGCCGCCTGGCCCCTCGACGAAGAGGCCGCGCGCCCGAAACTGGGCGTCCTCCGCGACGGCGTCCGGGGCGCGCACCGGCTCCACGCAGGCGTCCAGCCCGGCGAGGCGGGCTTCCCAGGTGGCCAGCGTCTCTGTGGCGAAGAGGGCCTCGAGCGCGCGGTGCACGGCGTCCGCCTCGGCGCCGCCTTCGTAACAGGGCGCGGCAAGTTCCGGGCGTCCGAGGCGCTCGCAGAGGGCGGTGAAGAAGCGGGGCTCGAGCGCGGCCACCGCCAGCTGCTGGTTGTCCCGTGTGCGGTACAGGCGGTAACAGGGCAGCCCGCCGTTGAGGATGTCCCGGCCAGGCACGAGCGGCAGCCCACCGAGGAGGTGCGTTGCGAGGTGCATGTGGAGGAAGGCCGTCGCCGCGTCGGCCAGCGCCACGTCCACCACCCTGCCCTTCGCTGTCCGGGTGCGCTCCTGCAAGGCGGCAAGAATTCCCACCACGGCGAAGAGGGCGCCGCCGACGTCGGCCAGCTGTCCGCCCGGAATTCCGGGGCCGCCGGTGCCGCCGGCGTAGCCCACCACCCCGGCCCGCGCCTGGTAGCCCAAGTCGTGCCCGGCCCGGAGGCGGTCCGGCCCCGTCTGCCCGAAACCGGAGAGCGCGCACACCACGAGGCGCGGGTGCGCGGCGAGAAGCGTCGCATGGCCCAGCCCGAGCCGCTCCATCACCCCGGGGCGGAAGCCCTCGACGAGGACGTCGTAGTGCCCGGCCAGCCGGAGGAGCGCCTCCGGCCCGCCCTTTCTCTTGAGGTCCAGCACCAGCGAGCGCTTGCCGCGGTTCAGCCCAGCGAAGTAGCTCGCGGACTCCTTCGTCCCGAAGGGCAGCGCCCGCGCCGGGTCCCCGGAGGGTTCCTCGAGCTTGTCCACCTGGGCCCCGAGGTCCGCCAACAGAAGCGTGGCGTAGGGCCCGGGCAGATGACGGGTGAGGTCGAGGACGCGAAGCCCGGTCAGCGGGAGCCCCTCGGACATGGCCTTCTTTCAGGCCAGCAGCTTGCCGAGCTTCATGGCCAGGCCCATGTCCATGGGCTTGAATTTCAGCTTCCCCTGCATCGCCGCCATCTGCGGGTTGAGCTGCTTGCTGCGAATCTTGACGAAGTCAGCGTCGCTCACCGTCACCGTCATCTTCGGCTCGCCCACCGCGCCCTGCGTCACCCAGCCAGAAGGCTTGGTGAGGTCCACCGTCCAGGTGCCGCCCGTGTCTCCGGTGATGACGAAGTGGATGATGGCGTTAATCTCCTTGGCCAGCTCTGGCTTCGCCGTCAACGCTGCCGGGATGTCGTTCTCGAGGATGCTCTTGGAAGTGGCGTCGGCCATGGGCGGCTCCGGGAAGGTGATTCGGAAGTCAACGGGGCGCTGACCGTAGTGGCCGCCCCCGAGGAGCGTCAAGCGCGGGCGCGCCGCGTCAGCTCTGCCACACGGCGCGAGGCGCAGAGGCCGAGTCGGCTTGCGCCCGGCCTCGCTTTCGTGCAGATGGTGTGCCCTTCGAAGTTCACGGGGAGCGCCCCAAGGACGACAAACGGGCGCTTTTGACCTGGAAGGCGAAACACATGTTCGGTCTCAAAATGGGCGAGCTGGTCATCATCCTCCTCGCTGCCCTGGTCCTCTTCGGCGGGGCGAAGTTGCCGCAGCTTGGCTCCTCGCTGGGGCAGGCCATCCGCAACTTCAAGAAGGGCTTCGGCGGCGAGGAGCAGACGCCGCCCGAGACGCAGCCGCAGCCGCAGCCGCGCGCTCCGGGGTCCCTCGGCGGCGGCACAGACGCGGACGGCACCACCCGTCCTCGCTCCGTCACCCCGTCGAGCAAGGACGTCTGAGCACCCCCCGGGGGGACGAAGCATCGCGCCCACCCAAGTGGCCGGGTGCCCATGGCCGCGGGGCTGAAGACACGGGCTGAGACTCAGCGCTGTCGGTTGACTCTAGGGCGAGCCGCCAGAGGGCTGCGCGACCTCGGGGCTGTCCCCCGTGTGGTGGTCTTCCATCTGAAAGCGGAGGAAGGCGTGGACGGCCTTCAAAGCCTCGGCATCCACCGTCCGAATCACCACCCGGGCACCGTGCGGGGTGTCCTCCTCCTGGTAGCGGATGCGCGCGCGCAGCCGCTTGAGGGTGGACGTGCCCGGCGGTACCCGGCCGTGGATGAACATCGGCATGTCGAAGTTGCCGTCGGCGAAGGCCTTGGCGATGTGCGACATGTGACGACGGATGGACTCCTGGGAGTCGACGTCATCGGCGTCCAGCGCGTCGGCGGAGATGGTGCCCCCCTCAGCGGTCAGCGCGAAATGGTGCCCCGTCTTCCGGTGGTCGAACCCCATTCCGATGTCGCCTCGCATCTCGACGGCTGCAGCGTGCGGACAGCTGTCCGACGGGCCCGCGTCCGGCGGCGAAGTGCCGACCAATACCCACGTGAAGAACACGAGCGAGGTCATCGAGATGCGCTCCGTCGGGTGAAGGGGGATGTACGAGGCCCGAGCGAGAGCTCCTCGGCCAAAGCCTCGAGAAGCCCCGCCGGCACGCCCGGAGCGGTCCGCTCCAGTCGCGCGTCCCAGCTGCCGAGAGTGGCCTCAAGCGCGTCGCGAAGCTCTTTCAACTCGCGCAGCCGCGTGTCCAGCGTCGCAAGCTTCGCGGTGGCGAGCGCGTGCACCTTCCCGCACGGCGCACCGCCCCGTCGCCGCTCGAGAAGAATCTCGGCCAACTCGCCAAGCGTGAAACCGATGCGAAGCGCGGACTGGATGACTCTCACCTGCTGCTCTGCGCCCGTCGGAAACCGGCGCGCGCCGCCTGGTGAGCGCGGCGCCCGAGGCAGTAGCCCCCGCGCCTCGTAGTGGCGCAGGGAGTCGGGGCTCAGCCCAGTCCGTCGCGCCAGTTCCCCGATGGGAAGGCCATTGGATGACATGCCGGCCATTCTGCCGCCTGGAAGCCGTTCCAGGGTCAAGGGGGCCTGTCCACATCTCCCCTCGCCAGTCGGCTGGGCGAGCGTCCTCGACATACCGCAGGGGCTGCCCCCAAAGGGCTTCCTCAGACGGTGAGCTTCTCGCCGTCGTAGAGGCTGTCGAGGATGGCCTGGTACTTCACCGTGCAGGCCTTGCGCTTCACCTTCAGGGTGGGCGTGAGCTCGCCGGTTTCCTGGGTGAAGTCGTGGTCCATCACCGCGAAGCGCTTGAGCTGGTTGTAGGGCGGCTCGTGCTGGTTGAAGTCGTCGATGATGGCCTGGATGGCCTTGTGGATTTCCGGGCGCTTCGCCAGCTCGGCGTAATTCTTCGCCGCCTGCGCCCCGGCGCTCTCCAGGACCTTCTTGGCCGGCTCCTCGCTGATGGTGATGAGCACCGCGAGGTACTTCCGCTTGTCGCCGTACACCATGGCCTGGCTGATGAGGGGCCGCGTCTTGAGGGAGTTCTCGATGTTCTGCGGCGCGATGTTTTTTCCGCCCGCGGTGACGATGATGTCCTTCTTCCGGTCCGTAATCCGCAGCGCGCCGTCGGGGTCGATCTCGCCGATGTCGCCGGAGCGAAACCAGCCGTCCGGCGCGAGGGCCTCCTGGGTGGCTTCCGGATTCTTGTAGTAGCCGACCATCACGTTGGGGCCGCGGATGAGAATCTCCCCGTCGGGCGCAATCTTCACCTCGCACCCGGGGACGGGCGGGCCGACGGTGCCAATCTTCACCTTGTGCGGTCGGTTGACGGTGGCCGCGGCCGACGTCTCGGTGAGGCCGTAGCCCTCCAGCACCTCGTAGCCGAGCAGGTCGAAGAAGTAGGCAATCTTCCGCGAGAGGGGCGCGCCGCCGGAGATGAAGAGGCGCATCCTTCCGCCCAGCTTCTGGTCCAGGGTGTGGCGCACCTTGGAGAAGACGAGCCGTTGCGCAAGGGTGAAGGAGAGCGAGCTGTATTCGCGTCCCTGCAGCCGCGCATTCACGTAGTCGTCGAAGAGGCGCATCGCCCAGCGAAACAGCGCGCCCTTCAAGCCCTTGGCCGACGAGCCATTCCCGACCACGCCCTCGTACACCTTCTCGAAGATGCGCGGCACGGAGGGGAGGATGGAGGGCGACGTCTCGGCCAAATCCGCCATCAGCTTCTCGGTGCCCCGGGAAAACACCATCCGGAAGCCCATGCCCAGCCAGGCGGCCTTCACCACCTGGGCGAAGCTGTGGGCCAAGGGCAGAAACAGCATCACCGAGTCGTCGGCATTCATCAGCCCGATTTGGGCCGCCATGGTGGCCTCGAAGGCCCAGTTGCCGTGGGTGAGCTGCACGCCCTTCGGGTTTCCGGTGGTGCCCGAGGTGTAGATGAAGAGGCAGGGGTCGGACATCTTGATGGCCGACAGCCGCGTCTCGAAGCCCTTGGGGTCCGACTTCTCCAGGGCATCGCCCTTGGCGATGAAGTCCTTGTAAGCCAGCTCGCCCGGGGCCACCGGGCCCTCGAAGACCACCACGCTCTTCACCGAGGGCGCCTTGGCAATGCAGGCCCGCACCCGGGTGAGCCGCCCGGGCTGCTTACCGTCCTTGACGTCGTCATCGACGAAGAGGAGCGAACTGCCGGAGTGCTCGAGGATGTACTGCACCTCGTCCGGCGTGTTGGAGGCGTAGATGGGGATGGTGATGCCGCGGGCCGCGGAGACGGCCAAGTCGGTGATGCACCAGCGCAAGGAGGTACCGGAAAAAATGGCCACCCGGTCTCCGGGCTTGACGCCCTGGGCCACCAGGGCCGCTGACAGGCGGCGGACCTCATCGCGGATGGCGCCCCAGGTGACGCCCTTCCAGGCCCCACCCTCGTACACCGTCGCCCCCACCACGTCCGGGCGGACGGCCCGGGCGACGAGGAGGGACACCAGATTCTGTTGCGCCGTCACCGGCGCCATCTGCTGCTCGGCTCGCATCGGCTTTCAGTGCTCCTTGTCCATCTCCTGGGCGATTTTGCGGCCCATGCCCTTCACCCGTCGCTCCTCGGCCGGGTCGTCGGGCACGCTTCCCGCCTCCACCTTCAAAAGTGTGGCCCTGGCCGCGGCCTTGTCCCCGTCCTTCCACTGCGTCTCGGCGAGCCAGGCCATGGCCCGGAGCGCATTGGGGTCGAGGGCGATGGCCTTCTTCAGCCAGTCGGCGGACTTGCCGAGGTTGCGCTTGGGCCAGGGCAGCTCCCAGTAGTAACGGCCCTTCACCGCTGGCGGCGCGGCGTGGGCAAACTTCGCGTCGATGTTGATGGCCTTGTCCAGCCGCTCGTTGAATTTCGACTCCAGCCCCTGCCCCAGCGCATTGAGAATCCCCACCGCCTGGCTGTAGGAGCCGATGCCGGCGGCGGCGAAGTAGTACCCCTCCACCGCGCCGGGCTTGGCCCGGGCCGCCTTGTCGCCGAAGTCCCAGGTGGCCTGGCCGAAGGCCTTCTTCTTCTCGTTGTCCGACTCCCCGTCACCGGCCCAGAGGCGAATGCGGGCTGCCCGCCACAGCGTCCCGAAGTCGTCGGGGTGCTTCTGCGCCGCGTCGGCCGTCAGCTGCAGAAGCTGGTCCTGGACGCCCGGGGCATCCCGCGTCATCCACAAGGCATCCATCTCGGCATAGGGGGAGGAGGACGACGCTGCCGGGGGGAGGCCGCCGTCCGCGGCATCGGCCGCGAGCGCAACCACCGGACTGAGGAGACACAAGAGGACGAGGCGGTGCATGGTGCGCGGGCGTTTAGCACGCCCGCCACAAGCGCTCCATGCTTGGAGGGTTGCTGGACGCTGAAGGCCCGGAAGTCCCTGGGGACTGCAGGCCATCGCGCACAGCGTCACAACCACCAGCCCCCCGCGGGAGTGTCCCCTTCGGAAAGCTTCCCCAAGGAAGCCCTTGGGCTACGCCGCGTCGGCGGCGAGGTCCTGCTCCTGGTCCTGGTTGAAGGCGGAGAGGTAGCGGGCGAGGAAGTGCTTGGTCTTCAGCTCCACCTGCCGGACGCGCTCCCTGGACACGCCCCAGCGCTGTCCGAGCTCCTCCAGCGTCCGCGGCTTGTCCTGGGTGAGGCGCTCCTGGACGATGTCCCAGCCGAGGTCGCCAATCCGCTTCTTCACCTTGGCCAGCGCGGCCTGGACCTCCTCGTCCTGCTCCTTGCCGATGAAGGTGTCCTGCGGGCCGGCGCTCGGCTCCTCGAGGCGCTCGAGGAAGGTGGTCTCCCCGTCCTCGTCGATGGTGACGTCGAGGCTGAAGTCCACCATGCTGCCGCGCTCGGACTCGCCGCCGCGAACCTGGCTTCGGTTGTCCTTCAGGTAGCGCGTGATGTACGCGCGAATCCACCACACGGCGTAGGTGGCGAAGCGGACGTTCTTCTTCGGGTCGAAGTGCTCGATGGCCTTCATCAGCCCGACGTTGCCCTCCTGCACGAGGTCATCCAGCCGGGCGCCGCGGTGGGCAAACTTCTTCGCCACCGAGACGACGAAGGCGAGGTTGGATGTGGCCAGCGTCTCGCGGGCACGCTCGTCCCCCTTGCGGGCGCGGCGCGCCAGCGCGTACTCCTGCTCTCGCGTCAGCTGTGGGCGGCTGCCCATCTGCCGCAAGTAGGGTGCGATGTTCTCGCGGGGGAAGCTGCTCGCCATTACTGACCTCCTCGAAGACCTCTACGTAAGACATGCCGGCCACACGGCAACCCGGCAAGTTAGGGACGACGTGCACTGCTCGCCCCTTGCGTACAGAGACGCGCGAGCCTCCATTGCGTTTCCGTACATGCACCTCAAAAGGTGTGCGGAACGCTCATGACCTCCATGCCTGGAAGTCATGGACCTAAGCCATTGAAGTCAGGGGGCTTGGAAGATTTTCCCGGGGTTGAGGAGGCCCCTCGGGTCGAAGAGGGCCTTGAGCTGCCGCTGCAACTGCAACACAGCGTGCGACTGCTCGAGCGGCAGGAGGTCCCGCTTGGCCAGGCCCACCCCGTGCTCGCCGGTGATGGTGCCACCGACAGACACCGCCAGCTCCGCCATGCGCCTGAGCGCGAGCTCCACCATCGGCCGCTGGTCCTGGCTGTCAAAGAGGATGTTGGCGTGCAGGTTCCCGTCGCCGGCGTGCCCGTAGGTGGCCACCTTGAGGCCCAGCTCCTCGCCCATGGCCTTCAGCGCCTGGATGACGGCCGGGATGGCGGACCGCGGGACAGCAATGTCCTCGGACAGCTTGTACCGCGCGAGCGAGCGCAGCGCGGTACTCACCGTGCGCCGCGCGGCCCACAGCTTCTCCCGCTGCGCGTCCCCCTCGGCCAGAAGCGTCTCCTGGGCGCCGTGCGCGGCAGCAATCTCTCCGAGCGCGGCCAGCTCGGCGAAGACGGCCTCGGCCTGGTTTCCGTCGACTTCGGCCAGCACCGCCGCCCCGGCGCCACTCGGGAAGTTGAAGCCCTTGCCATCCACGGCACGGATGGACACCTCGTCGAGGAGCTCCAGCGTCCTCGGGAGGATGCCGCCGGCCAGCACCGCCGTCACCGCCCGGGCCGCCTTCTGGACGTCGGAGAAGATGAGGAGCGCCGTCTGCACCACCTTGGGGCGTGGCAAGAGCTGCAGCGTCACCTCGGTGGCCACCCCCAGGGTGCCCTCGCTTCCCACGAGCAGGCCCACCAAGTCATAGCCAGCCACCCCTTTGATGGTTTGCCGCCCCACCCGCAGCACCTCGCCACTCGGCATCACCCATTCCATTCCGAGGACGTAGTCCCGGGTGACGCCGTACTTGAGCGCCCGCGGGCCGCCGGCATTCTCCGCCACGTTGCCTCCCAGGGTGCACCACTCCCAGGAGTTGGGGTCGGGCGGGTAGAAGAGGCCCACCTCCTCGGCCGCCTTCATGAAGTCTCCGGTGATGACGCCGGGCTCCACCACCGCGGTGAGGTCCTCCACGCTGAGGCGCTTGATGGCCTTCATCCGCTCCAGGCTGAGCACCACCCCGCCGTCGATGGGCATCGAGCCACCGCTCTTCCCGCTTCGGGCGCCGCAGGGCGTGACGGGCACGCCGTGGGCCTGGGCGGTACGCAAGACGTGGCTCACCTGGGCGGTGGTTTCGGCGAGCACCACCAAGTCGGCGGGCGTGGTGCCGAGGTCCGACTCGTCCCGGCCGTAGTCGGCCAGAGCGTCGGTGTCACTGCGCAGCTGCTTCTCTGACAGCACCTCGAGAAACGCCCGTCGACAGGCCTCGAGCTGCGCGCGCGAAGGACGGCTCATCCGAACACCTCCAGGAGGCTGCCACTCATCGCCAGCGGCGCCTCGGTACAGAGAAAACGCACCACCTTCGCCACCTCGTCCGGGGCCATTTTCGCGACGAAGCCCGAACCCTGCAGCATCTCGGTGTCGGTGCTCCCCGGCAGCACCGCCGCCACCAGCACCCCCTTGCCCTTCAACTCCTCGGCCAGGGCGCGCGTGAGGCCATTGAGCCCCCACTTGCTGGCGCAGTAGGCGGCCATGCCGGCCGTCCCCAGCGTCCCGCTGATGGAGGACACATTCACCAGCCGCCCCCAGCCGCGCGCGGCCATGGCCGGAAGCAGCCGGCGGGCGAGGTAGTACGGGCCGGCCAGGTTGACGGCCAGCACGCGCTCGAAGTCCGCGTCGGTGGCTGCCTCGATGGGCTGGCGCAGCGTGATGCCCGCGTTGTTGACGAGGACGTCCACCGGGCCAAGCGCCCGCTGCACCTCGGCCAGGGCCGTCTGCACCGCCTCGGGGCTGCCCACGTCACAGGCCACGGCGTGCGCCCGGCCTCCGGCGGCCCGGAGGGCGTCGGCCACCGGGGCCGCGCCATCCAGGCGCGTACTGAGGACGGCCAGGGCCGCGCCCTCCTCGGCCAGGGCGCGGGCGATGGCCCGGCCAATCCCACGCGAGGCGCCGGTGACGAGGGCCACCCGCCCGGAAAGCCTGCCCGGCGACGTCACCTGCCCACTCCGCGCTGGGCGGCAATGCGCACCCACAACTCGCGGCGCAAGGGCCCGTCCTTCCGCAGGCCACCGGTGTAGGCCTCGGCGTGCGTCACCGCGTCCGACTGCTCCTCGCCCCGGACGCGCAAGCAGGCCTGGTGCGCCTCGAGGACGCAGGCCGTGGCCGGGCTTCCGAGCTCGGTGGCCAGCGCGTTGGCCACCGCGCGCGCCAGCGCCTCCTGAAGAATGAGGCGGTGGGCCAGCGTGTCGAGCAGCGCTCCCAGCCGCCCGAAGCCCACCACCCGGCGGCCGGGCACGTAGGCCAGCGTGGCCCGTCCCTCCACCGGAAGCAGGTGGTGGGGGCACATGGAGTGGAAGTGCAGCCCCGTCACCACCACCAGCTCGCCGCGCGAGCCAGCCGGCGCGGGGTACGTCTCGGCCAGCGCCTCGGCCGGCGTCCTTGCGTAGCCATCGAGGAAGCCTGTGGCCCAGGCCGCCGCCACCCGGGCCGGCGTCTCCTGGAGGTCCGCCGAGGTGACGTCCATCCCGGCGGCGGACAGGAAGTCCGCCACCGCGCGCTCCATGGCCGCGACGTCGGGCGCCCGGCCCTTCCTCAGTCGGGACGGTAGCTGACGCAGTATTCGGGCGTTTCCCACAGACGGAGCTCCTTGAGCTCGGGAATGGCCGGCGCGAGCCGGTCCCACATCCAGACAATGACGTTCTCGGCGGTGGGGTTGTCCATGAAGTCGTTGAGGGTGTGGTGGTCGCACTGGTTGAGCGCCAGCTCCCACGTCCTCTTCCGCAGCACCTCGAAGTCCAGAATCATCCCGTCCCGCGGGTTGGGCGTCCCGGTGGCGATGACTTGCAAGCGGTAGTTGTGCCCGTGCATCCGGTTGCACGGCCCGTCGTAATAGGGGAGCCGGTGCGCGGAGCAGAAGTGAAAGTCCACCGAGAGGTCCATCGGCATGGTGCGGTACGCGTCCTTAGCGGGGCCCTTTGGGAAGGGGAAACGTTAGCAAAGCGTGGGGGGCCCCAAGGCGGAGTGTAGCGCCCGCCGGGCCGCAATTCCCTCCTCCTTCGACGGGCACCTCCCGGAAGCGGCGGCGGACGAGGCGCCCGAGGCGCCTTTTTCAGCGAATGGCGGCGCTGATGCGCTTGAATTCAGGCGTCCCCGCCTCGCCCAGGAGGTCAAAGAGGGCCGTCTCCACGGTGGCCACCATGGCGCCGGCGTCCGCGGCCAGCTGCAGCCCGATGCGCATGTCCACCTCGAAGCGGGAGAGGACAGCGTCGGCGCACAGCACCGGCAGGACGCCCTCCTCGGCGAGCTCGCGCACCGTCTGGTAGACGCAGATGTGCGTCTCCATGCCGGCGACGAGCACCTGGTGGCGGCCACGCAGCTGCGCACGGACGGCGTCATTCACCGCGCTGAAGCGCAGCTTCTCCACCGGCACGAGGCCCGAGAGGCGCTCGCGCAAGGAGGGCACCGTCGGCCCGAGGCCCTTCGGGTACTGCTCCGTGAAGACGATGGGAAGTCCGAGGACGCGCGCCCCTTCCACCAGGGCACCCGTCCGTTGAAGCAGCCGCGCCAGCGCCTCCTGGGGCATGGCCGCGGCCAGCTTCTCCTGGACGTCCACCACCAAAAGCGCTGCCTCGCTGCGCAACAGTCGAAAGCCGCTCATACCGCGTACCCCATGGCCCCCGCCTTCTCCGGCGCCTCGGGGTCGAGCATGACGTTGACGCAGGCCACCGTCCCGCTGGACACGGCCCGCTCCAGCGCCGGGCGGATGGCCTTCGGCTCCGTCACGAGCTCCCCGTGCCCTCCGAGGGCGCGCACCACCTCGTCGTACCGGGTGGGAGCCAGAAGCGTGGCCGGGGACTTCTCCGGGCCAAACATCGCCACCTGGGGGATGCGGATTTGTCCCCAGGCCGCGTCATTCCCCACCACGCACACCATGGGCAGCTTGAAGCGCAGCGCGGTGTCGAAGTCCATGCCGTTGAAGCCGAAGGAGCCATCCCCCTGGATGACCCACACGTCGCGCATGGGGTGAAGCAGCTTGGCGGCGATGGCGAAGGGCGCGCCCACGCCGAGACAGCCCAAGGGGCCGGGGTCGAGCCAGCGCCCGGGGCGCTGGAGCGAGATGACCTTGGCCGCCATGGCCACCCAGTTTCCTCCGTCGGCGACGAAGACGGGGTCCCGCTGACCGGCATTGGCCACCAGGGACATCTCCCTGGCCAGCCGGTAGTGGTGGATGGGGACGTCGTCGCTCTTGCAGAAGACGTCCAGGGCATCCGCCTTCTTCTGCTCGGCTGCCCGCAACTCGGCGAGGTAGGCGGTGCGCTTGGCGTGCGGCGCGTCGGCGGCGAAGGCCTCCAGGGCCGAGGCGCTGTCGGCGATGAGACCGACGTCCACGGCGCGGTTTCTTCCAATCTCCACCGGGTCCACGTCCACCTGCACCACCTTGGAGGCCGCGCTGAAGGTGGGCTCGGCGCCGTAGTTGAGGCGAAAGTCGAAGGGCGTCCCGATGACGAAGATGAGGTCGGAGCTGGTGAGCGCCTCCTTGCGGGTGTGCTGGAAGAAGAGCGGGTGGTCGGGAGGCAGACAGCCTCGCCCCGCGCCATTCAGGTACACCGGCACCTGCGCTCGCTCGGCGAAGCGCGCGAGCGCCTCCCAGGCCCCGTCCCACCAGACGCTCGAGCCGGCGATGCAGGTGGGCCGCTCGGCGGAAGCCAGG
>Ga0302326_10006465_pt1 | contig 26299 bp, 19 predicted proteins | sample Palsa_T0_3_FD_202264 | JGI IMG/M metagenome (GOLD analysis project Ga0302326, IMG submission 202264) | Peat permafrost microbial communities from Stordalen Mire near Abisko, Sweden - Palsa_T0_3 | ecosystem: Environmental > Terrestrial > Soil > Palsa > Peat permafrost | place: Sweden: Abisko... | reverse complement strand
CTGGGGCTGGTCGAGATGCGCGCATTCGAGATGCCGCCGCACGCGCGCATGAGCCTGGTGCAACAAGTCCTGTTGCGCTCGCTGGTGGCGCGATTCTGGCGCGAGCCCTACGCGCCACGCCACCTGGTGCGCTGGGGAACCGCGCTGCACGATCGGTTTTTGCTGCCGTATTTCGTACGTGCCGACTTCGAGGACGTGCTCGAGGAACAGGCACGCGCCGGCTTCGGTCTGCGCCTGGAGTGGTTCGCACCGCACTTCGAATTTCGGTTTCCGAAGCTGGGAGACCTGGAACTGCGCTGCGGATCGCTCGAACTGCGGCAGGCGCTCGAACCCTGGCATGTCATGGGTGAGGAAGGCAGCGGCGGCGGCGCGGTGCGTTATGTGGACTCATCGGTCGAGCGCTTGGAAGTGAAAGTCAGCGGCCTCGTGCCTGATCGATATGTGGTTACTTGCAATGGCCGGGCGATACCGCTGCGGCCGCTCGGGCGTGCCGGAGAGTTCGTGGCGGGCGTGCGCTACCGCGCCTGGCAGCCATGGTCCGCGCTTCATCCGCACATCGGCGTCCAATCGCCGCTGACATTCGATATAGTGGACACCTGGATGAAGCGATCGGAAGGCGGCTGTCAATATCATGTGGTGCATCCTGGCGGGCGCAGTCACGACACATTTCCCGTGAACGCGTTCGAGGCCGAGAGCCGCCGGCTCGCAAGGTTCTTCCGGCTGGATCACACCCCGGGGCCGATGAGCGTCGAGCCCGCGGCGCCGAGCGACGAGTTCCCGTTCACGCTGGACTTGCGCCACCCATAACCCGCCGAGACATACGGAGCGATGCAGAACGATCCAAGACTCGCGACTTACCGCAGCTATGCCGGCCGATACGATGAATTGATCGCGGACGATGGCCGCGTTCGCAGCCATTGGCATCCCTTGATCCAAGGCATCTCCGAGGACGATGCGCGCGCCGCGCGCCGCGCAACCGAGTTCACACGCCGCATGATCATCGAGAATGGCGTCACCTATAACGTGTACGCCGACGAGCAGGGACGCGACCGTCCGTGGATCCTGGATCCCCTGCCGTATCTGCTGACCGCGCAGGAATGGCAAAGCATCGAAGCCGGCGTCGCGCAACGCGCGCGCCTGATGAACGCGGTGCTCGCGGATCTCTACGGCAAGCAAGAGCTGCTGGCGAAGGGGGCGTTGCCCGCCGAGATTCCGTTCGGTCACCCGAATTTTCTCTGGCCGTGCCGTGGTATCCGTCCACCGCAGGATCGATGGCTGTGGATCTACGGCGTCGACCTGGCGCGCTCCGCCGACGGGCGCTGGTGGGTGCTCAACGATCGTACCCAGGCGCCCTCGGGTCCTGGCTACGCACTCGAGAATCGGCAGATAGTGCGGCGCGCGCTGCCGGAATTGGCGCAGTCGATGGACGTGCGCCCGCTGGGCACATTCTTCGCGGCGCTTCGAGACGAATTGCTGCGCGATGCAGGCGCGGATCCGCTCGCGGTGGTGCTCACGCCAGGGTCATTCAACGAGACTTATTTCGAGCATGCCTATCTGGCGCGCCAGCTCGGCTTCCCCTTGGTCGAGGGACACGATCTTACCGTTCGTGACGAAGTCGTGTTCCTGAAAACGCTCTCCGGCTTGCGGCGAGTGCATGCGGTGTTTCGCAGGCTCGATGACGACTTCTGCGACCCGGTCGAACTGCGCGTCGATTCCGCGCTGGGAGTGCCCGGATTGCTCGGCGCCATCCGCAAGGGTAGCGTCGTCGTCGCCAACGCGCTCGGCAGCGGCGTGATGGAATCGGCGGCCTGGCTCGGCTTTCTGCCCGCTCTCGCGCAGTCACTGATCGGCGAGCGGCTGACGCTGCCGTCGGTGGCAACCTGGTGGTGCGGCGAACGACCCGCATTCGAGTCGGTCATCGAGCAGCTCCCGCGCCTGGTGATCAAGCCCACCTTCCCCAATCAGCGTCAACCTCCGGTGTTCGGACGCGACCTGTCGGCCGAGCAACGCAGCGCGCTGATCGCCCGGATGCGGGCGCGGCCGTACGCCTACGTCGCGCAAGAGCATATGCCGTTCTCGCAGGCCCCCGTTTGGTACACCAAGAACTCCGATGGATTTTCGGCGCGCGCGCTCGGCATTCGGGTATACGCCATTGCGACGCCCGACGGCTATCGGGTGATGCCAGGAGGCCTGGCGCGTTTCGCCGCCGACGATCACGCCGAAATCGTCTCGATGCAGCATGGCGGGGGCAGCAAGGATATCTGGGTGCTGTGCGAAAACAGCGAGGCCTCCGAGGAATCCACCGCACCCATCGCCCGCGCCGATCCGCGCGCGGCCGGCCGGCACCAGGACTTGCCCTCCACGCTGGTCGAGAATCTGTTCTGGATGGGCCGTTACGCCGAGCGCTGCGAGGACAAGACGCGGCTGCTGCGCGCGACACTTGGCCTGCGGCGCAACCTGCCGTTTTATGCACTGGCAGTCGAGATTTGCAAGGAGTTCGGCGCCGCCGCGTTGTTCGACCCCGAAAAGCGCTTTACCTTAAGCGGTGACATCGGCCGCCTGGGCGAATGCGCGGCCCAGGTAAGAAGCTCCCTGTCTGCCGAGAACTGGCGCGCGATCACGGTACTGCAGCGCGACTTCCGGCGCGCCGCGGCCGCACGCAACGATGCGCGCGAGACACTCGATCGGCTGCTGCTCTCGCTGGTATCGCTCGCGGGCTTCGCACTGGACGACATGACACAGGATGATGGCTGGCGCCTCATGATGATCGGCAGGCGCCTGGAGCGGCTGCAGTTTCTCTGCGACGTGCTCGCCCGGCGCCTCGACGATGAGCAATCCCCGCTTCGCCAGGAGCTCGAGTGGCTGCTCGAGCTCGGCGACAGCGCCATCACCTACCGCACCCGCTACCGGGCGCCGCCGGTATGGGACAATACCATCGAGCTGCTGGTCTACGATGAGCACAACCCTCGCGCACTTGCGTTTCAGTGGCGGTCGGTCAACACGCTGCTGATCGAGGTGGCGGAATCGCTCGGCAGTCGTGCCCAGGACACACTCTACGAGCCCATCGAGGACTTGATCGCGCTCAGGGAAAACGCCCCGAGCGAGGACCCGCTGATGGTGCAAGCCTCGCGCCGCATCTTGTCGCAGTGCCTGAAGGAGCTGAACGCCGCGGCCGCGCAGGTCTCCGATCAGCTCACCTCGCAGCATTTCTCGCATATCGACTTCGAGTTGAAGGCGGTGACCGCATGATGCGCTACGCCGTCAGGCATACCACGGTGTACGAGTACGGCGGCGATGTCGCGCATTCGCATCATCTGTTGCACCTGACCCCGCGCGAATTCGAGTATCAGCGCTGCTTGTCGCATTCCATCGACCTCGACCCGCAGCCGAGCGCCGCGCGCGAGGACTGGGACGCCTTCGGCAACGCGATCGCGCGGCTCGAGTATGACCGCGCGCACGACCGATTGTGCGTCACCGCCGAGATGCAGGTGGAGGTGCTGTCGCGCGACCCCGGTCTGCTCGGCGACAGCGAGGCATGGGACCGGGTGCGGGAGCGCCTGAGCTATCGCGCCTCGCCCATGAGCCGCGCGGACCTCGAAGCCTGCCAATTCCGCATGCGCTCGAGCCATGTGCCGCTGAAACTTAGCGTGGAGGATTACGCGCGCGAGTGCTTCACGCCCGGCCGGCCCATTGCCGCCGCCGCCGAGGCGCTGACGCGGCAAATCCATCGCGACTTCGACTACGTTCCCGGCTCGACCACCAACCGAACCTCAATCACGGATGTGCTCTCGAGCCGCCGTGGTGTTTGCCAGGACTTTGCGCACCTGATGATCGGCTGCCTGCGCTCCTCCGGCCTCGCCGCCCGCTACGTGAGCGGATACATCAGAACGGCGCGCACCGGAGAGCCCGAAACACTGGTCGGGGGCGATGCCTCCCATGCCTGGGTATCGATCTATTGCCCGCCGCACGGCTGGATCGATTTCGATCCGACCAATGACTGCGTGGTCGGCGAAGATCACGTGACCCTCGCCTGGGGCCGGGATTTCGGTGACGTGTCCCCGTTGCGCGGCATGATCGTCGGCGGTGGGCGCCCCAAGCTGAGCGTGGACGTCGGCGTGCGCCGACTCGGTTGAGGTTGTCCTACAGCCCCGCTCGAGGCTTATATTTGCGCGGTTCCCTTGCGTCAGAATAAACTTCCGCTATGCAGCATTTCTATCTGGCGCGCGCATGAACGATAGCTCCGCAGCAAGACCGAAAGGCCGAAACCTGGGCTTTCTATCGGGCGGCGGAGAGCTCGGTCGGCTTATTCGGGAATTTGACTGGAGCACCACGCCGCTGGGGTCGCCGGAGACCTGGCCGCAAAGTTTGCGCTTGGCATTGCGGATCATGCTTGCCTCGCGCCAACCCATGTGGATCGGCTGGGGGCCCGAGCTCACCTACTTCTACAACGATCCGTACAAGTCGATCATCGGCGGCAAACATCCGCGCGCACTCGGACGTCCCACTTCCGAAGTGTGGCGGGAGATTTGGGGCGATATAGGGCCGATGCTGGACACCGCCATGCGTGGGGATCAGGGCACCTACGTGGAAGCGCAGCTGCTGATCATGGAGCGAAATGGTTATCCCGAGGAGACTTACTACACCTTCTCGTACAGCCCCATTCCGAACGACGACGGATCGGTGGGCGGCATCATTTGCGCGAACAGTGATGACACGCAACGGGTCATCGGCGAGCGCCAGCTCGCGTTGTTGCGGGATCTGGCCACCACTACCGCGCACGCGCGCAATCGTGCGGAGATCTGCGCGCGCGCAGCCTCGCAGCTCGCATCGAACGCACAGGATTTGCCCTTTGCGCTGATTTATTTACCCGAAGAGGACACCTCGACTCTACGGCTCGAAGCCACCTCGGGTTTCGACCCGCAGCATCCCGCAGCACCCGAGCAGTTGAGTTCACTGCCAGATGCCCCCTGGCAGGTCGGCGACCTGGCGGGTACTCAAGGCGTGCGCATTGTCACCGACCTACAGTCGTGGTTGGGCAGCCGAATTCCTCGAGGCCCTTGGCCAAAGGCACCGGACAAGGTCGCCGTGCTGCCCATCGGCGAGAGTGGCCGGGCCGGTTTGTTGATCGTCGGGCTGAATCCGTTCCGCTTGTTCGACGCAAGCTACCAGAGTTTTCTACAGCTGGTCGCAGGGCAGATTGCCGCTGCGTTCGCCAATGCGCAGGCGTACGAGGAGGAACGACGGCGTGCCGAGGCACTGTCTGCGATTGATCGCGCCAAGACCCAGTTCTTCTCGAATGTCAGCCATGAATTTCGCACACCGCTGACGCTGATGCTCGGCCCGTTGGAGGATGCGCTCAACGATCGCTCGGACGCGCTGTCTCCAGCTCAACGCGATCACGTCCAAACAGCCCACCGCAACAGCCTGCGTTTGCTGAGACTCGTCAATACGCTGCTCGATTTCTCGCGCATAGAAGCGGGTCGGGTCGAAGCGAGCTTCCAGGCCGTGGATCTGTCGAACCACACCGCGGAACTCGCCTCCACATTCCAATCTGCCATGGAGAGAGCGGGATTGGGGCTGCAGATCCTGTGCTCGAGATTACCCGAGCCGGTCCATGTGGATCCGGACATGTGGGAGAAGATAGTCCTCAATCTTCTTTCCAATGCGTTCAAATTCACTTTCGAGGGCGGGATCACCATCGAAACGCGAGCCTCGCACGACGGCAAGTTTGCCGAACTGCTGGTACGCGACACGGGAGTCGGGATACCAGCCGAAGAGCTGCCTAGATTATTCGAGCGCTTCCATCGGGTTGAAGGCCAGCGCAGCCGTTCCTTCGAGGGCTCAGGCATCGGCCTCGCGCTGGTGGGAGAATTGGTCAAGCTGCATGGCGGCAGCATAGCCGTGGAAAGCCAGGAGGGACGCGGCACGACGTTCAAGGTCTCCCTTCCATTCGGCACGGCTCATCTCACGTCGAATCGAATCGGGGCTGCACCGTCGCGCGTATCGACTTCGACGCGTGCCGATGCCTACATCGAGGAGGTGCTGCGCTGGCTGCCGGAGTCGACATCGGCCGTGGGTGACTCGATGGCCACTCGACCCGAAGACGCGACCGATCTGCTGGGCAGCGAGGCGAGCACCCAAGGGGCGCGCATCGTGATCGCCGAGGACAACACGGATATGCGCAGCTACCTGCGGCGTCTGCTGGGCGCGCGCTGGAAAGTGGAAGCGGTATCGGACGGCAGGGCCGCACTTGAATTGATCCGTCAGACAAAACCCGACATGGTCTTGAGCGACGTGATGATGCCGGTGTTGGACGGCTTCGGATTGTTGCGCGAGCTGCGGTCCGATCCCAGCCTGCGCGACGTCCCGGTGATTCTTTTGTCCGCCCGCGCTGGCGAAGATGCGCGCGTTGAAGGTTTGGACGCGGGCGCGGATGACTATCTGACCAAGCCGTTCTCCGCGCGTGAACTCGTGGCCCGCGTGAACGCCAATCTTGAAATGTCCCGGCTGCGGCGCGAGGCGACACGCGAATTGCAGGAAAGCGAGGCGCGCTTCCGCAACATGGCCGAGCACTCCCCGGTGATGATGTGGATGACCGATCGCAGCGGCGAGCTGGTCTATCTCAATAGCCGATGGACGGAATTCACTGCGCAAAAGGTTGAGGCCGCATTGGGCCAAGGTGCTTGGCAGATGTTGTACCCCGAGGATCGGGACAGATCATATGCCACCTTCTTCAACGCCAACGCTGCACGCGAACCGTTCAGAATCGAGTATCGGTTGCGCCGCCATGACGGCGGTTATGGCTGGGCATTGAGTGCCGCGAGCCCGCGGTTCTCCGACGACGGCGAGTTCCTTGGGTACATCGGCTCGGTCATTGACATCTCCGATCGTAAGGAGGCAGAGCGGATATTGCAGGAGGCGAACGAGCTGCTGGAAGCACGCGTTACCGCAGCAGTCGCGGAGCGGGCGGAAGCCGAGGCGCAGCTACGCCAGGCTCAAAAAATGGAGGCCGTGGGCCGCTTGACCGGCGGCATCGCGCATGACTTTAACAATGTTCTGCAGGTTATCGGCGGCAATCTGCAGCTTCTCGCGCGAGATTTGAGCGGTAACCTGCGTGGCGAGCAACGCTTGACGACCGCCATTGCAGCGCTGGATCGGGGATCCAAATTGGCCTCGCAGCTGCTCGCGTTCGGCCGGCGCCAGCCGCTTGCGCCAAAGGTCGTGAATTTGGGACGCATGATTCGCGGCGTCGACGATATGCTGCGGCGCGCCTTGGGCGAGGGCATCGAAATCGAGACCGTCGTCGCCGGCGGGCTGTGGAATACTTTCGTGGATGGGGCTCAGGTCGAGAATGCGCTGCTGAACCTGGCGATCAATTCGCGCGACGCGATGAAGGGGCATGGAAAGCTCACGATCGAAGCCGGAAATGCCTCTCTGGACGATGCCTACGCCACGCAGCATGCGGATGTCATCCCCGGTCAGTACGTGATGCTGGCCGTGACCGACACCGGCAGCGGCATATCGCCTGATCTCATCGAGCGGGTCTTCGAACCATTCTTCACCACCAAACCCGAGGGACAGGGCACCGGCTTGGGGTTGAGCATGGTCTATGGCTTCGTCAAGCAGTCGGGCGGGCACATCAAGATCTATAGTGAACTCGGCCATGGCACGACGATACGTATCTACTTGCCGCGCTCGCGCCATGCCGAGGATGTTGAGACCCACGTCGAGGCCGGAACGGCCAGCGGCGGTACCGAGGTGGTACTCGTGGTCGAAGACGATGATGACGTGCGCGTTACGGTCATCGACATGCTGACGGAACTGGGCTACAGCGTGCTCAAGGCACGCGATGCGCAAAGCGCATTGGCAATCGTCGAGAGCGGAGTACCCATCGATTTGCTGTTCACCGACGTGGTCATGCCGGGGCCGCTGCGCAGCCCGGAGCTGGCTCGAAAGGCGCGCGAGCGAATTCCGAGCGTCGCAGTGTTGTTCACCTCCGGATACACGGAGAACGCTATCGTTCACGGCGGACGCTTGGACGAGGGGATTGATCTGTTGAGCAAACCCTACAGTCGCGATGCCCTCGCCCGCAAGGTTCGACATGTACTGCGCAACCAACAACAGCGCAATCTGGCCCGTTCATCGATCGGGCCACGCGATGCTCGCGCCTCAGCGGCGCGTTCCGCCGCGCGCGTGCTGTTGGTGGAGGATGACCCGGACATCCGCCTGGGCACTGCAAGCATGCTCAGCTACCTCGGCTATTCAGTGATCGAGTCGCGCGACGCCACCGAGGCCCTCGCGCATCTCGAAACGCAGCCGTTCGACGTATTGGTGACCGATCAGTCGATCCCAGGGATGCTAGGCAGCGAACTCGCCGCTCGCGCGCTGAGTCGCCGCCCCTCTTTGCGCATCGTGTTTGCATCCGGTTACGACCCAAGCGGGAGCACTCAAGAAGTCTCCGGTGCGGTCTTCTTGAGCAAGCCGTATGACGAGAAGGCGCTCAAGAGCGCAATGGACTCGGCTCTCAAACCTCGCTGACGGCGAGCTAGGCGCGGCTGCACGACGGCGCAGAATCGCTGCGCCGCACCTTAGAAAAACGCGACCGGCGCGATGATCTGTGGCAACATCCGCGGCACGCGACGCACGATTCCTGCCGAGCATTTGCGAGGTCAAAAGTCATGTTGCGATCCACCCCGATCCTCAGCCGAATCAGCTTCATTGCGTTGATTTGCACCACTTCGCAGCTGCATGCGTCAGGCACCGCCTACGTCGGCATATGCTGCAATGCGCCGTCGACGGCTAATGTGTTCAATGCAACATCGCTGGTGCATACCGGCACGATCCCGACCGGATCGGGCGGCGACGGGATCGCCTTGAGCCCGGATGGCGCAAGGATGTTCGTCACGGTCGATGCAAAGAGCGAACTGCAGGTCATCGCAACGGCCACCGGAGCGGTGCTCGCGACGGTGCCCGTGCCGTTGACCGTTTCCGGCGAGCCGCCGTTGCAAATCGTAATCAGTCCCGACGGGGCCTACGTCTACATACTTGCGCCGCAGGCCCGTCCAAGTCCGCTGTTGATGAAGGTCGATGCCACGACCTATAAAGTCACCCAAACCACGACGGTGTCCACCAGCCAGGGCCCGTTGTTGATGTCGCCGGATGGGTCCGAACTCTACTTTGAGGTGGGCTATACCAACGAGGTGATTCAGGTGATCGACACCGCGACGCTGGCGTCGGTCAAGGCCATCTCGGTGAACGGTGCGTATCCTTCGGGTCTATCGGTGACGCCGAGCGGGCTCATTCTCATGACCGACACCAATAACCAGTTACTGGTGATCGATCCGCAATCCTCCATGGTCAATACGCTGACTTTGCCGCGTGGCGAACTGGGCACGGTCGGCAACGTCATTTCGTCTCCCGACAGCACCACCGCCTATATTGGGTCCGCGACCGGATACCTTTTCGCAATTAATATCCAAACGGGAGCGACCCTGTTTGAGGTTCCCATCAGCGCGGTTCCCACCAATTTCGCCATTTCGCCGGACGGAACCCTGCTTTATTCGAGCAATCGCGTAGGCTCCAGCGGCTGGAGCCTGTCCGAGTTCCAGATTCCGACGCAAACGCTGGCAAGGACGCTCAAGCAACTGGGTCCGATCAGCACTATTGCGCTGACGAAGAATGGCCAAAGCCTGTATGTGCTGAATGCGAACGACAGCGCGATCGCCGCGGTGGATGTCGCATCGCAGAAGCTCACGCAGGTGACCTTGGCATCGGTCGGAATCGATTCACTGGCGATTCCGCCCGGGGGAAGTACGGTCTGGGCGTCTGACTACGCGCTCGGGGACACAAACGAAGTTCTGTTCCTCAACCCTGCCAACGACGCGATCAGTTTCATCGTCGGACTTGGAGGCGCGCTGGCGTTCAGCCCGAATGGATCGGTGGTGTACGCCTACAATCCGGGCGCTCTGACCGCCTACGATGCCGCTTCCCTGAAGTTTCTCGGCTCGGCGCCAGCAGGTCAATTGACGAATATCGGCCAGGTCATTCCCTCCCCGGACGGCAAGCGCCTGTACATGTCGGTCAGTTATGTCTCGGGAGTTCCAAAGGAGGGCCCCGTGTTGTTCTCTTCCGGGGAGATTCGCATACTCGATGCCGCCACGCTCAGATACATCGGTGCCTTTTATGTATCGCTGGGAATGGGTGCCATGGCGCTGTCGCCGGATGGGTCGACCCTGCTATTTACGAGCAATCTGGGGCGGGTTTATTTGATTTCCACCAAAACCTTCGGGCTCACGGGCACAATCGCCTTCACGCCGGCGAACGGATTGCTGAGCGGCCTCGCGATATCGCCCGATGGGACCACCGCCTATGTGGCCGACTCGGTCAATAATTTGGTGATGGCCGCAAACCTGAGTACGCAGAAACAGACGACCACCATTCCCGTGGGAGCGTATCCCTCGCCCATCGCCATCACACCGGACGGCACGCAAGTCTGGGTGGCCACGCTGACGGGACTGGATGTAGTCAACGTAACGACCGGCGAAGTCGGTAGCATCGCGTTGCCGGGCGAGCCTTCGGCGATCGTATTTACGCAGTAGCCGATAAGTACTCTGCGCTACGCGCCTCGTTTCGTGACTACCGCCGTATCGAGCTTCTCCGATTTGACATAGCACACGGATTTGGCGCCATCTTTACCATTGGGTAATGATATCGTCGCGCCCCAAACCCCCGCCGGGGCCCCGGCGCGGGTCGGCGGAGCAACAAGTTCAATACAGGGGATGTATCAATGCGCTCTATTGCCCATATCATCATCGCGGCCGGCTTCCTCGTCTTGGCGCTGCCCGTCCACGCTCAGGTCGTCGCGAACTCGCAGAGCGGCACGGCCGTCTTCGGTACGGGGTCGAAGGCGATCAAGAATGTCGCCGCCCCCGATACCATTAATGGCGCGCCAGCGACGCTGGGCGCCGGCGGCAACGCCATCGTCTATCTAACAAAACCTCTGCAAGCAGGCTTCGCGCTCAACACCACGACGGGCGCGCTCACCACCACCAATACGACGCCGATCAACGGCTACAGCGTCAGCTACACGATCTGTGACGCGTCGAATACCTCGAACTGCGCGAGCGCTCCAGAGTCCATCACCGTAGTTTCTTCAGTCGCGACACTGCCCATTGCCGGCAGCGCAACCGTTGCCACGAGCGGTGTGCCGATCGGCGATGTCGCCATTCCCGACACGATCGACGGTGTTGCCGCCGTGGTGGGCGGCAACGCGATCGTGATACAGGATCCAGGTTGGCCTGCCGGCTGCACGCTAAATACATCGACGGGCGAGATCGACTGCGACCCGTCGGTGCCGCTTGGAACCTACAGTCTTTCCTACTCAATCTGCAACGCGAGCTTGCCGACCGACTGCCAGAGCCAGATTGCGACGGTCGCGATCTTGCAAGCGTTCCAAGAAGTGCAGGCCACCTCAACTCCGCTCGGCGACGTGGAGTTCGATTGGGGCCGCGACGGCGTGCCGTGCCCCTCGTGCAATTTCGGCGATGGCAACGATCGATCGAATTGGACTGACCGGGACGGCAATATTTGGATAGGACATCTAGATATTACGACCGGGCTGTTCGTCTCTCCGCTCGTCAACGACGAACTTGCCGACACCACTGCGTATTTCTGGAATACGTGGGGCAATGGACCGGAGTGGGCGTTCTCGACGCAAGGTGGCCAAGTCGTCTCGCAGCTGGTCTATTCGCGATGGCAGCCTGGCCAGCCCGCGAAACCGCAGCCGGGTGCTGGTTATGCCGGGGCCGCCTACACGACGCAAACGGGCTACAACGATTACAACAATGGGGTCGGCAACAACTGGCAGCCGCAATGGCTTCCCGGTGCCGTGAATGCTGGCGATGGGCAAAAGGGCTCGAACAATTCAGATCTCCCCGAGGCGAGTCAGTGCAACACCGATCCCTATGCGGCGGTGGTATTCAAGAATTTCGTATCTCCGTTCCAGCTCTTCACGGAGTATGTAAACTCAAATCCCGGCAACGAGCCCGCACTATTGCCGGTTCTGCAAGGAGATAAATCGAACGGCATCGGGGAGCGTTTCGTGCCATGCACTCACCAGCTGTTGTATCAGGCGAGTGTGCCGTACGGCAGCAGCGGACAGACGGCGCAGCAAGTTTTCTGGTACGACTGGGACACCGGCGTCACCGAGCAGCTCACCTCGGATGCGACCGACAAATTCTCGGGCTTCATGTTTCAAGCTCCCGACTTTGGTGATAGCTACATTTTTTATACCGTCACCGCGCACAATCGCATCGAGGTATACCAGCAGACCGGGACGAATTCCGATGGATCGCCGAGCTTCGCGCTGGTCAACACGATCTATTCGCCGATCCCCGATCAGCAGTACTTGAACACCTCGGAGCCGTTTATCAACTGTGCCCCCACGTGCACGACGTATGCATTCATCACCATTTCGTCTTCGAATACGCAACAGGGCATTCGATATCCGAACGGGCTCGCGGTTGTTGCTCTGAGTCCCGCGACGCCGCTGTTCTACATCCTTGCGTCGTCGGATTCGTTGCCCGCCAGGCAGCGACTTGATCCCGAGTACTTCATCACGCCGCAGGGCCCGTACATCTATTACAACCGGATCATTCCGCTGCAGCCCGGCGAAACGCAGTACAAGAATACGGGCGAGTGGTTCATCGATATGCAGTTGGGCGCGCCGAGCGGAAACTGCGTCGGATCCTCGGCCGAGGATGGTTTGGTGAGTGGTTGCTAAGAGCTCGGGGTCGGCCTGCGGCCGATCAAATTGGCTACGCCAATTTGTCGAACCCGCTTGTCTTCTGTCAGGGGTTCGAATTGGATGCCGTCGAAGGACGCACAGCGCCGTGCGCGAATAGACAGCTTTTGTGAATTGGTGCCGCAAAGAGGATTACTCGGCGCTGCGCGCCTCGCCCCTCGCTGATCGCTCCGGGTCGGCCTGCGGCCGATCAAATTGGCTACGCCAATTTGTCGAACCCGCTTGTCTTCTGTCAGGGGTTCGAATTGGATGCCGTCGAAGGACGCACAGCGCCGTGCGCGAATAGACAGCTTTTGTGAATTGGTGCCGCAAAGAGGATTCGAACCCCTGACCCACGCATTACGAACTAGCGTATCAACATATTATATACTGTATAATCAATATTTTATACTTTATTAGTATCCAATAATAATAAAGTAATCAGTGCGAATCCCCTGTCAGTAATCCAATTATGCATATGAGGCGGTGTGTGGTGGAACCACACACGCTTGATAGGCGTCGTCCGTTGAATCGCCGATCTCGATTCGATGCTACTCAAGAGCCTCAAGACGACATTGCCAAGCAATGGTCCAGAAAATTCAGCCGGGCATTGAACCCGGCTGAAGTACAGACGCCTGATCAAACAGTTAATCGTAGAATACGATTGAGAATGGCGTGTTCGATGGGTTCGTTGTCACAGCCCGGACACGAACATAGACATAATCATACGGGGTGGTAACAGCACCGCATGGATTGACTAACTGAGTCGTCATTCCATATGCAACATTCCCATAGCAGTCTGTCAACACATCCATATTTGAGTCCGTGAAAACATCGAACACATAGTCGGTAACATCGCCAACTGTTGCACAACTCACGCCGAAACTTGGACTCCCCAGTGCACTACAAAACATAATAAATGGGTCTTCCAAATTGCCGTTTGTGCCAATTACCCAACCGGGTGGAAAATAAACCTTAAACCATGCAGTCGTCAGTGGTCCGTTGGTCGATAACGTGCCAGTAACTGTGCACTCCGTTCCATTAGGATAGCCCGGTGAGCCGACGTAGTTGAGACTCCAAGTGTAGAAAAGCGGGTCGCTCAAACTCGTTGTCGTAATGACCGGGCTTGACGGACACGGATAACTTGCCGGTGCTGTTACGGGAACAACTGAAACCGCGTCAAGTAAGGGTCCAAAAGTCGATGGATTTGTTGCTGATCCATTCAGACTTTGGAAAGTAATCGTCGTGCTTGTCGATGTAGCCAGAAAAAGAATCTTCTCGCTCTTCCATTGTGGATTCGTGACCAAGGCGCCTTCCGTATTGACACCATAGACGCCAGCGATTGCACCATTGACGAATACAGACATGGCTTTGTATTGGCTGTCATTTGGATACGAAAATTCCTGCCATTGTGGATTGCCCCCAAAGTCAAAAGTCAATGAATACTGTTGACCCACTACTGTTGCGATGGTCTGCGAAATGATCCCTACGTCACTTGCACCCGATGGGAATGAGCCTGTGAGATCAAGATAATAAGTTCCCACCTTCGCTGGCATTCCACCCGTACAAGTATCGTCCTCTATATCAACGTTTCCTGATACAACAGTCCAAGCTTTAATTGTTGTGGTTCCGGCTTCGCAGCCAGTGACCGATTCTGCAAACCTTCCATTCACTATCAAATTTGTGCCCGCAAATGCAGCCGGTGTTATAGCAGCGAAAAGTAGGGCACCAGATAGGAAAAGGCTCAATCCTTTGGCATTTAACATAGATTCCCCTTCTTGTTAGTCGAACAAGCCGTCGAAACGGCGACGAATCTACCACCACTCACTCTGAATTGTCACTCATAGGGCGTGTATCTATGCGTGACAGGTTCCTACCATCTTTCCAAACGGAGGAGAGATGTCGGGGGACCCCAAGATCAAGTTCGGTAAGCGGCTTGCGGCATGTCGAAAGGCAAAGGGCTGGTCGCAAGAACGACTGGCTCTTGAGAGCGGCATAGCTCGAAGCTATTTGGGCGGAGTTGAGAGGGGACAAAGAAATATTGCTCTGGTAAATATTTGCCGACTCGCCAACACTTTGGACATTTCGCCAGCCAAATTGATGCAGTTCGACTGAACAAACAGCCCAGTGCACTTGTCAACCTGTCATAGATTACCCGCCAGAATGTCACGCACCCGACTCTCTACACACTGATTATAGAAATATCCGTTTGTAGTCGTGTACCTATCATCGTTCTTTTTTGCACAAAACCTACCAGCCATTTTCTTCACCTCTTCAAGGTCCGCTGGTGTTGTTTTCCCCGTTCTCAGACGATCATCGAAGCCTTCATTTGCCCGTGCCTCCTCCGCTTCTCGTAACTTCTTGGCACGTGCGTTTGCCTCCAATTCAGCCTGTCGTTTTAACCGTTCGGCTTCCTCTGCTGCTGCCGTTTCCTCTGCCTGTTTCTTTTCAAGTTTGGCTTGTGCTTCTGCCTTCTCGTCGTATTCTTTGATGTATTTCACAGCATGAGTTGACACACAAAGTTTTGTGATCTTGCGTTCAGACAATTCAAACGCAACTTGAAGGTCAGGATAAGATACCGATTTCCGCAAGCCGTCATCAGAAACTGAAATTTCGGTTTCCTGCCCAACCTTATCGATCATGTCCTTTTCAGAACTGCCGAGATGAAGGTCAAACAGTTCTTCATCTGAATAAATGGGATTGTTGCTATCAATTACACAAATCAACGATACTTTGGGTGGCGGGTTGAACGATTCATAGAGTTCATATCGTTTATCAATTTCCTTGGCAGCAAGCACTTGCTCTAATTGAGCCTTCGACAAACCGGATAGATCGTAGAATTGGACAATTACAGTTTTTGTGTCTTTCTGCCAAGTCAATCTCCTACCATTATCATCCTCAGTAGTTGGCTTACCCAGTGCAACGGTGACATCAACTTTCCTCGCTCCCAAAGCAATGCCTTCCAATTGGGTTTGTTTGGAGTTTGGTCTGAAAGATGACAACCAAGATTTCGGATGAGATTCCTTATATTTGCCATAGCCATACCAGGCACCAAAGCCTAAAGCACCGACCACAACGAGAACACCGCACACCTTCATGGTGATGAAGAACACCTTGGGTCGCAGATAGAAAAGAACCCCAAGAGCAATGAGGACTAATGCACTACCTATACTCATTCCAATTATCCATTGGTAGGGTCTCAGACTAACTTTTTGTCCGCTTCCGCTACCTTTTTTGGCAGGTAAAAGGCATTACCACCAGCGAATCTCTCGAATCCTCACTGCTTGTTGAACCAATTATCCTGGAAATTCCACCCCTTGATTGCTCCTCTGAATACATGATGGTTTCGCCTGCTCGTTCACAAACCCAGCCGTCAACACTAAAAGGCAGAAGTTCGGCACCACAGTGGCTGTGTTCACTATCGCCGTCGCGAGTGAAGTGAATGAACTGTCGCTTGCTACCATCAGAAAATGTGGTTTCGGCAATAAAGATTCCCAACTGAAATTGCCCTAGTGGATGAAAAGTCGCTTCAATCCATTTACCACCGGTCCAATTTAGTCCGGCGACAATCGTATTCAAACAAAGATAATGCAAATCCGTAATGATCTTATCCTTGTCATCCTTGGCAACGGCAGAACCGATGGTAAGGATCAGGAGAGCAAGTATTAGATTTCTCATTGTCGTGCGCCCTTGATATACATTATCTTGGCTATTGAATCCTACAGCGAGACAGTCACACCGCAAAACACTACGTTTCCTGGCAGCGTAGTGAGTCCCTTTCAATCATAAGCGCGTAAATTCTATTTCCAGTTCTCAAAATTAAGGTAACTGGAGAACATGGCTTTGGCACCTGTTGATGCTTGTTCAACAAACCACGTTCGCAGTTCCGATGCCTTGGCGATATTCGCCACCCTATCAGGACCCTGTACACCGTTCTTTTCCGCTTCTAGTGCCCTGAGCCACGTCCAGTTTCTTAGGGCTACCGTTAGATATTCTGTTATTTCTGGACCGAATAGGAATGCTGCTTCCGGTAGGAAATTGTTGAAGGGAGTGAACAGACCATAGTTCTTCTCCGTAGTTCCACCTTGGACGGTTTCCGACAGGATCACCCAAGTCTTATGAAATATCGCATAGCGCCTTTCAAACAGGTCTAGTTTCAGTTTGGCTTGCGCCACTTTGTATTGCCTGTAGGTAATAAGACCGGCAATGCCACCAATGACCAGCGTGACAAAGGCGGCAGGGACACCCTTCATCATTTCAAAGCAGATGGTTCCTTGAAAACAACAGTCCATGTTCCGCGCTCCAAGAAGAGTCGTGCTGCCCCACGCAGCAATTTCGCACTTTACCACCAAACGCCGAGCGAACTTCCCGACATGCTGCTATCCGTGTGTGATGAGAAGTTACTGTAACTCCATATCATTTAATCTGTGTAGGCGCGATCGTCTTCAGGTCTCTCTCTTTCCCAGTAGAAGCAACGCCTCAGCCAGCAATTTTGGCAAGTTTTGCGCTGAATGTCGCCAAGTCTATGTCCACATCGGAATATATGTTCTTCAATTGTCTTGCCAAGGCTGGCTCATTAAAAACCTCTATCGTGTTAATGGATTCTAGGTATTCGATTCTCCGCCTCATCAAATTTACTTCCTCAAAAGCTTGCGGCGGTAGCACTATTTTCTCAATGTCCATTATTTTAGCCTCCCATTAATTCAGTTAAACTTCTTGCCCGGATTTTCTCTTGCTTGATCAGCAAATCTGAGATCGCAAGTCTCAGCAACGTTGAAAGTGAAACACTGATGGCTTCTGACAGCGAACGAATCGCTTCAAACGCCTCCAAGTCGGTGCGAACACTTAGTGTCTTGACTGCCGTTGGTCTTCTCTGGATCAGCATCGCGGGAACCTTCAACCTTTCTTCAATTCGAGAATGATCAAAGACGCGAGCGGTTTCTTGGCTATATTTTCTTGAATAATGAGTAGGTCAGTTGGAGTGAGTTCCGCAACATCCCAACTGTTGTTCACGTGTTCGTTGAAGAACTGGCTCAACGTATTCGTTTGATTCCTGTACTTTCTCTCGTAAAAAGACATCTCTGACTTCATTTCTGACTTATTCATTGGCTTTGGTGTTTGATAAGGCATTTATTGTTCTCCTTGTAAATTGATGATCCCTTCCTTGCACCTCATATGTGCTTTTCTTGATCAGAAGTGGCTCAAGGTTTTGACCTACTGAATGTACAGCGGGCACTTAGAATTTGGTTTTTCCACAAGAATCTTCTTCACTCTTCATGCTCTTTTGGGAATTGTATCTTTGTATATTCCAGGTTTACGAATGATGACTAGCCTTAGCAGTGATAAGACACCGCTTGCTAGCTCATTCTCGTAACCTGTTATTCCAGGGTTGCCCTCTGTAGCAACTAGAGAATCGGAAACTTCGTTAGATAAACATCCCAACTATTCGGCTCATTTCCATCGGATTTGCCTACACGCTTTTTGTTGTGCCCGTAGTAGCGTTTGAATCCATGAGCCTACCGTTAGTGTTCCGTCATTCATGGAGTGGATGGGTCGTCGATACCGTTGAAGTGCCGATTGCCAAGCCTCGTGATTTTTCAAGTCACATAGGTATATATGCAGCCACGCATGCGAATCGGAAACAATTACGAAAATATATTTCCGGAGCGGTGCCTAGATCTTCAACAACTCCGCGCAAATGCGATGGTTTTCTATAAACCATCTGATTTCACCGTAACTCGTTGAATCAAAGAGGTTTATTTGAATTGCTTAAATACCCTGTCATGCTATTATACGTTATCTTCATTTAATAGTACATTTTTAACGGATTTATTATGAAAATTGAAGTTCCTGTATTCAAACGACGCAAGGGTTCCGCTACTGACCTTCCGGATCGAGCGGTTTCGCTTGCCCTCGCCCAAGCGAGAGCGCAGTCCAATCATTCGGACCGAAATGTCGCAATTATTTTGGTTAACTGCACTTTGGGACTGCGAGCCGGAGAAATCTCCCAACTCTTATGGAAGTTCGTATTGGATGACGATGGCGAGGTCGGCAATACGCTGCGGCTTCCGAATGAGGTAGCAAAATGGAGATCCGGCGCCGATCTACCTATTAGTAAATCGTTGCAGACCGCTTTACAGGCTCTCTACGAGGCGCAATCCAAAGACCACAAGATTGCACCATCCGACCCTATATTCCGCTCACAAAAGGGCGCAGGGCTTTCCAGGCAGTCGGTTGTGGACTTGTTCAGACTCATTTGGAAAAAGGCTGGTATCGATGCCTCCAGCCATTCAGGACGCAGATTCTTTATTACAAAAGCAGCCAGAAATGTGTCTGCGGTGGGAGGTTCCTTGAGAGATGTGATGGCATTGGCACGGCACAAACATCTGTCCACTACCCAACTATATGTTGCTCAGAATACTAGGGCACAGACTGCGCTGGTTGACTTGGTATCACGAGGTATTAAGTAATTGCGCCTCAATGAGCAAAAAACTTATACGGGCTTAGTGGAATTTTTTCACCAACCTTTGACAAATTAAGAAAATGTTCGCCATTCGCCTCTCCGATGTGCAAGTGCCAATATGACTTACCCTCTTTTTCCTTGATCGTTTGATTAAGCTTTGGAAGAAGACTCAGAACAACAACTATCGGTAGGGCATATGCGAAATCGGCATCCATTCCACCAATAATCAGATAGCCTTTTTCGGCATCCTTCAGATACTCCAACCAATGAGGATGTACCGCATACCAATATGATATGTTTCCCTTAGTAAAACGTTTTGAAATGGCACAGACCACATGCGTCTTATTTGACTCGCTTCTGAATGCTGTCTTTGTTTCACGCTCGAATGATTCGTGCTGGATTGAAAAGAACGATTTTACAAACAGCCATTTCTTAGCTTCTATCGCTGCCTTTGGCGTGACGTCAAATGCATGTTTTTCATCGTCGTCAACCGATGTCCCCACTTCGTCAACTGTTGCCAATGTTTTTTCTTCTTGTATCTGCTGCGCCTCAAATACAAGGTCTACAATATTATCAACGCGAGTGTATTCAAACGGCAAAAGTATCTGTCTGATCTTCTTGACCAAACTAAGGTCGTCAACCTCTTCATTGATAAACATAAGCCGAATAAGTCTCTCAAGGCTTATCATTCGCACAGACCATGCATGACGACTGCCACGGACTTGCGCTTCAAGATCACCGGTGTCTTGTCTTCCCACTACAATCAAGCATGGACGATCACTTTCACCAAAATTAAGGTCAGCATTTAATTTCTTGCCATACCCCAATAGAGTATTTAGGTTTATGCGGTAGGCATCAGTAGTCTTTACTTCGACGATTAATTCGGTTTGTCCATCGTCCCACAACCCGTCAAACCCGATCTTGTTGCTCTTCCCTTGATAAATTCCATTAGTAACTTTGTATCCCAATCTCCTGCCGATTTCATTGACGATATCCTGAAGAATGAACCCCTTCTGATCCTTCTTATCAAACTGATGTTCTAAACAGTAGTTGGCGTACTCTTTGAGTTTCGTTGACTGTTGCAGCGCCAAATATTTACGGAATTGGGCGGAAGTATCGGTGTTATCGCGTAACTTGCCGTCGCCACAAATCGAGACAATTTGCTCGACAGTATAAGCCGCGAACTTTTCCAGTTCTTGCGCTGCCAGTTCAATTAGCGACATAACAACATTTCCCTGTCACTGGTGAATCGCCGAATCATTTAATGTTCGAGTTCTTCCTGTCTTGCAGGATAAAGTTCTGCAACACACTCAACCGTACTGCATTGATCTCGCTTCGCTACAAATTCTTTGATACAAGCTCGATTGTCAACATGCCCTGATACACGGGCATGTAGTGGGTGAAAATAATATCGTAATTGGTTGCGCTAATTTGACAGCGATCCTTAGTAACCACATTCAAGCCCTGAGATTTGTTGGTCATGATAATGCGCTCCACTTTCAACTCATTGTTGGTGGCTCGATTGGTAACAACCATAAACGGGTCTCGTTCCACGATCCAGTTGCTACCATACTTTTGGCTAAACAAAGGAACATACTCGTCCCACATCGTCGCATCGAAGCCAACATCTATTTCGGTTATCTTTCCGTTCCGAAAGGATACCAAGACACTGACCGCGTCATTGTTGTTGCCTATTCCAACGGTCTCTTTGCTGTATCCGTAGGGAATGCGGCAATGGTTTGAATTACTGGTGGTAAAACACGCGGGTCCTAGTTCGTAGTCAGCCTTCTCGGCAACGTAACCAGACCCGTACTTTGCGATATCTTCAAGATTCTTCCAGATGTCCTTTTCTGTCGGGTTTACTTTGTAATTCGTTACCCCAAGAGCTTCCATGATCTTCTGTGGAGTCTTGGTGTCACCCACAGACAGACCCTTGAAGTCACAAGGTGGGGCAGCAAGTGAGATGCCGGTGACCAGACTGAATGTGGTTGCAAGCAATGCCTTCATGACTAGCGTCCTAATTCCATTACGTCCGCGCCTCAACCCTTTCTATTTCCGATTTCTCTTTTGAATCTCTTCAACAAAGGCTTCATTCGAAGTCTGGCTGAGGTAGTGCTTGTCCAACATTTCCAAACTGCTTCGCATGTTATCAGCGAGAACTTTCAAATTGAGTTCTCTGTTACCGTGAACGGCAAACATGGCTGCTGTATGGCGAAGGCTCGTGAGATTTCGTTCTAAGCCGGTAGGCGATATCTTGAAGTTAGCAATTTCTAGAACATGATTGAACTGCCGTCGGACCTGCTGTAGAGCGTAGTCACGATTAGGATACTGTGCAAACCATACAAAGTTATCAGGCTTATCAAGTCCCTTAGCTTTGTTGATTTTCCGAATGTCGCTATATACACCGACCGCACTCGCCAAAGTTACCACAGGTTTTTCTTTCACCTTGCTAGTAGCAGTAATTAGCAGGTATCTGTTTTTTCCTTTCTGCTTCACTTCAATTTGCTTGTTCGTCAGAATCTTCATGTCCGCCGGTCGTAAGAACGATGAGACCATAAAAGTTACAAACATCCTGAGTTCGGCGGTAATCGGCAGACCACCACGGATAACTACGCCCTTTTCAATGCAATCATTGATGGTGTCTTTGAGAAGTTCATACTCTGATTCGCGGAAGTAGTCTCTCGGATTTGATTCCGCGTTTATAGTCGGAAACACGGGCAGGGACTGTAGAAGGTCATGGTGAACAGCGTGCTTCAACACCTTTGACAGCACTGTGAAGTGCCACTTGATGGTATTAGAACTGATGTTGCGTTCATTGAGCCGATCCACATAGCCAGTAATCGCTTTGTAGTTGATATCCTTCAGAGCGTATTTGGCAAAGTGCGGTATCAAGTCCTTCTGGCAAATCAGCCTGATATCTTTCGCCAATCGCTTTGAGACCTCGCCGCGTTCTGCTCGTTGTTCATCTTCCTTGATGAGACTCAGGCACGTGGCTTCAAACACCCGTGATGAAGTCTCGGTCAGTGGTATTTGTTCGAACTCTCTGTTCTTGAGTTGCAGGTACCAGCGTTTAGCGAAGTTGATTGCCTGCTGCTTATCATCAGTGTCGGTGGATTTTTTGTACATCCTGCCGCTGATGAACGCTCTACACCAGAAATAAGGGCTGGCAGGTACCCGGTAATACTTCAATGCTCGCGGAAAACCGGCAATGGTAGAGATTGTCTCTGGTATCGGATTAGCAGGGTGCTGTGCCATTTCCGAATGATATCAAGCGGTAGTAATAAATAATAAAGCGAGCTACTTGATTACTCCCAGAAACCCATCAACCTGTAACCCACTAATTTAGAAACAAAATATGGTGCCGCAACCCGGATTCGAACTGGGGACCCACGCATTACGAATGCGTTGCTCTACCAACTGAGCTATTGCGGCAATTTCAATTTAACCGTTACGAATCCGCCGCTTACACGGATATCCAGCCAACCCACGTTGCCATTGGGCGCGCAAGTTTAGCAACGTCGGCCGATAACGTCGATGGTCATCCAGCCCACGGCTTGTATGTGTAAATCTCTAACTGGCTGAGCTATCCGAGGACAGGCTGTCGACGCGCCGGGCAACAGCGCGTAGGGTCTTCGGCAGGGCGAAAATGACGTGCTCTTCCCTGCCCTTCAACTCGTCGACCACCCTGCCTCCCCATTGGCATAGCTGGGCGACCACGCCCTGCACCAGCACCTCCGGCGCCGATGCACCGGCCGTCACGCCCACGGTCTTGACGCCATCGAACCACTCACGCTTCAAATATTCGGGGCCGTCCACCAAGTAGCCCGGCTTGCCGACCTTATCCGCCATTTCACGCAGGCGATTGGAGTTGGAACTGTTCGCGGAGCCGACCACCACGAGCACCTCGCAATGCACGATCAGGTCCTTAACGGCATCCTGGCGGTTCTGGGTGGCATAGCAAATATCCTCTTTGATAGGCGCCTTCAGCGCGGGGAATCTCGCCTGCAGGGCCTCGACCACGGACACCGTATCGTCAACCGACAGCGTAGTCTGAGTCACGAAGGCAACATGGCCGGGATCTCGGACCGCGACCCGCGCCACGTCCTCGACAGTTTCCACTAAATAAATCGCGCCGCCTAGCGAGGTGTCGAATTGCCCGATGGTGCCTTCGACCTCCGGGTGCCCGTCGTGACCGATCAAGAACACCTCGCGCGCTTCGCGTGCATAGCGCGTCACTTCCATGTGCACCTTGGTCACCAGGGGGCAAGTGGCGTCGAATACCTTCAGCATGCGTCGCTGCGCCTCTTGTTGAACCACACGCGAGACGCCGTGGGCGCTGAAGATCACCGTGGCGCCATCGGGAACCTGATTCAGTTCATCGACGAACACGGCGCCGATGTCGCGCAGCCGATCCACCACATGCTTGTTGTGCACCACCTCGTGACGGACGTAGATGGGCGCGCCGAACAGCAGGATCGCGCGCTCGACAATGTCGATGGCGCGGTCCACTCCGGCGCAGAAACCTCGAGGATTGGCTAGATATATGTGCATCATTTCTTACGCTTCGCGTCCAGTAAGGCATCCAGTAACAAAAGGCCGGCACCCACCGTGATGGCCGAATCCGCCACATTGAATGCAGGAAAATACGCCCGATTCCAGTGCAGGTGTATGAAATCGATGACATACCCCAGTCGAATCCGGTCAATCAGGTTGCCCAGGGCTCCGCCCAGCACCAGCGCGAGGCCGGCCGCCAGCAGCACCCGCGTGCCGCGGGGCAGCCTGCACAGCCATACCGTGATTGCCAGGCTGACGACGGCGGCCAGGCCGATGAACAGCCAGCGCTGCCACCCTGATGCCGATGCCAGGAAGCTGAACGCCGCGCCGACGTTGTGCAGGTGGATGATGTCCAATACCGGCAGTACGCGGATAAATTCGAACTCGCCGAAATGCCGGGTTATGTACGCTTTGGAGGCTTGGTCCAGCCCGATCACCAGGACGGAAAGCACCAGCCATGCTGCGCCCCGTGCGGGAGTCTGTGTAGTGCTCATGCGAACTGACGCTCCTCGCCGGGACCCTCGACATTGACGACACAGCGCGCGCAAAGTTCCGGGTGGCGCGGGTCGCTGCCGACGTCGCTGCGCAAATGCCAGCAGCGCACGCACTTCGGCTGGCTGCTCGGCTTCACCTCGAGCCACACTCCCTCGCGGCTGCTCATCACCGCGTCCGCCGGGATGCTTTCGATCTCGATCACCCGCGCCTGGCTGGTGATCAGCAAGAACCGCAATTCATCGCGCAGGGCCGACAGCGCCGGCGCGTCGGCCTTCGAGGCGAATACCGTCACCTCGGCCTCCAGCGGTGCGCCGATCGCTCCCGCGGTCCGCAAGCGCTCGAGCTCGACGGCCACATCGGCTTTCAGTGCGATCAGCGCCGGCCAGTCGATCGCAGCGGCGCGTTCCGCGCCGGCGGGAAACTGGTGCCAGGTGTTGAGAAACACCGATTCATTCGGCTCTGCGGGCAGGAAGCGCCAAACCTCCTCGGCGGTGAAGCTCAAGATCGGCGCAATCCATCGCACCATGGCTTGAGCCACGTGGTACATGGCGGTCTGCGCCGATCGGCGCGGCAGGCTCTCGGCGCCTGTGGTGTAGAGCCGATCCTTGAGGATGTCCAAATAGAATCCGCCAAGCTCCACCACGCAGAAGTTATGGATCTTCTGATAGATGTCGTGAAATTCGTAATTACGATACGCGGTCACGACTTCGTTCTGCAGGGCGAAGGATTTGGACAGGGCCCAGCGATCGATGGCCACCAGATCGTCCCACGGCATTGCATGCCGCTCGGGATCAAAGCCGTGCAGGTTGCCGAGCAGAAAGCGCAGCGTGTTGCGAATGCGCCGATAGGAATCCGCCATGCGCTTCAAGATTTCCTCGGACACGCTCATTTCATTGGAATAATCGGTGGCCGCGACCCATAGCCGGATCACATCCGCCCCAAGCGAGTTCCACAGCTTCTGCGGCGCCAAAATATTGCCGATCGACTTCGACATCTTGCGGCCCTTCTCATCCACTGTGAACCCGTGGGTCAGCACCCCACGATACGGCGCGCGGCCAAACATGGCGACACAGGTCAGCAGCGAGCTATGAAACCAGCCGCGATGCTGGTCCGAGCCCTCGAGATACAGATCCGCGGGCGACGTAATCTCCGGCCGCATCTGCGACAGGCAATAATGCACAACGCCCGAGTCGAACCATACGTCCATGACATCGGTGGCCTTGTCGAAGCGGGCTGCGTCCGCTCCCAGTAGTTCGGCCGCATCCAGATCGAACCAGGCATCGATACCTGCGCGCTCGACCCGCTGCGCGACCTCTTCAATCAGCTCGGCGGTTCTCGGATGCAGCTCGCCGGTCACCTTGTCGGTGAACAAGGGAATCGGCACCCCCCAGGTGCGTTGCCTGGACACGCACCAATCCGGGCGCCCGGCGATCATGCCGCTGATGCGTTGCTCGCCCCAGGCCGGCATCCAATCGACGTGCGCGATGGCCTCCAAGGCTCCCTTGCGCAAACCCGCCTGGTCCATGCTGATGAACCACTGCGGCGTGGCGCGAAAGATGACCGGCGTCTTGTGGCGCCAGCAGTGGGGATAGGAATGCACATAGGGTTCGGCCGCCAGCAAGCGGCCACGCTCGGCGAGCAGCTCGACAATGCGCGCATTTGCCTCGAACACGTGCTCGCCCGCGAACAGCGGGGTGTCGGCTAAGAACCGGCCATCGCCACCCACCGGATTCTCCACCTCCAGGCCGTAGCGGCGGCCCACCACGTAGTCATCGAGTCCATGCCCGGGGGCCGTGTGCACGGCGCCGGTGCCGGCCTCCAGCGTGACGTGTTCGCCCAGCACCACGGGCACCTTGCGATCATAGAAGGGATGCTGCAGCAACATCTGCTCCAAAGCCGCGCCCTTGACCTGTCCGATGGCTGACCAGGAGGCCGCACCGAGCTTGGACATCACGGCCTCGGCCAGCTCCGTCGCCACAATCAGCCGCTCGAGGCCCTTGCCCAGA
>Ga0302326_10006463_pt1 | contig 26300 bp, 22 predicted proteins | sample Palsa_T0_3_FD_202264 | JGI IMG/M metagenome (GOLD analysis project Ga0302326, IMG submission 202264) | Peat permafrost microbial communities from Stordalen Mire near Abisko, Sweden - Palsa_T0_3 | ecosystem: Environmental > Terrestrial > Soil > Palsa > Peat permafrost | place: Sweden: Abisko... | reverse complement strand
ACCGGCCCCTTGCGTGGGCTATTTCGCCGGTGACGTGCTGCCCTGCATCTGTGGCGCTGAAGGGGATGTGACTACTGCCCTCAGCCAGGTGGCACTGCCTGCGCCGGTGTGCGAAAAACCGGCCGAACCTGTGCTACCGAAATCTGCTACCAACGCCGCATAGATTTGCTGCGTTTTATGACAACAGACGAATACGGCCTGTCCGGGCCTTCCCGCGGTCTCGTATGCCCTGCATAACAACAGGGACATCGTCTTGGCTGGGGACAGTCGGGAAGGCAGTTCCCATACCCCGATTTGAGCATGCCGGCTCAGTGCTACAACTATTAATACTGACGCCAGGTATGTTGAGCCCGCCTCCATGATTTCTCGTCCGATCGCGTGCGGAAGGAATTTCGTGATGACCACGGAGCGCACCGGCGATTTTCCCCGACTTGGCAGCGCCCCGGCTCCGATGCAATCGTTCGCCGCGGGCGGCATGGCCGCGGGCTACTGGCGAGTTACGTTTTTCGAGTTACGCTTTTCTTGACAGATCTTCCGAATGGAGTGTATATATATGAGGAAAATATCTCCCTGCTGGAGGGTCATGTTTCGACTTTACTGGGCGGGCCTGCTTGTGTTAACCGCGATCGGCGCCCTGGCTCAGGCGCCGACTGGAGCGATAGCCGGGAGGGTCAACGACGAATCGGGAGCCTTTGTTCCCAAGGCCAAAATAACGATCGCGAAGAAAGACACCGGTGCCACGCGCCAACTGTTGGCCGCGAGCGACGGATCCTACAGCTCCGAGGCTTTGCCGGCCGGCGAATACGAGGTTAGCGCCGAGGCCACGGGTTTTCGTCTGTTAGTCCGGCGGGCCATTGTCGAGACGGGAGCGACCACCACCGTGAACCTGACGATGCTGGTCGGCTCGACCAGGGATGTCGTCACGGTGGAAGCGTCGGCGGCCGACATTAACTGCGAATGCAATAGCATTGGGGGAGTGGTCACCCGGCGGCAAATCGACGATTTACCGTTGAACGGCCGCAGTTTCCTGAACCTGGCCCAATTGGAGCCCGGCATACTAGTGACCCCTGCCAACCCCGCCCAGTTCAATGCACAGTTCAGCGTCTCGGTGCTAGGCGGTCTGGCCTCGCGTACCGCGATTACCGTAGACGGCGGTAATGTGCGCAACCCCGTGGAAGGCGGCTCTGGAACAAATTTCTCGCAGGAGGTGGTCCAGGAGTTTCAGCTATCCAGCGCGAACTTCGACCTTTCCACGGGCATTACCGCGTTTGGCGCCGTGAATATTGTGACGCGCTCCGGCGGCAATGACTTCCACGGCGCCGGCTATTTCTATTTCCGTGACCATAACACCTCCGCTTATCCTAGCCTGGATCGCAGCGCGCTCGATCCGAACCCGTTTTTCGCGCGCCGCCAAGCCGGCTTCTGGGTGGGTGGACCGATCAAGAAGGACAGGCTCTTCTTCTTTTTCAACTTTGAAAACACCGATCAGAACGGCGTTTATGTTGTGCAGCCCGACCTCCCGTCTCTCTCGCTCCTCGGAACTGTCGCCCCGGCTCCTTATCAGGGCAAGACGCTGAGCGCGAGGCTCGACTATCATGTCGACCCGAAAAACGATTTATTCGTGCGGTACTCACACGACGGCAATAACAACAGCGGCCCATTCGGAATCCCGGTGCAGCCATCCAACTTCGTCCAAAACAAGAATTGGTCGGACCAGAGTCTTCTGGGCTTGACAACTGTTCTGACTCCCGCGGTGGTCAACGATCTGCGCTTCTCATACTGGTATTGGCAGAATCGGAATAACCCGGCTCCCTGCACAGGCTGCCTCGGTAGCGAGGGACCGGAGGTATACCTTGTCGGTTCCAGTAACTTCGTCCTGGGGAATAACTTCAACTCCCCACAAGGACGGGACCTGCGCCGCTATCCCCTGTCCGATAACGTGAACTGGGCGGCCGGCCGCCACCGAATAAAATTCGGCGGCGAATACGAGTTCTATCGAGGCGCCGGATATTGGGAGTTCTATGACCCGGCCAGAGTCTATCTTCTGCCACCGGAGACGTTGAATGCTCTTCACATCCCTCTCTCCCGCTTTGATTTGCCCTCCAGCGGCCAGCTCTCTGCCGCCGATATCATGAAACTTCCCGTGGCCTCCTTTGTTCTGGGTATCGGAGACCCTGCCCAGCCCTCTTACAATCTTCAGAATGCCAGGGATAACTCACGGCTCCATCTTTACATCCAGGATGCCTGGAAGATCACTCCACAATTTACCGTGAACTACGGAATGGGCTGGGAGTACGAGTCCAACGTCTTGAACTACGATCTTACCAGGCCGGCCTTGCTGGCGCCGCTTCTGGGCGGCAATTTGAATCCTCCCGAACACCAGTTCAAGAACTTTGAACCGGCCTTGGGTTTCGCCTGGTCGCCATGGACGGGCGGCAGGACTATCGTCCGCGCGGGAGCGGCTGTTTTCTACGATACGCAAGAGGGCTGGTGGCGTCTGGGAGAGCGCGCCGTGCTGGGCACATCCGGCCGGCAATTCATCGGCAATGCCGATGTCATCAATCCGGTTTCGGTCGTCTCCGGCGTTCCAAAGGGCACTCCTTTCAAGAATTTTCTAATCGCTTATGACAACTTCCTGCGACTGTTGCCGGGCCTGATTGCCAAGGAAAACGCCATATTTCCCGGTACCGGAACGACGCCGCAGATCGATGTTTCGAAGCAGGCGAATTCACTCGGCGCCATCTATCCCCATGACTTCCCTACCACCCAGGCCCAGCACTTTAACATCGGGGTCCAGCATCAGCTGAGCAAAGATCTTTCGATCCAAATGAATTTCGTCGATCGACACACCATTCACTTGACGCCCGGCGGGTTCTTCGGCGCCAGCGTCGACTTTAACCGCTTCTATTCCGTCGGTGGGCCCGTGATTCCGGCTTGCAGCGCGGCCCAGATCAACAGTCCCACTGCTCAGTGTTCGAATGGCCCCATCGACTTCTGGTGGCCCGGCGGGACGGCGAGCTACCGGGCCATGCTGGCGAAGCTGGACAAACGGTTCTCCCAACGCTACCAATTCACCGCATCCTACGCTTATCAGCACAGCTACAGCATCAACGACATCACACAAAACCTGAACGACTACTTCTCCACGTACGGACCCGATCAACCGAAACACGTCTTGAACATTTCGGGTATCGTGGAGCTTCCGTGGGGGATGCAGTTCTCGCTGCTGTCCACATTCATCAGCCGGCCGCCCATCGAGCCTGTCATTGATGGTGTCGACATCACTGGTACGAACACGCAATCCACGGCGTACACTCCGCTGCCCGGTGAACAATATAATGGCTGGCTGAGTAACAGTCAACTGGCGAACCTGGTCAGCCAATACAACGCGCAATATTCAGGGAAGCTCACACCAGCGGGCGCCGCGGGCATCTCAAAGGAGCAGACCTTTCCTGCCATTACACTGCCGTCGCAGTACAGCTTGGGGCACGATTTTACTTCACAGTCTATGCGCCTGACTAAGATCATCCGGTTCAAGGAACGCTACGAGTTTCGCATCATCGCCGAGGCGTTCAACATATTCAACTTCGGCAACCTGACCGGCGATAGCTTCAATCTGGCAAGCCCTGGATCGTTCGGCTTGGCGACAGAACGTATCAGCTCGACATTCGGACAGGGTGGGCCACGGGCTTTCCAATTCGCGGGCCGCTTCCAGTTCTGACACCGGCTCTAACTGGGTTGCGGCGCCCGAGAAAGTACAGAAAATGCCAGGACGGCGACGGGTGGTCCGGCGGGTTTACACCCCATCCTGCTGGTGCGGCGTGCGCCCCCCCCTTCTCGGCACACCATACTTCCTCCGTCTCGGCTTCCAAATGCTGGGGGGAACCCAGATTGACACATCGCGGGCTAACCGTTCATACTTGCCATAGTCTAACTATGGTAGGTGCGGGAATGAACTGGATAGGCGAGCTGCGGCGCCGCGTGCGATTTTTATTTCATCGGAAGCAATTGGAGCAGGACCTCGCGGAGGAGATGAATCTCCACCTGGAGCTCAGGGCGAAGGAAACTTCCCCCGCCGCCGCGCGCCGCCGTTTCGGCAACCTGACCCATACGGCGGAGGCGGGACGTCAAGCCTGGGGTTGGACCTTCCTCGAGACACTGGCTCAGGATGTCCGCTACGGCTGGCGAACGCTGGCCGCCCATCCTGGCTTTATGGCCACGGCGGTTCTCTCGCTGGCCCTGGGCATCGGCGCAAACACGGCCATTTTCAGCATGCTGAACGCCATGATGCTGCGTTCCTTGCCTGTCGACGATCCGCACCAGCTGGTCGAGTTGCAATTAGCGAACAGTAACCAGAATTCTTTCACCAATCCGATTTGGGAGCAGGTACGCGATCGCCAGCAGGCTTTCTCCGGGGCGCTGGCCTGGTCCACAGATCGGTTCGACCTTTCCGTTGGCGGTGAAAGCCACTTCGCGCAAGGCTTGTGGGTAAGCGGCGATTTCTTCCGCGTTCTCGGTGTTCCGGCCGTGCGTGGACGCCTGATCGCCCCATCCGACGACATCCACGGCGGCGGCCATGCGGGACCGGTGGCGGTAATCAGCGACGGCTTCTGGAGGCGGCATTTCGGCGCGGATCCCGAGGTACTCGGTAAGATCATCCAACTGGATCGCCATCCGTTCGTCGTCATCGGCATAACCCCGCCCTGGTTCACCGGCCTGGATGTAGATGTGGCCTACGACGTCGCCATTCCGATCGGTTGCGAACCGATGCTGCACACAGACCGCAGCGCGCTCGAGGCGCGAAGCTGGTGGTGGCTGCGCATGCTGGGCCGCCTCAAGCCTGGAGAGACTCTGCAGCGGGCGGAGGCGCGCATGAAAGCAATTTCGCCGGAGATCAATCGCGCCACGCTGCCGCAGGATTGGGATGGAGAGGGCCGGCGATCGTATCTGAAGAGGTCGTTCGCTTTGCGCCCCGCCGCGACCGGTTTCTCCGACACAGGCACGCACTATCGCACGGCGCTCTTTACCGTAATGGTAGTCGTCGGGCTGGTTCTGCTGATCGCTTGCGCGAATATTGCCAACCTGCTGCTGGCGCGCGCTGAAGCCCGGCAGCGGGAGATCTCCGTGAGGATGGCGATCGGCGCCGGCCGGGGCCGCGTGATACGCCAGTTGATGACCGAGAGCCTGCTGCTCTCGATATGCGGGGCAGGCGGAGGCCTCCTGTTTGCGGTTTGGGGCAGCCATCTGCTGGTGCGCTTGCTTTCCAAGACGGGCAACCAGCTTCAATTGAATGTTGCGCCGGACCTCCGCGTGCTTGCGTTTGCCATAGGCGCGGCGCTTTTAACGGGCCTGCTGTTCGGGCTCGCCCCGGCAATGCGCGCGACCAGAATCTTACCCAACCAGATGCTCAAGGAACACGCCCGCGGCCTGGTGGCGGGCACTTCGCGCTTCAATCTCGGCAAGGCGTTGGTAACCGGCCAGGTCGCGTTATCGCTCATGCTTCTGGTGGGCGCGGCCCTTTTTCTGGGCACGCTGCGAAATCTGTTGAATACCGATCTCGGATTCACCCGCCACAATGTTCTGCTGATCGGCGCGAATGCGATGCAGGCCAACGTGCCGAAAGGCGAGCGTAACGACGTTTACCGCCGAGTCGTGGAGCGTCTGCGCGCGGTTCCCGGCGTGGTGTCGGCCTCGAGCTCGGTGATCACCCCCATCGCCGACTCATTCTGGGACAATTTCGTCTATCCCGAGGGTTATTCGTCCAAGGGAAACGAAGACACGCTGGTCTACTTCAACCGCGTTTCGCCCGGCTATTTCGACACCATGCGCACGCCTTTGCTGATGGGGCGCGATTTCTCCGGGCACGACGATCTGGGCGCCCCCCAGGTGATGATCATCAATGCATCGGCGGCCCGCCGGTTTTTCGCGCGCGGCAATCCAATCGGCAAGACTATCGCTACGGATGTGCCGGGTTCGCCGGGCAAAAAGGATGTCTATCAGGTGATCGGCGTAGTCAAAGACGCCAAATACGGTTCTGTCAGCGAAGTTCCGATCTTAACCGTCTACCTGGCACAGGCGCAGGATCCCGACCCGTGGCCTTCGGTCAACTTTGAGGTTCGCTCCGCAATCCCTGCCGATCGCCTGACCGCGGCGATACGTTCCGTGATCGGCGATCTGAACCGGGGCATTGCTCTCGAATTCCGCAACTTCGAAACACAGGTGGATGAGTCGTTGCTGCAGCCCAAAATGGTAGCGCTGCTGTCCGGATTCTTCGGCGGCCTGGCCCTGCTGCTCGCCATGATCGGTCTCTATGGGGTTACGGCGTATGGCGTGGCGCGGCGGCAGGCGGAGATCGGCATTCGCATGGCGCTCGGCGCACAGCAGCGCGCCGTAGTTTGGCTGGTGCTGCGCGATGTGGTCGCGATGCTCGCGGCGGGCGCAGTGCTGGGTCTGGCCGCATCGCTGGCTACCGGACGTCTGGTAGCGAGCCTGCTCTTTGGCATCCAATCGTATGACCCAGCGCCGCTGCTGCTTGCGGCTTTGCTGTTGGGCGCCGCTACAGGGATTGCGGCGTATGTGCCCGCGCGCCGCGCCTCACGGCTGGACCCCATGGCCGCGTTGCGCGAGGAGTGAACGGAGCTAGGCGCCGAACTGCGCGAATACCACCACGTGCCCGCCCGGATCTTTTACGCCGATCTCCTTTGCGCCATAGAAGGTCGTACGTACGGGCACGACTACCGGCGCGCCCTCGACCGCCCGTATGATCTCATCGAGATTGCCGACTTCCACGTATAGAAAGGTGGGTCCCTTGCGGAACTCTCGCGCCGTATCTTTGCCGTGATCTTTTTCCATGAGAGCGTAGCTCTGGTACATGATCTCGAGCTGGCCTTTTTGGAGTATGGCGAAGCCCGTCTTATCGCCGTCCGGAACTTCCATGGTCTTGCCGAAGCCCAACCGTTCTACCCAGAACTGAACGCAGGGCTCGACCTCTTCCACCGTCAATACCGGCGTAATCTTGCTCACCGTCATAAGCTGCATTTGCTCCTTGCCAGCATACTAGTCTAAACTGGACTAGTATGTCAAGCAAAATGCCCGCCGCTCAGGCGCGTGAGCTGACCACTCCGGACCTGGTCCTGCTGAGTCTGCTGGCGGAGCGGCCCATGCACGGCTACCAGGCGAATCTCGAACTGGAGCGCCGCGACGCGCGCGATTGGGCCGCCATTTCGCGGCCCCAGGTTTATTATTCGCTCGAAAAGCTGTCTCGCCTGGGTCTCATTCGTTTGGCGGAAAACGAGGCGGCTGCCGCCGGTCCGGAACGCCGCGCCTTTCGAACGGCCGCGCGGGGCCGTGCCGCGCTGGCCGCCGCACTGGAGCGCGAAGACTGGACCACGCAGCGCGAGCGGCCGCCTTTTCTCACCTGGATGGCCCTGTCCTGGCAGGCGCGGCCCGGTGTTTTCGCCAAGCAACTTGCGCGCCGCCGCAAATTTCTGGAGCAAGAGCTCGCACGGGAAGAGGCCTCCTTGCGCGCCATTCGCAAAGAGGTGGGCCATCGTTTCCATGAGGCAGTTTGGATGGTGAGCCTGACCATTCAGCAGTTCCGTACAGAGCTGCGCTGGCTGGATAAGGTCGTGCGCGAGATCCCTCATCGCGCCCCGGCCCGCACCACTGACGACCTATCCCCTTGAACTTTTCCCCCGCCCGCGTCGTTATCCGTGACAAGCTGGGACAAGCTTGTTAAGAACCAGTCCCCGGAGGCGTCTTATGTATGAAGAGCAACGGAGGATAGAGAACGTGGAGGCCACCGCCCAATTGGAACCGATCCAGACTGTTCCGCGAGATCTGGACAACATTTTCCGGGAGCACCACAAAACCGTTTTCCGCGCGGCCTACCGCATCACGGGCAACTCGAGCGACGCCGAAGACGTCATGCAGACCGTCTTCCTGCGCCTGCTCGGCCGCGATCCGGGCGCCCCGGCCGTGGGAAATATGGACGCATTTCTGCGGCGCGCAGCCGCCAATACCGCGCTCGATCTGATCCGCTCCCGGCAGACCACGCGGAACGTCCCGCTAGAAGACGTGGCCCCCCTGCTTCCTGAAAATCCCTCGCTTGCTCCCGATCGCGTGCATCGGTCAGCCGAAATCCGCCAGTGGTTGCGAGAAGCCGTCGCCCGGCTCAGTCCCCGGGCAGCCGAAATATTCGCTCTGCGCTTTTTCGAAGGCCAGGACAATCCGGCAATTGCTCATTCGCTCGGCACCACCGCAGCCACTGTGGCGGTAACGCTATCGCGTACGCGCGACCGTATTAAGCAGGAATTCCGCTCTTACATGGGAGAAATAAAATGACGCCGCAAGATCCCAATCTTGATCCCCTTCTCGAGCAAGCCATCGCCGGCATTCGCGACGAGCCCATTGATCCGGCGGTGATGGAAGCCGCCGCCCGCAGGGTGCGCGCGCGCCTCGAACAACGCGCCCCGCTGCGCAATTGCGCGGATTTTCAGGCGCTGATTCCGGAGTATCGCGCGGGATCGCTTTCTCGAGCGCGCACCCTGTTGCTCGAGGATCATACCCACGAATGCGTGGCCTGCCGTAAGGCGCTCGAAGCCGTTTCGGGCAAGGCCGCGACTTTGCCGGTGAGGCAAGCCAGGCGCGCATGGTCCGCCATGCCGGGGTTCCGCTGGGCCATAGCGGCGGCGCTGGTGGTGGCTGCCGGCCTCGGCTTCTGGACCTTTGGCGACCGCCTGCGCCCGGCCGCCGGCGGCCCCGAAGCGGTGGTCGAATCCACCGATGGCCTGCTCTATCGCGTTTCCGACACAGGCAGCATTGCGTTGATGCGAGGCGCTGCAGTGGCCGCGGGAGCCGACATACGAACCGCCCGGGATTCGGATGCGACGCTGCGGCTGCGCGACGGCTCGCGGGTAGAGATGCGGGAGCGCTCCGGCTTTTCCGTCTCCGAGCATGGCAAAGATATGACCATCGGTCTCGAGCACGGCGCTATCATCGTGCAGGCCGCTAAGCGGCACTCGGGACATCTTTATGTGGCAACGCGCGATTGCCGCGTAGCCGTCACCGGCACGGTCTTCAGCGTGAACAGCGGGCTCAAGGGGTCGCGTGTTACGGTGATCGAGGGCACCGTACTGGTGGCCCAGAACAGCCGTGAGAGCGTGCTGCATGCCGGCGGCCAAGTGGCCACCAGTCCCGCCATGGGAGCGGTTCCGGTGAGCAAAGAGATCGCCTGGAGCCATAACGCCGGCTCCTACATCGCCATGCTCAACGCCGTCAGCGCCCTCAACACCAGCCTCGCGCAGGCCAACTTCCCGGCATTGCGTTATACCAGCAACCTTCTGACCCTGGCGCCCGCCCAATCTGTAATCTACGCCAGCATTCCGAATCTCAGCCAGGCGCTCAGCGAAGTGCAGCAGGTCTTTATTCCGAAGATCAATCAGGACCCCACCCTGAGCCAATGGTGGCAGCAGAATAAGCTCGATCAGGTGATCGCCGAGATGAGCACTCTGAGCAGTTATCTGGGCAACGAAATGGTGGTCACGGCGTCGCTCGGCGCCAACGGACATCCCGGCCAGCCGGTGGTTCTGGCGGAGTTGAAGCAGCCGGGTTTCCTGGAGTTCGCTCAATCCGAAATTGCCAGGATGGAGGTTTCCGCCAATGGCCACACCATTCGCATTGTGTCCGACCCGTCGGCCATCGGAACGATACCGCAGGGCCAGGGCGTGTTGCTGGTGTTGCCCAATCTGGTAGCTCTCTCGCCGGATGCCGCGGCTCTGGCTCAAGTGGCGGCAGGACCCAGCCAGTTCGCCACTACGGCTTTCGGGTCGCAGATCGCCAGCGCTTACGGTTCCGGTGTCGGACTGCTGTTCGCGGCCGATCTGGAAGCCATCGTTCCGGTAAGCCATGGCCCGCGGCCCAACGTGCAATATTTCATGGTGCAACAGACCGGCAACGCCGGCACCGCGGAAACCCGCGCCGCGCTGATTTTCAAGGGGCAGCGTACCGGCGTGGCTTCGTGGCTGGCCGCCCCTGCGCCGCTTGGAGCGCTCGATTTCGTATCGCCGCAGGCCACGCTGGCCTGGGCCGCCGCTGTGCTGCAGCCCTCCGCGATTATCGATCAGATCGTAACCATGCAGCAGTCTAATCCCGCGTTTCAGCAGCATCTGGCGGAAGTCGAGGCGCTGCTCGGCGTGAATCTGCGCAACGACCTGGCGGCCGCGCTTGGCGGTGAAGTTGCCATGGCGCAGGATGGCCCAATCCTGCCGACGCCATCGTGGAAGGTGGCCGTCGAAGTTTACGATCCTGTGAAGCTGCAAGCTACTCTCGAAAAGCTGATCGCGGCCGCCAATGTCGCGGCTGCCGCGCATAGTTCGCCCGGGCTCCAGTTGCAACAGACTACCGCCAACGGGTTGACTTACTACACGCTGTCCAGCCTGAGTAACAAGCCCTTCCCTGAAATACATTATGTCTACACCAATGGCTATCTGCTCGCCGCACCCAGCCAGGCATTACTGGATAGCTCGATTCAAAACCGCGCCAACGGCTACACGCTGGCCAGCTCGGCTGCCTTCACCGCGCTGATTCCTCACGATCAGTACACCAACTTCTCGGCGATGGTCTATTACAATGTAGGCTCTACCCTGTCGCCGCTGCTCGAGCATTTTAATCCGGGGCAATCGCTGAGCGCGCAGCAGCAGCAATCGCTGCAGGAGATCGCCGGAAACCTCAAGCCCACCCTGATCGCGGCATACGGGGAGAGCGACCGCATCACCTTCGCGACCAGCGGTAGTCTGTTCGGAATGACCTTCGGTAACATGAGCCTGTTACAATTACTGCAAAACCCGGGAACACCTACACAGTGATGTGCGTATCGAAGATAGGCACATGCAGCCAGTTATAGAGTTGGATAATCTCGAGGTCCGGTTCGGCGAGCGAACCATTCTGAAGAAACTGAATGGCTCGTTCGCCGGCCGGGCCATCGGCCTGTTAGGCCCTAACGGCGCGGGCAAGTCCACGCTGATTAATACGCTGCTCGGCTTTCACCAGCCCTCCACCGGCACGGCGCGCATCTTCGGCAAAGACATTCGCGCCGAAGCTCACGCCGTGCGCGGCCTGCTGGGCTACATGCCGGAAAACGATTCCTTCGTCGCCGGTATGACTGGCGTGCATTTCGTGCGACTGATGGCGGAGCTGTCCGGGCTTCCGCCGGAAGCCGCCATGGAGCGCGCGCACGAAGCCTTCTTCTGGGTGGGCCTGGGTGAAGCGCGCTATCGCAAGCTGGGCACCTATTCGCTGGGTATGAAGCAGATGGCGAAGCTGGCCCAGGCTATTGTCCACGGACCCAAGCTGCTGTTCCTCGACGAGCCCACCAACGGCCTCGATCCGCCCGCACGCGCCCGCATGATTCAACTGATCCAGGAAATACGCGATCACGGCGATCTGCGCCTGATCGTCTCCTCGCACCTCTTGCGCGATGTGGACGAATGCTGCGATGAGGTGCTGATCCTCAAAGACGGCCGCATCGCCGCCTTCTGCAATCTGGAGGAAGAACGGCGCGCCAATCGCAAATTCCTCGAGATCGAAACGCGCGGCGCTAACGGCGCTTTCTCTTCCGCCATCGAGCGGCTGGGATGCGAGGCAGCCTACTTTCCCAATGGCAGGATGAAGCTGGTGATGCCCGATGGCGTTGCCATCCGCCAGCTTTATGCGCTCGCGGCCGATCAGAATGTACAGATCCGGCGGCTGAATCACAAACGCGATTCGCTCGAAGATATTTTCCTGAAAGCGATGGAGGCCCCCCATGGCGGTGTATAAGCAGTCCTACCGGGGCTACGACGGTCCACTGACGCCCACCTGGTCGCGTTTCCTGATTCTGCCGCGGTATGCCTTCGAGGAGATGCGCCGTTCGCGATTCTTCACCATTTTTTATCTGGTATCGATGGCGGCGCCGCTGATCTTCGGCCTGACCATTTACGTCGAGCACAATCTGACTGTGCTGAAGATGTTGCAGCCTGGCAGAAACAGTCTGATCGCCATCGACGCCCACTATTTCCTGAACCTGCTGGGCTGGCAAAGCATGATGGCATTCTTTCTGGCGGCCTTCGTAGGGCCCGGCCAGATCTCGCCAGACCTGGCCAACAACGCCCTGCCGCTGTACCTGGCGCGGCCCTTCTCCCGCGCCGAATATGTAGCCGGCAAAATGTCGGTGCTGCTGATCCTGATGTCGATCATGACCTGGATCCCCGGCCTGTTGCTGTTCGGCTTGCAAGGCTATCTCGAAGGCGGTGGGTGGACCGGCAAAAACCTCCAGATTGCGTCGGCTATTTTTCTGGGCGCCTGGATCTGGATTCTGCTCATCTCGCTGCTGGCGCTGGCGCTCTCGGCCTGGGTGAAATGGAAGCCCATGGCGGGCGCGCTGCTGTTTGGCGTCTTCTTCGTAGCCGCCGGATTCGGCGGGGCTATCAATGGCATCCTGCGCACCCATTGGGGGCAGTTACTCAACATCAGCCATCTGATTGGCAGGGTCTGGGTATCCATGTTCGATCAGCCGATGCAGCGCGGCTCCGGGGCGGTCTTTTTTCGTGTAGGACGCTACGAAGAAATTCCGATCTGGTGCTGTTGGGCGGCTCTGCTGGCGATTTGCGGTTTGTGCCTTTATATGTTGGAGCGCAAGATTCGCGGCGCCGAGGTGGTGCGGTGAGCGAGCCGTCCATCGTATTCGACAACGTCTCGCGCTTCTATGGCGAAGTGCTGGGCGTCAATCGCGTCAATCTGTCGATCCCGCCCGGCATCACCAGCCTGGTGGGACCGAATGGCTCCGGCAAGACCACCCTGATGAACCTGATGACCGGGCTGATCCGGCCCACGCGTGGCGCTATACGCGTGCTTGGCCTTCCGCTCGAACGGCCCGAAGAAGTTTTCCGCAGAGTCGGCTACTGTACGCAATTCGATACGTTTCCCAAAGGCCTGACCGGCTACGAATTCATTTATTCGTTCCTGCTGATGCACGGGATGGTGGCTGCCGAGGCCCACAAGCTGACTTTGCAGGCGCTCGATAGCGTCTCCATGACCGAGGCTGCCGACCGCCTGGTGGCCGCCTACAGCAAAGGCATGCGGCAGCGTATCAAGCTGGCGCAGGCCATGGCGCACGGCCCCAGCGTGCTGGTGCTGGACGAGCCGCTGAACGGGCTCGATCCCATGGCGCGCGCCGAAACCATCACGCTGTTCCAGAAATGGGGCGCAGAGGGCCGGCACGTGATCGTTTCGAGCCACGTGCTGCATGAGGTGGATCGCATTTCCGATCAGGTCATTCTACTGAGCCATGGCTACGTGGTCGCCGAGGGGGAGATCCAGGGAGTGCGCAGCGAAGTCAAGGATCAGCCCATGCAGATCCTGGTGCGCTGCGATAAGCCCGGCATGCTGGCGGCGCGGCTGTTCGAGCGCGATCACGTGGTCGAGGCCAAGATCCACGCGGATGGCAAAGGGGTGCTGGTGCGCACGCGCGACGCCGACAGCCTGTATCTGCTGCTGAACCGCATCGTAATGGAGAGCGGCCTCGAAATAGAAGCCGTCGCGCCGGCCGACGACGACGTGAACTCTGTTTACCAATACCTGATCGGTCCCGAAGGAGGCGCCGCATGAACCTGAGCCGTAATACCGCCATACCGTGGATGCTCTGGCGCCGGCAGGTGGCCGCCATACTGCGCCTGGAGCTGAAGAAGAGCCTGCTTTCGAAGCGCGCGTGGTGGATCTACCTTCTGACGCTCGGACCGGTGGTGCTGACGGCCTTACATTCCCTGGTCGCGCGCGGCGGAGAACACACCCTGGCCGAGGACAACCTGGTGTACGCGGGTATTTTTCAGTTTTACTTCCTGCGGCTGGGGATCTTTTTCGGCTGTGTCGGCATTTTTTCAAACCTGTTTCGCGCCGAGGTATTGGAGCGCACGCTGCACTACTATTTTCTGGTTCCCGTGCGCCGCGAAGTATTGGCGGTGAGTAAGTATCTCGCGGGATTGATTGCCGCGGTGGCATTCTTCGGCGGCAGCGCACTGCTCTCTTTCCTTTTCATCTCCATGCATTGGGGGCCGGTGTTCGAAGAGTATCTGTTGCGCGGCCCGGGCCTTGCGCAAATGGGCTGGTACGCGTTGACGGCTACGCTCGCCTGTGTGGGCTACGGCGCGGTGTTCCTGCTGACCGGCATACTCTTCCGCAATCCCATGATTCCGGCAGCCGTGGTGATGGTTTGGGAGAATTTGAATCCGTTCCTGCCATCGTTGTTGAAAAAGTTCAGCGTGATCTTTTATCTGAAGTCTCTGTGCCATGTGGATCTTCCGATCGACGGGCCGCTGGCGGTAATCGCGGTAGTGACTGAGCCCACGCCGGCGTGGCTGGCGGTCCCGGGACTGCTGCTGGTATCGATGCTGGTGTTAGGGTATGCCGCGATGCAGGCGCGCACGATGGAAGTCAGTTACAGCGAGTGAGAAAGCTCACCGGCGCCGCTTCTCTTCGAGCGTTCGCCGCATTACGGGCAGGACCGCCAAATCCTTCTCGCCTGCGATCTCTTCTTTAATGGCGATGAGTGTTTCGAGATTGAGGACCTGCACATGGAGTCCCTGGCCCAGCTCGACTTCCTTGACGTGCGGCAGAAGGTCGTTGTAGCTGCGGGATCGCCCGATGCTGCCCAGGACATCCAGCGGGCCGAATCGTGTTGTTAGAAGCTGATGACCCGGCGAGATCAAGTGCGACGCGGCAGGCTTCAGCTTCGGATCGTTGGATATTCGATAAGTCGCTTCTAACGTCTCCAGGGCGGCCAGCAAACGGTTGATATTACCCGCTTCCCTCGAGTGCACGACATCCAGGTCGAAGGTGTTCACAGGCACGCCTTCCAGTACGGCTGCGACGCCGCCTACCACGATGAACTCGACTCCGGCACGGCGGAGTTCGATGAGTATCCGAACGAACTCACGCTTCGCTGTTCCTGGCACGTATCTCCAGCACGGAGTCGACGAAGCCTTGCAGCACATCCAGACGCTCGGCCGGCGTCAGCGACAACATCCACCGGATCAGCGTCAGATCGACGCCATCGTCGCTGTAGATCTGCTCCTCCACGACCCTCCCAACCAAATTAGCAAACTCAGCGGGCCTGGACTAGCGTTGCTCAGGTCTAGCGGTGCTCGGGTTGACATCTAACCCAAGCGCTCCTATACTGAACCCATCATGCGGTGGCGGCGCAAGCGCAACGAAACCGATTTTGCCGAAGAGATCGGCGCGCATCTGCAGCTCGAGACAGACCGTCTGCGGGCCGAGGGGCTCAGCCCATCCGAAGCCGAAGCCGGCGCGCGGCGGCAATTCGGAAATGTGGTCACGGCCGGGGAGCGTCTTTACGAAAGCCACCGCTGGTTGTGGTGGGACCACGCCAGGCGCGATGTGCTCTACGCCGTCCGTGTCTTGTCCCGCAACCCGGGATTTACACTCGTCGCGATTCTCTCGCTGGCTTTGGGGATCGGCGCGAATGCGCTGGTTTTCAGCGTGGTCAATGCGCTCGTGCTGCGGCCTTTGCCGGTTGCCGCCCCCGATCGCGTCGTGTTTGTAGAGCCGCGCGGCGGCTCCTCCCAGTCCTTTCCGAATTACCAGGACATTCGCGATCGGAATCGCACGTTTGCCGGCTTGATCGGATACAGGATGTCGCCGATGGAGTTGGACTCCGCCGCGGGCGCCTCCCGTATCTGGGGTTATCTGGCCACCGGCAACTATTTTGACGTGCTCGGTGTGGCACCCGCCATGGGCCGCTTCTTTCACCAGGACGACGACTTGCGTCCGGGCGCGAGCCCTTATGCGGTGCTGAGTTATACGGGTTGGCAGGCGCGCTTTGGCGCGGACCCTGCGATCGTCGGCAAAACCATTCGCATTAACCGGTTGCCTTACACCGTGCTGGGCGTCGCTCCGCCCGGGTTTCACGGCGCCGAGCTCTTTTATTGGCCTGACGTCTGGGTGCCCATGATGATGCAAGGCGAGATTGAAGCAGGGAACGCATGGCTCGATAACCGCGCTACCCAAAACGTGTGGCTGGCCGGACGCCTAAAGCCCGGCGTCTCGACAGCGCGAGCGGCCGCCGATCTGAACGCTATCGCGGCAGAGTTGGCGCGCCAGTATCCCTGGCCCAACGAGGGCCTGCAGTTCAAACTGACCAAGCCGGGATTTGTCGGCGATGCCGGCGGCCGCCCCATGCGGGCATTCACTCTGGGCGTGCTGGCGCTTGCGGCGCTGGTCCTGCTGGCGGCCTGCGCCAACCTGGCCAGCCTGTTGATGGCGCGTGCTTCGGACCGCCAGCGCGAGATCGCCATACGCATGTCGATCGGCGCGAGCCGCGGGCGCGTGGTGCGGCAGGTGTTGACCGAAACACTGGTGCTTTCCGTAGCCGGCGGCGCCGCGGGAATCTGGTTCGCCGCGCTTCTATCCAGGCTGCTCAGCCAGTGGCACGCGCCCATGGATTTCCCGGTGCAGTTTAACGTCAGCGCCGATTGGCGGGTACTCGGCTTCGGTCTTTCCGCTTCCATCCTGGCGGGCGTCCTGTTCGGCTCGGCTCCCGCCTGGCGCGCTTCGAAAACGGACGCCAACGCGGTGTTGAAAGGCGGCCAGAGCGGTTGGGGCGGCCGGCGGATGGCCTTTCGCGATGTGCTCGTGGTGCTGCAGGTGACGCTATGCTTTGTGCTGGTCTCCGGATGCCTGGTCTCGCTGCGGGGACTGCAACAGGCGCTGGCCATGGATCTCGGCTTCCGGCCCCACGGGATAGCCGTCGCGAGCTTCGAACTTGGCCTCGCGGGATACACCGAAGAACAGGGGCGAGCCTTCCAGCGCCGCGCCTTCGAGGCCGTCGAGCATTTGCCGGGAGTCCAATCCGCAGCCTGGTCGAATTCCGTTCCACTGAGTATCGACCAGTCCCGCCACGGCGTGTATGCGGCAGACCGTTCCAACCCCCGGCGCGCCGACATCACCAGCGCTATCTTTTACCAGGTCTCGCCGCGCTTCCTGGAAACCATGGGAATCGACCTGCTGGCCGGCCGCGACTTGACCTGGCATGACGATCGCCACGCGCCGCCGGTTGCCGTGGTAAACCTGGCGTTTGCGAAAAAGGTCCTGCGCACGGGAAATCCAATTGGCAAATACTTTCGCATCGGCATCTCCGGACCGTTAACCGAAGTGATCGGTATGGTCAAAGACGGCAAGTATCAAAGTCTGACGGACTCGCAGGAGCCGGTGCTTTTCAAATCGATTCTGCAGTCTTACAATACGACCACCACGCTGGAGGTACGATCGCCGCTGCCCGAAGCGCGCATGGTGCGGCAGATGCGGCAGGCCCTGGCGCGGCTCGATCCGAACATGCCGCTCTACGGTTCCGGAAGTCTGGAACAGATGCTCGGCTTTGCCTTCTTCCCGAGCCGCGCCGCCGCGCTGGTGCTCAGCGCGTTCGGCCTGCTGGCGATCATGCTGGCGGTAACGGGCATACACGGCCTGGTGTCTTATGCGGTGGCCCGGCGGGTGCGTGAAATCGGAATTCGCATGGCCATTGGCGCGCGCCCCTACCAGGTGCTGCGCCTGGTGCTGGGCCGCGTGATGCTGCTGCTGGCTGCGGGCTCCGCCTTGGGATTGCTGCTGGCGACGGCTACCGGGCGTGTGCTCGCGAGCATCGTCTACGAGGCTTCGGCGCGCGACCCGTTGGCGCTGGCTGCGGTGCTGGCCGCGATTCTCCTTCTCGGACTGCTTTCCTCCTGGGCCCCGGCCCGCCGCGCCCTGCGCATCGAGCCCGTCAGAGCCCTGCGGCACGATTAGTCCGCTTGTTCCGGTCAGGCCGGCGCTGCGCTATTGTAGCAGTCATGCGGAAGGCAGCGATCTTTGGCGCGGCCGGCGCCCTCGGCAAGGCCCTAGGGCCGGAGCTCGAGCGCCGCGGAATCCCCTTCCGTGCGGTCGGACGGACCAAAAGCAAGCTGGCAGAGGCTTTCGGCAACTTGAAGCAGGCTGAAATCGTGACCGCGGATCTGGCCGATACGCAGGCAGCCACCGAAGCTGCGCGCGGTGTCGACACCATCATCTATGCGCTCGGGGTGCCGTACACCGCCTTTGCGCTGTATCCCAAACTGATGCGCACTGCCGTGGATGCCGCTACGGCAGCCGGAGTCGAGCGCTTGCTCGTCATTTCCGGCGTTTACAGCTACGGCATTCCGCAGACGCAGAAAGTGGCGGAGACGCATCCGCGTGTTCCCGTTTCGAAAAAGGGCCAACTGCGCAAAGAGCAGGAAGATATCGCCATGGCGGCGCCGCTCAAGAGCATGGTGGTGCGCCTGCCGGATTTCTACGGGCCGAATGCGGATTTGAGCCTTGCCAACCCGATCTTTCGCGCTGCGCTGGCGGGCAAGACCGCCAACTGGCTGGGACCGGTCAGCACGCCGCACGAGTTCGTCTTTGTGCCCGATGCGGGCCCTGTGATTGTGGAGCTGGCATCCCGCGACGATTGTTACGGCGAAGCCTGGAATTTCGCCGGTGTAGGTGAGATTACGGCGCAGGGATTTATCCAAAAGATCTACCAGGCGGTGGGGCGGGAGCCCAAACTGCGGAGCGCCGGCCGGGCCATGCTGCGTGTGATGGGCTGGTTCAATCCCCTGATGAGGGAGTTGCCTGAAATGCTGTATCTGCAGGAGACCCCCGTGCTGCTGGATGACGCCAAGCTGCGCGGCAAGCTGGGGCAGGTCCATAAGACAAGCTACGACGAAGGGATCAAGCTAACCTTGGAATGGATGCGGAAGAATGCGTAAATCGAGCCTGTTCGCAATGTTCGTATTTGCCACGGCTATGCTTTCGAGCGCCTCGCCCGATTACGACTCCGTGGTCCATAAGTTTTCACTGATCGAGCAGGAGAGCTTGAAAGCAGGCTCGCGGGTGTCGTTCACGCCTCAGGAGCTGAGCGCCTACGCGCAACATGAAATCGCCGAGGTGGCGCCCGGCGCCGTGCGCAATGCGCGGCTCGAGTTGGGTCCCGGGACAGCCACCGCATACGCACTGATCGATTTTGGAAAGCTGCGCCGTGCCGAAGGAAAGTCGCCGGGATGGATCATGTCGGCCCTGCTTGACGGCGAGAAGCCGGTCACCATCAGCGCCCGCATACGGTCGGCCAACGGAACAGCCACAGTGGAAGTTGAAAGCGTGGAAATTTCCGGCATCACCATCGAGGGCGCTATGCTCGATTTCCTGATCAGAAACTATCTGGTGGCGGCTTATCCGGCCGCCAAAGTAGGGGAGCCTTTCGAATTGGGGCACCGCATCGAGCGGTTGGACGTCCAATCATCAGAAGCTGGTGTGATCATAGGCCGCTAGCGATGCAGAAGATTCTGGTTATGACCGTCCGCGTGTTTTGTTGCAGTCTGGTTCTCTACCTGCCGCTCCGCGCGCAACTTCCGCCCTGTCCCGGCAGCCAGGCGGCGCCCGAGATGAGCCAGGGCGTCAGCGCTTATAAGGACCAGCGGTATCCGCTGGCCGCCGAACATTTCCAGGCCGCCACCCAGCTTGACCCGAGCTGTGCCAACGCCTGGCTCTATCTCGGCAATGCGTATCTGCAGCAGTATATTCCCGGCGCCACATCCGCGGAGAACCAGGCGATCGCCGAGAAGGCGTACGAACAGTACCAGAAGGTGCTCGATCAGCAGCCCGAGAATCAACAGGCCATAGAGTCCATCGCCAGCTTGTATTTCCATCAGAAGAAGCTGGAGGAGGCCCGCATCTGGTATGAGAAACTCGCGATAGTCAATCCCGATAGTAAAGTTGCCTTCTATACCTTGGGCGTATTGGCGTGGACCATAAGCTATCAGGCCTGTAATGACGCGCGGGTCAAAATGGAAATGAAACCCGAGGATCCCGGTCCACTGAAGGATGCGGCTGTGCGCGAGGCTTTGCGCAACAAATATCTGCCGATGGTGCAGGAGGGAATTGATCACCTGAACAGGGCTATCGAGATCGATGTGGAATACGACGACGCCATGTCTTATCTGAATCTGCTGTACCGCCAGAGGGCGGACCTCGAAAACACGCCGGAGGAATACCAGGCGGACATTGCCAAGGCGGACGAGTGGGTGCAAAAAGCGCTCGATACCCGCAAACAAAAGAAGAGCCCTCAGCCATGAGTCTGATGGACCGGCTGGCGGCCATTCCCTACACCGGGGCCATCAGCGACATTCTCGACGAAATGGGCCTCCCCGATCAGGTGCTGCCGCACGAGATTCAAGCTCTCGATCGAGGCCGCGCGGTGGTGGGCCGCGCCCTCACGGTACTGGGCGAGCGGGCGCATGGCATGGCTCGCGACGATTATTTCATTCCTTTTTTGAAGATGCTCGGGTCGATCGCGCCGGGCGACGTGGTGGTGAGCCAGCCGAACGATTACACGGTCGCGCATTTCGGCGAGCTCTCCGCCGAGACGGCCAAATTACGCGGCGGCGCGGGCGTGGTCATCGATGGCGGTGTGCGCGATGCCGATTACATCGTCAGGCTGGGGTTCCCGGCCTTTGCGCGCTATACCACCCCGCAAGACATCGTGGGCCGCTGGCGTCTGCTGGATATGAACGTGCCGGTGACCATCGGCCGTACCCGCGTGCGGCCGGGCGACTACGTGCTGGGCGATCGCGACGGCGTTCTGATCATCCCCGCGCAGGTGGCCGAAGAAGTGATCGGCAAGGCGGAAGAAGTGATCGGCACCGAGAACCAACTTCGCAAAGCCATCCTGGAAGGCATGCAACCGCTCGCGGCATATGAGAAGTTCGGCCGGTTCTGAGTTTTCGCGATGAGACTGCTAGACTGACCTTATAAGTGCCTCGTAAGATCCTGGTGTCGGCCGGCGAAGCGTCGGGCGATTTGTACGCGTCCCTGTTGGTGGATGAGCTGCGCCGCCTTTGGCCCGAGTCGCAGTTTTTCGGTTGTACCGGCCCACACATGCGCCGCGCGGGCGTAGAGACGATCGTGGACGCCGCCAGCCTCGCCGTAGTCGGGCTGCTCGAAGTCGTGTCGCACATCCCGCGCATCTATCTCGAGTACCGCAAGCTGTTGGCCGCGGCCCGCCACGAGCGGCCCGATCTGGCGATCCTGACAGATTCCCCAGACTTCCATCTGCGCCTTGCACGCCAGCTCCGCCGGCAGGGCATCCCGGTCATTTACCTGGTGGCGCCGCAGGTATGGGCCTGGCGCAAAGGCCGTCTCGGCGAGATGCGCCGCAACCTTCGCCACGTGCTTTGCATCTTTCCGTTTGAAGAGCGCTTCTTCCGCAGCCACGGCCTCGAAGCGACTTACGTGGGACACCCCCTGGCGGCCCTCGCCAAGCCGGGGCTCTCACGCCTTGAATTTTTTCGGAAACACAGACTGCCTCCGGGCCGTCCTCTGATTACGGTGCTGCCTGGAAGCCGCCGGGGAGAAGCGTCCCGGCATCTGCCCCCTTTGCTGGATGCCGTGGAGCGCATTTATGGGCAGCAGGCGGCCAGTTTTGTCTTGCCGGCTTCGGCGAATACCGGCGCCGGATTTTTTCGGGAACGGATCGGCGCGGCTCCCGTACAGGTCATCGAGGGTGAAAGCTGGGATGCCATCGCGCACGCCGACCTCGCGCTGGCGGCCAGCGGCACCGTCACCGTGGAAGCCGCGCTGCTCGGGACGCCGATGGTCACGTTTTACAAAGTCACGGCGCTGAGCTGGCTGATGGGGCGCATGTTGGTCCGGGTACCGTTTTATTCCATGGTCAATTTAATCGCCGAACGCGCGATCGTGCCGGAGTTGATGCAGTCTCAGATGACCGGCGAGCGTCTGGCCGCCGAGGCTCTGGCGCTCCTCAGCGACGAAGCGGCGCTCGCGCGCATGCGCGCCGACTTCGCCGAAGTGCGCGCGAAGCTCTCCAGCTCCGGCCAGCCCATGGCCCGCGCCTCCGCCATAATCCAAGATTTGATGGAAGGACAATTTGCTCATGTTTCGTAGTTTACCGATCGGCCTGGCGCTGATAGCCTTGAGCGCGGCCGCCCCGGCGCAGGAACGCCGCGCACGAATCCACGTCGAGCATTACACCATCAATGCCGAGATCCAGCCTGCCACACAGTCGCTGATTGCCAGGGTGGAGGTGCGTTTTACGCCACTCGACCAGGCCGGTTCGGCCTCTTTCGAGCTTAACAACGCGCTGAGCGTCTCTCGTGTCGTCGACCAGAAAGGCCGGCAGATCAACAGTAGCCGCAACCAGCAGGACTTCACCGTGCGGCTCAATTTCGACGAGCCTTTGCCCAAAGGACAGCCGGCTACCCTAACCTTCAGCTATGACGGACATCTGAGCGGCACCGAAGATTCCCCGGTCTATGGCATCAAGTTTGCCGCCATTCACAATGATTTCGCGTTTCTGCTTTATCCCGCGCGGTGGTTTCCGGTGAATGGCTACACCACCGATCGGTTCGCCGCGGACCTGCACATCACCGTTCCTTCCGGCTATAAAGTATTGGGCAGCGGCATCGACACGCACGAGGCATCCGGCGACAAGCTGGTCTACAATTTCCATTTCGAGCGCCCCTCCTTTCCGGGAAGCATTGCCGTGGTGCGTGATGCGGGAACGGCGATTTCCTCCGAAGGTGTGACTACCGCTCTCTACTTTCGCGATTCCGAAAAGGATATGGCCCATCAGTATGGCGAGCAGATGGGCCAGATGATGACCTATTTCACGGGGACCTTCGGCCTGCCGCCATACGCCAATCTCGCAGTGGTCGAGACGGAGAGCGGAGCGCCCAACGGCTATGCCGCTCCGGGCCTGATCTTTCTCAATCCTCACGCCATAGGCAAGCAGGTCGGCACTAAACTGCTGGCCAACGAGATCTCGCGCCAGTGGTGGGAGGATCTGGTTTCCCCCACCACCCGTAATCACCTCTGGCTGACCAACGGCCTGGCGGCGTACTCGGAGATTCTGTGGACCGAGCACGCGGCCAGCCCGAGCGCCGCCGAATCGCAGTTCCGCGACGATACCGTAGAATCGCTCACCGCCGATAACGTTCCGGTCATACAATCCGGCCGCATGGAAGATTATTCTCCCGAGTTGTGGGCGCTGACAGCCAGTAAGGGTGCGGCCGTGCTGCACATGCTGCGCTACGTCATCGGGGATCAGGCCTTCTTCCAGACCTTAAAGCAATTTGCCGCGCGCTACGCCTGGAAATCGGCCTCCACCGAAGACTTCAAGAAGGTCGCCGAAGAAGTTTCCAAGCAGGACCTGGGCTACTTTTTCATTCAATGGATCGAATCGAGCGGCGCACCCGAATTCAAACTGGAATACACCATCTTCCGCACGCAGAAAGGCTTTCGCGTGATGGGTAAAGTTTCGCAGGATCTGGATACCTTCCGCATGCCCGTGGATTTGAAGATCGAGACAGAAGGCAATCCGGAAGAGAAGCGTGTCGAAGTAGTGGGGACGTCTTCGGAGTTCAGCGTGGACACCTTCGGCAAGCCTAAGAACGTAATCATCGATCCGGACCGCCGTGTGCTTCGGTTTAATAACCAGGTGCGCACCGCCGTAGCCATACGCCGCGGCGAGCAGTATGCCGAGGTCAGCGAATTCGGCGATGCGCTCAAAGAATATCAGAAGGCTCTGGAAACCAATCGCAACAGCTCCATGGCGCACTATCGGATTGCCGAGGTCTTCTTCCTGCAGAATAATTATCAGTCCGCGGCCAATGAGTTTCGTGAGGTACTGAACGGCGACATGGAGCCCAAGTGGACGGAAGTGTGGGCGCACATCCACCTGGGCAACATCTTCGACATCACCGGCCAGCGCGAGCGCGCGGTGAACGAGTACAACCTGGCGGTGCGCACCAAAGACAACACGCAAGGCGCGCAGGAAGAAGCCGCCAAATACGTGAAGAAGCCCTACGAGCGCAAGCGCACGCCAGAAGCGGACCAGTAGGGCTTACTTTGAGTTTAGGTGGCTTTGACCAACTCGACGGCCAGCGAAATATCGACCTCATCGCCGATCATCACACCGCCAGTTTCCATAGCGGCGTTGAAAGTCACACCAAAGTCCTTACGAGAGATCTTGGTGCTGGCCTCCGCGCCAAGCCGGGCGTTGCCCCAGGGATCTTTAATCTCTTGCGAAGGACCTTCGACCTGCAGGACAACTTCCCTGGTGGTGCCGCGAATGGTCAGGTCGCCTGTGACTTTATATTCGCCGGGGGCGATGGCTTCCACTTTCTTCGATTGAAACCGAATGGTGGGATGAGTGGCGGCGTCGAAGAAATCGGGGCTCTTCAGGTGCGTGTCGCGATCGGGCTCGCGCGTATTGATCGAATGTACATCGATCTCAGCCGTGACACTCGAGTTGGACGGATTGGCCGCATCCAGTTTCGCCGTCCCGGTGACTTTGCCGAACTCGCCGCGGACGTTGGAAATCATCAGATGCCGGATCTTAAAGTGTGCGCTCGAATGCGCGGGGTCGATGTTATAGGTGGCGGCTGCGGGAGCAGCCGTTGATGAAGAACTCATGCGTTACTCTCCTCCCAACATAGGATGCGACGGATTATGCGGACGACTCTTAAGCTCCGGGCACGCCGTTGCGTCCCGCACATTCACCTGCGATGCTCTTAAACATGCCGATCTCTCGCAGAAACCTATTTGTCGGACTCACGGCTCTTAGTGCCGCCGCGGCGGCGCCCGATCGCAAGCTCAAGGTCATCGTCACCGGAGGGCACCCCGGCGATCCGGAGTACGGATGCGGCGGAACTGTGGCCCGCTATTCCGATCAGGGGCACGAGGTGACGCTGCTGTATCTGAATCGCGGCGAGAAAGGATGTCCCGAGACTTCGCCGGAGACCGGCAGCGGCGTGCGCGTGCCCGAGGCCAGGCGCGCCTGCGAGATCCTGAAAGCGCGGCCGGTGTTCGCCCCACAATGCGATGGTCACGCCATCGTGGATGAGGCGCACTATCGGGAGTTCCGCGAGCTGATCGAGGCCGAGCGCCCGGATGTGCTGTTCACCCATTGGCCGATTGACGGGCATCGCGATCATCGCGCCATTTCCATGCTGTCGTATGATGCCTGGCTGGCTATGGGGAAAAAGTTCGGCTTCTATTACTATGAGGTCTCCGACGGCGAAGATACGCTCATGTTCAAGCCCACTGAGTTCGTGGATATCAGTGCTACGGAGCCGCGCAAGCGCCAGGCATGCTATGCGCATGCTTCCCAATCGCCCGACCGCTTCTATGCCCTGCAGAGCCAGGTGACACGCTTCCGCGGCCTGGAAAGCGGCTATGCGCACGCCGAAGGCTACATACGGCACGCACAGAGTCCGGGCAACCTGTTGCCGTAGCATCCAAAGGTGTAAACCGAAGCTCAGCCCGCTACCTGATATGTCTCTCGACCGAAGATCATTCCTGAACCAAAGCGCCGTGGCACTGGCCGGCACGGCTCTTTCTTATAGCCGTATCCTACGAAGAATTGCGAGATGACCGCGGTCTGCGATCTTTGGAAGGTCAATCGCGAGCTCTCCTGCTCCGGCGCACGCCGAATAATCCGCTGATGGTGATGGGCGCCCAGGGTCTTCGGGCGATTTCGAAGGGAACTGGGGAGCGAGGAGATCTTTTCCATGCCTCTGGCGGGAGGGGTAGGCCCGCTAGCGAAATACTTGGGTGGGGACGATCGTATCGCGCTTGGCCAGATGCTGAACGAGATTCCTTTCTCTGATGCTCGGACGGCGGCGGGACTGCGGTTCCGACAGTGGCTTCGTGACGAAAGCCTTCTTCCCCGCCTGCAGGAGATCGACCTGCACAGGTTATACAAACTGCACATTCCGGGCAAGCACACAAACGAGAGCCACACTTCCTCCTGGAGGATGCAGAGTGAGATCAGCGGCGATTGTGGGACCGCTACTGCCGCAGCCCGGAGCGCTCCAGCAGCGCATTGGGGTCGGGATCGCGGCCCATAAATGCCCGATAGAGCTCGGCCGGATCTTCGCTGTCGCCGCGCGAGAGGATCTTGTCCCGGAACTCGGCGCCGACCTCCGGACTGAAGACGCCGCTGGTGCGGAAACGAGTGAAGGCGTCCGCGTCGAGCACCTCGGCCCACTTATAGGAATAGTAGCCCGCGCCGTAGCCCACTGGGCTCGAGAAGAGATGCGTGAACCCTGCGATCAGGGCGTGATCGGGTGGCAGCGGAGCCGGCGAATACTGCTGCAGGATTGCGCGTGTGTAGTCGATCGGATCGCCGTCGCGCTCCGGCGAGTAATCGATGTGCAGCGCCAGGTCCATGAAACCGAATC
>Ga0302326_10006462_pt1 | contig 26301 bp, 23 predicted proteins | sample Palsa_T0_3_FD_202264 | JGI IMG/M metagenome (GOLD analysis project Ga0302326, IMG submission 202264) | Peat permafrost microbial communities from Stordalen Mire near Abisko, Sweden - Palsa_T0_3 | ecosystem: Environmental > Terrestrial > Soil > Palsa > Peat permafrost | place: Sweden: Abisko... | reverse complement strand
GGGGTTGTTCTTCCCCAGCACTTTGGTGATAGCCGCCGTCAGCGTGGTCTTGCCGTGATCGATGTGCCCGATCGTGCCAATGTTGACGTGCGGCTTGCTGCGATCGAATTTTTCCTTTGCCATATCGAATTTACCTTCTGTACGGATTCGCTACAGGAAATGCTGGAGCCGTTGACCAGGATTGAACTGGTGACCTCGTCCTTACCAAGGACGCGCTCTACCAACTGAGCTACAACGGCCCGTTAAAACGGTTCTGGTGGACGGGGGAGGATTCGAACCTCCGTAGCTCGCAAGGAGCGACAGATTTACAGTCTGTTGCCATTAGCCGCTCGGCCACCCGTCCAGACTGGCGGCGACGCACCCCTACTATCCGCGCTCCGCCGGTGAAACTCTTAGTGTACCAAAACTGCAGGCGGCGCGCTGACAGGCGCCACTCAGAGGTCGATAGGGCCGTTCACGTCAGCGCATTCGGCCGGTCGTCCTCGAACGTGACAGGCCTTGTGAACCAATCGGCCGTTTTCGATCTTCGTTGGGCCGCCGTCTCGCCAAGCCAGCGGATAGTGATCGCCCTCGGACGGAGAAGGATCCGAGTTCCTTGCCGCACATTTGGCACTTGGCGCCATCACGTTTCACCATCTCCGCCTTTTAGCCGTTGCTAAAGGCGCGCCTTGGGTCCAGGCGCACGCCTATTTCTCGCGGTAACCCCGCGCGGCATTTGTTGTAATAGTCTTGGATCTTTTTTCCAGAGGTCGGCCGGCCGGAGAGGAGCTTTTGTTCGGCATTGCATAGTTAATGCCCAACGGTCCAGCGAAATTCGGAATGAATCAGGGACTGTCGTTGGAGGAGTTTCCAAGTTGCCCCTCGCTGGTACTCCGGATTCGTACGCATTTCACCGGCGATCCAGCTTCTGGTGAGATCCTCAACAGTCCAATCGGTCCTAATCCTGAATCCCATTTTCAGGCCACGTCTACCAGTTCGAAGTGCGAAGGCTGTGGGATCTCATCCCCATCCTCACGCATGGCCGACAGTGGCCACGCAGCCTGGGAGATCGGGAGCATAGGCTCCATAGCCGGTGCTCGATTTTTCAAAAAGAACCAAGTATCTGCTCATTCTAAGCCTGCCTGTTTCAGTATAGACTTGAGAGTCTTCGGGGGCACTTCGTCGGATTCGTGCCCCGCCACCGTCACCTTTCCGGCCTTCAAAGGATGGACGAACTGCCTCGCGAACTTTCACAAACCCTTGCCGCTCGATCCTTAATTCTAGCCCCCTGCCGGGCAACACCGCAAACAAGTCACCACGGCCCGCACTATACTATCGGTCAAATCGGTCTAGCATGGTTTCAGGTCAACTCCAAATGGGCAGTTCACTTGCTGCTGTTCTCCGCCGCGTACCCCAATTGCTGCAGCTTATAATCGCGAGGATACGACATCGTGACCTTACCGGCGCTCATCGTTAATTGCGGATTAATCCCAGCCCAGTAAGTCGGAATATTCAGCTTGGCGTAACGGCTCACTACCTGATCGCGCAGCTTGGGATCGAAATTCACTCCGTAGCGATCCACCAGCGCCTTGATTGCGTCGTAGTCGCCCTCCGCCTTGATGCGCATCAGCTCGGCCAGCAGCATGCCCACTCCCACCCGCATCTTCTCGAAACTACGCACCGCGATGTAAGTCTTGCCGCCACGGTCGAACTGCTCGATGGCTCCGGTCTTGTCGATGATGTAGCGGACGATCAACTGGCGGTCACGCTGATGGTCCTCTTCGATAGCGTCGCCCTTCAGGATGCGCCGCAGTTGCATCAACGCCGCTCGAGCCGCGTTGTTGTACATGACTTTGGCCACATCCGGGTTGGAGATCAGCCCCAGCTCCTGTAACTTAGGATCGAAGGCGTTCCATAGCGCCATCAGATCGGCCCGCCCTTCCTCCAGTGTGGAGTAATATTCCTTCAGATAGTAACTGGGCTCGTGAGTCAATTTGGGACTCACTTTGCCCGACCCGTGTCCGATCACTTCGTGCAGCGCCGTCATGAGGTCCTCGGCCTCGTCGCCAAACTTGTTACCGAGGGCGATCTCCTCCGGCGAGGCGGCGAACTCCGCCAGGGGTCCGAATCCGGTGGCGTGATCGAGAGCATGGCTACTGCCGGTGAACATGAAGCTCTTCGACCCGTACTTCTCGTGCACCTCGTTCTCGTTCGGCAGGTTGTCGCCGATGGTGGTGACATGGAAATCGCCCGTTTCGATCAACGCTTCCACGGCTTTGGCCACCGGCGGCTTCACGCCCTGCATCTTGTACTGCGGCAGCCAGGGCGCATGATCTTCGAAGTACTGCGCATTGTCCGACAGCTTGCGCATGCGGCCGGCCAGGGCTTCGTCGGTGACCGTTACGAAACTCTGGGAACTGCCTTTTTCGCCGCGCGCGTCGCGATACACTTCGATGAAACCGTTATCGAAATCCACCACGGGATTGTCTTCCACCCAGTCGATGCCGAATTGCACCCAATCGTGCGGGTCTCCGGTTTCGAAGAAGCGAATCAGCGACGCAATCGCCTTGGCCTGTGCCGGATCGGCATACGCGCGTGCCTTTTCCAGCGCCTGGTTGGCCTTACGGAGAAACTCCGCGTCGCGGCCCGGCGGCGTCTTTCCATCCGCCGTGCCGGCGCGGTAAACCTCCTCCACCAACTTGCCGCCAGGCATTCTTGCCAGCCGCGAATTCAACGGATACTGCTCCTTAAAGCCCTGGATATCGACCAGGCTGAGTCCGGGCGAATAGAAATTATTGGAGCTGGCCTGCAAGATATCGAGAGTGCCGCGGGGGCTTTTGGCCGTGATCATCGGCTCGAAATCCGGGTCGAACAGCGAGTCCGTCAGAGCCTCCACCTCCGCCACCAGCTTCGGTCCAGCGGCTGCCTTGAGTTCTTCGAACGTGAACGCCGGCAGAAACTTCTGCGAGGTCAGCTCATTGTGATTGCCTTTGTTGGCCCAGAACAGCATGGTGAAATCGACGATCTTCTTCATCACGTCGGGATTCACCCCCTGGGGATGCGTGACGATCGTCTCCAGCAGCCGCTTCTGCCGCAAACCGAAGCGCGACAACTGGTCGTAGATTATCGGGTCGGTAGCGATGGAGGCCTGGCTCAGCCAGTAAGCCAGCGCCTGCTCGCGGGGAGTGAGCTTGAGGAAACTCTCGGCCGTCAGTTGCACGAAGCCGGTGTCGCCAACCCGACCGGCGAGCGCACCATCCTGTGCGGCCACAGTCGCGCAAAGAGTCCATCCCAGGCATGCCAGAAATGCGGAGCGGATCAATTTGTGTGCCTCCACGTGTATTATAGTCTCCATGACCAAGCCGTCTTGGGCGCTACTGGTTCCCCTTTGTCTACCTTCCCTCGCGGCGCCGCCGGCTCCTCCCGCGTGGCTGCCCGGCGCCGTGATCTACGAAGTCTTCCCGCGTGACTTTTCGCCGGCGGGCGACTTGAACGGCGTGACCGCGGGCTTGGATCGCCTGCAGCGGCTAGGAGTGGACGTGGTCTGGCTCATGCCCATCCATCCCATCGGGCAGGTGAAGCGCAAGGGCACTCTCGGCAGCCCCTACTCCGTGCGCGACTACTATGCCATCAATCCAGACTACGGAACCAAGGACGACCTGAAGCGCCTGGTCGCCGAAGCGCATCGCCGCGGTATGCGGGTGATCATCGACATCGTGGCTAACCATACCGCCTGGGATAGCGTGATGATGCAGACGCCCGAGTTCTACAAGCACAATGCCGCGGGCCAGATCATCCCGCCGGTTCCCGACTGGGAAGACGTGGCCGCGCTCGATTACTCCAATCCGCGGCTGCGGGCCTATATGATCGACATGCTGCGCTACTGGATCCGCGACTTCGATCTGGACGGCTTTCGCTGCGACGCGGCCGGCATGGTGCCGGTGAGCTTCTGGGAGAGCGCCCGCGCCGAGTTGGACAAGCTCAAGCCCGGCATATTGATGCTGGCGGAATGGCACGATCCGCCGCTGATGGCGAAGGCTTTCGACCTGGATTACGCCTGGCCGCTGCATAGCGCGCTGGCGGCCATTTTCAGCAAGGGTGCCCCAGCCCGCGACCTGCGCGCGGCGTGGGAGGAGGAGCGCGCGCAATATCCCAAAGGCGCGCTGCACATGCGCATCTCCGACGACCACGACGAAGAGCGCGCCATCGTACGCTTCGGCAAGGGTGGCGCGCTGGCGGCATCCGCATTCATGTTCACGCTGGATGGAGTGCCGCTGCTTTACGAGGGAATGGAAGTGGGCGATACCGGCGAATCCGGCGCGCCCGCGCTATTCGAGAAGCTGCCCGTGTTCTGGAAGATTGGCGAACGCCGTCCCGAGTTTCCGCGCTTCTACGCCGGCATGGTGGCGCTGCGCCGCGCGCACCAGGCTTTGGAGCAGGGCGAGACGGAGTGGCTGCGCAATTCCGACGATGCGCGCATCGTAACGTACCTGCGCAAAGGTGCAGGCGAGGAATTCCTGGTGGCGATCAACTTCTCGAACCAGCCTTTCCTGGGATTGGTGGACACGGCTGCACCCGGCTTTGTCGAGGTCACGCCCGGCGTGGAAAAGCCGCGTCCTACGGCCCTGCCGTCGCTCTTGCTGGATGCGTGGGGCTTCCGGATTTTCCGTAGGAATCCGTAACAGGACGCGAATTCAGGAAAGAGACCATCTTCCGATCACTGGGGTTTGACGAGTGCGAAAAAGTCAACCAAGTTGCCGTCCGGATCGCGGAAGTAGATAGAACGCGTGCCCCATGGCTGGGTCGTGGGCGGCTTAACCCAAACCTTCACGAAGCTCTTGAGTATGGCGTATTCTTTGTCGACGTCCTCGACTCTGAACTCCAGTATTGCGCTCCTGTTGGTGGCCGGCTCCGCGGAACCAGGGATGTACTTTTCCTGGGCTTCGGCCGAAAAAATCGCTAGCACGCCACCCCGCGTAGGAAACTCCGCATAGTCGGCGCCGGCTGTCTTCGGTGGCATCCGTAACACCCTACGGTAAAACTCCATCAGCCGCATCACGTCGTTAGTGATCAGACAGGTATTTATCAGCGCCGGGGACTGACTTGCCGGTGAAGAATCGCCGCCGGGCGCCTGAGAACCGGCTGTCAGGGCTGCGGCGGCCATCATCAACCCCGCCACAGACGTAGTGAGACGTAATTTCACCCGATCCCTCCCTGGTTGGGCCTAACTATCGCGCAAAGTCCGCATCGGATCCAACCGTGCGGCACGCCAGGCCGGCGCACTGCTGGCCGCCAGCGAAACCGCTAGCAGGATGCCCGCCACGGCCGCGAACGTCACCGGGTCGAGAGGCTCGACACCGTAGAGCATGCCGGTCATCAAGCGGGTCAACAGCATGGCGGCGACGAGTCCGATCCCGATGCCCGCCAGCGCCAGCGTCAATCCGCGGCGCACGATCATGCCCAGCACGTCTGTGCGTTGCGCGCCTAACGCCATGCGCACGGCGATCTCGGAAGTGCGCTGTGCCACCATGTAAGACAATACGGCGTACAATCCGATGGCCGATAGCAGCAGCGCCATGCCGGCAAAGCACCCGAGCAGCAGCGTTTGAAAGCGCGGCTGCGCGGCGGCTTTAGACGCAGCTTCTTCCAGTGTCTCGACCCCGTACAGTGGAATGTCCTTATCCTCGTTCGCAATCGCAGCGCGCAGCGGGCCAATGAGGCTCGTGGGATCGCCCGCGGTGCGGATCGCCAACGCGGGCGAAGTGACCATGGTCTGGGCGTAAGGCACGTAGTAGATCGGCTCGGCTTCGGCCGTGAGAGACCGCCGCTTCACATTGCCCACCACGGCGACGACTTCGTGCATCGCCTTCGGCGTGATTCCGTCGCCGAGACCCGGCTTGATGTGCTTACCAATGGGATTCTGGCCAGGAAAATATTTGCGCGCGAACCGCTCGTTGACGATGATAACCGGCGTGGCTTTGGAGTCGTCGCGAGCGGTGAAAGCGCGTCCGGAAAGGATGGGGATGCGCAGCGTACGGAAAAAGTCCGGAGTGACCAATGCCAGTTGTTCGGTGGGCTCATCGCCCGGAGCGGTAGGGCGCCCTTCTATCTCAAACGAGATGCCGATGTCGCCGCCTTCTAGCGGCAAGGGGTAGCCCGCAGCGACAGACTGCACCCCTGGGACAGCCTGCAGCTTTCCCAGTAAGCGGTCGTAGAACTGCAGCCGTTGCGGCTGTGTGTAACGGGCCGACGGGACCTGCAGCCTGGCGGTGAGCACGTGGCGTGCATCAAACCCCGGATCCACACGCAATACGCGCACGAAGCTACGCATCAGCAGTCCGGAGCCCACCAGCAGTACCAACCCGATGGCGGTCTCGGCCATTACCAGCGCGTTATGCAGGCGATGCTGGCTGCGGCCGGCCGTCATGCTCCGGCCGCCATCGCGCAACGCCAGCGCGGGATCCAGGCGCGACATGCGCCAGGCGGGCGCTATGCCGAACAACAAACCGGTCAGCAGCGAGACGGCGGTCACAAATGCGAGCACGGTTCCATCCACTGAAATCTGGCTAGCCCGCGGCAGGTCGGATGGAACGAAGCGCAACAACCCATCCAGCGCCCACGCGGAAAATGCCACGCCCAGCACTCCACCGCACAAGGAAAGGAAAACGGATTCCATCAGGGCCTGGCGGACGATTTTGCCGCGTCCGGCGCCCAGCGCGCTGCGCAATGCGATTTCCCCGCGCCGCCGCGTGGCGCGCGCCAGCAGCAGGCCGGCTACATTGGCGCACGCGATCAGCAGAACCAGAACCACGGCGCCGAACAGCAGCCGCAACGCCGGACGGAAGTCGCCGGCCACATGCTCCAGCATCGGTTGCACGATGGCTGCCGTAAACGCCTTGTTCGTGTCCGGATATTGCGCGGCGATGTTGTGCGCGATCATGCTCAGTTCGGCGCGCGCCTGCGCCTGGGTGACGCCAGAATTGAGCCGGGCCACCACATCAAGTGAGTCCCACCCGCGCTGCGCGGTCTGTGGTGGGCTTCCCTCGGCGTCGTCCGCCAGTGAGGTCCACAATGCCGGCGCAGGGTTTTGGATCGGAAAGACGACGCCTGCGGGCATGACCCCGACGACCAGGTGGCTCCGGCCATCCAGCGTGATGGCACGCCCCAGGATGTCGCGCGTGCCGCCGAACCTCGACTGCCACAGCGCGTAGGTCAGTATGGCCACGCGGGCGCCGGGCCGCTCATCGGCGGGCAGGAAATCGCGGCCCAGCAATGGATGTGCGCCGAGCACGTGGAAGAAGCCGGCCGACACGACCGGTGCTTCAAGTATTTGCGGCTCTCCGCCGCCGGTCAGCGTAACGCTGTCTCCACGGTAGGAGGCCATGCCGGCGACCGAATGGCTGCGCGCGCGCCAGTCGAAGAAATCCGGGTAACTCAGCGCGTTGGAGGCACCGGCGGGCACGCCTGGTTCGATATCGGCCTGCCGCGCCCACATCAGCCGCTCCGGTTCGGGAAACGGCAAAGGCCGCAGCAGCACGGCATTCAACAGGCTGAAGATGGCGGTGGTCGCGCCGATGCCCAGGGCCAGGGTCAGGATGGTCGTGACGGCAAAGCCGGGACTCTTGCGAAGCTGGCGGATAGTCAATCGCATAGGGCTCTTTAGGCAATTCACCCGCCACGCTAACCTATTGAAATCGTGAGACGATATCCGCTTCGGTTGTCCGAATTCAAGCGGCGCTGTTCACTAACGGACAAATCCGGAGACAGCGGCGGAGCCTCAGCCCGGTCTGGCCCGCCTGTCTACGCCGCAAACCCCGGGCGTGCCGGCGGCGGGTCGACAAATCCGTTCAGCTTCTCTGAGCTAGTGATGCGCACGTTCGCGGTGTCCCACTCAATCCGCTCGCCGGGAAAGCGCTGCGCGATACAGCCCAGCAGGAACGCCTCGGTCACGGGACTCTGGATCTCGAAGTTCGCCAGCGGGGCGGTTGCTCCGCCCTTCGCAGCCGCGACCCATTGATCGATGGCCACGTCGCGCTGTCCCCCTGCTCAACGGGTTGCCGTGCCGGCGGTTGATATTTCGGCGATTGAATTCCTGGTGGCGATCAACTTCTCGAACCTGCCGTTCCTGGGATTGGTGGACACGGCGGCGGCCGGCTTTGTCGAGGTCACGCCCGCTGTGGAAAGGCCGCGTCCTACGGCCCTGCCGTCGCTCGCGCTGGACGCCTGCGGCTTCCGGATTTTCCGTAGAAGTCCGTAGCAGGGCGCGAATTCAGGAAAGAAACCATCTTCCGATCACTGCGGTTTGACCGGTGCGAAAAAGTCAACCAGGTTGCCGTCCGGATCGCGGAAGTAGATAGAACGCGTGCCCCATGGCTGGGTCGTGGGCGGCTTAACCCAAACCTTCACGAAGCTCTTGAGCATGGCGTATTCTTTGTCGACGTCCTCGACTCTGAACTCCAGTATTGCGCTCCTATTGTTGGCCGGTTCCGCGGAACCGGGGATGTACTTTTCATTACTTCTCATGGGCTTCGGCCGAAAAAATCGCTAACACGCCGCCCCCTGTAGGAAACTCCGCATAGTCGGCGCCGGCGGTCTTCGGTGGAATCCGTAACACCCTACGGTAAAACTCGATCAACCGCGTCACGTCGTTAGTGATCAGGCATGTATTTATCAGCGCCGGGGACTGACTTGCCGGTGAAGAAACGCCGCCAAGCGCCTGAGAACCGGCTTTCAGAGCTGCGGCGGCCATCATCAGACCCGCCACAGACATCGTAGTGAGACGTAATGTCACGCGATCCCTCCCTGTTCGGCCTAACTATCGCGCAACGTCCGCATCGGTTCCAGCCGCGCGGCACGCCAGGCCGGCGCACTGCTGGCCGCCAGCGACACCACCAGCAGGATGCTCGCCACGGCCGTGAACTTCACCGGGTCGAGAGGCTCGACACCGTAGAGCACGCCGGTCATCAAGCGGGTCAACAGCATGGCGGCGGCGAGTCCGATCCCGATGCCCGCCAGCGCCAGCGTCAAGCCGCGGCGCACGATCATGTCCAGCACGTCTGTGCGTTGCGCCTAACGCCATGCGCACGCCGATCTCGGAAGTGCGCTGCGCCACCATACAAGACAATACGGCGTACAGTCCAATGGCCGATAGCAGCAGAGCCATGCCGGCAAAGCACGCCAGCAGCAGCGTTTGAAAGCGTAGCTGCGCAGCCGCTCGGGCCGGTACAATTCAGCGAAAGGCTGTCTATATTGGACTATAGGATGGCCGCCACCGTGAACCACTTTTACGACGATTTGGCGCGCGATTATCACCTCATCTTCGAAGACTGGGAGGCGTCGATGACGCGGCAAGCAGCCGCAATCGCGTCGATTCTTCAGCGCGAGTATCCTGCGGCTGGTACGACGGTTCTCGACTGCGCCTGTGGCATCGGTACTCAAGCGCTTGGCCTCGCGAAGCTTGGTTTCCGTATCACGGGATCGGACGTGAGCAGCGGGGCCGTACAGCGCGCTCGCTTAGAAGCCACAATGCGAAGGCTTGACATCCCGTTTTACGTCGCCGACATGCGAAACCTCGACGAGTTGCCGGCCGGGGGTTTCCACTCCGTGATCTGTATGGACAACGCGCTGCCGCATTTGCTCTCCGAGGTGGACATGGCACAAGCGTTAGGGCAGATCCGGGCAAAATTGTGCATCGGAGGGACCTTCATCGCGAGCGTCCGAGACTATGACGAGATCCTGCCGCAGCGTCCTGTTGTGCAGGGTCCGGCCTTCTATTCGGATGCAGGAAAGCGCCGGGTCGTGTTTCAAGTTTGGGACTGGCAGGACGAGCGCCGGTACATGTTTCATATGTACATCACAAAGGAAACATCCAGCGGCTGGGCGAACTTCCATGGGGCGTCGGCCTATCGGGCCGTCTTGCGCGATGAGATAACGGGCATTCTGGAGTCGCGCGGATTTACAAATATCCGCTGGCGATTCCCGAGCGAGAGTGGGTTCTACCAACCAATCGTGATCGCGACCGCGGCAGAATGGAGTGGTTAGGAACGAATCACGGCGATAACCGGAAGTCATCTACGTCCCGCCGGCGAGGGCCGTGACCGAGTGGCGACGGCCTGCGTCAGCGTATAGCCAAATCTCCATAACAACCATCCGAGCATCGCCAACCCGGCGAGCAGCGCGAAAGTTCGATCCAACGGTGAGGGTGTATCGGCTATGACCGTGTAATCCAACGTGAGACCGTGCTGCCCCCGATCCCGCCGCGGATCTCCGAGCTGAATGCGCGGATTCTCCGGAACGAGCGCGTTGACCAGGTAAACGCTCGATTCAAGCCGGTGCGTGTTCAAAAAAGAAACCTGATGGCGCCCGGCGGCGGCGGAGGGAACCTTCGCGGTTGCCCGCAGCCGGATGGTCCCCACACCGAGACGCATGTCGCGAAATTGCGGGAAGCTGGCCCCAGCCAACGTGACGGGTACGGGCCAGCCGTCCACCTTCAGCACAACCGAACGGAGCACCTGGCGCGCGTAGGCATCACCCTCTGCGCTCGAAATCTCAGCGTCGCGGTTCGTATCGATCCAGGCAAACACGTTGGACGCAAGAGCGGCGCCGGCCGTGAGGTCAATCTCCAGATCGACACGCTGGATGTCTATAGACAATCGCGTGGCCTGGAGATATTCATCCAATCGGTGCGCGCCGGCCGGAGGGACGGTTGCCAGCCAGGCGCACAGGACGACAAGCGGCAGGTAAAGTCTTCGCAAGTTCATGGCCTGACAAGTTTCGCGCCGTAGTCGTTGGTGGGGTCGCGGTAGATGGTGTGGATGTGATCGAGGTCGCCTTGCTGCGGCGCATACTCAATGACTACCGTGGGCCCCTGGACGCGGTAATACGCCAAGCCGCCGTTCTGCGTGGCGCCGCTCCAGGCGAAATACGTTTTGGGCAGGTTGGCCTTGATTTCCGCCATCTTGGCGGCGGCCGCCTCGTCGTTGAGGATGCCGACCCACTCATGCACCACGTCGAGCAGCAGAGCCTGCTGACCCGCGTCCAATTCCGAGGCGGGGATGCCCTCCGGTTGGATCACTTTCCCGTCGGCGCCGGGACCCATTACCAGATCGGTTACCCGGTAGTCGAGGATCGCGCGCTTTTGCTGCCCTCGATTGAGCGCATTGATGAGCGCAAAACCCTTGTCGTTTTCGCGGCCGAGCGGCCGAATGGTCTGGCCGTTCAAGGTGTACTTCGCGGGCTGAGCGGCGGGCAGGCTGGGGGTCATCACGCTGTGGGGGCCGACAACCGTCACGTTGATGGCAAGATGATGCCCGCCAAATTGAATCATCCACGGCTCGATCGCGGACGGGGTTCCGAGGAGCGCCACGTAGTATTCATCGAGTCCGAACCGAATGCCTCCGCCGGGACCGCCGGGACCCGGACCTCCCGGGCGGCCACCGGTCCGTCCGCCGCCGGCATTCTTCAGCACCTCGTCACCGTTCATGATGTCCGTGACCTTCTGGTAGCCCTCACGGCTCAAGGCTGCGGCGACCAGAGCAAGGGCTGCCTGGCGTTGCCGCGGCGTGATGTCGCCGAAGCGCAAGCCATTTCGCTGAAAGATTCCGCTGGGAAGGTTAGACCAGCCGGTCCTTTGGGTGCTGTTGAAGCCGAACGTGACTTTGGTCCGCTGGGGCGCGCTGAGAGTCGCAAGGAACGCGTTAGCCGCTTCGACCACCTTTGTTGTTACGGCCGCTGTTGCGGTTCCGTTAGCCGTGGACGCGGCCGTCGGCGGCGATCCTGCGCGCTGCTGGGAGTCAGCCGCGACAGGAAACACCAGAAGGAGCGCTGGACGAAATGCCGCCGCAGCCAAGGCGAGCGACAGGGCGGCCCATGCAGGTCTGCTCATGCGCATAGGGATCTCCTGGTGCACGAGTATATCAAGGGCTACGCCGTTAGCGGGGAACAATCGGCGGTTCCCGCCGGAGGTCGAACGAATTAAACTCAAATGGAGCCGGTGACCACTCCATGCTGCCCTCTAATCTCGCAATCTCCAAAATCGGACCCGAATCGGATGTCTTACTCCGGAACTTATCCGAGCACTATTGCTACGACATGTCGGAGTGGTTCGAGTTGGATACCGGAGCCGACGGACGCTATTCCTACGACACAGCCTCGGTCTGGGCCAAAGGCTACGACGCGTACCTGGCTAAGGTGGGCGACTCCATCGCAGGCTTCGCGCTCATCGGATCGGGCAGCGAGTGGGTGGGCGATATTGGCGCACACGACGTTCACGAGTTCTTTATCATGCGCAAGTTTCGACGCCGCGGCGTCGGCCGCAGCATGGCTACTTTTCTCTGGAATGCACATCCGGGAGATTGGCTGGTCAGAGTATTAGAAGCCAACGCGCCAGCCATAACTTTTTGGCGGTGTAGGGTCTCCACCTACTCTCGTGGCTCGTACAGAGAGGAGCAGCACATCGTCAATGGGCGTCCTTGGAAATTCTTCCGGTTCGTGTCGGATCGCGCCAAACCAGGGATGGCTTCCGACTAGTAGCGATTTTCTGGCCCGCGATGTTCAGTCGCCGATAAACTTCAGATAGACGTGGACGTCGTCCTCGCAACGTCGAGCGATTCGCCACCGGGCTAGTGTAATGGGGCACCATTATCGGGTTGGTCCAGAAACTCGCGTATTGCGAGATTGACCAGCCCCGGCCGCTTGTTGAACGTTCCGTGGTTGCTCGCTGGCACAATGATGAGTTGCCCATTCGGCAGACCTCGGAATATTTCGGCATTTTCTTCGACGGAGGTGAAGTCGTTGTCGCAGCCATGACGAGTACCGGTATTGATATCTTCTTGAGGTCGGCGGGTTCGATCACCACGGGCTGAAGCCACATGTCGTAGCTCTTCGCCAATAATGTCATCCAGTGTTCGGGACCGTCGGGACTGACTCTCGAGTAGTCCGGCAAAAACCAGGGCGGCAGGCTATTGGCTACCTCGCGAAGATGTCCGGCCAATTGTTGAGGCGACCATTGAGCGCGCTGCTTTTCCTCTGGAGAGAGAGCCACTCGGATGTTCGCGCCCGAAATAACCAAACAGCGAACCATCTGCGGGTGATCTCGCGCGAGGATCAAGGCAAGATTGGCACCGTCACTGTGTCCCACGACATCAACGGGGCCGAGGCCGAGCTGCTCGACGACGGCCGCCGTGTCATCCGCCATCATCTGGTAGGAGAGAGGCCAGGGGCCATCAGGACTATGCCCATACCCCCGCTGATCGATGCCGACGACGGTGCGATAGGTCGCAAAATAATCCCGTTGCTTCGCGAAGCTGTTGTCAAAGAAGGCCATCCCGCCGTGTAGAAATACAATTGGCGCTCCCCTGCCGTAGATTTGCGTGTAAAGCTTGGCGCCCCTTACTTCGATGTAACGCTGGGTGCCACTGGGGCCATTCGCGTACGCAGCCGCGGGGGCGAGCGCGACGGCAGCAGTGAGAATGGCGCCTGTGAAGTTATTCATTGTGTCTCCCTTGGCGGTCTGGTTAGGTGCAGGCATTTCGATAGAGCGTAGAACGGGCAACGCCGAACTGCTCGGCGACCGTCATTACTGCCGCGAGCACGGGAGGCTTTGAGGCCGGCGAGCGTGCGCTCACGGATGAGGTAGCGTTCGAATTCAGCGAGTGCACCAAACACATGAAAGACGAGTTGCCCGGTCGTGGATCGCGTGCCGATCTGTTCGGTCAGCGAGGCGCCCAGTCGCCAGACGATCAGATCGAGCGTCTGATCATCAGTCGAGACTCGCGGGTAGCCGATACGCATAGATGCATTCCTATGTTGCAAATCCAACACTAAGTTATCATCTACGCTCATAGAATACGCGACGGGTAATGGCTCAACCGGCTGGCACAAGCCGACGCGTTGCGGGACGCGGGTTTCCTCTGGTTTTATGGCATGCTGGCGGGTTCGGTCTGGCCCCGACGCGACCGCACGGATGGGAACGCGCCTGCCGGCCGCATATACGAGCGCCTCACGTGTGCGGCGCGCTTTTGTCGTACCCTGAATATAGAGGGATCCCATGCGCGCCTTACCGCTCGTCTGCGCCGGCCTCGTTTGCCTGCCGCTGGCTGCCCAGGAGGCGAACCTACCGGTGATCCGCAGTACCACCCAGGAGGTTCTGCTGGACGCCGTGGTGCGGGACAAGAAAGAACGCCTCATCCGCAATCTGAAGCCGGAAGAGGTCCAGGTGCTGGAGGACGGCGTTCCACAGAAGCTGCAGACCTTCCGCTTCACCGATATCGATACCGATGAGTTGCAGCCGGCGGGCGCGCAGCCTGCGGCCAACGCGGCCAACGCCGCAGGCGCGCCACACGGCCCGGCGCTCAACCCGCTGCACAATCTCAACATCGTGACCATCGTCTTCGAGCGCATGGGACCGCGCAGCCGCCTGTTCGCGCAGCAGGCCGCCACCGAGTTCCTGGCCAACGAATTCCGCTCCAATACCTACGGCGGCATTTTCAGCCTGGACTTCCGGTTGAATGCGCTGCAGCCGTATACCAACAACCAGGATCTGCTGCGCCAGGCGATCGCCCGCGCCACCACGGGGAACTACACTGAGTTCCGCAAAGATTCCGAAAACGTGCTGAATAATCTGGCCGTGCAGATCTCCGGCAGCGAGGGCGGGGTTACCATCGCCGCCGCCGGAGGCGCCGATCCGTTCCAGAGCGCGGGCGCGGCCACGCAGGGCGCCGAATCCGCCGGCATGAGCTCGCAAGGACAGATGATGCTGGCCCGGCTGGTCTGGAAACAGATGGAAATGGTCAATTACGGATCGGGCCGGCGTTCGCTCGACGGGCTGATGTCGCTGGTCCAGGCGCAGGCCGCGATGCCGGGCCGCAAGACCGTGCTGCTACTCTCCGAAGGGCTGGTGGTGCCGTGGCAGGTGGAGAACCTGTTCCAGGCCATCATCGGCGCGGCCAACCGCGCGAATGTGAGCATCTATTGCGTGGACGTCACGGGTCTGTCGGTGCAGGCACCCGCGCAGGCCGGCATCGACCTGCTGGGCACCAGCGCGCGGATCAGCCAGAACCAGAGCATGACGGCATCCGGCGACGCGGCGGTAGACATGTTCAAACAGGACGAGACGGTGAACATGAGCCTGCACGCCAACCCGCAGGCAGCCATGGAGGAGCTGGCGGAATCCACCGGAGGCTTCCTGATCGCCAATACCAACGACACCGCCAAGCCCATGCACCGAATAATGGAAGATGTGCGCGCGCACTATGAGCTGAGCTACGTGCCTACGTCACAGAATTACGACGGGCACTTCCGCAAGATCGAAGTGCTGGTGAAGCGGGCGGGCGCCCAGGTTCACACGCGCAGCGGATATTTTGCCTTGCCGCTGTTGGCCGGCGAGGTATTGCAGCCCTTTGAAATGGCCGCGCTGGAGGCGATGAACGCCAAGCCGCAGCCGGCGGCCGTGGCATACCGCGCGGAGGCTGTGCCGTTCCGCGCCGCAAGCGCCGCAGTGCAATATTCCATGGTCTTCCAGGTGCCGATGCAGAACCTGTCTTATCGCGAGGACAAGCAAACCGCAAAGCTGCGCTCGCATATCTCCCTGCTGGCGCTGGTGAAGGACGGGGAGGGCCAGGTAGCCGCGAAAGTGAGCCGGGATTTGGCCAACGATATTCCGGCGGACAAGTTCGAAGCGTTCAGCCGCGGCGACCTGACTTTCGCCGAACCGATGCTGCTGACGGCCGGCCGGTACACACTGGAGACGGCCGTGGTGGACCGGGAAAATGGCGCCGCCAGCGCGAAGCGGTCGGTCCTGGTAGTGTCCGACCAGCCGGGCATTGGGTTGAGCGAAGTGGTGCCGGTGCGGCGGGTCGATCCTTTCGACGTCCCGGCCGACGGCGGGCGGAATGCCGCCGACCCGCTGCACTTTGCCGGCGGCAAAGTTACACCGTCGCTCGACGGAGTGTACGCGGCGGGTACCGATATCCCGCTTTACATGGTGGTTTATCCGGTCCAAACGACTGCTGCGCCGCGGCTATCGATCGAAGTACTGCAGAATGGGAAGCCGGTTTCCAGCGTCTCGCCCGAGCTGCCGGCTGCCGACCAGACCGGCGCCATCCCCTTTATGAGCAGCATTCATCCGCCTCCGGGCCAATACGAAATCAGGGTGACGGCGCGGCAAGGCGGGTCCGCCGCCAGCCGTATGATCGCGCTGCGCGTACAATGACATAAATGGTTGGATGCGGCCGGCGAGGATGGGAAAAGCCGTGACGATCGGCGCGGCAGTACTATTATTTCTGCATCCCGCGGCGGCTTCCGCCGTGACTTGCGCCAGCTGCCACAAAACGGAGGCGCTGAGCCAACCCGCCACGTCGATGGGGCATGCGCTCGAACTGGTGCCGGACTGCACCATTCTGCGGCAACACCCGCGGCTGACCTTTCAATTCGGGCGCTACACCTACACCATCACGCGCCAGGGCGACGCGAGCATCTACAGCGTGACGGACGGAACCGATACCATCACTGTTCCGATCGGCTGGGCCGTCGGGCTGGGCGCCGCCGGCCAGACATACGTATTCGAGCGCAGGGGCATTTTTTACGAGAGCCGCGTCAGCTTTTATAAGGCGATCGACGGTCTCGACGTGACGTTCGGCGCGGTCGGGAGTGTGCCCAAGGATCTGACCCAGGCGGCCGGGCGGGAGATGACACGCGAGGATGTGACGGCATGTTTTGCGTGTCACTCGACGGATGCGATCCGCAGCAACGCTTTTCATCCCGAAGATCTGAAAGCCGGAGTACGGTGCGAGAACTGTCATGCGCAGGCGCAGCGCCATATGGAAGCGGTGACGGCGGGCGACGTCAAAAACGCGGCAATGCCGCATCTCGCGGATATGACGGCGGAGGAAACCAGCGAGTTCTGCGGACGGTGCCATCGCACCTGGGGGGACATCGCGGCGCACGGGCCGCACAACATCGCGAATGTGCGCTTCCAGCCCTACCGGCTGACCAACAGCAAATGTTACGACGCCGACGATAAACACATCCGTTGTACGGCGTGTCACAATCCGCACGAGGAGTTTGTAGTGGGCGCGGGGTATTACGATGCGAAGTGCCAGGCGTGTCACGGAGTGAGCCAGAAGACCTGCCCGGTGGCCAAGCAGGATTGCACCAACTGCCACATGCCGAAGATCGAATTGCTGGGCGCACACCGCCGGTTCACGGACCACCAGATCCGGATTGTGCGGGCTGGGGAACGGTACCCGGAATAGGAGCGGCGCCCGCCGGCATTGACAAAGACGACCTGGGAGCCAGTGCTATCCTCAGAGAAGGCGTACCTATGGGTTTCCGGAAGGCGCTGTGCGGAGCGGGATTGGGTGTCGTCTCCCTGGCCGCGCTCTGCGCTTTCCAGCGCCCCTTCCGTCAATTCCCCGGCGTCGAATACGAGGACTTCGAAATGCCAGGGGATTGGAAACAGCCCGGCGAATGGGCGTTCGCCCGCCTGATGTATCCGCCGGGCCCCAACGACGGCTATGCCGGCCGCTACGACGGCGACTGGCGCGAGGGCCTCTCGCTGTGGACCCAGGATTACCCCCGCGCCGACCGGCACTTCTCGCAGGCGCTGCGCCGATTGACACGCATCCAAGTGCGCTCCGTCGAGCAGCCCGTCAATCTCGATGAAGGCGATGCGTACGACTGGCCCTGGCTGTATGCGGTGCAGGTGGGCGAGTGGGGACTGAACGACGCGCAGGCGAAGGAACTGCGAGAATACCTGCTGCGCGGCGGTTTTTTCATGGCCGACGACTTCCACGGCACCTTCGAATGGGAGATGTTCGAGCGGCGCATCAAGCGCGTCTTCCCGGATCGCCCGATCGTCGACATTGAGGATAAGGACGCCATCTTTCACACGGTCTACGATCTGGACGAACGCTACCAGGTGCCCGGCGCGGCGCATCTGCGCCTGGGCTACAAGAACAACGGCATCGGCGCGCACTGGCGCGGCATCTACGACGACCAGGGGCGGGTGATGGTGGCGATCTCGTATAACTCCGACCTGGGCGACGCCTGGGAGTGGGCCGACGAACCGCAATACCCCGAGAAGTTCTCCGCGCTGGCCATCCGCATTGGAGTGAACTACGTAGTTTACGCCATGACTCACTGAGTGATACAGGCGCCCGAGTGACAGGCTGAGAAATATTAAACTCTCTTAATGAAGGGCCGGCCATATCGTTTTCGCGTTCGGCGACAGGCTGCGCGAGCCCAGAGCTTGCACGTCGCAGCTATGACTTACCTCCGCGCCCCAGGGGCAGGGGCAGAGCCGCCGTGTGTCAAGCGCTGGTCGCGTCGCTGACTGGGTGTGCGACATAGAAGTGGAGACTTAAGGCGACGCCACTTGAGCCCCCGGATCAACGCGGATAAGCCAAGCAGGACGGCAGCTCGGAAGCGGATTCCCTCGGCCGGGCACTTCTGGCCGGACGGCGTGAAGTAGGGGTACGCAAAGACCTTGCGGCTTTCTTTGAGATTTTCGCGCTCCTCCACTTTCGTGTCGCACACCCGCCCTGACTTGACTGACCAATGAGAGTGGTAAACACAATTCAGGTACACGGCTCTGGGGCAGCCGCCGGTAGCGCTTTTTGATTGGGATGATGCCAAACCGCCGCCACCTTGCTCGCCATGCCGTCTCGCCTCAAGAAGCCGAGCAATGCTATCGCAATGATCCCCTCATTGTCGAAGAGCAATTCGTCGATGGAGAACTCCGCTAACTGGCCTTGGGCGAAACCGGCGCCGGCCGCCGCCTGGCCTTCGTTTTTACCGCCCGCGGCGCCCGCGTGCGCTTCGTCACAGCCTACCCTATGACTCCGCAACAGCGGGAAAGCTATGAGGGAGGCTAATTTCTATGACTCACCAACGAATTCCCAAATTCGCCACCGAAGAAGAGGAAGCTTCCTGGTGGGATGCACACCCGAGGTTCTCACCGAACGATTCCAAACCGCCAGACAACAGGGAAGGCTGCGCCGCCTGAGCCAAACCAGTTTGCCCGGTGCCTCCGAAACAGTTACCATTCGCACCGCCCTGGAGGAACTGACACGCGCGCGCACGCTGGCCGCTAAGCGGGGCCTCCGCTATCAGACGTACCTCAAGATGCTCCTGCATGAAGCCTTGGACGCCGACGAAAAAAGGCTCGTGAGCTGATCCTCCCGGTCCATCTTGATCGCGCCAGCACGTCTGCTCCGCCCCGGCCCCGCCTGCGTCGCCAGGATCGGCCGCAACGAATTCGGTTAGGGCCACTTCTGCGCGCCGTGGAGAATGCGGTCGATTTCGACGGCTTCTTCGCCGACGCGATAAACAGCTAAAAAGGGAACGCCGGGAAATACAAGCTCGCGCGTACCGGACTTGCGGCCCGGGCGCCCACTACGCGGGAACGCGCGAGGGTGCCCAATCCTTCATAGATTCGGAGCGCCACACGGCGGGCGGCCTCCGGGCCGTCGTGCTTCTCGGTGTAATCGCAGATGTTTGTGAGGTCGCGGGCGGCGGGTTCAGTCCACCGGATACGCATCAGCCCCTATACCGGCTGTCGATCAACTTGCCGATGTCCTCATGGTCGATGAGTCCGCCGCGGTCGGCGGCCACAATGCCCTTCTCCACTTCTCGGAGAAACCAGTCATCGTATTCCACGAGGCGCTCGATGGCCTCCCGCACGAGAGCACCCACGTCGCTACCGCGGTCGGCCGCGAGCCGGTCAAGCTTGGCTTGCAGGTCGGGATTAAGGTTTACTTCCATGCCCTCAAGGGCAAGGGCAACAGCAGCATGTGTCAAGCCCGAGCGAACCGGAACAGCCGGACAAGCCACAGGTGCCGCACGTAAGTTAGCAGCGTGCCCGGAAAAAACGTCCCATTCGCATCATCCTCAGCCCGCCGGCTAGCCGTTAAGCCCGGGTCCGTTACCAGGCCTATCCCAGGACGCTATCGGATGAAGCCGCAGAGGTCTTACAATTGGAACATGCCTGCGCAGCGTGGGGTGGATTTTCTTGAGTGGATCGTCCGAGTGGGTGCGCTCGCAGCGGTCGTCCTGATCATCGCGGCGGTCGTAATTGCGTATCACAATTTAGGTTCACGGACCATCGCACTCGCGACGTCTACTGTGATCGGCGTCATTTTGGCGTTTGCCTTGCAGCTGTGGTTTGAGCTTCGGCCCTCACTAAAGGATGACCAGGTGAGCTTCGCGTACACCATAGACTTTCGTGATAGGCAGATAAGGCAATGGGACTATACGAAGGTAATCGGCGACGGCAAGCAGGGCGGGTTGTTGGACCCAGCTGTTGCCCTCGTCGGCTCAAGAATCGGTATCGAGATAGAGTCTGGTAAGTGGCTATTCGCCGAGCACGGAAGCATTATAAAGGGCGATCCGGGCAAAGCTGCGTCGGATCTCGCAATTTTCAGTCTTGTCGCATTTTTTGGCTATGCTCAGCGAGACTGGCAGTGGTAATTCAGGCGATACAACTCCCCAACGATGCCGTTCGGCGTGATCCGGCCCATGTCCAAACGCGAACAATGCTCGTTGGTCACCGAACAGGACCTCCGGCGACAACTGGCGGCGTCTGGTAACTTGTTCGCCGCCTCGCCGCCTAAACTGGCTTCGGCCGATATTTGTCTTCCCCAGGGAACGACCATGCAGATCGGCCCCGTCAAGTGATAGTGAAGAACGCCATTCTCCAGATCGCGTTTGCGCTCGAAGACACTGGCGAGCGCGGTGGAAACCACACTCAGCCGCAGACCAATATGCTGCAGCCGAGACTTGCCGACGGAGAGTTTCGGTTCGATACGAGGGTCCAGTCGTTCGATATTCAGGCGACGTTTTTCGGGCTACATGCTTATGATACGGACAAGCCAGCGTACGAGGCATGGTCGAGCCGCATGATCGAGGTCGTCAAGGCCTGGTTCGCATGTTGCTAGCAGGCCTCCGAATGCCCGGACCACACGCGCGTCTCATCTCTTTATTATCAATATGTTGGGCTTTGTTTGTCCGATCCCCATGAGCTTGGGAGCGAAGCGCCGCACGCCCCATCTCAAATCGGATTAAAATATCAGAAAGACCCTCTGGCAGCTAATCAATGTGGATAGTCCGCCTCGCCCTCCGCCGCCCCTACACCTTCGTCGTCATGTCCATGATGATCGTCATCCTGGGCATCCTCGCCACCTTCCGCATGCCCACCGACATCTTCCCCGAAATCGACATCCCCGTCGTCAGCGTCATCTGGTCCTACGCCGGCATCTCCCCCGAGGAAATGGCCGAAGTCGTCACCATCCGCTGCGAACGCTCCTTCACCACCTCGGTCAACGACATCGAGCACATGGAGTCGCAGTCGCTGCCCGGCTTGTCCATTATCAAGATCTTCTTCCATCCCAACGCCAAGGTCGAAGCCGCCGTGGCGCAGTTGGCCGCCGCTTCGCAAGCCGTGCTGCACTCGCTGCCCACCGGCATGACGCCGCCCTCCATCTTGCGCTATAACGCCTCCAGCGTGCCCATCCTGCAGATGAGCATCTCGTCCGACACCATGAGCGAGTCGTCGCTCTACGACTACGGCTACAACTTCATCCGCACCCAGATGGCTACCGTGCAAGGCGCCAGTTTTCCATTGCCCTATGGCGGCCGTCCCCGCCAGATCATGGTGGATATCGACCTGAAATCGCTCTACGCGCAAGGCCTCTCGGCCAACGACGTAGTCAACGCCGTGAATGCGCAGAGCCTCATCATCCCCTCCGGCATCGCCAAGATCGGTCCCAACGAATTCGTGGTGCGCCTCAATAGCCTCCCGCCCTCGGCCGAAGCCTTCAACAGCCTCCCGGTCAAACAGACCAACGGCACTACCGTCTACATCCGCGATATCGGCCACGTGCGCGACGGCTATGCCATCCAATCGAACATCGTGCGTCACAACGGCAACCGCGCTATTTTGCTGACCGTCTTGAAAAATGGCGGCTCCTCGACACTCAGCATCGTCTCCAAAATTAAGGAGATTCTGCCGCGTATCCGCTCCACGCTGCCGGCCGCGATGAATCTGAAGCTGCTGTTCGATCAATCCATCTTCGTGCGCGCCGCTATCAACGGCGTGCTCAAGGAAGCCACCATCGCCGCCTTCCTCACCGGACTCATGATCCTGCTGTTCCTCGGTAGCTGGCGCTCCACCATCATTGTCTGTATCTCCATCCCGCTCTCCATCCTCACCTCGCTCGCCGTCATGAACCTGCTGGGCGAAACCATCAACGTCATGACCCTCGGAGGACTGGCCCTCGCCGTCGGCATCCTGGTCGACGACGCCACCGTCGAAATCGAGAACATCCATCGCAACATGGGACAGCGCAAGCCTATCGTTAAAGCCATCCTGGATGGCGCGTCGCAGATCGCCGTCCCCGCGTTCGTTTCCACGCTGTGTATCTGCATCGTGTTCGTGCCGGTCATCTTCTTGAGCGGCGCAGCCCGCTACCTGTTCACGCCCCTGGCGCTGGCCGTGGTGCTCGCCATCATGGCGTCGTACCTTCTCTCGCGCACCCTCGTCCCGACCATGGTCAAGTACCTCCTGCGCGGCGAAGCCAGCCGCTATCAGGACGAATCCGGCGAAATGCAGGATACCGGCCACGGGTTTTTCGCCGCCATCCACCACGGTTTTCAGACGCGCTTCGAGCGCATGCGCAACGCTTACCGCCGCCTGTTGGGCTCCTCGCTGGCGCATCGCAAGCTGGTAGCAGCATGCTTTGGGCTGATCGTGGTGGCCTGCGCCGCGCTCGTCCCCTTCATCGGCACGGACTTCTTCCCGCAGGTGGACGCCGGCCAGATCCGCCTGCACGTGCGCGCCCCCGCGGGCACCCGCATCGAAGAGACCGAAGCCTATTTCAAGCAGGTCGAGGAGACCATCCGCCAGACCGTGCCCCCCGCCGAGCTATCGGATATCCTCGATAATATCGGCCTGCCTTACAGCGGTTACAACATTGCCTTAAGCGACACCGCCACCATCGGCTCGTTCGATGGCGAGATTCTGGTTTCGCTGAAGCCGGACCATGCCTCCACTTGGGGCTACATACGCGATCTGCGCCATCGCCTGAACCGCCAGTTTCCCGCCCTCACGTTCTTCTTCCAGCCCGCCGATATCGTGGGCCAGATTCTCAATTTCGGTCTGCCCGCGCCCATCGACGTGCAGGTGATCGGGCCGCTCTCGAACGCCCCGGCCAACTATGTGCTGGCCCAACAAATCGCCGCGCGGCTCACCGGCATCCCCGGCGCCGTGGACGTGCACCTGCAACAGGTCGTGGACGCTCCCGAGCTGCGCTTCAACGTCGACCGCACGCGCGCCGACCAGCTTGGCCTCACCCAGCAGGACGTGGCCAACAGCCTGTTGATCTCTCTCAGCTCAAACATGCAGCTTGCCCCGAATTACTGGATCAATCCGCAAAACGGCGTGGACTATCCCATCGCGGTGCAGACGCCCGAATACCGGATGTCCTCCACCGCCGAGTTGCTGGGAACACCCGTGCATGCGGGCGGCGGCAGCGCCCAAAACCAATTGCTCACCAACGTGGCGCGCCTGGAGCGTGGCTCTACAGCTTCGGTGGTGAATCACTACAACGTGCAGCCGCTCTACGATGTCTACGCCAACGTGCAGGATCGCGACCTCGGCAGCGTGGCCGGCGAGGTGCGTCGCGTGCTGGACAGTTTCCGTTCCAAGCTGCCCAAGGGCAGCTTCTTCGAGACCCGCGGCCAGGTCGAAACCATGCGCACTTCTTTCATCGGCCTGGGCGCCGGGATGGTCTTCGCGGTCGTGCTGGTGTATTTCGTGATGGTGGTCAACTTCCAATCCTGGCTCGATCCGTTCATCATCCTGATGGCTTTGCCGGGCGCGCTCTCGGGCATCCTGCTGATGCTCTTCGTCACGCAGACGACAATTAATGTTCCTTCGCTGATGGGCGCTATCATGAGCATCGGAGTGGCTACCGCGAACAGCATCTTGCTTGTAAACTTCGCCAACGATGTGCGCGCCTCGGGCGCCGACTCCATCACGGCCGCGCTCGAAGCCGGCTACACCCGCCTGCGCCCCGTGATTATGACCGCGCTGGCCATGGTCGTGGGCATGCTGCCGATGGCGCTGGGCGTCGGCGAAGGCGGCGAGCAGAACGCCCCGCTGGGCCGCGCCGTGATCGGCGGCCTGCTGCTGGCCACTGTCGCCACGCTGTTCTTCGTGCCGGTGGTCTACAGCGTACTGCGCCGCAAGCCGCCCACCTATCTCGAACACGAAGCGGAGGTGGAGGCATATGATCGTTGATCGTGGGGCAGGCTCACAGCCTGCGGCGGCCTCTCAGACCGCCCCTCCACCCGCCCGCCCTAAACCGCGCACCGGCCGCCGTGGACTGCTGGTATTCTTCGCGCTGATCGGAGTGCTGGTGGCCGCCGCGGTCGTCGGCGGTATCCTGCCCCGGCTGACCCGCCAGAAGGCGCTGCTGGCCGCCGCCGAAACTCAAACGGAGCAGCGGCCCACGGTGGAAGTCGCCACCGCCCGGGTGGCTCCTGCGCGCTCCACGCTCGATCTCCCCGGCGACATGCAGGCCCTGGTCGATTCGCCGGTCTTCGCCCGCGTGGATGGCTACCTGCGCACGCGCCTGGTCGACTATGGCGATCGCGTCAAGACCGGCCAGCTTCTGGCGGAGATCGACACGCCCGAGCTTGACCAGCAGATCAGCCAGGCGCGCGCCGCGTTGTCCCAGTCGCAGTCCGCACTGAACGAGGTTAAGGCGGACCTGGATCTTTCCAAAGCCAATCAGAACCTGGCCCGGCTCACGGTCGAGCGTTGGCGGCGGCTGGCCAAGGGCGGCGTGGTGGCCCGTCAGGAGGCGGATCAGAAAGAGGCCGACTTCGCCGTAACCGAAGCGCAGGTCGCCAAGGCCCAGGCCTCCATCGCCACCACCCAGGAGACCGTGCGTGGGAATCAGGCCAACGTGCATCGCCTGGAAGAAATGAAGGCGTTCGCCCGCATCACCGCGCCCTTCGATGGCGTGATCACCGCGCGCAACGTGGACATCGGTACCCTTATCAATTCTGGTAACGGTGGCGCGGCCCGCGAACTGTTCCACATCGCGCAGATTCAGGTGCTGCGCATTTTCGTCAACGTGCCGCAGACCAATGTGGCATCCATGCACCCCGGCCAAACCGCCGAGCTGCGCGTCGAGGAGCTGCCTGGCCAGGTCTTCTCCGCCCGCGTCGCGCGCATCGCAAATGCGCTGGACGCCGCGTCGCGCGCCATGCTGACGGTGCTCGAAGTGCCCAATCCTAGAGGCGTGCTGATGCCCGGCATGTACGCGCAGGTGCGCTTTTCGACCGGGCGCGCGGAGGCGGCTGTCCTCGTGCCGGGTGACGTGCTGATACTGGGCCGCCAGGGCCCCCGCGTGGCAGTGGTCGCGCCGGACCATCGCATCCATATGCGGCAGATCCGCATCGGCCAGGACCTTGGATCCGAAATCGAAGTAGTCTCCGGCCTTGCCGCCGGCGAGGTCGTAGTGGCCAATCCGTCCGACGCGGTGCGCGAGAACGCGCTGGTAGAAGTGCGCAACATCGGTAAATAGTGGGGCAGGCTCGTAGCCTGCGGCGGGCTCCCAGCCCGCTCCCAGCTAATTTGGTTGTACTAATTGCATGCCACCCCGCGTATCTCCCCGCGACCGCATCGCCGGCGCAGCCCTGGTGTTGATCGTGCTAGCCGCACAAACTCGCTGGATGGGCCCGCCCATCATTTTTCTCAGCGGCGGCTTGATCTTGGCTTATGGGGTGTGGGTAGCCGCCCGCTGGAACAACAACGCCGCCGCGGTTCTTCCCATTTACCTGCTGGCCATCGCCGTACAGTGCCTGCATTTCACGGAGGAATACGTGACCGGCTTTCAACATCGGTTCCCCAGCCTGTTCGGAGACGATTGGAGCGACGCGCGCTTTGTCACCTTCAATATGTTATGGCTCGCTGCTTTCGTGTTGGCCGGACTGGGCGTCTACAAGCGAGTACAGTTGGCCTACCTCATTGTTCTTTTTCTCGGGCTCATCGGGGGCGTGGGGAACGGCGTCTCCCATCTGGTGTTGAGTGTCACGCAAGGCAGATATTTCCCCGGTCTCATCACCGCCCCCTTTTGTCTGCGCGCGGGCATCATGCTGCTTGCCCGCCTCTTTGCGGTCGGAGTGCGCAACATCGGTAAATAGCTTTGTGCCCCCAGTGGGCCAGACCATCGTTTTTTGTGGTCTGGCAGAGGGGGCAGTGGGCCAGACCATCGTTTCTTGTGGTCTGGCAAAGGGGCTCATGCGACGGCCGCAAGC
>Ga0302326_10006461_pt1 | contig 26306 bp, 17 predicted proteins | sample Palsa_T0_3_FD_202264 | JGI IMG/M metagenome (GOLD analysis project Ga0302326, IMG submission 202264) | Peat permafrost microbial communities from Stordalen Mire near Abisko, Sweden - Palsa_T0_3 | ecosystem: Environmental > Terrestrial > Soil > Palsa > Peat permafrost | place: Sweden: Abisko... | reverse complement strand
CCAATCCTTACCGTGACCGATGCCAGTTTCTCACACGGAGCCATCGGCGTGCGGCGATATTCCAACTCGCCCGATGTCGTCTGCGCCAGCTTCTCCCATCTATCCGTGATCAGCGCGCAGTCACCAACGCAGTAAGAACAACACAATATTGAAAGAAAAAAGAGTCGCGAACCCTTGGCCAGTCCGCGACTCAAAAAGTGCAGGAAGTTCGAGCCTTAAAACGTTTCAGGTCATGGCAGAAAATCATTGTCCCACTGGGGAGCGTTTGTGCCCCAGATTGGGAGTGCGTGGTTATATTGAAGAATGGTGCCACTGGCGAGCACTTTGTACAAAATCAGATCACTTTGCACATGCCATTCCACATGGCCATCGCCATAGAGGCAGTTGCAACCTCCGTGATGAATAGTGCCTGGGGCCTGGGTGGGATCATTGGGGTCGACATTGAAATCGTAAGTGTTGCCAGCGGTGATATCGGTGATGATGATGACCTGCGATGCATGCCTGACCCGCGCGGCCTTCAACTCCGACGAAACAATGTTCTTAGCAATAGCAGCGTTTCCTGGTTGTAGGGTCGTGTTCCACAAATCGGCACCAAAACCGCGCTGATAAAACTGCGCCGGACCCGTGAATGACGAATAGTATGGGTCATACGCACCCCAGTCATTGTAACCATACGAGAAATATCGCTGTACGCCGTTGTAGACGCCTTCGTAAAGGATGCTTTCTCCCAAGTTATAACCGAAACCCCAGTCGCTGGCTACGGCAACGGGAGGTGTTGTACCGTCCTGTACCCAAGTGTAACGATTGTCTTCAGAGGGGCAATAAAAGACGCCTTGGGTGCCGGTGCCACCCATATATCTACGCAACCGAGTTGGCCAGACAGCATAAGGGGGACCTGCAACCGGTGGATTATTGCTAGAGGTTTCCCATCGGCATCCGGGATAGTACGTCGTATCGTCGATGTACATCACGAGCGCCAAGCCCATCTGCCGCAGGTTCGACGCGCAGGTAACCTGGTTGGCTTGTTGCCGGGCTTTATTCAGTGCCGGCAAAAGGATCGCGATCAACAGGGCGATGATGCCGATTACTACGAGAAGCTCAACCAGTGTAAATGCTCTGCTCTTCTTACTCACGATTCACCTCATGATTCTAGCCCGGCTGTTTTCCATTTATACCTTCCTCCGCCGCCGCCGCAGCATGCAGACGCCGCCCAGCGCCAGCATTCCGATGGATGCCGGCTCGGGAACTGATGTCAGGCTGATCCCATTGGCCGCGGCGAAGCTATCCAGCGCGACGAGGTCCGCGGCCGTCACATCCGATTGCGCCGCGAACTGGTTGAAGTTATCCGCCAGCAGCACGAAATCGTCGCCGTTGACCGTATTGCTGTAATTGAAGTCACCCTTGTCCCAGCCGTTGGTCACCGAATCGTTGAAGTTGGCGGCCATCAGCGTGAAGTCAGCGCCGTTGACTTTGTAGTCGAGATTTGCATCGCCCAGCAAGGTGTAGGCGATTTCAATCTGACCCGACGACAGACCCGCGGGATTTCCCGCATCGGCATAGTCGGCGTAACCGATGCCGTAGCTGCCGGAATTGGCAGCGGCGGTGGCCGACGTGATTCCGGCGCCGGTCCAGGTGTCCCCGTTATATCCCGATTTGATTAATGCCGCGATGGACGAAATCGGATCGGGGCCGCTCCCGTAGTTGATGATCACATGGTTGTTGGCGATGTCCAGAGTCGCTCCCGCATTGATCACCAGCGAGCCAAGCGTGCTCGCGCCGCTATTGGTGGCCAGGTGAATCGTATTGCTGGAACTGCCCGTGCCGATCGTCACCGTGCCTGAGCCGGTGATGGCTCCGGCATGGTTGCCAATGCCGATCGTGCCTGAGCCATCGATCGTCGTCGAACCATTGTTGACGAGGGCGCCCTGGGTGAAGTTAGTCCCGGTGGAGGTAAACGCGACGCTGGAATTGACGGTTGTCGTGCCTGTCCCACTGACGTTGCCCGCAGTCGAATTGGCGCCGACCACGAGGGCTGAGCCATTGGCGACATTGCTGCCGCTGGGCAGTGAACCGGTGTCGTAAAGAACCAGGGTTGCCGAGCCGGTGACTGTGGTGCCACCGTTGTAGGTATTTGCCGGGGTATGCCCAGAGCTTCCGAGTTGAAGGGTACCTGTGCCTTGCACGGTCAACCCGCCGTCGGTTGTCACCCCGGAATAGTGCGTGAGGCCGGAATTGTAATAGAGGTTATTCCCGTTCGGATTGATGATCGCTCCACCGGTGGAAACAACGCTGACAACCTTCATGCCAACGAAGTTGGTATTGCCTGCGCTGTCACTTGCCGGAGCCGTTAATATGCCGCCATTGAAGAACATTTCGGGAGTGCCGGTGCCACCGTTATTCTGTGCTGTGAACTGAATGCCGGCGAGCGAGCCGCCATTGAGGTTGATCGTGCCGGTGGCGGTATTGCCGAGCGCGAGTTCCACCGAACCCAGGGATGCAACGCCTCCGTTCATATTGAGAACGCCCGTATCGTTGGAGTTCTCACCGATCCAGGTATTGAGCGCGGTCAGCGTACCACCGTAAACATTGACGATTCCCTGGGTCGCGTTTCCACCATCGCCGCCGATATCAAAATAATTCTGGGTTTGCTGGGTGACCGTGCCATCGTACAAATTGAGCGTGCCGGTGGAGGTGCCGCCATTTCCTCGGCCAACCGCGAACCAGTCGTTGATAGTGAGTGACGGAGAGGCATTGACCGGGTCGGTGGGACTACCGACGTTGAGCACGCCGACGCTGCCGTTGTTGCCGACAAAGAACTGCCCGGATTCGACGTTAAACGAACCGGTGTTGTCGATGGTCATCGTACAGACGTTTGCGCCGCCTTCGCCGACGGAGACGTTCGCGCCTCCGTTGCTGGTGTCCTTGGTGAGAGAACCGCCGGAGATGGTGACATTTCCCTGCGCGCCTTCGCGGCCGACGACAAACCAGTTGCCGAAAGTAGCAGTGCCGCCGGTCTGATTCCAAACGCCCTCGCCGGGGCCGCCACCGTTGCCTTCACCGACGTAAATCTCGCCGTTTTCGTCGGAGAACGTACCGGCACTGAGATTGTAAGTCCCTATCGGGCCGGTGCCACCGTTGCCGTTACGGCCGTCGCCAAGGACGAACCCAAAGTTGCCATTGCGGTTGATGGTGATGGATCCGCCGGTCTGATTGATCGTGGCAGTAGCGCCGGCGTTAGTACCTATCTCAGTAACGCCGCCGGTGATGAACTGGCCATTGCCGCTGATGTTGATTGTGCCCTGAGTGTTGGCGCCGTCGGAAATGTAGAAGGTATCACCGGTCGTTGAGTTGAATTCACCATTGCCGGTGATGTTGACAATCGCCTTATCCGGACCGCCGTTGGTGCCGTTGGAGGACTCGCCGACAGAGTCAAATTGACCGCTGTTTCCCGGATCGTTCACTGTAAGAGTGCCGGTGATATTGACGGTCGGACTGCGAAGGTGAATCGAACCCAGGGCGACGGTGCCGGTCACATCGACAATCCCGCCGGTCGTCGTCGTATTCCCGGCAGCCGACCATCCGTCCCAGTAGGTGGACCCGCCGAGACTATCGGTTCCGGACAGGATCATAGTCCCTGCGCCGCGCATGCCGACCGAACCGCTGGTGTTACCCGATGTGCCAAGATTCTGGCCGATCGTGAACGTTGAGCCCGAATCCACGTCGATGCCGCCCGCGAACGTGCTGTAATTGACGTTCAGCGTGCCAAAGTTCGTCATGAATCCACCCACCGGATGGAATGTGCCGCTGCCGTTGAAGGTCAGCGTCGCCGTCGCGCCGCCCAGATTATTATAGTTGGTGGCGTTCAATTCGACGCCGCCAGTGAGCGTGATTCCACCCGTGAGTCCCGTGTTATTGCCGTTAAGGGTGACGTAACCGGCGAAATCGCCCTGCAACGTCAGCGCGCCGGCGGTAACGTCGGGCCCGTTGGTGAGATTGCTGTTGATGATCATGTCGGAAGTATCCGACTCAAGCACCGCGTTGGTGGAATCGATCTCAAATGTCGGGCTGTTAAATGTCACCGTCACTGCGCCGCTACTGGCAGCACCCGAATTGGTGCTGGCGATCGCAAAGGTGTAATCGCTGTAATTGGTGCCCGTGTAAGTGTTGCGGGTGATGACAACGGGGTTGGTAATCGTCAGGGTGTTCGCCTGCTTCGTTCCATTGCCGCCGAATTCCAGCGCGCCTTGACTACCGATGGTCACCGTTCCCGTGCCCAGCGCGTTGGACGCATTGGCCGTCAGGGCCCCGTCCACGATATTCGTTCCGCCCGTGTAGGTGTTGTCCGTATCCAGCACGAAGGTGCCATATTGCGCGTACCCCGATGAGTTGTACGCGTTATTCATCGTAATTGAGCCCGGGCCGGTGAGGGAGTTGTCGTTGAGCTCTTCCATCGACAACTCAGGCACCGCGCCGGGCGTGTCGTTGATGGCGACCACGTGATTTCCGGCAGCGAGATTAATGGGAGCGCTCAATTCGAACGTTGATTCACCGACGGCCGAGGCCTTGATCAGATTACCGTTGAGCGTGAGTTGTTCATTGCTGTCGCCGTAATCAATGAAGCTGTAATAACCGGCGCCAGCACCGCTGGTCGCAGTGCCGAGGATAAAATCCTGGACGTTGAGGGGGGTACTGAGAATCACCGTGTATGCCGTGCCGGACCCGCTTCCGAACGAGCTGGTGTCATTGCCGAAGATCGCGGTGTCGGGAGGAGAATCGGAATTATTCCAGGCCTGCGCCGATGTCGTGGATGAGTTGTACCATTGGGGTGTGACGGTGTCCCAGGTCCCGTTGGCGTCAACGGGGGGATTTGCGCCGGAGGGATCCCATGTCAAAAGGATCTGCCCGTGAGCCATTGAAGCGCCGTAAACCGCGCCAATGATCGCAGCCGACAAACGTGCGTGACGAATTCCAACTTTTTTCATTTTCCTCTCCTCGTAAACTTTGTTTTGACCGAAATGATAAACCTCTGCCTTAAACTCACTGTTTCAGCCTTCCAGCCAATGGAAAAAGCTTTGAGTTATTTCACCATTTAAGACGACACGATGAGAAATGTGCGGAAATCGAACTGGCTCGCCATCGCTGCTGCGTCAATCAGGTTAAACAGGTTGGCGCGATGAGCCACAAGATCAATGGCATTCGTAGTGCCGATTGCAACCATGCTTTCCTCCGCGTTGGCGAACAAACCGGCTACGCCTGTGGACTTGCAGCCGGTGTAAATCCAGCCGAACCTCGAGGAGATAGGATATCAAACGTTGATGCTTTTGCAAGTACATTCTAAAATCCTTTTGTACTCTCAATCATTTGCGCTTGAATTGTCTTCATCCAACGTTGCGATCATAAACCGGCGCAAAAAAGAGAGCGTACTTGTAAATATCTGTTTTTAATCACTTTATATCTTTCCAAGAGTCCTGATATCTTCTGGCGCATTCGCCGGAAAGAGGTGTTTGCCCTCCATTCGATCAACCTCAAATGGACAAATGGAGCTTGGAAAATCCCTCGAAATTAGGTAAATGTTTGGTAATTAAGACAAAGAGCGGCCTGATTTGGCTTCGAGATAGTAATCACTTTGACTCGTCAATGACTTGCTGTTATACTATCGCCTAGGGTGTTTAGCAGACAACCGATGCGTCAACAGGAAAAGACATCTGCGGGCGTGAGTAAGTTGGCGGACGACGCTGAGGAGCGCCGGCCACGCCATCGCCAGGTCTTTGAAACAATTCTGGGCGATATTGCCGCGGGTCTTTTTCAACCGGGTGATCGCCTGCCCACCGAAGCGGAACTCGCCAAGACATTTTCCGCATCGCGCACGACAATTGCCCGCGCGATGCGCGACCTCAAGAGCAAAGGACTCGTCAACCGTCAGCGCGGCGCCGGCACGCACATCGCAATGCGACAGGAAAAAAGAGTCGCGCTCTTCGCCCCCTTCACGCAAAGCCCGTCTGATTTAGGCTGGATCGGTGGTCAGATTCATGCGCATCTGCAGGAGCTGGCATCGCAGCGCAGGGATCATCTTCGTCTTCAGATCGTCAGCCGCACGGGAGGAAATCGTCTCGATCAGATGATGATGGCCGCCCGCGCGCTGATCGAGCAGGGCGTCTCCGGTGTGTTCTATTACCCGGTCGAGTTGCCAAAGGATGAGGCGTACTACAACAGCATGGTTGTCGACAAACTGCAATCGGCAGGCATCGCGGTCATCTGCGTCGATCGCGACATCGTTTCGTTTCCCGATCGCAGCAAGCTCGCGCTGGTGACGTACGACAATCGGCGCGGCGGATATCTCGTTACCGACCATCTCATCAAGCAGGGCCGCAAGCGCATCGCGTTCATCGGTTCGCCGTTTGTTTCCAGCGCGGCTTCGGATCGTTTGCGCGGATACTGCGATGCGCTCGAAGACAATGGGCTCATCGTCGATAAATCGTTCATCCGTCCCGCGACCTTTGATGATCTGGACGCGGCGTTCTCCCAGTCCCTGATAAGCGAATGCAGGCCGGACGCGGTTGTCTGCAAAATGGATCACTACGCAGCCCTGCTTGGCAGGCACCTCATGGGAATGGGATTGACCATCGGCAAGGATATTCTGCTGGCCGGATTTGACGATGATCCTCTCGCTGGACTGCTTCCGGTGCCTCTCACTACAATTCGATTTGTCGCCGAGCCATTTGCCAAGCTTTGTTACGAGCGCCTGATGTCGCAGATGGCTGACCCCGAGCCCCTGCCTGCGGTGACGATGGTCGATGTCGAGCTCATCGTTCGCGAATCGACAACGGGCGCTAAGCTGTGAGCTGATCGTTCTGATTCTTCGGCCTGTTTCTCATCCGCCGCTTGCCATGTCCCATGTCCCAGGAGTCTCTGCCCACGCAAGACGGCGCTTTGCCGTCTACCGGCGCGGCCTGATCTCTTTGCGCCTGGCGGTGATGCTCGCGCTGGTCGCCGCTGTCGGCGTTGCGCTCTGGACCTGGCAGGCGACACGTCCAAGCCATCGGGACGGCAAGAAGCAGATCGTGGTCTGGAATCTCCTGATGCTCGGCCCCAACGTCGAGCTCGCGCTTCACCAGTTCGAACTCGAAAACCCTGAATATCATGTCGTCTACAGCTCGTCGGTTACGCCCGACATAACAACCGATGGCCAGCGCCTTCTCACCGCCATCGCCGGGGGCGTACCGCCGGATATGATGATGTTCGATCGCTACGCCATCCCCGAGTGGGCGGCGCGGGGCGCGCTGACCGAGTTCTCGCCGTTCCTCGATCATCAAAAGCAAAATGATCCCAACCGGCTCGATCTGTCCGAAGATTATCCATGGACCGTCGAAGAGGGGTGCTACCGCAAGCCCGGAACCACTGGGAAAGAAGGCATCTTCGGCATTCCGGCCACCGTCGACTGCCGTCTGCTTTTCTCCAATTCCAATGAACTCCGCCAGGTGGGAATGGTTGATGCCATCACCCACGAACCGCGCGCTCCGCGCACATGGGAAGAGCTTCGCGAAACCGCGAAAAAGCTGACCATCACCGATCGCAACACCGGTAAGATTCTTCGCCTCGGTTTCGCGCCGAACGTCGGCAATAGCTGGCTCTATATGTACGCCTGGGAAGCAGGTGGTGAGCTGCTCAGCCCGGACCGCACGCGCGTCACGTTCGACACGCCCCCCGTTCGCCGAGCGCTCAGATTCATTGTCGATCTCTTTGACGATGCCGGCGGTGTCGCGAAGGTGAATTCCTTCGAAGCGGGATTTCAGGAAGCCGGCCCGCTCGATCCGTTCCTCACGGGCGAGGTGGCGATGAAGATCGACCAGACCTGGTCGCTTCAGCAGATGATCAACTGGAAGCCGGACATGGATTTCCTCACTTCACCGGCGCCGATTCCCGGCGATCGTCTCGCGGCCGGTGCCAAGCCCATCACCTGGTCGGGTGGCATGTCTTACATCATTCCCCGGGGAGCGCAGGAAGCCGAAGGTGCTTTCAAGTTGATCCAGTTTCTCACGAGTTGGAAAACCTATCTTTTTCTGCAGCAGGCCGACCGCGAGTCGATGGCCGCCGAGGGCCGTCTCTATCTCCCGACGCCCAATCCCAACCGGACATTTTTTGAAAATCTCGAGCGAGACTGGGTTTCAAACGACCCCAAGGTTCCCGTTCGAATCAAGCAGGCGTATACCGTTATCAAGCAGATGCTGCCCGAGGCGCGAATCCGCCCGCCATCACCCATTGGGCAGGTGCTTTGGAACCAGCATGTCCGCGCGATGCAGGCGGCCATCAACCACGTCTACGCCGCCAAGGCGAAAAATGAAGACGAGGAAGTACAAATGGCCTTATCGAACATGCAGCGCGGAGCGCAGGCGCAGCTCGATGCTTTCCTCCAGCCACCGCCTCCCACCGAAGTAAACTGGTCGACTTATTTTTGGGCATACGCCGGCCTCATCGCGCTGTGCGGAGTGGCCGGGGTAATCGCGTATCATCGCAATCGCAAAATTCACAATTACAGAAAAGGCCAGGTCGGCGCTGCCATGGTTTTCGCAAGTCCGTGGCTCATCGGCATGGTTTTCCTCGTCGGTGGGCCGATCCTGTTCAGCATCGTCACCAGCTTCACGCGATATGACGTTCTGACTCCCGCGCGCTACGTCGGTCTACAGAACTACCGCGATCTTCTCACCGACGATGTTTTTGTCCAAAGTCTCTGGAACACGGCCTACATGGTGCTGCGCCTCCCGCTGGTGATGGCGGTCGGCCTGTTCATCGCCATGCTGCTTGACCGCTCCATTCGCGGCATCGGCATCTATCGCACAGCTTTCTTCATGCCCTCCATCGTGCCCGCCGTCGCCGGTTCAATCCTCTGGCTCGAGCTTCTGAATCCCAATTTCGGCGCGGTCAACATGATTCTGAACTGGCTTTTCGCCACGGCCCCGGCCCACTGGCTGGCATTACTCATCGGCCTGCTCCTCGGTCATCCCTTCCGATTCACCGCGCCCGGCTGGCTCGACGATCCCCGCTGGAGCAAGCCCTCCCTCATCCTCATGAGCGTCTGGAGCGCCGGCGGCGGAATGATCATCTGGCTCGCGGGACTTCAGTCGATTCCCCGCCAACTTTATGAAGCCGCCACGATTGATGGCGCTGGCGCGTTCAGAAAATTCGTCAACGTCACGCTCCCGATGCTCAGCCCGTATATCCTCTTCAATGCGATCGTCGGCATGATCGCCACGATGCAGATCTTCACCGAAGCCTACATCATGACCCAGGGCGGTCCCGCCGACTCCACCAACTTTTATGCGTATCAGCTCTTCCGCAGCGCGTTCCAGTATTTCCGGATGGGATACGCCAGCGCACTGGCCTGGATCCTTTTCCTGATCGTGCTGGTTCTTACCTGGGCACAACTCGTGGCAAGCAGGAAATGGGTGCATTATGAGCGTACATAGCATCCTTGATCGCACTTCCACCGCTCTGCCGCCGATGCGCCTGCGCGAGCCCGCGCCGTCGCGAAAACCCCGGCGGACCATCCTCCGCGCCATCCTGCGGAATTGGATGCTTCACCTGACACTGCTCGTGCTGGCCTTCATCTTTTTCTTCCCATTCGTGTGGATGTTTGGCATGAGTCTCAAGACGGATGAGGAAGTCACCAGCACGGACATGTTTCCGTCGCTGCCGCGCTTCGTCGCGGAATCGCCGTTTGTTGTCCCCGCATCGGCCGTCGACCGCCCCGAGCTCGCCCCGCGCGACCGCTGGGATGTCATCTATCCGCAGCTCATCACCGACGCCGCCAATGTAATTGGTAAAGTGCCGATTCCCACCGGGACTTCACCATCAGACATCGCATCCCTTCAGCAGGCGGCCGCGGTCGAAGCAACCCGCCAGGCGGTGCAGTGGATCGACCAGGAAGCCTGGGCACATGACGGCAACGATGCCGAAATCCACCGCGCTTTTCTCGACGGATTGTCGCACATCGACCTTAATGCGATCATGCTCGGCCGGCTCGCTCGGCTTGAGTTCGGGCCATTGGAAGTGCGATCTCTCACCGGGCACGTCAAACCAATCGAGCAGAATGGAAATCTCTGGAAAGTGATCTCCGGCGATGCGGAGCTTATCCCAGTTCCCTCGGCCGGCGTGCAGGCGCTTCACTACCGGTTTACCGATTCCTCCGCCGCGCCCATCGTCCTGCAGGCCACTTTCGATGCTGATATATCGCCCGATGAGCTTCACCGTATCGTCGTCGCTTACAAGGGTGATGGCTCATGGAACCACATGGACGCTCGCCTGCAACTCGGCACGAGCAACTATCTTTCGCAGGAAACCACCTATATTGCCCAGCACCGTGGCGCCAGCATTCTTCTCCAGCCACCGACCTTCCAGGACCAAACGCTCGGCCCGCGCATTTGGGTGCCAATCGCCCCCACCGGCCAGGTTGATTCCATGATGTCGCCGGGAAAGGCGACGCTCACGCTCACGCTCTATCCCAGCTCTACATTGCATGCAATGTGGGGTAAGCTCCAGCGAAATTATTATCGCGCCTTCCGCGCTGCGCCATTCTGGACATACGTCGGCAACAGCATCATCGTCGTCATTCTCTCCCTCGCCGGCGTTTTCTTTTCTTCCGGATTTGTCGGCTATGCCTTCGCGCGATTGAACTGGCCCGGGCGCTCGCTGGCGATGGGAATCCTGCTGGCCACGATGATGCTCCCCAGCCAGGTGACGATGATTCCTTCGTTCCTCATCTGGCGCGCGCTCGGCTGGTACAACACGCTGAATCCCCTCTGGATCGGCGCGTGGCTGGGGAACGCGTTTTTCATCTTTCTCATGATCCAGCACATGCGCACCATTCCCCGCGAACTTGACGAAGCCGCCCGCATCGACGGGCTCAACGAATTTCAAGTGTGGTGGTACGTGATGATGCCGCAGGTGAAACCCACCCTGGCGGCAATCGCCATCATGACCTTCATGGGCGCCTGGAATGAGTTCATGCAGCCGCTGATTCTGCTGCGCGATCAGACAAAGTTCACGCTGGGCCTTGGCCTCTTCGCCATGCGGCTGGACGCAAACGTTGACTGGCCCCTCATCATGGCCGGCAACCTGCTTATGATCCTGCCGGTCATCATCATCTTCTTCCTGTTCCAGCGCTACTTCATCGAGGGCGTCACCGTCACCGGAATGAAAGGATAACCGCCTTTCATGAACGCCCGCGAAGCTTGTTCAGCTTCGTCTGGAAATCATCGACGTTATCCTTCTGAATCGCCAAAGTGGGGATATAAAGCGCGCCGCCCGCTGGGATAACAGTTTTATCACCCTGCAGATACTTGGCCATCATCGTGATCGCCATGTGGCCGAACTCATACGGCTGCTGAACCACGGTGGCGAAGATGCTGCCGTCCTTGACGCCGGCGAGGGTGTCGTCTTCTTCATCGAAGCAGACGATCTTCACCTGTCCGGCTTTGCCCGCCGCCTTGATCGCGTTGACAATCGCCGGACCGTTATAGCTCCACAATCCCACCAGCGCGGCAACGTCGGGATATTTCACCAGCGTATCGGCCGCGTTGGCCGTGGCGCGGGTTCGGTCGGTATCGTCCGTGCGAACATCGATGATCTGCACGTTGCTGCCGTCCAGCGATTGCTTGATCCCGTTGTAACGGTCCCGCGCGTTCTGCGCGTCCAGCGTGCCCACAAACAACATGATCTTCCCGCCGCCGGGGATCGCCTGCTTGATGAGATCCCCCGCCTGCTTCCCGGCCGCGACGTTGTCCGTGCCGACGTAGCACACGCGCCCGCTGTCCGGCGCATCGCTGTCATGGCAGAACAGCAGCGTCTGCTGCGCCACGGTCTTAAGCATAGGAGTTTCATTGGTCGGATCGACCGGGCTAATGGTCATGCCGTCGATCCCCCGCGCAAGCAGATCGTCGATGATGCGCTTCTGGGTGGCGGCCGTCCCATCACCGGGGATTTGGAAATCGACGTCCACGTTGGGCATTTCCTCGTGAGCCTTGTCGCAACCCGCTCGGGCGATGGTCCAGAAATCGGAAGCATTGTTCGTGATAAACGCGAGATGCAGCGATTTCGCCTCGGGCTGCGTCGTCGCCGACGCGGTCCCGCCGCCGCCGGATTGGTCGCTCTTGCTGCAACCGGCAAGAATCACCGCACACAAACCCGCCGCCAGCATTGTTCGAATCAATCTTGTCATTCTCGTGTCCTCGTTAGACCCCGATTGTACATCGGGTGAAGTCAAAAAAAATTTCTATCGCTTTGTGCAACATTCTAAAACGGCTGCGCTGCCGATGTGCTGAAGCGATATTCCGTGATCTGGCGATACACCTCGCCCGGCTTCAAAAGCGCACTTGGGAAATTCGCATGGTTCGGGGCATCCGGGTAATCCTGGCATTCCAGCGCGAGCGCCGCGTACTGATTATAAACCGTGTGATCCTTCCCCTTGATCGAACCATCCAGGAAAATCCCGGAGTAAAACTGCAGGCCGGGCTCGGTCGTCCAAACCTGCATCCAACGGCCGGAATCCGGCTCATACACCTCGGCCGCCTTGGCCAAACTGCCATCCTGATTGTTCAGCGCCAGGTTGTGATCGTAACCGATCGGATCGCCGCCCATCGCCTTCAGGTCGCGACCAATCGGCTTGGCCGAGGTGAAATCAATCGGCGTTCCCGTCACGCTGGCGATCACTCCCGTTGGAATCTGCGTACCGTCGACCGGCGTGTAATGATCCGCGTAAATCTTCAGCACGTGCCCGAAAATATCCGACTTTCCATCGTCCTTCAGATTGAAATAGGAATGATTCGTCAGGTTGATCGGAGTGGTCTGATCGGTCATCGCGTAATATTGAATTTTCAGCGCGTTCTTTTCGGTAAGCGAATAAATCACCGTCACCCTGACGTTACCCGGATATCCTTCCGCTCCGTCGGGGTCCAGCAGAGTAAAACGCACCGAAGGCCCATCGGCCGTCATGGCCGCGTCGGCGTCCCAGATGCGTTTGTCGTAGCCTCTGAACCCGCCGTGCAGATGGTTGGGCCCATTGTTGATCGGAACGCAGTAGCGGGCATTTCCGATGTGGAAAATCCCCAGAGCGATGCGGTTGGTAAACCGCCCGATGGTCGCCCCGAAATACGGGCTCTGATTTTCATATTGCTCGAGATTGTCAAACCCCAGCACCACATCGCCCAGCACCCCATTTTTATCCGGTACTTTCAGGCTTGTGACGGTGGCCCCGTACGTCATCAGCTTGATCGAAGCGCCGGTGTTATTGGTAAGCGTGTAGAGCTGGACCGCTTTTCCATCCGCGGTTTTTCCAAAATCCCTCCGCTCGATGCGGTCAGCCCAAGCAAGCGCCGGCAGCATCAATATCGTGAGAAAACAGACGAGCGCACGCCACAAGCCGAATATCCTGATCATCAATCCTCCGCGAGATCAAGCCGACCGAAATGAAACCGATTGTTTGTAAACCGCAGGGGGAGAGTATTTGGCGCGAGGGTATTGTTGTCAATCGTTCACGCGATTTATCCCCAGTTTTCAGGAATAGCGCCGTTTGCCGGACATGTTAAAAAGTAGAGATTTCAGACGATTATAATATCAAACAATCCGTGTAGACTTCAATCCATGACCTCCCCCACCAGAGTAGTTGCGGCTGTGATCCTCAGCGTTTGGGCCACCTGCGCATTTGCCGCGTCTCCCGCTGAAGAGCCGGTCGGTCGGGACGCATTCATCGCCGGATACGCATCGGCCATCCTCGAGCACGACTTTCATCTCGAACCAACGGCAATCACCGTCAAAGACGGATTCGTCACGGTCACAACCCACGAACTGGGAGCAGCCGAGAAGGAGAACATCCGGCAATCGCTCATGAAAATCCAGGGCGTGCAAGGTGTCCATTTCGAAGATCAAGTCGTGCATCCGCCCGCGCGCGGGCAGGCCAATATTCCCACGTCCGCGCCCGAAGGTGGCGGCGTGCAAACCCTCCTGTCCCCGCACCCCTGGACATTTCTGGCGCCCACCAGCGTTTTTGATCCGCTTATAGCAGACCCGCGCTGGCCGGATTTTTCCGCGGCGTATGTCCGCTACATCGGCCATACCCAGAATGACCAGCCGGGGCAGATCAACCGGGACGCGGGAGATGTCAGTTTTGGCGACTCTCTGTCGTTATTCCAGTGGGCGCCCAACCCCTCGGGGACTTTGGAGATCGGTGTACAGGCCGCACTGTTTGCAGACTTCGACCTGGACCAGAAAAACGTAGACCTGATCAACGCGGACTATTTTGTCGGCCCGGTCGCCGAGTACCGCATGGGGGACTTTTCCATGCTCGCGCGGATATTCCATCAAAGCTCGCATCTGGGGGATAATTTTCTTTTGAACAACCCGGGCATCACCCGCTTTGAGCTTAGCTACGAAGAGCCTGACGTGGTGTTTTCCTACGATCTCTTCCACAAATCGCTGCGGTTCTACGGGGGCGGGGGATATCTGATCGATGTCGATCCGTCGAGCCTCAAGCGCGGCGTGGTTGAATACGGCCTGGAATACTATGGACCCCCGATCTTCAACAACTCCTCGACTATCCCCGTTGCCGCGATTGACATCCAGAACCGTCAGGAAAATAACTGGAGTGCAGATATCTCAGCGCGAGTCGGCCTGGAATTTCAAAATCCGTCCACCTTCGGCCGGCGGCTGGATCTGATGGTGGAGTATTACAACGGCCATTCGCCCAACGGACAGTTCTTCCTGCAGAAAATCCAATCCCTCGGCATCGGCCTCCACTTTTATCTTTGAAGAAAGTGCGGTCAACCGGGCGGCAAGGTGCCCAGCAGCGAGAGCACCACCACGACTCCGATAGCGAAGATCAATTCCGCCCCAACCGTCATCTGAAGTTTGCCTGCGATCTTGGATTTACCGCTTGCAAGCCGCGGCTTTAAATAGAGCAGGTTGACCGCTCCCAGCGTAACCATCGCGAGAAAAATCGCGATCTTCACGCACAGCACGTGGCCATACGACGTGGAAATCAAGTTCCCCACCGAACCAAGCAGAAAGCAGCAGTTGACGATTCCCGTGCCGGCAAGCAATCCAACGCTGATGAGGCTCATCGCTGAAAACCTGCGCGTGATGAGGATCAGATCGGCAAAATCGTCATTATCCGCCCGCTTGCGAAGAGAAAAAAGAATCAGGCTGAATGGCAGCAACCCCGTTGGCCACGCCGCGGCGGCGGTTAGATGGACAACGTCGGCCATAAGATGCAGCTCCGGAGAGTTCCCATCACGGCCATGTCCCGACCAAGCCAGGCTGCCGAGCAGCGCAGCGCCCAGAATCGTGAGCAGCCATATCGACGGGGAGCGGGTGGCGAACTTCGATTTGTAATGGATCGCCGCCGTTACAAGCACGACGGCGATCCAGATAAACACTCGTAAACGCCAGACATGTCCGAATTGCGTATGGCCAAGCACCAGGCGCAGAATACGGAGATGCATCGCCTCTTTCAGCGGTGAATCGCTCATCGCCATCGCCACCAGCACAAACCACACGATTCCCGATAATCCCGCGATCACCAGCGCCGGCCAGATCAGCCACGCGCTCATCTTTCGCCACCATCGAAATGTTTCGGCGGATACGCGCCTGTCGATAACCACTCGGTCAAACACGCACACGCCGAAGATCAACAGGCATGATGCGAACTGCGCCGCCCGCGCGCCCGTGAACCAGAGAGTTGTCTGTAGGTCATTTTCCATTGCTGCTCAGCTCTGCGATTTAACGGTAAAGCTGAAGTCGCCGTGCGTGTGATGGGTGTCCGTGGACACCACCTTCCAGGTGACGGTGTACTGGCCATCGGCCAGCTTCGGCACCGACACGATCAGTAGTTTTTTGTCGCTGGAATCCTTATGGGTATCCTGTTTGTCCACCTCATTTCCCCGGCTGTCGCGAACTTCGATGCTGCTGAAATCAGGCTCGATTTCCTGCGTAAACCAGATTTTGATTTCATCCGGCGAGGACGCGATCACCGACCCGACTTTCGGATCGGCATGATCCAGAAATGCGTGCGCCCACGCGCTGGCCGGCAGAAGCAATGCGAAACAAATGGCTGTAATTGCTATCAATTGGCGCTTCATTGTTAATCCTTTCCAAAAATCGGATAACCGAAAACCTTCGGAAACAGGTCATCGATATAGATCCAAACATCGACGGTGAAACCAACCCGCGAGCCGGTGCGGCCGTTGACCGGGATCACCGCTTCCGCTCCCAACTCGCACCAGGGCGTTTGCCAGAGCACGCCCGGATTGATCGTGCCGGTGGTCAATCCCCCGGTCGCGCGGTTTTCATCCGTCGCCAGGGCAAATTCGACAACGGGAATCATGTCCTTCAGCGGAGACGGAAGCCCGATGTCTTTCACTTCCTCCTGCAGGTAGGGCAGGCTGTATTCGATCGCGAATCCGTATTGGAATTGATTCGCTGCATCACTGCTGGTTGGAAAGCTCTCGCCAAGTTCGCCCGTTACCGCCAGCGGCCGCAGAAAGTTCACCGTTTCCGGCAGATCGCCGAAACCCTTGCCGAAATAAACGGTGGGCGCGAGCGTCGAAAACGAATCGGACACGTTCTCGGTCCCGCTGGAGGCGATGTCGGCAATCAATCCGGCCGAGACGATTGCCTCGTGCGGGTCGTTATGCCAAAGCTCGTACTTCGCCGTCAGCTCGATATTGTCCCAGCCGTAAGTGGATGGCTGTCCGCGCTCGCTCTGAGAAATAAAATCGTCGGATACACCGATCGCGAAATGGGGAAGAATCTCCTTGTCGAATTCAAATCCCCAGTCCACCTCGCGCGTGGCCGGGACACCATCCGACGATGGATCTCCGAACGCCGTGATCGACGGCAACGACAACTCATCGACCGCAAACGGATCATCCGTCGCAATCGTCGGTGGAAAAAACCGGTCTCCGACAAATCCGTGCGCAAGTAATAAATGTGGAAACACCAACCCCGCGGCTATAACGATAGCCGCGAAGGCTTTTTTGCCCAGTGGCATAAAATCCTCCCATATATGGCGAGTGGCCGAGTGCCTGAAAATACCGGGCGCGCGATCGCGCAACTCGGATGTATTCACGAGAGAAAAAACGCGAAATGAATCAGGCTACGGCGGGAGGACCGCGCTCGTTGAAGGGAAGCTGAACCGACCCGGCAATCGGCAAACTGGCGCCGCGGATTTCCAGCGGCCCCAGCGGCATGAGGGGAGCCAGCGAAAAATTGAACACCGGTGGAACGCTCAGATGCGCCGCGAAAGCGCAGATCGCGCACGTCCCGGCCCGCTTGGGTGAATTATTGTCCTGGGAATGTTTGGAATTCGCCGGTGAAGAGTTTTGGCCGCAGCAGCAAAACGGACAACTCTGTCCAGACGACGAATCCGAACCGGGCAGTTGAACAACCCCGCGCTGGTGTCCCGGCACCACGACGTTCAGAAAGAACGCCTCGAAGAGGGCAATCGCGAGACTAAACCAGCGGCGCCTCATTACCCGTAGCCTAACCATCGCGCCGAGAAACTCAAAATCAATGTGGACGAACCGACGCGGGCTTTCTCGATTTGCTTCGCCGATGCATGATCGCCACATCCAATCCCGGCACGATTATGTCGCCCTCGACGCGCCGGCCCGACAAAAGATCCCGGCCCTCACCAAGTCCCGCGATGCGCTGCGGAGCCTGGCTGTGATTCAACGCGATCACATAATAATTTTTCCCCGCCGCCCGTTGAACAATTTCAACTTCCGCCGGTGCGGCCACCGCCGTTTCCGCCGACAAGCCGGGCAAATGCTCGATCAATAAATCGATGCTTTCGACCGGGCAATACCCTCCAACATAATAAACCGTCCCTCGCCCGAATTGGTTGACAGTGATCGCCGGTGAGTTGGCCAGCAGCGAATCTCCGCCGATCCAGAACGCAACCGCCCTGGCAGTGGTGGGGCGGAGGCGTTCGACAAATGTGCTCAGGGTAATCTGCGCTCCACCGCTCAATTGGGCGATGCGCGATTCCTTCGCGTTCAAAGTCGTCCAATCCTCCACTTCCACGCCGGCAAGCTTTCTCAAAAAGCCAGGGGGCGTGCGCTCGACGATATGGCAATCGATATCCTTCAGCCCCGCCTGCGCCCCCAGCACCAGAATCCCCCCGCGCGAAACGAATCTTTCCAGCTTTTCCGCCAGCGATTGCGTAACTATCTTCTGATGCGGAAGGATCAAAACCGCATAATCCTCGAACTTCGAATCCGCCCAGAGATAATCCGCCGGAATATGCCGCAGCCCCAGCCCACGAAGCCAGCGCGCGTGTTCCGCCTCTCCCGACTTGGCATAGGTATTGATCCTGCGCTCGTTGATCTCGCCGTCAAAATCTCGCAGGATCGCCGCGAATTTCACCGGGGCCGCATCAAAAAAATCCCCCGGCAGCTTGTGAAGTTCCGCGCCGAGAATTTTCGCCTCGGCGAGTCGGCGATTGTCCTTGTTGTCCTGATCCAAAAGCCCGTGCCAGTGAAGCTCCGCCCCGTATGGACAGGTTCTCCAGCGGAAAAAACTCAGCATCTTCGCGCCATGCGCCACCGATTGCCACGCCCAGAGCCGCAGTTCCCCCGGGCGCGGTGTGCGCTGCAGATACGACAACTGCCCACCCGGCCCCGATTGCTGTTCCAGAATCGCATAGGGAAATGACAGGCTCCGCGCCTGCACCAGCCCATCCGCACGGCCCGGCCAATCCTCCGCGAACAGCGGATATTGATCGTGCCCGAAAAAATCCAGATCTTTTGCCAGGTCCGGCCCGTTCACGTTGCTGAATAATCCATTGTGGGTGATAAACCATTTTCGGTTAAATCGCCGAAGAATTTTCGCCTGACGCCGCGCAAACCTCACCACCATATCGCTGATGAACCGCGATTCATCCAGAACCTGCGTGGGATTCGGCTTGGCGCTGGTCGGATGCGGCAGATCGACCTGGTTCCAATCCGAATACGCCTGCGACCAGAACGCCAATCCCCACGCCCGCGACAGCCCGTCCAGGGTTTTATATTTCTCGCGCAGCCACCGCCGAAACGCCGTCGTATCGCTGGGGGCATAGCTCACATCCATTTCGCAATTGAATTCGTTGTCGATTTGCCAGCCGATGATCTGCTTCTCTCCCGCATAATGCTCCGCCAGCGCCGTGCAAACCCGGTCGGAAAGCTCGAGATATTTCGGCGAGGTATAATTGAAATTCCTCCGCGATCCATGCCGCATCGGGATCCGCTGAAAATTCCACCGCAGCACCTCCGGATAATTGCTAGCCACCCACGCCGGCCCGCAGTACGTCGGCGTTCCAAAAATCACCTGGATGCCATAGCGCCGGCAAAGCGATATCACCCGGTCAAACAGATCGAATTGAAACTTCCCCTCCCGCGGCTCAAAATAACTCCACGCCCCCTCGCCGATGCGAACGAAGTCAAACCCCGCGTCGCGAATCCGCCGCAAATCCGATTCATGCCGCGAAGCCGGCCAGTGCTCCGGATAATAGCAGACGCCCAGAATAAACCGCTTAAGCATCCCAATCAGAATAGTGGGCTGCAGCAACCGATCAAGGTATCGTCATTACTGATGACGATCGCGCGGAGGCAACGCCGCGATCTAGCGGCGAGATACCCAATAAATCGCTCCCGGGATTTTCATTGTGCCCTCATCTTTAGCCATTAAGGTTTTGCGTTATCTTCTTACACCATGTTCACTCCAAACAACTGCTGGAAATGGTTTGCCCTCGCATTGCTGCCCCTCGGCTGCGCGCGATATCAACCGATGCCGCTGAATAATTCCACCGTGCGCCAGGGCCTGGCCGCTCCCAGCCCAGACGCGCTTCGCGTCGCAGCAATGCAGATCAAACATCCGCTGCTTCAGCCGGTTCCGATGGATGATCAGAACGGCCTGACCCCCGACCAAGCCGCCGTCATCGCGGTCATTGCCAATCCCTCCCTGCGCTTGGCGCGGGACGAGCGCGGCCTGGCATCCGCCCAGCTTCTCTCCGCGGGAATCCTCCCCAATCCGCAAATCAATTTCGGCGAAAATTATCCCTACGGCGGCGCCATCGCCGGCGCCGTTACCGCCTCGCAGGTCGGAGTGAGCTGGGACGTCGCCGAGCTGATCTCCCATGATGCCCGGGTGCGCGCCGCCAAAGCCGGCGCCGCCTCCGTCGATCTCGATATCGCCTGGCAGGAGTGGCAAATCGCCCAGGCGGCTCGCGCGGCCGTATATGACATCGCATCCTCCCGGGATCAATTGACCCTGCTCGAAACCATCGACGCCCAGCTTGCTCAAAATCTCGACGTGGTGCGCTCTGCCGTCCAGCGGCACGACAAAACTCTTACCGATCTCACCGCCGCGCAGGCCGCCAGCGCCGATGCCTCGGCCGCCGTGCTCGCCCAGCGGCGCGAGGTCGCCAGCGCCCGCCTGGCGCTGAACAAAGCCCTGGGGTTCGCGCCCGATGCGCAGGTAAAAATCCGCGCCGACATCACCGGGGGCGCGGAGGCGATTTTCCCATCGCCCGACCAGATTCTCGCCGGACTGGAAAATCGCCGCCTCGATCTCATGGCTCTGAAGCTCGGTTACCAGAGCCAGGAAGAATCGCTCCGGGCCGCGGTGCTCGAGCAATTTCCAAAAATCAACATCGGTTTCAATCGCCAGCGCGATGACACCAACGTCCAGAGCATAGGCTTTTCCGTGACCGTTGATCTGCCCATCTTCGACCGGAACCAGGCCGAAATCGCCACCCAGACGGCGACCCGGCAGAAGCTGTTCGATGAATATCTCCAGCGCGTCTATGAAGCCCAATGCGACGTCTTTAGCGCCGGCGATGATCTCAAGCAGATTTCCATCCAGTTGCAGGATGCCGAAAAATCGCTGCCCGCACTCCGGCAACTGGCCGACAGTTATCGCACCGCCTTCGGTGTGGGAAACGTCGATGTCCTCAGCTATTATTCCGCGCTCAATGATTTGGCCCAGAAGCAACTGGATATCCTGAAACTGAAGCAGCAGTTCGCCGATACGGCGATCGCGCTCGGTTTGGCCGCGGGGGAATATTTGCCCGTCTGATCGATCCCATCGGAGCAGTTGATGAAACTCGCGTGGAATTTGTTAATCGTGATCGTCCTGATGGCCGGCGCCGGTATGGTCGGATTTTTCATCGGCCATCACGCCGCTTCGCCGACGCAGACCGAGGACGCCGATTCCGATGATTCGGTCGAGCCCGTCCCCACCGTGCAAACCGCGACCATACAGAACGGGCACATCGACCGCATCATCACCGCTTACGGCTCGGTCGCCGCTCAAAACGCCGATGTGTCGGTGCTTTCCGTTGCGTTTGAAGCTCGCGTGAAAAAAGTATTGGTGATTCCGGGCCAGCGCCTGGGCCCGCAAACACTGGTCATTGATCTCGAGCCCAGTCCCGACACGCAGTTGCAATTGCTTCAGGCCAGGTCCGCCGCCCAGGCCGCGCAAACGGATTTGACGCAGACCCGCCAGCGTTTCAACGACCACCTCGCCACCAATGCCGATTTGCTTCAATCCCAGCAGGCCCTGCAGCAGGCGCAATTGAAGCTCGACTCCCTCGAAAGAGAAGGCGCAACCGGCGACCTGGAATTGAAATCCGCCGGACTTGTTTCCAAGGTGGACGTCCAGCAAGGCCAGGTCGTTCCCGCCGGCACGCCGCTCGTTGAAATCAGTTCCGGCCTCGCCCAACAGATTTGCCTCGGTGTCGAGCCGGCCGATGCTGCGGCCATTCACAGCGATGATTCCGTAACCCTTCAGCCGCTCGGAGCCGATGCGTCGAACATTCAAGGGCGCGTGCAAATGATCGCCCAGCGGATGGATCCGCAAACCCGTTTGATCGACGTGATGGTTTCCCTCCCGCCACACACGTCCCTGCCGCTCGATGTTTATATGAAGGGTGAAATCGATCTGCCCACCGCCGGCGGCCTGGTGGTGCCGCGCTCCGCCGTCCTGCCGGACGATCAGGGATATTCAATCTTCACGGTCGAGGGCCAAAAAGCGGTGGAGCATCACGTCACCATCGCCGGTCAGGACGATCAATCCGTGCAGATCACCGGCGATGGTCTGTCGGCAGGGCAGTCGGTCGTCATCACCGGAAACATGGAGCTGGAAGACGGCATGTCGGTGAAAACCCAGGCCGACGCCGCAGACCAGTCCACCACTCAGCCCACGGCGCAGGAGGCGGCCCAGTGAATGTCGCCTCCTGGGCCGTCCGGCACACGCGGTCCATTTTGTTTCTCCTGGGCGCGCTGGTCGTCGGCGGATTGTTTGCATCGCAATCCCTGCCCGTTGCGCTTTTTCCCCAGGTGAATTTCCCCAGAATTCGCCTCGACTTTTCCGCAGGCGATCGACCCGCCGAGCAGATGCTCGCCGAAGTCACCTCACCCGCCGAAGAAGCCCTCCGCGCGGTTCCCGGCATCCGCGGTATCCAGTCCACCACGAGCCGCGGAGACTCCGAGATCGATCTCACGTTTGACTGGGGCCAGGACATGCCCGGCGCTCTCCTGCAATCCGAAGCCGCCGTCAATCGCATCCTCCCCGATCTTCCCGCGGGAACGACTTTCATCTTCCGCCGCATGGATCCCACCGTCTTTCCCGTCATCGCCTACAGCCTCACCTCCGCCACGCGACCGCTCACCGAGCTGCACGACATCGCCCAGTACCAGTTGCGGCCGATCCTTTCGACGGTGCCGGGCGTCGCTCAGATCGGCGTGGACGGCGGCGCAACCTCTGAATATCGCGTCACCGTCGATCCCGCAAAACTCCAGGCGCATGGACTGGCTCTGTCCGATGTCACCAGCGCGCTGTCGGCCGACAATTCCATCACCGCCGTGGGGCACGTCGAGGAAAATGATCGTCTCTATCTCGTCCTGGCGGATACGCAATTCAAATCGATGGACCAGATCGGCCAGACCGTCGTTCGTTCCGGCTCCGGCGGGGTGACGCTGCTGAAAGATGTCGCCACGGTTTTCATGGATCGCTCGCCCGAGTTCATCCACTCCACCGCCGGCGGCCGCGACGCCGTGCTGCTCAATGTCTATCAGCAAACGGGTGGCAACACCGTGCGAATCGCCGCGGCAATCCGATCGGCGCTTCTGGACGCGCGAAAAAATCTTCCCGCCGACGTCAACATCGCAAGCTGGTATGACCAGAGCGATCTGATCACCTCTTCCGCGCGCGGCGTTCGCGATGCCGCCCTCATCGGCGTTGGTCTGGCGGGAATCGTCCTGCTCCTGTTCCTGCGCAATTTCCGCATGACCCTCATCGCGATTCTTGCGGTTCCCGTCGTTCTGGCCGTCACCGCGCTGCTCCTTTACGTGCTGGGCCAGAGCTTCAACATCATGACCCTCGGCGGAATGGCGGCGGCGGTGGGGCTCATCATCGACGATGCCATCGTCATCTCCGAGCACATTGTCCGCCGATTGCACGCCCCCGGCGGTTCCCAGGCCGATGCGCGCCAGCGCGTGCTCGCCGCCACCACTGAATTCACCAGGCCGCTCGCCGGTTCGTCGCTCTCCACCATCGTCATTCACATTCCCCCGGCATTCCTGGTCGGTGTTTTCGGGGCCTTCTTTGCCGCGCTGTCCCTCTCCATGGCATCCAGCTTGATTATCTCCTTTTTCGTCGCATGGCTGGCGATCCCCATCATTGCCGCGCGATGGCTCCGCAGGCATGACCTCGATCCCGAAAGTCAGGGCGCCATCGCTCGCGGCGCTTTTGCGGTCTACGAAGCGGTCATGCGCCCCGTGCTCAATTTCCCCTGGCTGATTCCTCTCATCGCCGTTCCTTTTCTTCTCTACGGATATTACGAATATCAGCGGGTTGGCTCCGGTTTCATCCCCACGATTGATGAGGGCGGGTTTGTCATCGATTACGTCGGCCCCCCCGGCGCATCGATCACCGAAATGGATCGCCTCCTGGGAAATGTCGAAAAAATCCTGCGCAATACCCCCGAGGTGCTCGCCTATTCCCGCCGCACGGGTTTCAGCCTCGGCGGCGACATCAGCGAAAGCAACAACGGTGATTTCTTCGTAAGGCTCAAACCGCTGCCGCGCAGATCAATTTCCGCCGTCATCGCCGATGTTTCCACGCAGATCAAGCAAACCACGCCCGGACTGGATATCGATCCCGCGCAGCTCATGGAAGATCTGATCGGCGACCTGACCGGCAAGCCTCAGCCCATCGTCGTCAATCTTTATAGCGACGATCAATCGCTCCTCGGCGACCTCACCCCGAAAATCGCCGGCGCCCTGACCGATGCCGTCAAAGATCTGGACGATGTCGAATCCAGCGTCACCCCCGCGGGAGATGCGCTGGATATCCAGGTGGATCGCGTCAAGGCGTCGCTCGAAGGAATCAATCCCGACGATCTCACCAATCAACTGACCGCCTTGCTGAGCGGAACCGTCGCTACCCAGTTGCACGATGGCCCCAAGCTGGTCGATGTCCGGGTCTGGATTCCAAAAAGCTATTTCAAAACCAGCCTGGATCTGGGGGAATTAATGCTTCGAGCGCCCGATGGGCATCTGTTCCCCGTGAAACGCGTCGCGGATTTCAAAATAATCAGCGGCGAGCCGGAAATCACCCGCGATAACCTCAAGCGATACGCCTACGTTCAGGCGCGCATCAAGGAATCAAATCATCCCACCGATCTGGGCTCGGTCGTCGCGCAGGTGAAACAAGTTCTCGATCAACCGGGAATGATTCCCCCCGGCGTGCGCTACACGCTTGGCGGAATGTACGAACAGCAGCAGATCGCGTTCGCCGGTTTGGTGCGGGTCATCATCGCCGCGGCGGCTTTGGTGTTTCTCCTGCTGCTTTTTCTCTACGAGCGTTTCCGCGTCGCCGGCGCGATCATGCTCACCACCCTCATTGCCATCGCCGCAGTGTTCATCGGGCTCCGATGGACCGGCACGGAGTTGAATATCTGCTCGTTGATGGGAATGGTCATGATCGTCGGCAACGTCACTGAGGTCGCGATTTTCTATTATTCCGAATATGCCGACAACTCGCGCGATGGCCCCATCGCCGATCGTCTCATCGCCGCCGGTCAATATAGGATGCGGGCGATCATGATGACGACGGTCGCCGCCATTTTGGCGCTGCTGCCCCTGGCCGTGGATCTGGGTCAGGGGCCGGGAATGCTGCAACCCCTGGCGATTGCCATCATCACGGGACTTCTGGCGCAGCTTCCGCTCGTGCTGATCGTTCTCCCGGCTTTGCTCAAAATGACGATTCCGAACCCCTCCGAATGATCGCAAGATTCCTGCATTTAGTGGCACAGCAGGGTTAACTCGGGCGCGATCGGGATATCCGACCTCCCGCCGGGATTTTATGCTTTGCGCATTGCCTGATGCACTGTATTGTTCAGTGAAAGTTGTTCGCCACACCGGAGGTGGCAGGGTTATCAGGGGTCGTCATAAAGTTTTGTGTCAAGATGAAGTCTCGTCGCTCTTTGTATTTGGCGACATCGCTGGTTCTTGCCCCCGTCGGAGTGGCGTGGGGACAGACTACCTACTATGTCAGCCCAACCGGCAGCGACACCAATAGCGGGACTTCCGCCAGTTCGCCTTGGCAATCGCTCAATAAAGTCGATACCACCAGCTTCGCGCCCGGATCCCAGATTCTTTTCCAGGATGGCGGCAACTGGTACGGACAACAGCTCGCGCCGATTTCCAGCGGCACCACATCCCAGCCAATTACTTATGGCTCTTACGGCACAGGCTCCAATCCGACATTCTGGGGAAGCGTCATTACGCCTTCGACCTCCTTTCAGCCGGTTTACGACGAGACCAATACCTATTTCCTTCCCACGACCACGACGGTCAATTCATTTCTGGTCAACCACGCCTTCACCAACAATGCCAGCCTCGTCAGCAGCCAGACGACCGATGCCGGCAATATCAGCTACGTTGAAAGTACGACCAATACCAATTACTACGATCCCAACAGCAGCAAGGAACTCAACGGCACGGTCCTCGGCCCTGGACTGTACATCAACACCGGCGGCGCCCTTTCTTCATCCAACACTTACACCACCGCTGTTGTGCAAAACGTCATCTCTGACCAGGAACAGAACAACCTGATTTTCAAAAATCTCAACGTCTCCGAATCCGCAGCCTACAACGGCGGGTACGGCATCTACATCCAGAACTCCTCGAACGTCCAGGTGCTCAATTCAACCGTCACAGCCGCCGGCAAGCACGCCGTGGGAAATCTCGACAGCACCGGGTTCGTCGGCCAAAACA
>Ga0302326_10006459_pt1 | contig 26309 bp, 23 predicted proteins | sample Palsa_T0_3_FD_202264 | JGI IMG/M metagenome (GOLD analysis project Ga0302326, IMG submission 202264) | Peat permafrost microbial communities from Stordalen Mire near Abisko, Sweden - Palsa_T0_3 | ecosystem: Environmental > Terrestrial > Soil > Palsa > Peat permafrost | place: Sweden: Abisko... | reverse complement strand
CAGGGCGGCGACGAATTCGTCGTGCTGCTTTCCGAAATGGAAGAGGCAGAAGATGCCGCCGTCGCGGCTCGGAGGATCGCGCAGGCAGTGGCGGGAACTCATGCCATCGACCGCCGCGAACTTCATGTCAATGCCGCGATTACGGCGAGGAAAATGCTTCTGGCAGTGGCGGAGCCGCATACCGTTGCCCACCACGATCTTCACGTCACCGCGAGCATCGGCGTCAGCGTCTACCCGAGCGATGGACAGGACGCGGAGACGTTGATCCAGAACGCAGACACCGCGATGTACCAGGCCAAGGAAAACGGCCGTCAGAGCTTTCAGTTTTTCAAGCGGGAAATGAACGTCCGGGCGGTTGAGCGGCAAACCATAGAGGAGGATCTTCGACGTGCCTTGGAGCGGCAGGAATTCATGCTGAATTACCAGCCGATCATCGACCTGGCGACGGGCGTTATCACTGGGGCGGAAGCCCTGATCCGCTGGAACCATCCGACGCGAGGATTGGTCCCGCCTCTCCAGTTCATCCCGGTCGCCGAAGATTGTGGGCTTATGCTACCGATCGGCAGGTGGGTTCTGCGGGAGGCGTGCCGGCAAACCCAAGCATGGGTTCAGGCAGGCTTCCCCGTCGGGACCATAGCGGTAAACGTCTCCGCGCTGGAGTTTCGGGACGAGAGCCTGCTCGAAGGCGTGTTCGCAATCCTCGGCGAAACTGGTCTCGATCCGACATCCCTCGTCTTGGAGCTGACCGAGAGCGTTCTAATGAAGCGGCCCGAGGCCGCGGCGGCGGTCCTTCAAACCCTGCGGGAAAGCGGAGTGCGAGTGGCGATCGACGATTTCGGCACGGGCTACTCCAGCCTGGGCTATCTGCGAAAGTTCCCGCTTGATGCGCTCAAAATCGATCAATCATTCGTCCGTCAGATTGACGCTGTCGGCGAGGATACGGCGATTGTGACCGCGGTGATCGGCATGGCCCAGAGCCTGAAGCTGCGGGTCATCGCGGAAGGTGTGGAGACGCTGGAGCAACTAGAATTTCTACGGGCTCACCGCTGTGACGCGGTCCAAGGGTATTATTTCAGCCGGCCAGTTTCCCCCGAGCAGTTCGAGAAATTGCTCAGAACGGGCTTAACAAAACCGACCCGTGCGGCGGCACTGACGTGAGGTCCGAACCTCGAACCGAGAAGACGGCGAGGGCGCCAGAGGTGCCGTCTGAGTTGTGGCCGGAGGCGGAGGTATTCGAGGCAGCGCTGCTTGCCGGTCATCAACACGAGGCGCTAGCCGTCGTGACCCGCTGCATCAACGGTGGGCGTGGCCTCGTCGAGGTCGAATTGCACGTCATCCGGCCTTCGCTCTACCATATTGGCGACAAATGGCAGGCAAATCAGGTAACAGTTGCGCAGGAGCACATAGCGACCGCGATCGTCGAATCAGTGATGACAGCAGGATTACTGCTCTCACCACCGCCGCCGCCAAATGGGAAAAGAGCGTTGCTGGCCTGCGTTGCAGGCAATAACCACACCGTTGGACTGCGGATGGTGTGCGATGCCTTTCAGCTGGCCGGCTGGGACGTACAATATCTTGGCGCCAACGTGCCTACCGGGGCTCTCGTCCAACAAGCGGTAGAGTGGAAGCCCCATATAGTTGGGTTGTCGGTATCCTTCGTACGGCAATTGCCCGCCGCAAGAGAGGTAATCGCGCAGCTGGAGAAGCGCCTTGGCGGTACGCGGCCGACCGTAATCATTGGCGGTCTTGCCGTCAACGGAAGCAACCGATTGGCCCCCGGGTTAGCAGGTGCGGACACGTGGAGCGCCGATGGATCGGCCGCGGTCGTCTACGCCGATCATTTATTAGCGGCCTAGCCTTCAATGTCGTGGTTTTCGGCGGAACTGGAGCCGCTGCTCACGGTCGCGGCAGCAGCACTGGATGAAAACGGCACGCTGATCGAGGCGAATGCTGGTTTTTTGAGGCTTATCAAGGCTGAGCAGGGGCAGCCCATCGGCACGTGTGTGGCGGGATTTTTCAGTCAGCCGGATTTTGCAACCTTGGTCCACGCCAGGGGTGGGGCTGACGGGGAAATTTACCACGGACTGCTGACCATCGGGGATTACCTGGGGCGGCCGCGATCGTTGCGCGGCCGCGTTTGGCATGTGGACCGACGGCTTCGGGTGCTCGCGGAATATGACATCGAGGAGTTGGAGCGGCTCAACGATTACATGCTCGAACTCAACGCCGAGTACGCCAATGCGCAGCTCGAGCTTGCCCAGACCAACCTCAAACTCCGCCAGCGCGACGCGCAGATCGTCGCCCTATCGCTGACCGATCCACTCACGGGTGTTGGCAATCGCCGCCAGTTGGAGCAGGGGCTGGAGATCGAAATCGGCCGCGCGGCGCGGACGGGAGGGAAGCTCTGCGTCTGGATGGCGGACTTCGATCACTTCAAGCGGGTGAATGATACCTACGGGCACGAGGCTGGGGACAAGGTACTCAAGGCGTTCGGCGACCTCCTGCATCGACAGACGCGGTCGACCGACATCGTAACCCGTTTCGGTGGTGAGGAATTTGTCGTGCTAATGCCAAATACAAATCTTGAACAAGCCCTCGCCACCGGCGAGCGGATCCGAAAGGCTTTTGCTGCCTTTTTGGTCGAGCCGCTGCTCGAGCCGGTTACGGTGAGCGCTGGCGTCGCGGAGCTTGCGGCGGGAGAACAGGGTGACGCGCTCATCCGTCGTGTCGACGAAGCGCTCTTTGAGGCCAAACGTTCGGGCCGGAACTGCGTGGTTGGCGGTTAACGCGATGGTGAGCGGTGGCCCCGCGCTGACCTTCCATTTGGGCGGCGCGAAGGTCTGAAATGGGCATTAGTACGCATCGAGGCCGTCGCGGCTCGATGGCTCAAACGCGCCGCAAAGCAGACCCTCCGATTTGCGCGCTACGGTACGCCATTGCCCTCCGGGGGAGCTGGTGGTGCTTTACATCCTTCCCCAGCTGCGTTCAGATCGATTGTGTTGTCTGACAGGAGTCCGAGAGAGCACCGTAAGGTGACCAGAAGAAAGTCGTGGTGTCGGCGGCGGATGTTGCTGTCAGCGTCGTCCTATGGCTGTCGATTGCCCGTCACTCCCACTCGATTGTTTCCTGATTATATAAGCTATTGAAAAATCGCAGAAATCTTTTCTGCGCGACGGTAATTTCCGACAGCAGCACCGTCAAAAAGTTACGCTTTTGATTTTCAAAGAAAATTCGGTCGAAAATTTCCGAGCATGGTTTCGGCGACTATCGAGGTCAATCGACCGATTTTTTTCCATCGGAGAGGTTCGGATGCAGCTCCCCAGCCGAAAAAACTACCGTCAAGATACTAACACCGATCGCTCAAAACCGCCAACCGGGGCTGTCCGAAAGATCGAAACGCCGGCGACATAAGGGGCCGAACTCGACACAGCTAAAGCCCGAGAAGCGTCCGCAGCTTAAGTTCGATTTCGGCGGAATTGATGCCATTCTCTTCAGTGGTTGTCACGAGCATCCCGACCTCGCCTTCCCCCTCGTCCTCTGGCAAGATTCTTTGCGAGCGATACCAATCCAGCTTCGCTAGCCAGCGGCGTCGATATGCTGGTTCAGACAGCAGCCCGAGGTGTTCCAGAAACACCCGCCGACCGGTCTCAGCATCTTCGATGGTGAAGTCAGGATATCGAACGCTGCCATCCTGCCCAGTGAAGGGCTGTTCGTATGCGTAAGTGATGCCAAGGGCGTGAAGCAGATTTGCAATGATCACTTCGGATTTTGAGCGGACCAGCTCGCCGCGGGTTGTGCGGTGGATAAGACCCTCTTCGAGGAATGCTCCGACATGCTCGACAGGCTTGGGGTCTGTAAACAGATTTGTGAGCCGACGGGCAGTCTCCGAATGCTCCGATAAAGACTGCTTCAGGAGAGCGCGAACGTCGCCTTGGTGAAATAGGACCACCTGTTCACGTTGGCGCGTCAATGCGGTGTAGAGCAACTCGCGAGAAAGCAGACGGCAAGGACTCGGGACCACAATGAAGGTCATGCCGAATTCGCTGCCTTGGGCCTTGTGGATGGTCAACGCATACGCGAGCTCCAACGGGGCTTCTCCTTCATCGCCGAAATCACTCCCGCCAAAGCCAAATTTGATACCAAGCTGCGAAGAGAACTCGACCTCAATCTTCCAGGGTAGACCCTTTGGCTTCCAGTTCTTGCCCTTGAACTGGCCCACGACAAGGCCGATCTCGCCGTTGGCCAGATAAGCGTTTTTCACTTTTTGAAAGCCACTATCGACAACGTCGTATCGTCTTGCGTTTGCGACGTTGATTACTTTGTCGCCGTAAAGGACCCCCTGTGCGCCCAAAGGCTTGCACGTCTTGCGGTCCCAGTATTTTTCAGGCTCGGCCCAAACACGCGCTTTCCGTCGAAAGGATTTTTGTAGCCATCGATTCAAGCCATCCACGCCGGTCTCGCCCGCACGCACTGGGGAAAGTATCTGCCACGCTTCAGCGTCGGCGCCTCCTCCGCTGCGGCGCTCAGCGCCTTGGGCATCTTTCGAGAGACGAGATGGGTTGAAGTACACGACGTCGTTGAACGGACGGCCGCCAAGGCTGATCTCGAAGGAGGCGTCGTCCCGCGCCTCGTCGAAACCTTGCCTGTGCGAGATAGCCTGCGTCGCCCCCTTTATCTGAGCAAGAAGCTTTGTCTGAAGATCGGCGTCATCTTCCCAGCGAACTGCTCGAATACCGATTGATTTCCCGCTTGCCAGACGATCCCACGCTTCATCTGCACCGGGATCTGGAGCTTCGCCCCCGAACCATCTCGACAAGATGATGTCGTCGCGCGCCGCCGGCGGCTGTCCTGCAGCAACCGACTGCTCGGTCTGACGGCGCACAATCTTAAGTTCTGCGTACCCCGGCGGCGCCTTGTCCGCGATGTTGGCGTCGTCGCCGTTCAGGTATCGGACGATATCGACGAAAGGACGACCAGCGCCAATCGGTGGCAGCTGTCTTGGATCGCCCACCAAAATCAATCGTTCGACGGACGTCGTCTCGATAGCATCAAGGGTGGCCGCCAGTTGGTCCTCGGTCAGCATCGAGCACTCGTCGATAACGACCGTCTTGAAGCCGCGCTCGCGATTCGCTTCATCCGTGACTCGATAGGCTCCCGTCAGCGGGTCATAACGTCCGAGTGCCAACAAGAATTGTGCGAGCGTATAGGCCTGAGCGTTGCTTGCCCGCCTTTGCATTTGAACCCGCGCTTTGCCGGTCGGGGCGAGCAGCAGAACACCGCCAGTTGCGACCGATGGCAACGACAGCAAAGCGGTCAACAGGCTCGTCTTGCCAGTGCCGGCCGGCCCGATGAGAACTGAAAAGCGCGATCGATATATCTCCTCCAGCGCTCTTGCCTTTTCGAAGCGGGCAAGCTCCTCCGTCTCTGGGTCGCCCGCGTCCGCAAACGGCGGAAGCTGCTGGTCGATCAGGGTTCGCCAGTCGTGTTCGCCCGCATGGCGCTTACCCGCCAGACGCCGTTTCACACGGGCTGTGATCAAATCGCGTGACGCGGCGTATTCCTGGAGCTGCCATGCCGCCGTGCCGTCCGCCATACGGGCAACAGCTAATTTCTGCTTTAAGAACGCATCAAATGCCTCAATCAAGTCGGCGCCGATTGCGCATTGGGGCGAAATATCAAGATCGCGCACGCGCTGCACGAGCCAGGATTGGGGAAGTAATGTATGCCCTTCGGCAGCCGCTCGATCGAGCGTGGCGATCATCAAGGCGCGCGCGCGACGGGGATCAATCGCCTCCGCGCAGCGGGAAGGATTAGGCACGGGCACGGCCGCCGCGACTGTAGCGTCAGGAAATAGCCCACGATCAATCACCGCTGCCGAAATCGGGTCTTTGCGTCCGCGATCGGCTTCGAAGCAAAGATACGGATTCGCCAGAATTTCGCCGTCGGACGTCGTCATGCCTGTCCGCTTGCGTTCTTCGGGTACAAACCATCGCGTGGCTTGATCGGCGGTGATCTCGAACCGAGCGAGCAGCTTCAGAAGCGAAAGCCGTTCTGGCTTGAGGCTGTCCCAAAGCTTTGCCGCCGTGGGGCCGACTGTCGATGCCAAATCTGCAGCGAGCAGCGATGGCTTATGAAGTACGTTTTCGACGATCGACCAAGGATCGCGTACCTCCTCAGACCCATCGGCGTGCAGCTGTTGACCAATGGCGTGAGCGATCAGGGTGCCGTGAGTCAATCCGAACGCTGTTAGCGCCGAGCCAAGACCGGGAAAGGCGCCCCGCAGGCGCCAGATTCGGTTGAGCTGGGTATCGACCCAACCCCGAGCGGCGGACCAGTTACCAGGCACCACCTGTTCGAGCCGCTCCAGTAGCGACGCGCAGGCGAGCAGAACCGTGATCGCCTGGTCATGTGTCACATGCTCAGTGCCCATCGAGAACGCGTCCCAGTGTTCTTCGGGCGCATGGAGCACAAGACTCGACAAATCAATGCTCGGGTCCTTTGCGGCTAGGTCAACTAGGTCGTGGTAGGGAAGGAGAAAGCCGTCCTTGATCTCTGGCCGGATCGAGTGACGCAGATTGCGCTCCCACAGGACGCAGCGCATGGCATCCGACGGCGCGCCCTTCTCGTAGATGTATTCAACGGGCGGATCGAGCTTGAGGACACGGCCTACGCCGACGATGACCCGCCGTCCGTCATCCGTCAGCGGAGTGCGCTTGGCATAGAAGAAGACAAGGGATTCCTCGGGCGTGATAGCACCGAAGAAAGTATCAAGCATTGCCAGCTGGTTGCGGCGCTCTTGAACCCAGAGTTTATCGAATTCGAGGTCGGGCTCGAGTTCAGGTCGAAAGTCGATCTTGTAAGCCTTGGCTCGGTCGGGGATGCCGTCGTCCGAATTCTTCATCATCCAAGCGAAAGGAACAGCCGCGGCCGAGAAGGCTGGGTGGTGAAACTGGCTTTCCTTGAAATGCTTATACCGGGGATCGTGGCTGTACGGGTGGCGGACCCGCCGCGCATAGCCAACCGGCGCCATGAATGCCCCGCGCTCTGCGGCGCACGCAGGAAGCCGAGCACCATCAGGACTCCAATCGGCCGTCGCGTGGTCCGCCTCGAAGTCGTCGTCCTTGGTTTCGGCTATTCTGGGCAGGATCAGGCAAGAGGTGTTGCCTCGCGGATTGACGCAGATTTTTCCGACCCAACGACTGTCGTGCCATGGCACGCGGACAGAAACGTGCATGGTCGGAAGCTGTCTCGCCCCTCTAATCATTGCCGACTCCCTCCCCCAAGTCGGGCTGCGACCCCGCTCGGCAAATCGTATCGTGACACAGGTGGTGCATTTTGCATATCATCCAAAAACCGCAGCGGGGGCGGCGCCTTGGTGTCCAGATCCAGCAGAAAAGAGTTCCGGACCTCGGTCATTCTGACCGAAACGCAGTTCATGCGCGTCCGGGAGATCGCGCAAGCAAACGATTCATCGATCGCATGGGTATTGCGCCAAGCCATCGACCGTTACTTGGTGGCGCAAGGTGCCACATTGACGGATCGCCCTGGACAGCCGCCAGGGACGACGCAAGAGCGATGATGCAAGGGGGGTGGATCATGGGATCGGCAGAAGATGAAGGCGGCAGCGCACCGTACCCCGGTTGGTCCGCAGGCCGCCTGGGAGCCTACTCCATTCTTCCGGACACCCTAACACCCGCGAAGAGGCTTCATGCCTGATTTTCGCGTTTCCCCAATCTCAATCGTCAATCAGATCAAGAGCAACCTGCAGGACCGGTACGACTCCGGCTACCCGGTTCTCAAAGAGCTGCTCCAGAACGCGGACGATGCAGGAGCCCGCCGATTCAGGCTTGACGCACTTCCGGGGTGGCCGACCGCAGCAAACCCACTTCTCCGCGGGCCGGGCCTACTGGTCGTCAATGACGGCGTATTTCGCAAGGACGATGAGCGCGGCATCACATCGTTCGGCGAGAGCGGCAAGGCCACCGATAGCGCCGCGATTGGCAAGTTCGGGCTGGGGCAGAAGGCGGTCTTCCATCTCTGCGATGCGTTCGTGGTTTACGCCTATGGAGACAACGAGCCTTTCAGCAAGCTTGGATTGGGCGCTTAGGTCGTAGCCAGACTACGATGATATACACTAAACCAAATGAGTTGGGGGGAAGGCCTTCCCCTGCGGCCGAGCCTGTCGTCTCGGCCGACCCCTTCTGCGGGGACACCCCGCAACGCCCCGAGAGTGAGAGTGCGGACGGGTTTTCCGTGACGGGTCGAGGGCTGGGAGAGAGGCTCCCGGCGCCCGTCGCGGAGACCCGCGATGTCCAGACACGCCGCTCACGCTCGGTCCGGTTCCGACCGGACGAGCCTCTATGACGAAATCACCACCAAGATCATCACCGAGCTGGAGGCCGGCCGCGTGCCCTGGGTCCAGCCTTGGGGAACAGCGGCGGCGAAAGCGCCGCTCGCCATGCCGAAGAACGCGGCCACCGGCCGGTTCTATTCCGGGATCAACGTGCTGATCCTCTGGGGTTCCGTCATCGAGCACGGCTTCCCGATCCAGGGCTGGCTGACGTTTCGCCAGGCGCTCGGCCTTGGCGGCAATGTCCGCAAGGGCGAGCACGGCACCACCGTCGTCTATGCCGACCGCTTCATTCCCGACGACGAGAAGAAACGGGCGCGAGAGACCGGCGAGGAAGCGCAAGCGATCCCGTTCCTCAAGCGCTTCACCGTCTTCAACCTGGCGCAATGCGAAGGCCTGCCGGAGGATCTCCTGGCCACCACACCGCCGCCGGAACCCGGGCTGATCGAGCCGATGGTAGTGGCACTGATCAGGGCCACCGGCATCGACTTCCGCATCGGCGGTAGCCGGGCCTTCTACATGCCCGCGCACGACTATGTGCAAGTCCCGCCGCCGCAAGCCTATTTCGAGCCGATCAACTGGCACCGCACGGCGCTCCACGAACTCGGTCACGCCAGCGGCGCTCCGCACCGGCTGAATCGCGATCTCTCCGGCTCGTTCGGGTCAAAGAAGTATGCGTTCGAGGAACTTGTCGCCGAGATGAACGCCGCGTTCTGCTGCGCCTCGCTCGGCATCGTGCCGACGGTGCGCCACGCCGACTACATCGGCTCCTGGCTCGAAGTGCTGCGCGAGGACAACCGCGCCATCGTCCGCGCCGCCTCGCAGGCGAGCAAGGCCGCGGACTTCCTCCTCGCCTTTCTTCCTGGGGACGACGCTCGGGCCTCCACCGCGAATGAGCAGGAGGCCGCGTGATGCGTGTCCGTTGCGGCAGTGAGCAGGCCGTCACGCAAAGCCGGGTTTGCGTGAATGCGCATCTCCGGCTCGGCGGGTCTACGGGGTTCCAGAGGAAGAGGGCTGCGCCGGTCTTCGTGACGGGTTGGAAGCCGAGAGAGAGTCTTTCGGCGCCCGTCGCGGAGACCATTCCGATGGCACCTGCGGTTCAGAAGATCACCCTGTCGTCGTCGCGCGACATCCCCTTCAACAAGCTTGTCCTGTCTCAGTCGAACGTCCGGCGCGTGAAGGCCGGCGTCTCTATCGAGGAGCTCGCCGAGGACATCGCCCGGCGCACGCTCCTGCAAGGCCTCAACGTCCGACCGGTTCTCGACGCCGAAGGCATCGAGACCGGTATGTTCGAGGTCCCGGCCGGCGGGCGGCGCTACCGGGCGCTCCAGCTTCTCGTCAAACAGAAGCGTCTCGCCAAGACCGCACCGGTGCCCTGCGTCGTGCGCGATCCCAGCCTCGACATCTCCGCCGAGGAAGACTCGTTGGCCGAGAACGTCCATCGCGTTTCGCTCCATCCTCTCGACCAGTTCCGCGCGTTTCAGGCATTGCGCCAGAAAGGCCAGTCCGAGGAAGAGATCGCCGCCGCCTTCTTCGTCGGCGTGAACGTGGTAAAGCAGCGGCTGCGTCTCGCAGCCGTGTTCGAGAAACTTCTCGACGTCTATGCCGAAGACGGCATGTCGCTCGACCAACTCATGGCGTTCACGGTGACGACCGATCACGCGCGCCAGGAGCAGGTCTGGGAAGCGCTTCAGCGCTCTTACAGCCAGGAGCCGTATCAGATCCGCCGCATGTTGACGGAGCGCACCGTTCGCGCATCGGACAAGCGCGCCCTGTTCGTCGGCCTCGATGCCTATGAGCAGGCGGGCGGCATCGTCATGCGCGATCTTTTTCAGCAGGACGATGGCGGTTGGCTGGAAAATGTCGGCCTGCTCGATGGCCTGGTCGCGGAGAAGCTGAAGGCCGAGGCGGAGAAGATCGCCGTCGAAGGCTGGAAGTGGATCGAGGTGAATGTCGACTTCCCATTCGGCCACACTCACCATTTGCGGGAGCTCGATGGAACACCGACCGACCTCACCGCGGAGGAGCAGGCGACGATTGACGCGTTGAAGGCCGAGTTCGGCAAGCTCGAGGCGGAATATGAGAATGCCGACGAACTGCCCGACGAAGTGGACGCGCGCCTCGGCGAAATCGAGACGGCGCTCGCCGCCTTCGAGGATCGGCCGGTGAACTACAATCCCACCGAGGTCGCTCGCGCCGGCGCGTTCGTCAGCATCGCCTCGGACGGCGGCCTCTCCGTCGATCGCGGCTATGTCCGGCCGGAAGACGAAGCGCCGGCCAATACGAACGCCGAGGTCGAAACCGAAAACGGCAGCGATGCGGGCGAACCGTCCACACCCACCGTCCAGCGCGCCCTCATCACAATCGGAGGGCAGCCCGAAGCCGAGGACGACGAGGACGATACCGTCAAGCCGCTCCCGGACAGGCTGGTGAGCGAGCTGACTGCGTACCGGACGCTGGCGCTGCGGGAGGCTGTGGCGAACAACCCGCATGTCGCGATGACGGCGCTCCTGCACAAGCTCTGCCTCGACACCTTCCAGCACGCGGCAACAGGCAATTGCCTCGAAGCCTCGGTCCACCAGGTGTTCTTCTCGATCCAGCCGGCGGACCTGAAGGACAGCCTGCCCGCCAAGGCGGTCGCGGAACGGCACGAGGCCTGGAAGGCCGACCTGCCGAAGGATGAGGCCCAGCTCTGGGACTGGCTCGCCGTCCTCGACGACACCAGCCGTGCCGCTCTGCTGGCGCATTGCGTCTCTTTCGGCGTCAATGCGCTCTACGAGAAGGGCGACCGCTATGGCGGTCCGGGCGTGTCCATCCATGGCGTCCAGCGCCGGCTCGTTCAGGCCGACCGGCTCGCGCGCACTGTCGGACTCGACATGGTCGAAGCCGGATGGCGGCCAACGGTCGACAATTATCTTGGCCGTGTGACCAAGCCCCGCATCCTCGAGGCGGTTCGCCAGGCGAAGGGCGAGCAGTCGGCGCAGCTCATCGACCATCTGAAGAAGGCGGAGATGGCGAAGGAAGCCGAACGGCTGCTCGATGGCACCGGCTGGCTCCCTGAACCGCTGCGCTCGCCGGAGGCCGAATCTGCCGACACAACCGACGGCGACACCGCTGAGGAAACCGAAGCGCTGCCCGCCTTCCTCGCCGACGACGAGGAAACCACCGGCGACGAAGAATCCGACGAGCCGGCCGTGATCGCCGCCGAGTGACGACCTGGAGCGGGCGGCGAAAGCCGTCCCGCTCACCTCTCCATCCATCCCCAGCACGCCCGGCCTCCTGAGCTTGTCGAAGGGGCGCCGGGCGCTGTCTTTTCAGGAGACCATCATGATCGACACCTTCGACACCGCGACCAGCACCGGCGTGGCTTCCGATTGGAACGCCAAGCGCGCGGTCCAGGATCGGCTGCATGCCGAGCTGCAACCCCAGAATCAGGCCGCATTGTTCGATGCTCTCGCGGCCGCCGGCGTCACGCTCATCGTCGTCACCTTCGACGGATATGGCGACTCCGGCCAGATCGAGAATATCGAGGCCAAAGCCGGCGATGCGGCCGTCGCCATGTCCGCCGGTGAAGTTGAAATCGCCGAGGCGATTTGGGACCGGCCGGAGCCCAGCCGCTCCACCGTCAGCATCGCCGCTGCGATTGAGCGTCTCGCGTACGATTTGCTCGAGCGAACCCACTGCGGCTGGGAAAACAACGACGGCGCTTATGGCGATTTCACGTTCGACGTCGCCGAATGAACGATCACCCTCGACTACAACGAACGCTACACCGCGTCCGAATACTCGCAGCATGTGTTCTGAGGAGGCGGCGATGGGACATTGCTATCATCATGCGCTCTCCTCGGTGAGGAAATGGGGCGGCGTCGCGGAGGATTATCTGCCGCTGCATCAGTGGTTCGACGAATCCAAGGCGATCACCGCCGATTTTCGTCACCGCGCTCTGCGCCATCATGCCGAAGGCATCTTCATGCTGGAGCGCTTCTTCGGCGCGACCGTCACGATCTCGACGGGTCGCATCGTGCCGGTGCGCCTGATCGGCGAACAGCATGTGGTCGAGGATCTCGGCTTCATCCCGAGTTTCGCCGACTGGGTGCGCTGCATCCGGCCGGAGCCATGGATGGGTCGCGCGCAGCCAATCCACAAGCAGGTCGATCCGTTCGCCGCGACCGCAACGACGGGAGGCGCCTGACCATGTACGGCACCTACCTACGCCTCGACACCACCGTCCATGACGGCTGGCGCACCGTCGTTCGCGCCGCTGCCAAGAAGCTGACCGCGCTCGCGCGCCGGGACCCGGCGCGGCGAAAAGCACGGCATCGCTTCTATCGCGAGATGCTCGCGCATCACCAAGAGGCGCAACGCCTCGTCCGAACCTGGCGTCTCTGACGCCCATCACTCCCCATCGTCCACCCGAGCCCGGCCCCGCCGGGCTTTTGCATTTTTAAGGAGGTCATCATGCCCCGCTTCACCATCGAAACCACTTATCGGCTCCCGGTCTATCGACAGCGTGGCTACGAAGCCGAGACGCTCGAAGAAGCCTGCCGGCTCGCCGTCGAAGACGATGACTGGTCCGAGCAAAAGGAAGACTATGAATCCTCCGGCGAGACCTACGTCACCGGGGCCTGGCCAGGCGAGGACACCGCCTATCGCATCGCCGCGCCACCCCTCCGTTCGCAGTTCGGCGAGATGCTTCAGCGAAAGGCCGATCACTTCGAAACCCTGCTCGGCATTCTGAAGGTTTTGGCGCACGCGCCGGAGGCGCCGTTCTGGCGCGAACGCGCCGACGCCGCGATCGCCAAAGCCGAGGCGATCCTCGCCGGCGCTCCTGATGCGGAAATCGCGGGAGGCGAGCCATGAGCGAATACATCGTCAAGATCGGCTTCTGGCTGCGCGCCTATGACGGCTTCACGGTCGAAGCCGAATCCAATGCCGATGCGATCGAGCAAGCCAAGGCAGCGGCGAAGGCGGCGATGGAGTCGGGCGCCTATCCCGAACACATCGACGTTGAGGAGCGGCGCGAAGGCATCATTGCCTTTATCGACCACATCACGCCCGCCGGCCGACAGGCCGTGATCGAGGCCGTCGAATTCGACGACGACCGCATTCACGGCGTCCCTCCCGCCTGACTGCCGCATCCCCCAATAACCCAGAGCCCGGCCACGCGCCGGGCTTTTCCATTTCTGGAGACCGACATGGCTGATTTCTTCACGCACTTCTCGTGCGTGCTCGATGTCGGCACGCCCGACAACGCAGCGCGCGCCCTCGAGCTCTACCAAGCCTTCACGGAGGAAACCACGCGGGAGGACGTGCCCTCCGACGGCTTCCTGCTGTCGATCCAACCGGAGCACGGCGGCACGACGCTGTGGATCCGCGACGAGGAGACTGGCGATCCACAGCAGGTGATCGTTTTCGTTCAGCGCTGCGCGGAGGCTTTCGGCCTGACCGGCCGCTGGGGTTTCCAGTGGGCCAACACCTGCTCGCGGCCGCGCGTCAACGCCTTCGGCGGCGGCGCCCATGTGCTCGATCTCGCGACCGGCGAGACCGTCGCATGGATCGACACGAATGGCTGGCTGGCCCGCTCGCTCGCGTCACCTCGCGGGAAGCGAGGTCGGCGATGAGCATCCCCGATCACGCACGCGCTAACTTCCAGACGCTGCTCCGCGCGGCAGCAGACGGCAATCTCGCGCTCATGGAGTGCACCGACGCCGCAACCGGCGAGCCGCGCTATGTCATTTGTGCGGTCGGCCGCGACGGAACGGATTTCCTGTTCACACCCTTCGGCCATCTCGCTGACGGCAACCCGTTCGACGCCTACCTGCCGCCGTCCGAACCCCCGGTTGACCCGTCGGCCTCCTGATTCCGCCGCGCCTCGGCCTGTCTGAGCGCGGCGGTTCGCGGGTCAACGGGCGAGCCGTTCCCGCATCGTCTGACAGCCGATGCGTGACCCGCGAACCCTGAACCGCGCTCGGTCGCCAGCCCGTCGCTTAAGGATCAGGAGGCGAAGGCGATGTGCAGGGTTCTCAATAAGCATCATGCAGGCGTACCGGCGGGCGCCGTCTACATCGGTCGCGGCTCGAAATGGGGCAATCCGTTCCGGATCGGTCCCGACGGCGACCGCGTCGCGGTGATCGCACAATACGAGCGCTGGCTCGCCGATCAGCATCATCTCTTGCGCGCGCTCGACGAGCTGCGCGGTCGCGACCTCGTTTGCTTCTGCGCGCCGAACGCCTGTCACGGCGATCTGCTGCTGCGGCTCGCGAATGCGACGCGGGAAGCGCGCATCGCGTGGTGGCGTGCCGTCAAGGCGGCGGCGTGACGAGAGCGAGAGGTTGGCCGGGACGGGTTTGAGCCGGTCGGGTCGAGAGAGAGCGCCCGGCAGCTCGGCCTTTCCCCGCTCTCTCGAGGTCTCCTTCATGACGAATCCTTCCAGCTCCGCGGCCGCCCCTTCGGCTGCGCCATCGCTTGCCGCTACATCCGCCGCCATCGCCCAGGCCGCGTGGCTTCTCCTTCCCGATCTCGAATGTGGTCGCCGCATCGACGCCAGTATCCTGCGCACCGCGATGGAGGCGGCCTTCGGCGCCTCCGATGCGGCCGGCGCCTGGGATTGGAAAACCGCCTACGACGCCTGCGAGGCGGCGACGGTGCTGTTCCTCCGCAAATACGGCAAAGCGCTTCTCCGTAAAGCCGGGTCTCCGACCGCCGCACTGCCGATGCTCGCGAAGATCGCGGGCCTTCTCCCCACCCACACGCGTCGCTCCGAGGAGAGCCAGGCGCTCCAGCAGTTCTCGACGCCGGTCCCGCTTGGCCTCGCGGTCTCCGCCGCGGCGGCCATCACCGTGGCAGATCGGGTTCTGGAACCCTCGGCCGGCACCGGGCTGCTCGCCATCCTCGCCGAGATCGCCGGCGGTTCGCTCGTGCTGAACGAGCTGGCCGGGACACGCGCGACTTTGCTCGGCCACCTCTTCCCGGGCGTTATCGTAACCCGCTTCGACGCGGCGCAGATCGACGATCATCTGGATGCCGCGATCACGCCGAGCGTCGTCGTGATGAACCCGCCCTTCTCGGCGATGGCGAATGTCGATCGGCGCATGGGGGACGCAGCGCTGCGCCATGTCGCTTCCGCTTTGGCGCGGCTCTGCGAGGGCGGCCGTCTCGTCGCAATCACCGGTCCAAACTTCGCACCGGACAATCCGGCCTGGCGCGAACCTTTCGTCCGGCTTCAAGAGCGCGGCCGCGTCGTGTTCTCCGCCGCTATCGACGGCGCCGTCTATGCGAAGCACGGCACTACGATCGACACGCGGCTCACCGTCATCGACAAGGAACCCGCTGCCGATCCGAAGGTATTTCCGCCCTCGCCAGGAATAGCTCCGGACGCGGAGAGACTGCTCGCCTGGGTGAACGAGCTTGTCCCGTCGCGCTTGCCGCTCGCCGCGCCCGTCGTCGTTTCCGATACCGCACGTCCGGCGATTCCCCGAACGGTCCGCGCCTTCGCGATGCGCCGATCGTCCGGTCCGGCGCTCCCCGAACCGGAGGCCAAGGAGCTCGCCTATGAGATTGTCGACTGGACGCCGCCGGAGGGCGCCCGCCTCACGGATGCGCTTTATGAAGAATACGGATTGCAGTCGATCCGTATTGCCGGCTCTCAGGCGCATCCGACCAGGCTCGTGCAGTCCGCGGCGATGGCCTCAGTTGCGCCGCCGAAGCCGTCCTATCGGCCGCACCTACCGGCGAACCTCGTCGCTGGCGGCGGGCTGTCGGACGCCCAACTTGAGAGCGTCATCTATGCCGGCGAGGCTCACGCGGACTTCCTCGCCGGCGCATGGACGGTCGATGAAACCTGCGACCTCGTCGCTGCCGAGCGTGACGACGCAGAGAACGCTGTCCGCTTTCGACGCGGATGGTTTCTCGGCGACGGCACCGGCGCCGGCAAGGGCCGCCAGGTCGCCGGCATCCTGCTCGACAACTGGCTCAAGGGCCGGCGCCGCGCGGTCTGGATCAGCAAGTCCGACAAGCTGATCGAGGATGCGCAGCGCGACTGGTCCGCGCTCGGCATGGAGCGGCTGCTCGTCACGCCGCTCTCCCGCTTTCGCCAGGGCACGGCGATCCAGCTCGCGCAAGGCGTCCTATTTACGACCTACGCCACGCTGCGCACCGACGAGCGCGGCGAGAAGCTTTCGCGCGTCCGGCAGATCGTCGAATGGTTGGGCTCCGACCCCGGCTCGGGGGCCGGGGCAGGCTTCGAAGGAGTGATCATTTTCGACGAGAGCCATGCGATGCAGAACGCCGTCGGCGGCAAGGGCGAGCGCGGCGACCAGGCTGCCTCGCAGCAGGGACGCGCGGGCCTGCGGCTCCAGCACGCCTTGCCGAACGCCCGCGTGGTCTACGTCTCGGCCACCGGCGCCACCACGGTCCAAAACCTCGCCTATGCCCAGCGGCTTGGTCTCTGGGGCGGCGAGGATTTTCCGTTCGCCACCCGCGCCGAGTTCGTCGAGGCGATCGAAGATGGCGGCGTCGCGGCGATGGAGGTGCTGGCGCGCGATCTGAAGGCGCTCGGCCTCTATGCGGCCCGCTCGCTCTCCTACGAAGGCGTCGAATACGAGCTGGTCGAACATCGGCTCACACCCGAGCAGATCCGCATCTACGATTCCTATGCCGGCGCCTTTTCGATCATTCACAACAATCTCGATGCGGCGATGCAGGCCGCGAACATCACCGGCGAGACCGGCACGCTGAACGCGCGGGCGAAGTCCGCGGCGCGATCCGCCTTCGAGAGCGCCAAGCAGCGCTTCTTCGGCCATCTGCTGACCAGCATGAAGACACCGTCCCTGATCCGCTCGATCGATCGCGATCTGGAGGCGGGCCACTCTGCCGTCATCCAGATCGTCTCGACCGGCGAAGCGCTGATGGAGCGCCGGCTCGCGGAGATCCCGACCGAGGAATGGAACGATGTCCAGGTGGACATCACGCCGCGCGAGTACGTGCTCGATTATCTCGCCCATTCCTTCCCGGTGCAGCTCTACGAGCCCTTCACCGATTCCGAAGGCAATCTCTCGTCCCGGCCCGTCTACCGCGACGGGCAGCCGGTCGAGAGCCGCGAAGCCGTCGCGCGCCGGGACCGCCTGATTGAGAAGCTCGCTTCGCTCCCGCCGGTGCCCGGCGCGCTCGATCAGGTCATCCAGCGGTTCGGGACCGACATGGTGGCGGAGGTCACCGGACGCTCGCGCCGCATCATTCGCAAAGGCGATCGGCTGAGGGTCGAGAACCGTGCGGGCTCTGCCAATCTCGGCGAGACCAGCGCCTTCATGGACGACGTGAAGCGCATCCTGGTGTTCTCCGACGCCGGCGGCACGGGCCGCAGCTACCACGCCGAGCTCTCCGCGCGGAATCGGCGGCTGCGCGTCCACTATCTCTTGGAGCCCGGATGGAAGGCCGATGCGGCGATCCAAGGCCTCGGCCGCACCAACCGCACCAACCAGGCGCAGCCACCGCTGTTCCGGCCGATCGCGACCGACGTGAAGGCGGAGAAGCGCTTCCTGAGCACGATCGCGCGGCGGCTGGACACGTTGGGCGCGATCACCCGCGGCCAGCGCCAGACGGGCGGCCAGGGTCTGTTCCGGCCCGAGGACAATCTGGAGAGCCACTACGGGCGCGACGCGCTCCGCCAGCTCTACATGCTCCTCGTCAGAGGCAAGGTGGAAGGCTGCTCGCTTCAGAGCTTCGAGGACGCCACCGGCCTGAAGCTGATGGATGCCAGCGGCATCAAGGACGAGCTGCCGCCGATCACCACCTTTCTCAATCGGCTGCTCGCGCTGACCATCGACGTCCAGAACGTGCTGTTCACGGCCTTCGAGCAGTTGCTCGCGGCCCGCATCGAAGGCGCCATCGCGTCAGGGACCTATGACGTCGGGCTGGAGACGCTCCGCGCCGAGAGCTTCGTGGTCACCGATCGGCGCACGATCTACACCCATCCCGGCACCGGCGCTGAAACTCGTCTGCTCGTCATCACCCAGCGCGAGCGCAATCGCCCGGTGACGCTGGACGAGGTGCTGGATCGCCTTTCCGACCCGCGCGCCGTGCTGTTGATCAACGAGCGGTCGGGCCGTGCGGCCGTTCAAATCCCGGCGCCGAGCCTCATGCTCGATGATGGCGAAATCAAGCGGCGCGTGCGGCTCATCCGGCCGATGGAGAGCCACAGCCTTCCCCTGAAGATGATGGCGGAGAGCCACTGGGCGGAAGCCGATCGCGAACGCTTCGCCGCCGCATGGCGGGCCGAGCTCGCCGAGGTGCCCACCTTCACCGACAGCTCGATCCACATTGTCGCGGGCTTGTTGCTGCCGATCTGGAAGCGCCTCCCGAACGAGTCGACGCGCGTCTATCGGCTTCAGACCGATGCGGGCGAGCGCATCATCGGACGCAAGGTCTCGCCCGCGTGGGTCGCAACCGCGCTGGCGATGGACACACCAACGCTCACTGCGGAGAGCGCCTTTGCCGCCCTGATGGACGGCCGCAACGTCCTCGATCTCGCGGAGGGCCTGCAGCTCCGCCGCGTTCGCGTCATGGGCGCGAACCGCATCGAGCTGTCCGGCTTCACCGACACCATGCGCGATCGGCTGAAAGCCTACGGCCTCTTCCACGAGATCATCTCCTGGAAACTGCGCATGTTCGTGCCCACCGATGCGAGCGGCATCGGCGTGCTGGGGAAAGTGCTGGAGCGCTTTCCCGTCGAGCGCGTCGGCGAGCGGGAGGCCGCGTGATGCCGCGCGACGCTTCCGAACTGGCGCATCGCCTCGCGCGCGAGGCCGAGGCGGTATGCCGCCACTACCTCTCCAACGGTCGGCGCGAAGGCCGCTACTGGCTGGTCGGTGACGTCCGCAATACACCGGGGCGCTCCATGTTCGTCCGACTCAAGGGACCGGAGGCGGGTCGCGGCGCGGCGGGCAAATGGACCGACGCCGCTACGGGCGAGCACGGAGATCTGCTCGACGTCATTCGTGAAAGCACCGGTCTGCTCGACTTTCACGATGTCGCCGACGAGGCTCGTCGCTTCCTGAGCTTGCCCCGCTCTGACCCGGACCCCGCGCCAAAAGCCACTCGATCGCCCACCCAGACGGGATCGCCCGAAGCGGCACGACGACTCTTCGCCATGTCGCAGCCGATCGCCCGGACTCTCGTGGAAGCGTATTTGCGCAATCGCGGCATTACGGCTTTGCACGAAGCCGGAGCGCTGCGCTTCCACCCGCGCTGCTACTATCGTCCTGACGAGGACGCGCCGACCGAGACCTGGCCGGCGATGATCGCCCGCGTCACCGATCTCGACGGCCGGATCACCGGCGCTCACCGCACTTGGCTCGATCCGTCAGGACGCGGCAAAGCGCCGATCGACACGCCGCGACGCGCAATGGGCGATCTCCTCGGCAACGCGGTACGCTTCGGTGTGGCGAACGACGTGCTCGCGGCCGGCGAAGGCATCGAGACCATGCTGTCGCTGCGTTGCGTGCTGCCGACCTTGCCGATGGCCGCGGCGCTTTCGGCCAACCACCTCGCCGCCATGCTGCTTCCGCTGACGCTACGCCGGCTCTACATCGCCCGCGACGCCGATGCGGCCGGCGACGCGGCGATGACCGCTCTGACGGGGCGTGCCAACGCCGCAGGTATCGAGGCGATCGCATGGTCGCCCAGGCTGGGCGATTTCAATGAGGATCTTCGCACCTTCGGCATTGACGACCTTCGGGCAGCCCTGCGCACCCAGCTCGCGCCGCAGGACGTCGTCCGCTTCATGCTGTGGGCGACGGCCGAGACGGGGTGAACGTCGGCCCTTCGATGTCCTCGTAGCCTGTCGGGCGAGGTCCACGATGCCGGACAGAGTCGCGCCCCTGGCCTTCTAGAGGGCGATCGGACGGCAGGCGGCCCGGCCCGGCAATGGCTGCGTCCGGCTATTTTCCGCCGGCCCTTCGGGCCTTTGCAGCGCGAAACAAAATAGCCGGGCTTCGCCATCCTCCGCTGGCGCTCCGGCCCTCCGCTTCGCTCCGGGTGCAGGTCCGTTCCGCCCGCCGTCTGGTGATCGCCACGAAGGCCGCGATGGGCGCGGCCGATCCGGCAAAGGGCCTCACCATGACGACCGACCACGACGACACCGAATTCGAGCCGCCGCACAGCTCATCCCCAACCGATCACGTCATCAACGAGCTTCAGCTCTATGGCTTCCGTCCCTTCCACGACGAGCCGGACCCGAGACCGCTTCCCGAAGGCGACGCCGTCGCGGGCGCTGTCGCCGATATCTTCGACGCCCTGGTCTCGACTTTGAGCGACACGCGCCTCGAACCCGACCTCGAGGACTTACTCTGGTCGACGGTCAACCTGTTCCACCGCGCGATCGACCGCATCGGACGCGAGCTCGACGACAACGAGCTGGCGCAGCAGAAGAGTCAGCGCGAGCAGAACGGCTCGGAGGTGCGCTCGGTCGAACTTGAGCGTCTCACGGCCGAGGGCATCACGCTGATCGAACGCCGCAACAGCATGGAGCTCTTCCGCGACCAAGCCGCGGAACGCTTCGAGGTCCACACCGGATCATCCTGGCGACCCCGCTCCGGATCATCGGTCAACCATCGCACTCTGACCGCCGCGATGATCGACAGCCGCGACTTCCTTGCCGCCAAACGCCGCACCGAGACCGAATTGATGCTACCGGCAGGACCGAAGATCGCGCTCACCGGCGGGCTCGACTTCAACGATCATCGTCTGATCTGGGACCTGCTCGACAAAGCCCACGGCAAGCATCCCGACATGGTCCTCCTGCATGGCGGATCGCCGAAGGGCGCCGAACTGATCGCCGCCAAATGGGCGACCGATCGCAAGGTGCCGCAGATCGCGTTCAAGCCCGACTGGACGAAGCACGCCAAGGCCGCGCCGTTCAAGCGCAATGACGCGATGCTGGAGATCTTGCCGATCGGCGTCATGGTGTTCCCGGGAACCGGCATCCAAGGCAACTTCGCCGACAAAGCAAAGAAGCTTGGTATCCCGGTCTGGAAATTCGGCGAGGGCGGCAAGTGAGCGCCGCCTATCTGCCCGCTAGAGCGAGGCGACATGCGGCTCGACGGGAGCCGCCCCTGCTCGCGGCCTCGTCCGTTCAACGCTGAAGTTGCTGATATTCGGCCAGCGACGACATCCCGTCTTCGCCTGCAGATCAGCGACTGCAGCGGCGAAGCTTTACGTCGCGATCCGGTACGCGGCGAGCAGCCGTTCTGTCTCTTCACGCGCCAAACCGTCTCTCACCATTCGACGACACCGGCACGATCAGCGCGGGTTCCAGATAGCACCGGATTGGCGATGCGGGCAAGCCAGCCATTTCCGCAGCCTGTCATCGTCCATCAGCGTTACCCGGGTGCGATCCATAAGAAACCGCGCGGTCGTTCCAGGACAGGGCGTGAACGGCTTCTTGCTGCCATAGCTCCTCATCTTTGGCTATACTTTCTGTCGCGCCGTGGTGGTGGTGGAAGGCGCGACCGTCACATCTGTTGTCACGGAGGTAACCACCATGCTTGTTATCGGACTCATCTTCAGCATGTTCGGGATCGGCCTGTTCTGCTGGGTGATCTTCACACTCGCCGTCTATGCCCTGCCGTTCTTCGTCGGCCTCACCGCCGGGATGGCTGCGTTTGATGGTGGTGCCGGCGTCATCGGCGCGCTCCTTGTCGGCATTGTCACCGGCGCGGTTACCCTCGCCATTGGCCAGATCGCTTTCGCGCTCGTTCGCCCGCCGATCCTACGTGCCGCTATCGCGGCGGCCTTTGCTATTCCGGCGGCGATTGCCGGCTATCATGCGGTCCTCGGCCTGTCGCAGATCGGCGTCTCGTCGCTCATCTGGCGCGAGGTGTTCGCTTCCATCGGCGCGCTCTTCACCGGCGGCACGGCCTGGGTGCGCATGACGGTTTTCGCGGATCCCCTCCCGCTGCGACCGGGCGCGACGTCGCAAGACGGGCTTCAGCCGGTTCTGACCGCCGCGAAGCACGAGGGGTGAGCATCGTCCTCAGCGTCGATTGAGGCTGCTTTGGCAGTCGGACTAAAGGATCGCGTGCTGATCGCGGACCATGCGGTCCAACCTCGGAAGCGCGCTTCGCCAGCCTTGGTTCGATCTCCGGCGGCCCGTGACCGATAGGGCGGAGTGTCTCGCCGAGGCATTTGTGCGGCAACCGATACCGCCTTTTTCTACGCTATGGCTTCTTTCTCCACGTTCGAACTGTCCGACCTCTTGTGTAGGACAACCGACATCGGCCACGTCTTCTCCCGAGGATACTGTTCAGAGCATCGACGCACCTGGCCTCGTGATGGCCTGATCTGGCCGAAGACCGGCTGCGCCTCGATCGCCTGAGCCGCAACGCCGTCGGATCGACTTTCTTCCCCTGGGCTTTCCACCCCACGGGGCCAGCCCCGTGGGGACCCCGGTTCGCCCATTCCTCGCGAGGCAAGAAAGCATGCCCCCGCGAAGGCGGGGGTCTTACCGCCGGCCTCCTCCGCTGCGCTCCGGCCCGCGAGCGGGTGCGTCGTCGATCGTCCCCGGCCCGTCGATCGCCATCGAGGCTGCGGTGGTCGCGGGCTCGAAACCAGCAAGGAGAAGTGACATGGCCAACATCGGTTCCTTCAAGAAGGTCGGCAGCGACTTCCAGGGCGAGATCGTGACCCTCAGCGTTCAGGCCAAAGGCGTCCGCGTCGTCGCCGAGGCCAACCGCTCCAACGAGAACGCACCCAGCCACCGGGTCTACGTGGGCCGGGCCGAAATCGGGGCCGCCTGGTCGAAGCGCTCCAACGAGGGCCGCGACTACCTCTCCCTCAAGCTCGACGATCCAAGCTTCAACGCCCCGATCTTCGCCAACCTGTTCGACGATGAAGACGGCGAAGGCTACACCCTGATCTGGTCACGCCCCACCAAGCGCACCGGCGACTAAGCCAAGTTCCGCCAACACCCCGCCCGGTCCTGCCGGGCGGGGCTTCCGCGCGACCGTCTCCACGCCGCCAACCACCGCTTCTCGAACCTCCGCTGAGTCCCGCAAAAGAATTTCGGGGAGACGCAGCCGGACGGGCCCGAGAACGTCCGCCGCCCCTGTTAGATGGCAAAGACAAGGTCAATCGGCCCGTTGCGGCACCATAAGACGACTATTATAGTCGTATTTCTGGTGCGTGCGGATCGTCTGTCGGAGGTGATCATGAATGATCACCGGCCGACAGGTTCGGGCCGCGCGAGCCCTGTTGAATTGGAAGCAGGAGAGGCTCGCCGAAAAAGCCCTGGTGGCCCTGACCGCCCTGAAGCGCCTCGAGTCCGAAAGGAGACTCCAGGTTCACGAGGGAACTCGCGATCAGGTTCGCCGCGCGCTGGAGACAGCCGGAATTCTCTTCATCGAATCCGACCGCGGCCGCGGGGTGATGCTCCTTCATGAGACAGGCTCAGCGACGGCTCCGGCCCAAGGCTATCGAGCTTGAAACGATGAAATGCAATTGTGCTAACATCTAACAAATATTTTCCTCCTGGGGAGCCTTAATGCAGCCGCCGCCGTTGGACCCGCCGATAGACGATGTCGCTCCAACGGCCGCAATATTGACCAGCTACGACGAACGACATGCGATTACCTATTTGCGGCTCCTCGACGCCGAAGCCGATGGCGCGGATTGGCGAGAGGTAGCAAGGATCGTCCTACATATCGATCCAGAGCACGAACCCGATCGCGCACGCCGGATTTGGGAGAGTCACCTCGTGCGTGCGCGCTGGATGACCGAAAAAGGGTACCGGCACCTTCTCGAAGGCGGCGCGCCCCACTGAGATTGGTTCCTTGCATGTTCGGCAACGAGCGTTGCCAATTCGCTCGGTTTCGAGGTGCCACTGCAGCGTGCATCCTGGGTACCGAGCCGTCCCCCAAGGCCCTGGTGGTAGGAGACATCGCCCATGGCCCGCGCCGATTGGCGATCAGCGGGCGCCTACGAGGACCTGCGGCCCCTCGATGCGCCCGCCTATGCCTATGAGTTTCTACGCCGCAACGCAGACTTCCTGGCTGATCACGCCCGCCTGACGCGGAAAGCGCAGACACAGACACTCGATGATGCCGAGGCGGAGGAATTCGCGCGGCGCTGGGGGTTGCGATTTCAACCTGACCGCAAACCCCACCCGTCCGGAAACGATTCTTTGGACGCCCGAGGCGCTTCCCAGCGTTGTTTGCCTCATTGCCACTCCCGATGGCCTCGCCGATCGTAAACTCGCTCTCCCACCCGGCGATCTCGCCTCTCTTCAAGCAGGTTTAGGTAGCGACCAGATCGTCGAATTGCACGGCGGCCGCATGCGTGTTCGCAAATCGGTAAGCGCGGACCAGTCCGTAGCCGTACTTCTCCCCCTCGACCAGTTGTTTGACATTCGAGCCGCGGCTGCACTACGGCTTTGGCGATCGCTCACCGGGCGGAAGCCTGGACCCGATCCGGGTGCGCTCACGAAGGAGCGTCGTAATCGGCTGATCCTCGCACTCAGAGCGCTCGACGCCCGCCTCGAGAAGGCGAGCTATCCCGATATCGCCTCGGCTCTCTTCGACACTTCCCCGATCTCCAAGCGCGACTGGATATCGCACGAATTACGCGACCAGACCGGCCGTCTCGTTCGGCTCGGATTTTCCATGATGAGAGGCGGCTACAGGCAGCTTCTGCTCTATCCATACCGGCGCCGCATCTAGAAGCGGCGCGCCGATGCGCGTTCGCCACCCTCCCACATCGCACTATTTCGGACCGGGTCCCCTCCGCCACCGTGATCGCCGACGACCGCCGTCATTCGACGGCCGCCCATGCGATCACGGAGGTATCCCATGTCCACCAATCTCGCAGGTTTGCCGCCCCGCTATCTGCGCACGCCCGAAGCCGCGCGCTTCGTCGGCCTCTCCATCCGTACCCTTGAGAAGCACCGCATCTACGGTACGGGACCGCGCTATTCCAAGCTCGGCGGCCGCGTCGTCTACCGCATCGAAGATCTTCAAGCCTGGGTCGACGGCGCCGTCAAGGCGTCGACCAGCGACCCCGGCAAAGTCGTCGTGCTGCCGGCCAAGCGCCACACGCCGGCCGAGTTCGAACAAGCCCGCCACCCGCGCCGCTGACGATGTCGGCGCGCCGCCGCACACGATCCGAACGCGAGCAGCTTGAATTATTTCGGGCGCTGCCCGGCGATCTCGCGCCGCGCGATGCGCAGGACCTCATGGCCTATCCCTTCTTCAGTCTAGCCAAGACCCACCGGACGACGCCGATCGACTACCGGATGAACGACGTCGCCATCCGCGTCGAAGCCGTGCCCGAGCACGGCATGGCGACCATCTGGGACGCCGACGTGCTGATTTGGGCCGCCAGCCAGATCGTCCAGGCGCGTGACGCCGGCCTGCGCACATCGCGCCTCATGGCCGCCACGCCCTACGAGATACTGACCTTCGTCGGCCGCGGTGTCAGCGTGCGCGACTATCACCGCCTGAAGGCGGCGCTGGACCGGCTGCAATCGACCACTGTGGCGACATCGCTGCGCCAGACCAGCGAGCGGCGCATGCACCGCTTCTCCTGGATCAATGAATGGACCGAGCGCGCCGATGCGCACGGACACGCCGACGGCATCGATCTCATTGTGCCGGACTGGTTCTACCGCGCCGTCCTCGATGACGCGCTCGTGCTCACCATCGACCGCGAATATTTCAAGCTGACCGGCGGTCTGGAGCGCTGGCTTTATCGCCTCGTCCGCAAGCACGCAGGCAGGCAGCGCGCGGGTTGGCGGTTCGATTTTCGTCACCTCTACGGCAAGTCGGCGAGCCTCTCGCCGTTCAAACGCTTCGCCTTCGAGCTGCGCGATCTCGCGCGCCGGCAACCGCTGCCCGGATACCGGCTCGGCGTCGAACGCGACCGCACAGGGCGAGAACTCCTCGTTTTCACGTGCGCCCACTTATCCACAGCG
>Ga0302326_10006458_pt1 | contig 26311 bp, 31 predicted proteins | sample Palsa_T0_3_FD_202264 | JGI IMG/M metagenome (GOLD analysis project Ga0302326, IMG submission 202264) | Peat permafrost microbial communities from Stordalen Mire near Abisko, Sweden - Palsa_T0_3 | ecosystem: Environmental > Terrestrial > Soil > Palsa > Peat permafrost | place: Sweden: Abisko... | reverse complement strand
GCCGATCCCTCACTGTCTTCGTCCTCCTGGGCATGGCCGCGATCCTGCGCGCCCAGGACAAAGCGGCCACTCCCAAAGCCGCGAAATCCGCCGACCAACCCAAGGTGCTGACGTTTCAACCCGTCCCCGGCGCGGCGGCTCTCGACCCGCTCTCCGACGGGCCCGCGCAAATCGTGGCGGATTTTTTCGCGGCGTTGCGCGACGGCAAGATCGACGAAGGTTACGCCGCGCTGACCAAGGATTCCAAGATCGCCGAAAAGCCGGAGGAACTAAAAACGCTGAAGGCGAAGACCCGCGAGGCCATCGAGGTCTTTGGCAATATTTCCGGCTACGATTTGGTCGAGTCGCGGGCCGTAGGCCAGCGTCTCGTGCGCGCCACCTACACGTCGCTGGGCAAGGTCTTTCCACTGCGCTGGCGCTTCTATTTCTACAAGCCCGAGAGCGCCTGGCGCCTGATCGATATGCGCGTGGACGACAAGCTCACGGGCATCTTCGACGAGATCGAGCCGAGCAAGCCCGCCGATGAAAAGGCAAGCGACGGGCCCCAGCCGTAGCAGGCTCCGGACGAGCGTGCGGTTCCGGGTTGGGCAGCCGTTTCGAGGTACCACGGAGGGCGTCTAGAAAGCGGGAGCGGGACCTTCCACCGGTCCACGTGCGAATTCCTATTGCAGCGAAATGCTTCCGGGCGGAGCTTATTTCATGAACTCTCAAATCATGGGTTTGCGAGTAGCGGGAATTGTGTTCGGGTTGATGGCGCTGGCCCAACTGCTGCGCTTGATCATTCAGCCCGCAGTTATTGTCGCAGGCCATTTGCTGCCGCTCTGGCCAAGCGTGCTGGCCTTCCTCATCCTGGTCAGCCTCTGCTTCTGGCTGCTGCAACTCACGCACACGCATACCTGAAAATAAACCGGACCCGCGCCGGCGGGACTGGGTAACTGGCACCCACGGAAGATCAATTCCGCGTGGGAGGGAAGGAGTGTGCCGTCCCTCCGGGACTTGCCGGGGACGGGGCACGGGAACCCCGCACTAAAGTGCGGGGCTATTCTCAGGCGCCATTAGCCTCCCGCCGCGCCTTCGCCGCCGGGCTTGGTCATTTCGACGGGGTCGAGGGCTTTGGTCAGTTCGGCTTCGGACAGGATCTGGCGTTCGCGGCAGATTTCGCGGACGGTCTTCCCAGTCCTGGCGCTCTCCTTGGCGATCTCCGCGGCTTTGTCGTAGCCGATAATCGGCGCCAGGCTCGTGACCATGGCCATGCTGTACTCGACCAGTTCGTTGCAGCGAGCGACATTCGCCCGAATGCCGGTGACGCATCTCTCGCGGAAGACGTTGGAGACGTTTGCAAGGAGCTTCACCGATTCGAGAATGGCGTCGGCAAGGACGGGCATCATCACGTTCAATTCAAAGTTTCCATTGGCCGCCGCCCACGTGACCGTGGCGTCGTTGCCGATCACGCGCGCGCACACCTGCATGACGCTTTCGCACATCACGGGGTTCACTTTGCCGGGCATGATGGAGCTGCCGGGCTGCGTTTCGGGGAGGAGGATTTCGCCGATGCCGCAGCGTGGACCGCTGCTGAGCCAGCGGAGGTCGTTGGCAATCTTGAAGAGGGAAACGGCGATGGTTTTGAGCTGGCCGCTGGCCTGAACGAGGCCGTCCTTGGCCGCCTGGGCCTCGAAATGGTCGCGCGCTTCGCGAAACGCGATGCCCGTATGATTCTGGAGGTGCCGCATGACGATGCCGGGAAAATCTGGGTGGCAATTGAGGCCAGTGCCAACGGCGGTGCCGCCGAGGGGAAGCTCTTCGATGGCGGCGACGGCATTGCCGGCGCGCAGGCGCGCGTATTCGATCTGCGTAGCGTAACCGCTAAATTCCTGGCCAAGCCGCACCGGCGTTGCGTCCATGAGGTGGGTGCGGCCAATCTTAATGACCTCCCAGAATTCGCCGGATTTCTGTTGCAGCGCGGCGTGGAGATCGCCAAGCGCGGGAAGCAGCGACTTTTGGAGCAGGATGCCGACGGCGAGGTGGATGGTGGTGGGAATGATGTCGTTGCTCGACTGCCCCATGTTCACGTGGTCGTTGGGATGCACGGGCTCTTTCGAGCCAATCGGCTTGCCGGCGAGTTGTGAACAGCGGTTGGCGATGACCTCGTTGACGTTCATGTTCGTCGAGGTGCCGCTGCCGGTTTGATAAATGTCGACAGGGAAATGGGCGTCGAGATGTCCGTCGATCACTTCCTGCGCGGCGCGGGTGATCAGATCCACGCGCTCCTTTGAAAGGCGGCCGAGCTCGAGATTGGCCTGCGCGCAGGACGACTTGATGAGGCCGAGCGCGCGAATGAATTCCCGGCCAAAACCCCGGCCGGAAACGGGAAAATTCAGGACGGCACGTTGGGTGGAAGCGCCGTAGAGCGCTTCGGATGGCACTTCCATCGTGCCCATGGAATCTTTTTCAGTGCGGGTGGAGGACATGGCCGAAGCTTGCACCTTTGGTGCGCGAATTGGGAAGCAGGGAGTGGACGGGGGCGCGCTTCTTTTCCCTGATCATCTTCTTCGTCTGTTTCAGCCACTGAACTGGCGGAAAAAGGAGGAGCGGACCGACCCGGGGCGCGGATCGCACGGCGCGTATCCTACCGAAGCCCCCGACTGGAGATCTGAATCGGATTTCCTTCAGGGTCGCGCGCATTGGCAAAAGCAAAGTCGGCGACCTCGTGGATCTTGCCGAATTTGAGACCCGCAGCGGCGAAACGTCGTTTGGCGGCGTGCACGTCCGCGGCCGCGAAGACAATCTTCGCAGGAGAGCGACCACGCTCGCGCGAACTCGTGGTGGCACGATGCAGCGCAAGATTGCAGCCGTCCGCGGCGAGTTCCAGCCAGCCGTCTTCCGAACGGTCGAGCGGCTGGAGGCCGAAGTGCTTCTCGTAGAATGCGGCAACACGCGAAACATCGCGGACGAAGAGGATAATACGGCTGATACGGGCTTTCTGGGGAGCGGGCTGGAGGAAATTATGAATTATCATCCATATTCTGGTAAAAGAAGCGCGCGCCCCGGGCCTCGGGCACATACCTCTTGCGGGCGAACCCCGCGGCCGCGTAGACATTCCTGGCCCGGTGATTATTCTCCTGCACTTCCAGCGTGAGCTTGCAGCAGCCTATCTCACGAGCGCGCTTTTCGATCGCCGCCAGGAGGAGGCGTCCGACGCCCGCGCCGCGGCAAGCGGGAGTAACGTAGAAATCGTGGAGGTTGACGAGCGGGCGCGCCGCGAAGGTCGAAAAGCCGAAAAAACAGATCGCGAGTCCGACCGGTTCGGTGTCGCGATACGCGAGGAACGCCATCGTGGTCGGATGATGTCGCAGCGCCGGAAGCAACTCGCGCCGCGTGAATGCGGCGAGCGGTTTGCCGTCGCCCATCGGGTCCATCGCGTAGGCGTCGAGCAGTCGCAGGATGGCTTCGCCGTGATCGGCGCGGGAAAGCTCTGCTTCGACAATGGTGAATGGGGGGATGCTCACGAAAGCGCGAAAGTCCGGCGGGCTAAAAGTTCGGAGAAGAAAGCTGATCCGCGGAGCTCCCCGCGGGCGACGACCTGGATGGCGCCGGCCGGAGGTACCAGATTTCACCGCCAAAAACGAAGGGTTCCGCGGGCGCGCGAAATAATGGCCGCACGGATTCAACAATCCAGGCGGTGACTTCATCGAGCGATTGGTTTCCCTGTTCGACCGCCGCGATGACGTTACTGTGCGTGACCAGATTGCTTGCGAGTTGTTCCGGCGAGAACGGCAGCTCCTGCGTGAATTCTTCGCGCCCGATAAAATGGAAACCGTTCTCCTGCGCGGCCTCGTCGGTAAATGGCTCTTGATTGCGCGGTGGAGTAGGAAATCTCTGAAAATACTGGTCCTTGAACCACTGGGCGATCTTCGCGTTTTTCAAAAGCCAGGAGCGGAATCCCTGGCTCACGATGATGAGCGTGCCACGCTCTCGAAGAACACGGCGGGCCTCGGCGAAGAAGCGCACTCGGTCGAACCAGTGAAAGGCGAGCGTCACCGTGAGAAGATCCACGCTGCCATCCTGAATGGGAAGATTCTCCGCCGCGGCTTCCAGATAACGAATCCGCGGATGGACCGGCGCCTGCGCCAGCATGGCGGGCGCGATGTCGGTCGCGATCACCGAACTGGCGATTTCGGCCAGGGCGACCGTGGAGTGCCCGGTCCCGCAGCCGACATCGAGGGCCATTGGAACGGGCCCGTCGAGCCGGAGGAAAGCGCGAATGCGCTCGATGACCAAGGGATGAAAATAAGGGCGGTCCCGAGCGTAGCGTTCCGCCACGGACGCATGCACGAAGTAGTTCACAACAGAATGGATCAGAGAGCGTCGGAAAAACAGGGCCCTCGTCGCAGCGGCGGCTGGCCGTGGCGGCAAACGGACCGCCGGCGTAGCGTCCACCGGGACCCGCTAGTGACGCCCGTTCCCGTTTCGCGAATGCCCATTGAGGCCATGCGCGTGCCCGTTTGCCGTTTTGTAAAACTTTGTGACGAACATCGGCGGCAGGTTCTGCAGGCAGTATTCGGACTCGACACGGGGAAAATGTCGGCAGTGGCCAACGAGTTCATTGGTGACTTGATAGATGATGAAAGCCGAGTGATCGAGCGGCGCGAGGGAATCGTAGGTGTGCCGCAGCAATTCGCGCTTCTTGTCGGCCTGGAGGATGCTGAACGGGATGCCCGAAACGATGTAGTCGCAATGCGGATGGCCGCGATTGGCCAACTCCTCGCAAAGCCGGGAGGCATCGGTGTTCAGGACGACGACGCGCCGATCTCCACGAAACTGCTTTTCGAGATGCCCGGCGAGAACGGGATCCAGTTCGAAGAGGATCAAACTGGATTTGGGGTGCATGCGGCGGGCGATCTCCCGCGTGTGGCAGCCTTCGCCCGGCCCGTATTCGGCGATGACGCGAGGCTGGCTGAAGTCCATTTTGGCGGCGACGCGGCGAATCAAGGTCCGTGAACTGGGGACAATGGAGGAGATCTGGAAAGGCCGTTGAAGGAATCGTTTGAGGAAGAGGGCGCTCATTCGGGGTGCCGAAAATAGGAGGGCGACTATCCGCGGCCGGGGCCGACTTGTCCAGCAAAGGGGGGCGATATTCCAGATTTTTTAAAGATTATGCAAAAATCGATGAAAAAGGGGTGGACATTCAGCTTGGAAATCGGATAAAACGTGGTAATTACAAAAAACATATCGCCATGTCACAAGCGACCCACAACCTAATGACCGTGAAGGAAACCGCTGAATATCTGCGGATTCCGCTGCCCACGGTCTACTATCTCGTGCAGCGCGGTCAACTCCCGGCCATTCAGATCGGGGGGCGTTGGCGAGTGAAGAAAGACGCGCTGGATCGCGATGTGCTGCGAGCCGAAGAGCAAGGCCAGCCCACGGTGCTGGTGGTGGACGACGACGACGCGCTCCAGAGCATGTTCAAGCTTTTCCTCAAGAAGACCAACTTCAGCCGTCTCGTCGTGGGCACGGGCAAAGAGGCCATGGCGGCCCTCGAGAAACAGAAGTTTGATTTCTGTTTTCTCGATTTGCAATTGCCCGACATCACCGGCGACGTGATTTACCAGCGCGCCAAGGAGATCGATCCGGAGTTGCCGATCGTGATCATCACCGGCTACCCCGACAGCCAGATGCTCGACAATATCCTCAAGCTCGGCCCGGTGACAGTGCTGAAGAAGCCATTGCAGGTTGAGGATTTGAACCAGACGCTGCGCCAGCTTGGCCACAGGACGGCGGCGAAAGCGGCGTAGAGTTGCCGCTACGCGCGTTTGAGGGCGTCTTCGCCGATGAAAAGATTTCGCTGGCGGAAAGGTCCGGGTGTGGCGATGAGCGCGTAAGCCCGACCGAGCGGCGTGGTAAAGCCGAAGTGCGGCTCCTCCAAAGTGCGAACAGGCTCGTTCGCCCAGCGTGGCGCCTTGCCAAAAAACGTGGTGCCCAGTTGGTCAGCGGCTGCAGCGAGGTAGCAATCCGTGATGCGGGCGCCGGTGAGAGGCGGCTCTTCCATCAGCATCTCCAAACGGGGCTCACGATAAAATTCGTCGAGGAAATTCCGCAACGTCAGATCGGCAGATGCCCCGGCAAGCGTGCGCTCAGCAACTTCCTTGAGGCTTTGTGGTCTGCAGCTCTTCGAAGCACCTTCGCTACGCCTCCATGGGCGGCCGCGCTTTGCGCCAGTGGGTCGACTGCTCGTAAGCGTGAGCGATCTGGAGGAGCCGGGCTTCGTCGAAAGACTTGCCGAGGAGTTGCAGGCCGACGGGCAGCGGCCGGCCATCGATTTGCGCGAAGCCGCACGGGATGGAAATGCCGCAGATGCCGGCGAGATTCGCGGCAATCGTGAAAATGTCCGCCAGATACATCTTCAACGGATCGTCGCTGCGGTCGCCGGCCTTGAAGGCCGCCTCCGGAGAGGTCGGCGCAATAATCGCGTCGCAATTCTCGAACGCCTTGGTGAAGTCGTCGCGAATGAGGGTGCGCACTTTTTGCGCGCGCAGGTAGTAGGCGTCGTAATAACCGCTGCTGAGCACATAGGTGCCGAGAATGATGCGGCGTTTCACTTCCGGGCCGAAGCCTTCCTCGCGCGTGCGGCCGTAGTGATCGAGCAAGCCGGTGGCGTCCGCGGCGCGATGCCCATAGCGGACACCATCGAAACGCGCGAGATTGGCGGAAGCTTCGGCCGTGGCGATGATGTAGTAGACGCCGACCGCGTGTTCGGTGTGCGGCAAGGAAACCTCGACGATCTCGGCGCCGAGCGATTCGTACTGCTTGATCGCCGCGCGCACCGCGGCGTCGACTTGCGGATCGACACCCTCGATAAAGTACTCGCGCGGCAGCCCGAGGCGCAGCCCTTTCACGTCGCGGCCGAGCGCGGCGGTGTAATCGGGCACCGGCTCGTCGAGGCTCGTGGAATCCTGCGGGTCGCGGCCGGAGATGGCCGTGAGCAGGAGGGCGGCGTCGCGCACCGTCTTGCTGAAAGGTCCGATCTGGTCGAGCGAGGAGGCAAATGCCACCAGGCCAAACCGCGAAACGCGGCCATAGGTCGGTTTGAGGCCGACGCAGCCGCAAAACGCCGCCGGCTGCCGGATTGAACCGCCGGTGTCCGAGCCGAGCGCCGCGAAGGCCTCGTCCGCTGCCACGACCGCCGCGGAACCACCGCTCGAACCACCGGGCACGCGTGAAGTGTCCCAGGGATTGCGCGTGTGGCCGAAGGCGGAGTTCTCCGTCGAGCTACCCATGGCGAATTCGTCGAGATTGGTGCGGCCAAAGGGAATCGCACCCGCTGAACGGAGCTTGCGGATGACGGTGGCATCGTAATTGGCCCGATAGCCCAGCAGGATCTTCGAAGCGCACGTGCAGGGTTCGCCGTTCACGTTGATCACGTCCTTGATGGCGACGGGCACGCCACCGAGCGGTAACGACACATCAGCCGTTGCCGCGAGCTTCTGCGCCAGCTCAAAATCGCGGGACAGGTAACCGTGAATCTGCGGGTCGACACGAGCAATGCGTGCCTCGAGAGCGCGCACGACTTCGACAGACGAGACTTCTTTGGCGCGCAGTTTTTCCCGGAGCTCCGCGACGGACAGGGAGGTCAGTTCCATGCGCTATTCGATGACCTTGGGCACGACGAAGAGCTGGTTCGCCGCCCGAGGCGCATTGGCCAGCGCCTGCTCCGCCGTGAACCAATCGCGCGGCGTGTCATCACGAAAAACGTTGAAGACGGCGTTGGCATGCGCGGTCGGTTCAACGCCGCGGACGTCCACTTTTTTGAGTTTCTCGATATAGGTGAGCACTTGCGAAAGTTGCACCTGGAATCTGGCGATTTCTTCCTCGCTCAAATGCAGGCGCGCCAATTGCGCGGTGTAGCGAACGTCAAAAGAGGCACTCATAGGGACGGGCAGTAGAGCCGGAAACGGCGGTAGATTCAACGCCCAACGAGGCTGGCGACCTCCTTTTCCGGATCGCTTTCTTTTTCTTTTTCCGCCTCAAAAGCCGGGGAAATAAGAAGTGGTTCCATCCGCGCAGGACGCCGGCGGCCGGAACTGAAGGGACGATCGGCGACTGGCAAGCCGCGGCGTCCCTGGCCTTCGATCATTGGTGCGTGAAAACCCAGTAGGCCCAGAAAACCACCAACGCGAAGGTGCAGAGCAGGACAAAAAAAAGGAGGCGTCCCCGGCGGCGTTCGGCGCGCAGCCGTTTGTGCCGCAACGGCCGGCCGGGATCCAATTCCAGGAGATGGCGCGGGTCGTGCAAGGCAACGTGCGAACCGGGGCGGGAATCGGTGCGGCTGCGCCGTTTGATGAGTTCCTCCCGGCGGGTGCGCTCCCGCTCCTTGGCGATCTTCGGCGCTTCCTGAATGAGCCGTTCGTTGCGTTCGATCTCGGCGCGCAGTTGCTCGTGCTGCTCGGCCAGCGCACGCGCCTTGGCGTCGAGCGGGCTCGATCCTTTCGATTTTTCCGGCTTCCGGGGCTTCGACGGCATGAGCATCTATTTGTTGAAGACGGCGAGGAGGACGATGATGAGAAAGACGCCGAGAGCCAGGAGCGGCAGCGTAAAGGCGAAGCCGGCCTTGAGCCAATAGGTGAAATCCTTCTGCTCGGCGGCCGTGGATTCCAACTGGTAGCCGACGCTCGCCGCGACGGGATCAGCGCCGTCGCGCTCCTTGGTCGAACTGATCTTCGGCAGCGACGCGGAGTATTCCGCGCGCGCGTCGTCCACGGCGCTGAGTGCCTTGGTCAACTCCTTGTTGATGTCGAGGCCTTCCCACGACTTGGGATTGATGGCCTCGAGCACGTCGAGGTGTGAGGAGAAAGATTCATGGATGCTGTTGAGCAATTCCACGCGCTTCTTGGCGTCGTAGGTTTCGCGCTCGAGCACCACCACGGCGCGCGTAAATTTCTCGACCATCTCCCCCTTGCCCGCCTGCAACTGCTCCTGGCGGCGGCTGAGTTCCTCCAGCTCGCGCTTTTGCCGCTCGACGACTTCCTGCTGGCGCTTGAGAGAGAGGAGCTGCTCCTGCGCCTTTTGCACCTGGTTGTCGAGGTGTTCCCCCGGGAGTGAATCATCTTCGGGGAGTTCAAGGAACTGGTCGTCGGGGCGCGTGCGGTCAGCCATGGACTGCGAGAGTAGTGCCCCCGCTTCAGATTTCCAGATTTTTCACGCGGCGAACGGCAAGAAACATTGGAAAAAGCAAAACCGCGAAGCTCAAGGCGACGGCCAGCACATAGGGCAGGACCATGGGAATGTGCCACACGATCTTGGCCACGCGCATAATATCGGGCAAAGCGACGGCCGCTACGAAAAGCGTGATGTAGAGAAAGCTGGCCACGAGGCAGAGCGTGCCGCCGAAGCCGCTCACGATCTTGCTCGGGTTGTCTTCCTTGAAATTCGGGAAGAGGACGCCGAGCCCCACGGCCAGGCCGCTGAGCGTGGCGCTCATCAGCGCGATGGAGGCGGCGAAAAAGACAACGCGCATCCAGGGCATGTGGAGCATGATGCTGGAGGTGACCATGAGGCTGACGGTGATGAGCATCGTGCCGCAGCAACTGGTCCAGAATTTTTGAAAGAGCACCCGCCGCACCCCAATGGGCGCGATCCCGACGAGCCAGAGCAAGCGGCCCTCGAGGGAGAATTGCGGGAAGACGAAACGCGTGGTCAGTGTCGAGAGCGTCAGCGAGGACGCCGCCAGGTTCAGGTAGCTGATCATCGTCTCCCAGAATGGATTTTGGAAGTTGAAGGCGACGTTCCGGAGATTGGCCACGTAGATGCAGAGCAGCCCGAAGAAGATCATGAACTGGATCCATTGTGCCGGATCACGCCAGAAGAGACGCGCGTCCTTCAGCACCAGCGCCGCAGTGGGCGGCGACCACGGGCGCAGGAGGTTGGTGAGGCGCTCGAGCAGCTCGGGCTTTCGCTCGCGCTGGCGGCGCGCCTGGAGCTTCCGCTGGAAGCGCGCGCCGCGCGAACTGAGGGCCGCGTTCCAGCTTCCGATGAAGTAGCGTCCGACGAATTCGAAGCCGACGAAGAGCCCCATGAGCGCATAGCTCACCAGCAGCAGAAAAGAAAAGAGGCCCTGGCGGGTGAGGCCTTCGCTCCAGGCCAGGACGGTCTGGGCCAGCCAGGCGCTGGGAAGGAAAGGATTCGCACTGATCCGCGTATGCCGCAGCAATTGGTCAAACGACAACACGTCCTCCGGACCGAGCGCGTCGCTGTCGGAAACTGGCTTGATGCCCACAATAAGCAGCGCCAGCACCCCGAGGGCGAGGAACAGCACCACGTTCTTCACGTCCCGATGTCCGAGCACACGGACCAGAAAGACAATGGCCCAGGAACCGATGAGGGCCGGGATGATGACGAAGGGCGTGAAGACCAAGGCGACCTGCAAATAGAAAACGGGCGGCGCTTCGTGCACCCGGCCATAGGCGAGCATGAGGGGCGCGCTGAGGAAGAGAAGCGCCCAACTCGAAACCGCAAGCGCCTCGACAAATTTCCAGCGGTAGATGTTGCGTGGCGGCAGGGGCAGCGAGAGCAGCCAACTGGTCTCCCGATTCTTGAAAAGCGTCGAGTAGCCGATGATCAGGTTCGAGAACACCAGCATGATGAAGAAAAAGCCGAAGACGAGATAGATGAGGCGCTGCGAGAGCAGGCTGCCCACGAGCGGAAAGCGGTAGAGGAAATTCAACCCCTCGTAGAACAGCCAGTAGCCGAGCGTCACATAGCCGATCACAAACCCGGCGAGGAGGACGATCATGGCCGGTGATTTCTGCCACACGCCGCGCCAGCGCATGAGGAAAGACCGCCATTGCACCCAGAGGAGCAGACGAAAGAGGCGCAGCGTCGAAAATGGGCGCGTGGTGGATTGCGTGGCGGCGGCGGCTTCCATCGATTCCGGCGATCCAATCGCACGGCGGGCGCCTGGGCAAGGTTCTATGAATCAATTGTCTCGCACGGGCGGCGTGGGCGGATATGAGGAAAGCATGCGCTGCCTCCCCCTGCTCGTGTCCCTCGCGTTCATCTGCGCCGCCCCGCTCCTGGCGGCGGCGCCGGAAATCACCCCGGAGGGCCGCCATCTCGCCGAGGTCCTCGATTCCATGCACGTACAGGAACACTGGATCGCCGGCGCCATCGTCGACTGGCGAACGGGCGATCCGACGGGCAAGGTCATCACCGATTCGGGCAAACACACCCATTGCAGCCAGTTTGCCGCCGCATTGTGCGACCGGTTGGGCATTTATATCCTGCGTCCCCCGGAACACAGCGCGGTGCTCCTTGCCAATGCGCAGTTCGATTGGCTGCCAGGTGAGGGCCGCGCAAAAGGTTGGACGCCCGTGGCCGATGGAGTAGCCGCGCAAGATCTGGCCAATCGCGGCCACGTGGTCGTCGCCGTCTGCCAGAATGCCGACCCCAGGAAATCGGGGCACATCGCCATCGTGCGTCCAGGAAGCAAGACGCCGGAGCAAATCGCCGCGGAAGGGCCGGACGTCACCCAGGCGGGCGGCACCAATTACAACTCTGCGAATCTCAAGCGCGGCTTCGCCAATCATCCGGATGCGTTCCCGACGGGGATCCGCTATTACGCGCACACCGTGGGGGGCCGCTGAAACCGGTTTCCAGTTTCGGGCTTCTGGTTTCTGGTTATTCTTTTCGTCGCTGCACCCGGAAATCGCGGTCATCTCGATTCGCAGACTGAAGCAGCGAAACCGAAGACGCAGGCGTTCGGGCCGACCAGAAACCAGACACTGAAAACCCGCCGGAACGGCCGGCGTTAATTCTCGATTCGGTACAGGGTGGTCTTGGAGCGGAGGTAGAGCGCTTTCCCGGAGACAGCGGGCGAGGCCATGAAGCCGTCGGGGAATTGATTTTGCGCGAGGACTTTGAATTCCCGCCCGGCTTCGAAGACGTAGAACTTGCCTTCCTCGTTGCCCGCATAAAGCCGGCCCTCGGAGTAAATGGGCGAGGCGCTGAAATTGCCGCCGAGGCGTTCGCTCCAGAGAACGTTGCCGGTCTTTGCCTCGACGCAAGTGGCGATGCCGCCGTCGTTCACGGTGAAGAGCAGGTCACCGACGAGGGTCACGCTGGGTTTGTTTGGCGCGGCTTTTTTCATGCGCCACGCGAGATCGTTGGCAGAGAGCTGCCCGTGGCCACCGAGTTTGATGGCGAGCAAACCGGCTTTGCCAAATCCCGCGGGAATGTAGGCCATGCCAAAGCCGATGACCGGCCGGGTGGCGGCACTCTGCGCCTCGGGTTCATCGAAGCGCCAAAGCTCCTTGCCCGTGCGCGGATCGTAGGCGTAATGCGCCTTCGCTCCGCTGCTCAGCAGGATAGGCTGGCCATCCTGCAGGTAGACATGCGGTGTCGCGAACGCTTTGCGATAGTCGCCCTCGTTCTTCACCTTGCCGTCGGGGCCGACATCGTTGAAATCGACCGACCGTTTCGTCTCCCAAACCGATTTGCCCGTGGCCTTGTCGAGCGCCACGATGAATTGATTGTCGCTCCCGTCGAAATTCATGATGAGCAGGTCCTTCCAAATGATCGGTGAGGAGCCGGCTCCGCGGAAATGATTGCAGACGAAATCGGTGCGCTCCCAGATCTTCTTCCCGGTCCTGGTGTCAAGACAGGCCGTGCCGGGTGATCCGAAGGTGACGTAAATGCGGCCCTCCTCGATGGCCGGCGTAGACGAAGCATAGCTGTTAAACTGATGGCAAAACTGCGGCGCGGCGACGTGGAAAAGAATGTCGTCGCGCAGGATTTTGCCGGAGTCCTTGTCCAGCGTCAGGACGCTCAATTCGGTGCCTTCTTCGTTGGCCGTGCTGAGCCAGACTTGCGAACCCCAGATGACCGGCGAAGACCACGCCTTGCCGTGGATCGCCGTCTTCCATTTGACGTGGTCGGTATCGCCGAAGGTGACCGGCAATCCCGTGGCATCGGTGTGACCGTCACCGGCGGGGCCGCGGAATTCCGGCCAGTTCTCGGCCGCGAAGAGCGGCGTGCTGAGGAAGGCGGCAGCGGCAAGGAGGGGGCGAAAAAGCATGGTCATGAGATAACCGCGGAAGGGCTGGGTTTCTAGGAATGAGTTTTTGCGTCGGGGAAGAAGACGGCCTACGAAACAGACGAAAGATTGCCCGCAGCGGAGGGTTTGGCTCGAAAGGGTGCGTCCCCGCGCGTGCGAGCGTCGCGGAAAAGAATGAGGCGGCTGGCACGGCCGCGTCTCCAACGCGGGCCAACCCCGGCCTAGTGGCGCCGGATCTCCACCGGTCCCCAAGAGGCGCCGTTGTAGGGATACGGAACACCATTCCGAATTGGCCCTGTGGGCACCACGCCGGGAATCACAAAGCCGGGGACCACGTAGCCGCCGTAGATGAAGCCTGGGCTGTCGATGCCTGCCTGCACGCCGGTCTGGGTGCCCTGTTGCGACGCGTCCTGACCCGATCCGTCGGCCTGCGCCGCCGCCAGCGCATCCGCCCGGGCCTTGGCCTGTTGCGCCGCCAGTTCGGCCTGTTCGCGGCGCTTTTTCTCGACCTCGAATTTCTGTTTCCAGCCATCCGCGTAGGTCGCGGGATCGTACCCAAAGGCCTTTTGGTCCGGCTCGCTCAAGTTCTTGAAATCGAGAAACGCCACGCCGTCATTGTGCATAATCTGGATGCCGGTGGGGTCTTTCCACTGGACCGTGATGTTTTTGAAAACGTCGCCGCTGATCGTTTTGATGTCGCGTGCGAAGGCGCTGCCGCCGAGCACCGCGGTGGCGACGAGCAAGCAGAAAAACGCCCGTTTCATATCGAACCAACATACAACCTCGCTGCAGAGGCGCGAGGGAAATCGCGCCCTTACTTCCGCGCAGGCGGCGGGAGCACGGCACCCTGACGAATCGCGTAGAGGTTATTCATCGTGGCGATGAAGAGCGTGCCGTTGGCTGCCGTGGCCGTGCCGCTGATGGGCTTCTTAAAATCAATCATCGCCAGCACCTGCTTTTCCTTGCCGGCCGCGAAAATCCAGAAGTCGCCTTTGCGCGTGCCGATGTAAACCTTGCCGTCAGCCACCAGCGGTGACGCCCAAAACTCGCCCCTGGTCTCCTGCGTCCAATATTCCCGGCCTGTTTCGGCATCGAGGCAATGCACCTTGCGCCCGGCATCGGCGATAAAGGCAAGGCCATCGTGGATGGCCGGCGTGGACATCACATGGCGCTCGAGCGGCGCGGACCAGACTTCGGCGGTGCCGGTCACGTCGCCGGTGCGCGTGGCATCGATGCATTTCAGCCACGCGTCGTTCTTGCCCCAAAAGATGTCTCCGCCGCCTGCGATGTAGATGCGGTTTTGGTAAAATACCGGCATGGCATAAATATCACTCGGTCCCTGCTGAAGGTTGCTGAGGAAACGATGGACGTCCTCCTTGGGCGCCGTGGGATCGGGATCGAAAGACCACACTTTTTTCAACTTTTGCACTTCTCCCGGCGGCGGGCTTTGCGTCAACGGTTCGAAAGCGCGCACGATGCCATCTCCACCCGCGAAGAAAATCAGGGGCCGTCCGTTGACCTGCGCCAGGGACGGTGAAGACCAGGTCGCGTGAAAGATGTTTGGCCCGATGTGTTCATCGTCGCGCGCCACGTACCGGCCGGTCTTTTTCTCCAGCACGATGAGACTCGGCGCGTCGGGCGCCCGCATGCCGCGATGGGTGTTGTCGACGCCCGTGCCGGTGTTCACGTAAAGATAATCACCATGAATGAGGATGGAACTGTGCGCGCCGTCGTGCGGCCAGGTACCCGCTTCGGCTGGCATGTCGAAAAGCCAGATGATATCCGCATCGGTCGGCCCGGGCGCGGGGATGGGTGTGTCGGGCGCGATCGGGTCGGGCTTGAAGGTGGGCGGCATCGCGCGCCGTGGGAGGAGGTGCAGGCCTTCGTCCTGGAAGGGCCCGTCGTTGCCATTGGCCATGCCATTCACATCGAGGCACACCACTTCCCCGCGATTGTCCACCAGGTAGGCGCGGTCGCCTTCCACGCTCACCGGCGAGGCCATGCCCGTCTTCGGCCAGTCGAAGTACTGGTCTTCCGTGCGTTTTGGAACGGCAAGCTGCCAGAGGAAATGGCCGTCCTTTTCATCGAGGCAAAGCAGGATGCCGAGGTCGCCGATTTCCTTGGGATCGCGCGGCACTTCGTTGTTCGTACCGATAAAGACCCGCCCGCCGGCCACAATCGGCGTGCCGTGGGTTTGCGTGCCGAGCGGCGCGATCCACTGGATATTGCGGCCGGTCTCCAGATCAAACGAATCCGGCAAGCCGCGCTCGTCTGAGGCCATATTGCGCGTCCAGGCCTGGCCCCATTGCGGCTGGTCGGCCGCGCGCAGGCTGCCCGCGAGCACTACGAATGCCAAAAGCACAGGTAGAGGCGGCCGTTTCAAAGCAAGGAATGCTGACTGGGAAGGTTTCAAAAGTTGGCCCGCGAATCACGCGGATGACACAAATGAGTCCCTTCCCATTCGTGTGATTCGTGTGATTCGCGGGCCAATCTCCGAGCCCGGCCTTAATCGAACCACTCGTCGTGCGGATCGAAGGCCGGCAGCACGATATTGAGCACTTTGAGCTTACCCACGGCGCGATGGCGGCAACCGGGATGAATCTTCACCGTCGTCAGTGGCTGAAGCGGGATGCGCTCGCCATCGAGTTCGAGGTACCCTTCACCTTCGAGGACGATATAAGTTTCCGTGAGTTTTTTGTGATAGTGCGTGCGCGCATCTTCGAGGATTTCCACGAGGTGCACGCTGGCCTTGGATTCGCCCGGCTCGGCGAACGCGCGGCGGCTCCAGCCGCACGGGCAACGCACGGGGTCGAGTGCGTCGAGTTGAACGACTTCGTAATTGGCGGTCTGGGTCATGCGTCTATTATGGCCACGTTCCGCCTCCGGGCACAACTCCAACCAGCGGGCTCGTCCCACCCGCACTCGAACCGGACGGTGCAAATCGACGTCCTTTTAGCGATTACCGCCGGGCGCGGTCATTTGTTCGAGGGCGTTGTAGACGTCGATTTTGTGATAGACGAGCAATTGGCCGTTGGGCTGGATCAACCGTTGGTTTTGTGTCGGAAACAAGCGCTCGATTTGCGCTTGCGTGCTGACACCCTGGACGAGGTGGCTGAGGCGGTTCAAGCAAGAGGGGTCGGCCCCGAGTTGGGCGATGTACGCGGGTGGCGCGGCGAGAAACCTGGCGCGATCGAAAAAGAAGGCAATGACATCGCTGCCGTAGCCACGGTGCAGCGGATCGGCCGTGTCGGAAACGGGAGCGCGACCGTAGCCGAGCTTCTCCTGAAGCGGGGAGCCAGCCTGGACGAGGTAATAGCTGCGATGCGGTCCGAGCGAAACATAGCGCGAAGGATCGCGCGGGGCGGCGCAAGCCGCGAGCATGAGCGCGAGGATGGCGAGGACAATGGTGCGCAATTTTTTCACTCAAGAAAGGCAGGTTCGGCCACAGGCGAGCGCGAAAATGTGCTGTTCAATGGAACTGTTTCCAGAATGTAACCGCCGACATCACAAATCCGATCGTCGTGATAATCCGGCGGACCGCCTCTTGCGGCAGGCGTTGCGAGTAGTACGCACCAATCCAGTATCCAGCCAGCGCGCCGACGGTCATGATGCCCATTTTTGTCCAGTCAATGAGTCCACCCACGGTGAAAACGACGGCGGCCACCAGATTGATCAGCGATCCGAGGACATTCTTCAGTGCATTCATTTCGTGGATGTTCGAGAGGCCGAGAAAGCCGAGCGAGGCGAGCATGAGAATGCCGATGCCCGCCCCAAAATAGCCGCCATAGACAGCGACGGCGAATTGGAACGCCACGGCGATCCACACGCCTCGACGGTCTGTGGGGGGCGCTTCCGCTTTTGGCCGGGCAAAGCGGCGGAAGGCGTTCTGCGCGAGGAAAAGGACGGTGGCAAAAAGAATGAGAAATGGCACCAACCGGGAGAAGAACTGGTCACTCGTATGCGTGAGCAGCCAGCTTCCCAACCAGCCGCCCGCCATGCTGACCGGCACGAATCGCACCAGCCACGTCCTGACCGCCGCGATCTGTTGCCGGAAGCCGAAGATGCTTCCCGCGGTGCCGATGACCAGGGCCAGAGTGCTCGTGGCATTGGCAACGATCGCCGGCGTGCCGACCAGAAGCAGGGTCGGAAATGTGACCAGCGTGCCACCGCCGGCAACGGCATTGATCGCGCCGGCGGCGGTAGCAGAGGCAATGAGGGCGAAGATTTGAAGACCGGACATCTAGAACAACGCGTTCGCCACAAGGATCAACGCCATGGACATGATGGCGATGCCCGTTTCGACGACAGTCCACGTCTTCAGGGTCTGCGGGATGTCCATGCCGAAATACTCCTTCACCAGCCAGAAACCGCCGTCATTGACGTGGGAAAGGACGAGCGAGCCCGCGCCCATGGATAGGACCAGCAGTTCCTTGTTGATGTGCGGGTCGGCCTGGACCAGCGGAAGCATGATGCCCGCGGCGGTCTGGACCGAGACGGTCGCGGAGCCGACCGCAACGCGCAACATGCCCGCGATGAGCCAGCCCAGCAAAAGCGGCGACATGTGCAGGTTCCGGCCCACATTCGCCAGGGCGTCGCCAACGCCGGAAGCACCCAGAACCTTGCTGAAGCCGCCGCCTGCGGCGATGACCAGGAGCACGCCGGCGGCCGGGGCGAGGCAATCCTCGGAAAATCGGAGGATCTGATGGCTGTTGAGCCCACAAGCACGGCCGAACGTCCAGAACGAGACGAGCACCGCGATGAGCATCGCGACCGTGGGAGTGCCGATGAAGTTCGCCCATGTCCGGAGGCCGCCCTGCCAGGTGCTGGCAGCGAATTGTTTGTCGGGCCAGGCGAGGTCCGCCACGGTGCCGACGAGCATGAGCAACACCGGCAGCAGGATGGTAAAGAGGCTGATGGCGAAGCCTGGAGCACGCGGGGCACTTGGTTTGGCGTTGGAGCTTTCGCCAAGCCCGGCGAGTCCCAGAGGCACGCGCGGGGTGACCCACCGCGCGAGAAGCGGTCCGGTGACGATGGCGACCGGAGGCCCAACCACGAGCAACGACCAGAGGATGGTCTTCCCGATATCGGCGCCGATGATATTGATCGCGGCGAGCGGCCCCGGATGCGGTGGGATGAGCCCGTGCGCCGTGGAGAGCCCCGCGGCGAGCGGCAGACCGATGCGCAGAATGGGAGTCTTGGTTTCCCGCGCCAGGGCAAAGGCGATGGGCCCGAGCAAGAGCAGGCCGACCTGAAAGAAGACCGAGATGCCGATGACAAACGCGGCGACCATCATCGCATAGTCGACCCGGGCAGCGCCGAAGAACCGGGTGATGCCCGAAGCCACGACGTTGGCGCCGCCAGATTCGGCAAGCATTCTCCCGAGCATCGTGCCGAGACCGATGATCATCGCGAGCGTGCCCATGGTGTGGGCTACGCCCTCGGTAAAGGCATCGGCAACTTTGATCGCTTCCATGCCCGCGGCGAGGCCAAGGAGCAGGGAGACGATGGTGATCGCGATGATGGCGTTGAGCTTGAAGCGCGCGATGAGCACGATGAGCCCAACAATGGACACGGCGGCCACCAGCAGCAGCGCATTCGGGGAGAGAACCGCTAGGGAGAAGAACATGGCTCGCTGTCCATAGCGGCTCGCCGCGCGCGGGCCAATACTTCTTCGCTCTTCGGTCGCCTCTTAATAGTGTTCCCGCGCCCAGAGCCGTTCCTCAGGCGTGAGGTCCGCCGGGCTTTTAGCCAGCGCACGGGCATAGCGGAGTTCCGCGCGGGTGTAGCGCCGCACGTTGGGCGCCTGGGGTGGCGGCACCTGCCAGTAGTAGACCGTATCGTCCTTGCTCGGTGGCGTCGGCATTGGTTTCCGCTGGGGATCTGCCTCGACCGGGCGCGGTTCCATGAAGGCAAATAGCCCACGCCTCGGAGCGGGCGTGGCAGCCGGCGGGGGCGGGACCTGGGTGCTGAGTTGGGCGCGGAGCGTGTAGAAGTTTTTCCGGGCTTCTTTTTCGAGTTCCTGCTGGTGGGCGGTTTCCTTGTCCACGGGCGCGGCGCAGGCGGTCAGAAGAAGAACCAGAGTCAGGGGAACGAAAAACTTCATCGGCGCACGCTAGGCATTTTCGCGCGACCTCCGCAAGGTTGGAACGAATGACCCACCGGGTGGATGCTCTTTCAGCGGAAGCCTGGCGTTCACTGTCCGACTTGCAGCCCATCCGAAACGCCTGCGGCCCGCTCTTTGGCCTCTTCGGCATTTTGCTTTTGAGTCTGCCGTACTTCCTCCGCGTATTCCTTCACCGCTTCCTTTCGTTCCGCAAACTCTTCCGCCGTCTCGCCGGGCGCCCGTCGCAGAGGCTTGACCACGCGATGCGGATGCGGGTGGCTGGCGCAGGCGGACAAGAGCAGCGCCGCGGCGAGCCATACGACGGGCGATTTCATAATGCGCAGAGTAGAAGCTCCACCGCCGTCCGGCAAGAGAGACACCGGTGAAGCGGCTTCACCGCCACATCCAACACCCTCCCGCATCCCCCGCCTGCATCGCTGTGCGAAGCACTGCGGGCATGGGCTACAGGAAGCGTTGCGGGCAGGTCCAGCACCCAATTTCGCCCATTACGGCTTCATGGCCGTGCGTCCGGCCAGCGCCCGGCTGAGGGTGAGTTCATCGGCCTGCTCCAGGCCACCGCCGGCGGGCAGTCCTTGCGCCAGGCGCGTCACCGCCACCGGAAGTTCACGCAGCAAGCCGGCGAGGTAATTGGCCGTGGCCTCCCCTTCCACATCGGAGCCGAGCGCGAGGATGACTTCCGCAGGATGCTCGACCTTAACGCGCTCCAGCAACGCATCGATGCGCAGGTCCTCCGGTCCGACATGATCGAGCGGCGAAATCCGTCCGCCGAGCGAGTGGTAGCGGCCCTTGAAGATTCCGGTACGTTCAAGGGGGAGGATTTCCGTCGGCTGTTCGATGACGCAAATCCGCGCCGCGTCGCGGCCAGGATCGGCGCAGATTTCGCAAAGCTCGGCCGTCGTGAAAAAACCGCACCGTGGGCAGGCGCGGATGCTTTCGTGCACCTCGCGAATGACACGCGCCATCTCCAGCGGCCGGGCGTCGCGGGACTGGAGCATCCACAGCGCAATGCGCTCGGCGCTACGCGGCCCGATCCCTGGAAGGCGCTTGAACTCGCCGATGAGCTCCCGGATGGCTGGGGGGTAGCTGGTCATTGGAACGACTACGAGCGCGCCTCAGAGGCGGGCGCTCGTCCAATCCAGCGCGGGAGTTCCGGCGCGCAACTGCTCGATCCGGCGGATATAAAATTCCACCGGCCCGTCGGCCCCGCTGGCGCTGCGCGCACTGTGGAAGAGACCCAGGGCGTCGTCCCAGAGTTGCTCGCGGTAATAGATGACGCCCTGCCAGAATAGATCGCGCCGCTCGAGATCCTCGAAGGAGAGCACATCGCGCAGGGCGAGCAGCTCATAAATCTCCTCGCGGCTGCCGTCATCGTAACGCTGGATGAGTTCCATCGGCCGCACCTCCACGGAGGGCTCCGTGGTCTGAAAGGTGTTTGTGCCCAGCAAAATGCGGGACCCGTAAATGAGGTTCGCCCGGCAGAGGCGGCGGGCAAATTCCACCGGCTCGCCGGCCACGCTGAAAGTACCGAGGCGATTGGAGCCGTAGGCGGCGACCACCATCTCGCCGGAGTTCACGCCGATGCGAAAATCGAACATCTGCTTCCAGACGCCGTGGCACTCGGCGTTCACTTCGTCGAGCCGCTCGGTGAGCGCCAGCGCGGCTTCGCAGGCATTTCGGGAGTGGTCGGGATCGGCGAGTGGCGCGCCGAAGACCACGCGCAGGCTTTCCCCGTCGCATTCATCGAGGTAACCGCCGCGCTCGACGAGGAAGTCGGCGGCATTGCGGCGGAAGGAATTGGTCAGCGCAACGTAATCTGGCGCGGTGAGCGAGGCCTCCAGATCGTCATGGTTGAAAATCTCGCAGACGAGGATGCTGATATCGCGCCGTTCGCCGTCGAGGTTGAGGGGCGACGAGGAATTGAGCAGCGTGTAGAAGGTCTTCGTCGAAACGCGGTCCCCGAGAATTTGACGCATGATGCGCTTGCGACTGCCGGCCTCGCTGCGCGAATAGACAATCCCGGCGGTGAAGCTGGCGATGATGGCCAGGAGGCTGGGAAACGGGGAAAAGAAGAGGCCGTGCAGCCGCAGCACCCAGACCATGCTGACGACTTGCAGGAGAGCGCCCGCGGCTACGACCGCCTTGAGGGTATTGCGGGGAATATCGATGGTCGTCCACGCAATGGTGAAGGCGAAGAGGAGGAAAAGCGGGTATTGGACGCTCGAGGCCGACTTGTAGTATTGCTGCGTCACATTGGCGAGCGCCACGTCGGCAGACTCGAAAAACCCTCCTTTGAAGAGCAGCACGATGAGCAAGGAGACAAAAAGGCCGATAAGAAGGGTGACTTTGAAATAACGCACGGGGTAACAGCGCATCTAGCACGCAAAGGCGGGTGCGCGCAACCCTTGGATGGGAGATCGAAGTTCACCGTTCGGAGTTCGAGGTTCAGCTTGCGCTCGCCTATTCTCGATCTGCGAACTCCGATCTACGATCTCCGAAATATGCTCCACATCGTCCTGGTCGAACCCGAAATCCCCCCGAATACCGGTAACATCGGGCGTCTTTGTCTGGCGACCGATTCCCACCTCCATTTGATCAAGCCGCTCGGGTTCGACATCAGCGACCGGGCCCTGAAACGGGCGGGCCTGGACTACTGGAAGGACGTGCGGGTGACCGTCTGGGAATCGCTGGCGGAACTGCAAACCGCCCAGCCGGCCGGAACGCACTATTTCTATCTCACGACGAAAACGCAACGACCCTACTGGGAAGCCCGCTTCCGCGACGGCGATTTCCTGGTCTTCGGACGGGAAACCAAAGGCCTGCCCGAACCTCTCCTGGAGGCCAACCGCGATCACCTGCTGACCATCCCGATGGAGCCGCAGACTCGGAGTCTAAATCTGGCGACGGCGGTGGGAATTGTCCTGTATGAAGCGGTCCGGCAGGGGCGGGGCGGGAAAATGACGAATGATGAATAACGAAAGACGAGAGCCGATCTGCCGTAAACCCGCTCCCGCTCCCTCACCGAGCCTCGAACCTGCAAAATTGAATGTTGGATGTTGGATGTTGGATGTTGGATGTTTTCCCCATGGCCCCAACCACCCCTCCCATCGTCGCCGCCCGCGATCTTCGCCGGTCCTTTCGCCTGGGCTCGCGCCGGATCGATGTGCTGCGGGGGATCACCGTGGACATCGAGGCGGGCGAAGCCGTGTTTCTGTGCGGCGCTTCCGGGGCGGGCAAAACGACCCTGCTCTATACGCTGGCCGGTCTCGAGACACCGGAATCCGGCACCGTCGAATTTGAGGGAATACGTCTCTATGAGGGCGGTGAAGGGGTCCAGGCGCGGATTCGCAATGAGCGCATCGGCTTCGTCTTCCAAGGTTATTTTCTTCTCCCGGAACTCACGGCGCACGAAAACGTCCTGCTGCCATCGATGATCGGCCGCCGGATCAACCGCGAAGCGGCCGAGCGGGCCTTGACGGATGTGGGCCTTGCCGACCGCATGCAGCATCTGCCCGCGGAGCTTTCCGGCGGCGAGCAGCAGCGCGTGGCCATCGCCCGCGCGTTGATCAATGATCCGAGCATCATCTTCGCCGACGAACCGACAGGCAATCTCGACTCGAAAACAGGCGAGGGCATCATCGAACTGCTGCTCGGCCTGGTGCGCGAGCGGAAGAAGACCCTCGTGGTCGTGACACACGACGCCCAGCTCGCCACCCGCGGCGACCGTCGGCTGGAAATTCGCGATGGCGTGCTGGTGGCTTGAATTCGGTTCCAAGCGCTGGCAGGTTCTCCTCTCTCCACATGCAACTCACGGTTTATATCGACGGCCAGTTTTATTCGGAATCCGAGGCTAAAGTGTCCGTCTTCGACCACGGCCTGCTCTACGGCGACGGGATTTTCGAGGGCATCCGCTTTTACAATGGCCGGGTTTTCCAGTTCCATGAGCACCTCGACCGGTTGTGGGATTCCGCCCGGGCGCTCCTGCTCACCATTCCCATGACCCGGGAGGAGATGGAGGCGGCCACGCTCGAAACCATCCGCAAAAATGGCCTGCGCGACGGCTACATTCGGCTCCTCGTGACCCGCGGCAAAGGCAACCTGGGCCTCAGCCCGGACCGCTGCCCGAAAGCCTCGGTCATCATTATCGCGGCAACCATCCAGCTCTATCCGGCCGAGGCCTACGAACGCGGGATGACTGTGGTGACCTGCGCGACACGACGCACCGCGCCCGCGGCGCTCAGCCCGGCGGTGAAGTCGCTCAACTACCTGAACAACATCATGGCCAAGATCGAGGCCAACATCGCCAAGGCCGACGAAGGCCTGATGCTCAATGAGGAGGGCTACGTGGCCGAATGCACGGGGGACAACGTCTTCATCGTCAAGCACGGTGAACTCTACACCCCGCCCATCTACGCGGGCTCACTGCGGGGCATCACCTGGCAGGCGGTGCTCGACATCGGCGCCAGCCTCGGCTTGAAGGTCACGGTGCAGCAGTTGACGCGTTACGACATCTACACCGCGGACGAGTTTTTCCTCACCGGCACCGCGGCCGAAGTCATCGCCGCCGTGAAGCTCGACAACCGCGTGATCGGCGACGGCCGGTCCGGCCCGATCACCAACCGCATCATCGCCCGTTTCCGCGAGTTGACGCAAAGCACTGGCACGCCGATTTATTCCTAGCGTCAATTTCCCGATCATGCATTGCGATGTTTGTAAAACGAACCAGGCGACCGTTTTCCTCACCCAGATCGTGGAGGGGAAAATGCAGAAGGTGAACCTTTGTGAAGCCTGTTCCAAGGAAAAGGGGGTGACCGATCCCACGGGCTTCGCGCTTGCGGATTTGCTGCTCGGGCTCGGCGCGGCTCAGGAAATGGAGCGCGGCGGCGCGGTGCAGAAGTGCCTGGTCTGCGGCTTCAGCCAGGCCGATTTCAAGAAGACGGGGCGGCTTGGCTGCGCCAGTTGCTACACGACCTTCGCCGACGGCTTGTCGTCCCTGCTCAAGGGCATGCACAAGGGCACCGAGCATCTCGGCAAAGTCCCGGCACGCCTCGCGAAGACGCTCGAACGCGAGTCGGCTCTCAAGACCCTGCAGCGCGACTTGCGCAAGGCCGTGGCGGATGAGGATTACGAGTCTGCCGCCAGCATCCGCGACCAGATCCGGCACCTCGACGTGGAGTAGCCCATGGCCATTCACAATATTCTCAACACGAGCGGAGAGTGGTTGCGCAGCGAGGGGCCACATCACCAGATCGTCGTCAGCAGCCGGGTGCGCCTGGCGCGCAACCTGAAGAGTTTCTCCTTTCCCGGCTGGGCGAAAAAGCATGAGCGCCTGCAAATCCTCGAGACCATCAAACCGCAGGTCGAAGCGCTCCCCGAGATGAACGACGCCTTTTCCGTTTATTCGCAGGACTTGTCCGCGCTCGAGAAGCAGGTGCTCGTCGAGCGGCACCTCATCTCGCGGGAGCATGCCGCCAAAGGCGTCGGCTCCGCCGTCGTCATGAACCGTCGCCAGACGCTCTCGATCATGATCAACGAGGAGGATCATCTCCGCATGCAGGCCATCCGCGCCGGGCTCCAGTTGAAGAGCGTCTTCAAGATGATCGACAAGGTGGACTCGGCGCTCGAGGAAAGGCTCGACTACGCCTTCCACGCCCACCTCGGCTATCTCACCGCCTGCCCGACGAATGTCGGCACCGGCATGCGCGCCTCGGCCATGGTGCATTTACCCGCGCTGGTCATGAGCGAACAGATCAACCAGGTCATCCAGGCCGTGAACAAGATCGGCCTCGCCGTGCGCGGCCTCTATGGCGAAGGCACCGAGGCCCTGGGCAATCTTTTCCAGGTTTCCAACCAGACCACCCTCGGCGAAAAGGAAGACGAGATCATCGCCCGCCTGCACAAAGTCATCGAGCAGATCATCGAACACGAGCAGAACGCGCGGCAGATGCTCTTGCAAAAAAAGCCGAACACCCTCCTCGACCATATCGGCCGCGGCTACGGCATCCTGCGCCACGCCTATTCGATGAACTCGAAGGAAGCGTTGAATCTGCTGTCCTTTATGAAACTCGGCATCGACCTCGGCTTCTTCCCCGAGAATTGCCGGCAGCCGATTGACGAACTGTTCATGGAGACGCAGCCCGCGCACCTGCAGAAAGGCACCCAGCAAAAACTGGCCGCCGAGGAACGCGACTCCCTCCGCGCGGAAATCGTCCGCGCCAAGCTCTCCGAGTTCCCCCGCCCCGACATCGGGCCAAGCAAGCCTCCGGGGCCGAGCGAAGGGAATGGGTCGCAGAATTGATATCACCCCTCGGGTATGAAGGCGACACAAAGGACCGCCCCGGAGGCCGCGTCGAGATAGACGGCGAGGCTCGACATATTGCCATAGGTTAGCACCCACACATCCCCGGTGGATTGCGCGAGCTTGTCGCGCGAGCCGTAAAGGGGGTCGTGGGAAATGGCGGCTTCCACCTTGGGATCGATAAAGTCGCTCACATCCAGGTGCGATTTGCGCGCGACCATCAGGAACGGCGACTCTCGCAGGGCAATGATGCGCTTTATCGTTTCGGGTGACGCGGCTCGCTTGATTTCGCCATCGCAGGCGGCGCGGAAGCGCGCGATCGCGGCCTCGGCGCTGGCGATTTGGTCTGCCGCGCGGCTCACGACCGGCAGGACGAAAAGGCCCGCAAAGAGGAGACTGGTGGCAATTCTGAGGCGGAGAGCAGTCGGCTTTTTCATCATCCTGATCTGCTCTTCCTCGTCCTCGTAAGGCGGAAATTTCGCAGAACGGAATTCGACCTGGGTTTTCATCGTTTGTTGTCTCCGTGTTCCGAGAGTTGGGAACGCCGGAACACACCTTCGTGTGCCCGAAATTCGGTTTCGCGGCAAGGGACGAGTCCTCAGCCGTGTCATAAATCCATTCCCTCGCCACGAAGCGAATTTCAACCACACGTCTTCCGTGCCGAAGGCCTCACCTTCGGCACGAGATCGGGATTTGGCGCGTTGGAGCCAACGCGCCCTACCTCGGAAGGGCGTCAGCCGCGCGGCCTCGCGGCCTCGCGCTTGCGTGGCAACACGCGGCGTCGCTTGGAATCTCGCGCTTCCTCGCTTAATTGACGGATCCATCCATGACGGTCGTCAGCATC
>Ga0302326_10006457_pt1 | contig 26315 bp, 24 predicted proteins | sample Palsa_T0_3_FD_202264 | JGI IMG/M metagenome (GOLD analysis project Ga0302326, IMG submission 202264) | Peat permafrost microbial communities from Stordalen Mire near Abisko, Sweden - Palsa_T0_3 | ecosystem: Environmental > Terrestrial > Soil > Palsa > Peat permafrost | place: Sweden: Abisko... | reverse complement strand
GGAATGCGGCCACGGACAAGTGGGTGGGCAACGACGTTCCCGACTTCAAGCCCGATTCCAAGCCGGAAGAGCACATGGGGCCGTTCATCATGAATCCGGAGGGCGTGGGACGCATTTTTGTTCCACTGGGCGCAATGGCCGATGGTCCGTTTCCCGAGTATTACGAGCCGATTGAAAGCCCCGTTGCGAATCTGCTGCATCCGCAACAGTCGAGCAATCCGCTGGCGAAGACCTTCAAGACGGATATGGACAAGTACGCCAAGCCGGGCGAGGGCTACAACATCGTCTGCACAACCTACCGGCTGACGGAGCACTATCACTACTGGACGAAGAACAACCCCATGAATGTGGAGCTGGTGCCGGAGCCGTTCGTGGAGATTCCCGCGGAACTGGCCGACCAGATGGGCATTCGCGGCGGTGAGAAGGTGAAGGTCAGCAGCATTCGCGCCGACTACATTGCCAAGGCGATGGTGACCAAGCGCATCAAGGCGATGACGGTGGACGGCAAGAAGCTCTACCAGATCGGTATTCCGATCCATTGGGGCTACAAGGGGATCTCCGAGAGCGAGGGCAGGACTTCGCTGATGCCCACGAATCGGTTGACGCCGACGGCCATCGACCCGAATGCCTATACACCGGAATTCAAGGGATTTCTGGTGAAGCTGGAGAAAGTGTGAAGTGAGGGCAGGGTAGAGCGGCGCTTCAGCGTCGCGTCCCGCGCCCCTTCGTTGTCATCACGAGGAGGCCCTTAGGCCGACGAGGGATCTGCTTTAGCGCGAGTGTCGTTACACTGCGGACGAAAAGCAGATCCCTCCTCGGGCTGAAGCCCTCGTCGTGATGACAATTCATACGGAACGTGTGTTGGGCACGCCTGAAGGCTTGCACGACCTGATTCAACTGCCATAAGGAGGGCACGAGATGAGTGATCGCGGCACATTACGAATCCAGCGAATCTCGGGCCACCTCGGGCCGGTGCCTGGAGAAGGAACGCAGCGGGAAGACAAAGTCTGCAAGCTGATCGACACCACGACCTGCATCGGCTGTAAGGCCTGCGAAGTGGCCTGCGTCGAATGGAACGACATGCCGTTCCGCGAGACCTATTTCGACAACACGTACCAAACCATGCCGGACACGGAGTGGAACTTCTGGAACCTGATCAAGTTCAACGAGGATGAACATGCCGATGGGAGCTTCGCCTGGCTGATGCGCAAGCACCAGTGCATGCACTGCGCCGATCCCGGCTGCCTGCATGCCTGTCCCGCCGACGGCGCCATTGTGCAGTACGAAAACGGCATCGTCGATTTCCAGCAGGAGAACTGTATCGGCTGCCAATTCTGCGTCTCCGGCTGCCCGTTCAATATCCCGAAGTTCGATCCCAATACCAAGAAGGTTTACAAGTGCACGCTGTGCTCCGACAGAGTGGGAGCGGGGCTGGAGCCCGCCTGCATCAAGGCCTGTCCGACGGGCTGCCTGCACTTCGGCACCAAGGACGACATGAAGTTCCTGGCCGAGAAGCGGGCCACGCAGCTGCGCGAAGTTTCGGGCTTCAAGGAGGCCGGCGTATACGATCCTCCCACCATTGGCGGCACCAGCGTCATCTACGTTCTGCACAACATCAACAAGACCGAGGCCTACGGCGGCCTTCCCAGAGAGCCGCGCATTTCGCAGGCCTTTACCATCTGGAAAGAGTGGTTTAAGCCGATCGGCTTGTTCGGCGCGATGCTCGGCTTTGTGGGCGTGGTGATGCATTACATTTTCGAAGGCCCGTTGCGAACGCAGCCGACTCCGCCGGTGAAAGAAATCGTGCCGCCGGACCTGGGAAAGGAGAACTAGATGGCGACTTCAGCAGATCGTTTCGTTCATCGTCCCAACGCCATCGACCGCCTGGGCCAGACCGTAGTTTACGTGGGCGAACTGCTGCGTCATCCCGTGTACACGCGGTTCCTTCACTGGATGGTCGGCATCTTTTTCTTCCTGGCGCTTTTGTCCGGGTTCGGTATCTACCTGCCATGGATTTTCCGTTTTTTCACGCCACTATTTGGCGGCGGCCCCATGACCCGACTGCTGCATCCCTGGTTTGGCTTGGGATTTGTCTTCTTCTTTGCGCTGCAGGCGATCAATTGGCTGCAGGTGATGAAATGGACGCCGGGCGATTCGCGCTGGATGAAGAACATCAGGAAGTATGTTATTCGCAGCGACTCGACGGAATCGCCGGAGACCGGCTTCTTTAACGGTGGCCAGAAGCTGATGTTCTGGGAAATCGTCTGCGGCTCCATCGCTTACGTCATCACCGGCGTCATCATGTGGTTTCCCACGACGTTTGGACGCATCGCGGTTGCCATCTCATACATGGTCCACGATGTGTCTGCGCTAGTCATGCTGTTCGGCATCTTCTTCCACATTTATCTCAGCACCTTCGGCGAGCCGGGAACGATTCAGGCAATGACGCGCGGAACGGTCAGCGAAGCGTGGGCCTGGACGCATCATCCTGCCTGGTACAAGGCAGTGACGGGACGCGATCCCCGCCAGGCGATAGAACAAACCCAGAGCGAAATGGCGGCTTCCAAACGGCCGGGAAGGCCGCCGGAGGTACTTTAGAAGCGTGCGCTCATCTGCCGACCGTCCTATGGTCCAGCGCATCCGCCCTCGGCCAATGTGATGGTCAACGGCTTTCTTGCTCGCGAGGGTCGCAAGCCTTATCATCAGATCAAAATTTGGCGCCACTCGGTTAATCCTCCGAACTCCGCGCCCGAGTGCTAAAGCAGGATGATGCAATGGCCCCATCCAACAGCGCACTGTCGGTTGGCGATCTTGTAGGAACGACCTACGAGATCCTCGGTCGGATCGGTGCGGGCGGCATGGGCGTGGTTTACAAGGCCCGCGATCGAAAGCTGGAACGCACTGTCGCCCTGAAATTCCTTCCTCCCGGACTGAATGCCAGCGAACTGGACAAGGAGCGGTTCCTGAAAGAGGCCCGAATTGCCTCATCGCTGGACCATCCTAATGTCGGCGTTATTCACGGAATCGAAGAGACTTCCGACGGCCGCACATATATTGTCATGGCCTTCTATGAAGGCCAATCGCTGGCCGACCGGATAAGCACGGGATCGCATCCGCTCTCGGTGGCTGAAGTTGTCGAGATTGCAATTCAGATTGCGAAGGGTCTGGAGGAAGCGCATTCCCGCAACATTGTCCACCGCGATATAAAGCCTTCCAACGTGATGCTTACCACTCATGGCGACGCGAAGATCGTTGATTTCGGGCTGGCGCACATCAACGAGGCAACACAAACGCTGACGCACGGTGCGGTGGGGACTTTGAGTTACATATCGCCCGAGCAGGCCACGGGTTCGACCGCTGATCAGCGAAGCGATATCTGGGCGCTGGGCGTCACGCTGATGGAGGCGCTGATTGGTGGCAACCCATTTCAGCGGGAGAATATGGCTGCGACCTTTATGGCCATCGTCAACGAGGCTCCTCCGCCGCTCGACGGCGTTCCGCTGGAAGTCCAAAACATCGTGTATCGGTGCCTGTCGAAAGACCCGCTCAAACGGTACCAATCGTGTTCCGAACTGTTACGGGATTTGGAGGAAGCGAAGACTGCGCTTGCCCGAGCCGGGGTAACACCAGCTTCCAGTGGCCGACGACGAAGTGATCAACTTAAGGCGCTCCGCGAATCGCGCCACGAGGCATCGCGTTCCGCGTGGACGCTGCCCACAAAGCCCAGCCATGTATGGGGTCGCTCGATTGCGATCGCCGCCGCAATCCTCCTGCTGCTTTCCGTTGTTCTGTGGCTGCCGCCGGTTAGCGAGCGTCTGCAAATCGCTTGGTTTACGAGAGGCCAGAAGCACATCGCGGTCCTGCCCTTCGACAACATTGGCAACTATCCAGAGAACGAGGCACTGGTGGAGGGAGTCGTGGACTCGCTTTCCGGGAAGTTGTCGAACCTGGAGCTGGGCAAGCAATCTTTGTGGGTCATCCCGAGCAGTGAAGTGCGACGGCTCAAGGTGACTGACCCTGGTGCTGCGCTGCGTGAACTGGACGCCACGTTGGTTGTCAAGGGGACGATGTCGCGAGAGGGCTCGGATGTTCGTCTCAATATGGACCTGATCGACACCAAGAATCTGCGGCAAATCGGTTCGGTTGATGTGGAAGACCAGGCCGGAGATCTGGCGACGCTACAGGACGAAGCGGTTGCCAAGCTCGCCCGGCTGATGAACATAACCGTCACCGCCGACATGATCCGCGGGACGGGCGGCTCGGTCAATCCTGCTGCCTACGAGGACTACTTAAAAGCTCTCGGCTACATGCAACGCTATGACAAGCCCGGCAATCTCGACCTTGCTATCCAAGCTTTGCAGAATTCAGTGCAGACCGATCCGCGCTTCGCCCTGGGATACGCGCAACTGGGAGAAGCGTACCGGCTGAAGAATCGCCTGGACCAAAACCCCAACTGGCTGGCTGAAGCGCAGGCAAACTGCAAGAAGGCGGCCGAGATCGACAATCGCATTCCCGCGGTGCACGTTACGCTGGGGCGCATCCACGATTTATTGGGGCATCACGATCTCGCACTGCAAGAGTTTCAGCAGGCCCTGGATATTGACCCCCACGACGCAGCCGCGCTCAGTGGCCTTGCCAATGCCTATGAGCACTCCGGACGCACCGCAGATGCGGAAGCGGCTCTCCAGAAGGCCGCTGCCTTGCGTCCGGATTCCTGGGACGCCTACGATGAGTTAGGTAATTTTTACGATCGCCAGGGAAAGTTTCAGCAGGCCATTCAGCAATATCAACACGCCCTGCAGCTCACTCCTGATAATGCGCAAGTCTACCTAAATCTGGGGGCCACGTATCTCGATTCGGGTGATCCCAAACTGCAAGGGGATGCCGAGCGCGCGCTTAAGAAATCCGTTGAGCTTAGCCCGAGTTATCCGGCCTATGCTAATCTCGGTAATTTGTATCTAATCCAGCAGCGCTACGGGGAGTCGGCGGCGGTGACCGAGCAGGCGCTTAAACTTAGCGATCATGACTATAACGTCTGGAATAATCTGGTCCTTGCATATGAATGGCTGAACGAGAAAGATAAGGCGGAGACGGCGCGCAAACGGATGCAGGCGCTGCTGGAACAGACGGTCAAGATGAAGCCCGACGACGCCGCGGCGCAAGCGAGACTGGCCACCGTGTATGCCCATTACGGGCTTAGGCAGCAAGCGGAATCTCGGATTCAAACAGCGTTGGCCCTGGCTCCAGATGATTCCGGCGTTCTGGCTAACGTCGCCACCGCCGATGAACTCTTAGGCAAACGCAGTCAGGCGACATCTGAGATGCAAAAGGCAGTACAGAAAGGCTTCGCGCTCGATCAAGTAAGGGTCGATCCGGCGATGCAGGGACTCATAACCGATCCCAAGTTTATCGGCAGTAGTAGATAAATCGCGCCACTGATGGCGCACGACGAGGAGATTTGCACATGCCAACCAACACCACCATCACCATCCCGCCTGCTGCGGACGAGACAGTCTCCCCAGGCACAATCACTTTTTCCGTCTCATCCGCTTGCACCGTTTGCTTTGGAACCGCGAACCCGGCTGGCAGTTTTCCCGACCTGGAGGACGAAACCTTTGATTGGGCGGCCAGCTCCACGCATGGCCCGTACACGGCTGATACCGCAAATGCGAACCTTCCCTACGGCACCTCCAGTCAGGGAACGCCATGCTCCACGGAGGGGTTAACAGACACCGGAGCAACCATTCACGTAGGCTCGGGCTTCGGAACAGCGAGGACGAAGACCAAGGCGAAGGCACCGTCGAAGGCAAAGCCGAAAGCAAAACCAAAGGCGAAGCCGAAGGTCAAGGCTAAGCTCGTGTCTAAAGCGAAGGCCGCACCCAAAACCAAGGCAAAAGCAAAGCCGAAGACAAAAGCCAAAACCAAGTCGAAGGCTAAGCCCAAGGCGAAAAAAGGCGGCAAGTCGAAGCGGTGAGGGCGAAGGCTTCTAATAGAGCCTCACGTGAATCGCAGACCGACGTTCGGGTTGGGTTGATTTAGGGCAGGTGGGAAGCGCCAGCACTCCCCGCCTGCCTACTCGATTTCTTGGCCTGAGCAACGGCTCGCCCGGTTCCGCACCGCCGTTAAAGTTCGTTGACTCGCCGTTCCGATTCTGACTGCTGGAGATGTCTATCTTTGGGTCGGGACACCGAAGCAATGTGAATAGCCGTCATCGTCGGTCAGGAAGAACTCGGTCTGGCCGTACTCTCGATGTTCGAGCTCTAAAGTGCCGTACCCAAGGCTCTTTAGTCGCTCTCTGGTTTTGTGAATATCCTTCGGCGCCCAGTAGAGTCGAATGCCCTCGTAGTCCTTCGGCCTGACCGGAGTCCCCGCACGCTGGTTCAGCATAAAAAACAGGTCGCCTTTCCGAAGCATGCAAAAGATCAACTTATCATCTTTGCGCATTTCTGAACTCATCGAGAATCCGAGACCATCAACCCACAAGCGCAGACTCTTCTCCAGGTCTGCGCTCGGAATGACTGGGATGCAAGATTCAACAGGCATGACACTTCCTTTCGCCAAACTACGACGCCGCTCATTGAAGATTATTACGTTAAGCCTTCAACCGTCGACACAATCCTTGCCAGTTGGCTGGCTTCGCAATAGAGCACTATCTCCGAATGGCTGCAAGCACACGGGTACTCGCGTCTCGATGTGCATCGCCGCTCCTCTGGTTTTGTCTCACACCCCCGTGTGATAGCGGTCACAGCGAAGATGGACGCTGTTTTGGCATAACAGTTCCATGACACATGTGGGTGCCCAAAGCAATATTCTCAAGGCCTCTCTCGAGTTGAAGAGTGAGCTGCAACGGCTGGGACACAAGGAACGTTTTCCCCCCAACCAGGCCATGTTTCGAGAAGACGACAGCAACACCGGAGTGTTTCTGCTGCTGAGCGGCAAGGTTTGCATGAGTGTGAAGGGCTTGCCCAAACTCGACCGGTTATTTTCCGCCGGCTCGCTGCTGGGGGTGCCTTCAACATTTACCGGACATACCTACAGCCTGACAGCCGTAGCCGCGACCGAATCGGAGGCCGTACACGTGGCCCAGGAAGATTTTGTGCGCTTAATGCGAGAGCGACCAGAGCTATGCCGTGAGGCCACGGAGATGTTGGGCCGCGAAGTGACCTTCATCCAATCGGCGCTCGCCGAACGACGGAAACAGGCGGCCTCCAGGAAACTTTCGCTTAATGAAGTGCTTACCTCCTCTTCGTAGGGCGCGTGGCAGAACCTCGCTTTCGCAACAGTGCTGAAAGCGCACGCACAGGACTTCGTATCGTCCAGCCTACTGCGATTGCACTGCCTGCAGCAGGTTCAACAGACCCCAGCCAAACGTGTTGTCCTGAAAGATCATCGGCCCACGACAGTTGCCGGATGCCTGCACATCGGTCAAATGCTGTGCAGCATGTTCCATGGTCGCTTAGGTCTGGCCGACGTTCCCATCGAGGCTGGGCTTGGCCTGCCACAACAGGGCAACGCCTCCGGCCACATGGGGAGCAGCCATCGAAGTTCCCGACCAGGCGGATTGGTAGCCATTGCCGGGCACCGCGCCGCGGATTGAGACTCCGGGAGCGGAGAGATCGGGCTTCGTCCGGTGGCTGCCGTCGATTGTCACCGGGCCGCGACTGCTGAAGCTGGCGATATTGTTGTTCGAGTCGGTTGCGCCCACGGTCACTGAGTTGGCATAGATCGCGGGCGGATACTCAATCGTGGAGCAAGCAGGACCATCGTTGCCAGCGGCTGCAACCAGGAAGATTCCCGCCGCGCGCACGGAATCCACGATGCTCTGCAGCGTGTCGTAGGAGCAGCCTTCACTGGGCGGGCAGATCCAGGAGTTGTTGACGGAATCCGGGGCCTTCGTGGGGTCGCCGTTCTGGGGCTGATTAATGGGCCAGGGAGCGATCATGAACTGGAAGCACTCGGTATAGCGCGCAGGCGAACCGGTGCCATTGGCGTCCATGTTGCGGCAGGCAATCCACTGAGCGCCTGGTGCGACGCCAATCTGATTGCCCTGACCATCATCACCTATCATCTCGCTGACGGTGAAGGTGCCATGGTCGTTAGGATCGAAAGGAGAGGTCGTATGGTCAACGGCATCGTCCCAGTTGTAATCGTGGTCTGCCTGTTGGCCATTCCAACCGCGGTACTGGTTCTTCAATGCGGGGTGGTCCCACTGGACTCCAGTGTCGGCTCCGGCGACGACCATGCCTTCGCCACGATAGCCCAAAGCCCAAACCTCGGGCGCCTTTACCTGTTCCACGTTCCACTCAACGGTGAGGGGCCGGATGCTCGTGTCCTGGCCAGTGGATGAAGGCAGGGCGGTGCGCACGTAAGGATTCGCGTCAATGCGTGCGACATCAGTCCGCGCAGCCAGCGTTTCCATAAGACTGCGGTCGCCCGCAACTTTGATCATATTGACGATAAAGAACGACTGATAAGGCACGCCACGCTGCCGCAACAGTTCGAGAATTGGGCCTTGCGTGGACTTGGCCACAGAACGGAGCGCGACCACGAAGCGGCCCTTCTCGGCCTTGTTGTAAAGATTGTTGGCTGGGCCGAGGTCAGCCTGTTTGGCGAGCACGACTGTCATTCGGGCATATTGCAGGCGTTTGGTCTCGCTTAGGCGCAACAAATAACGCCGAGCGAAAGTGCGCTTCCCGGCTTACAATCCACTTTGGACCACGTCCAACCTCCAGCCGAAATGGGTTACTCCCGATCTGATTTTCCGGAACATTCCCGGGAGTGACGGCATCGAAACTGAGATAGAATGGGAGTGATCCCACGGGTGGCATCCCTCCGAACAGCGAATTACACATGTCCATGTCGAAGACCACGAAGTTTATTGTCCTTGCTCTCTCTTTCCTGATTGCCTCGTTCGTCATCATCGGTCAACTCGGCGTGAAGGCCGACACCAATGACGACGGCTCCTATCGTCAACTGGGCGTGTACAGCGAGGTGCTGTCGCGCATCCGCGACGAGTATGTGGAGGAGCCCAACATCGCGGCGGTAACCAACGGGGCGCTGCATGGGCTGCTGGAGTCGCTGGATGCTAATTCCAGCTATCTGGATCCTACGGAGTTCAAAGAGTACAAACAGCGCAAGGAAGGTAAGGCCGGAATTGGCGCGGCGGTTTCCAAACGCTACGGCTATGCGGCCGTGATCTCGGTGATTCCGGGCGGACCGGCTGACAAAGCGGAGATCGAGAGCGGAGACATCATTGAGGCCATCGAAAACAAATCCACGCGCGACATGTCGCTGGCCGAGATCGATGGCCGGTTGACGGGGCCGTCGGGATCGGTGGTCAACGTTTCCGTGGTACGGCCGCGGCGGGCACAGCCGGTGAAGTCGGCGCTAACGCTGGCCGTGGTTACCGATCCGCCTCCCACCGACAAGATGATGGCGGATGGCATCGGCTACATCAAAGTGGACGACTTTCCTAAAGGGCGGGCGCAGGAGATTGCCAACAAGCTGAAGGCGCTACAGAAGGATGGCGCGAAGAAGATTATCCTTGACCTGCGCAACTCGGGCGATGGCGAAGAGGAGGAAGGTATCGCGACCGCGAATCTTTTCCTGAATCACGGCACCATCACCTACCTGCAAGGCCAGAAATATCCCAAGCAGGCGTTCAATGCCGACCCGCAAAAGGCGGTCGTGACGAATTTGCCGCTGGTGGTGCTGGTGAATCGCGGCACGGCCGGTCCGGCGGAGGTGGTGGCGGCGGCAATCATGGAGAACGCGCGCGGCGATGTGGTCGGCGACAAGACGTTTGGCGCAGGGGCGATTCAGAAAGTGATCGATATGCCGGATGGTTCGGCGCTGATCCTGTCTGTGGCCAAGTACTATTCGCCTTCGGGCAAGGCGCTGGAGGATACGCCAATCACGCCGAATATCCTGGTTGCCGACAACAACGATGACTTCATCTCCCCCGACGAGGACGAGAACGCCGAGGACCAGGCGCAGGAAGAGAAGCAGAAAGCCAATCAGCCAGACGATCAGCTGAACAAGGCCATTGAGGTGCTGAAGACGCAGAACACCAAGGCGTAAGTTTCAGTTCACCACAGAGACACCCTTCGACTTCGCTCAGGGCAGGCTCCGGCACGGAGAATGAGAGTTCTCGGTGCCTTTTGTTTCTTAGCAGGTGTGTCGCGTCGTGGGAGTAGAAGGATGAGATCATCCCTTCGGCGTGTCGCTGACGCGTTGCTCGTCCTCAAGCCTGCCGTGCCCGGGGCACTCCCTTGCAGCTAAACTCTACCCACTGTGAAAACCGATTTCCTTGGAGGGTGCTGTAGGCTGTTCCTTTTCACTCCCGTTCCTGGCGACAATGTGGCACAATGTCGGCAATCTCAAAGGAAGCTTCTCGCTCCCGAGCTGCCTGAGTAGTCATTGCCCGGAGATTGCCTTTGCCCACGGACGCGCCAACCGCATTTTTCAGCTATAGCCGCGATGACCTGGAGTTCGCTCTTCGCTTGGCGAAGGACCTGAAAAAGGCCGGGGCAAGCGTGTGGATGGACAAGTTAGACATTCGTGCAGGCCAACTTTGGGAGCGTAAGGTTGAAGATGCTCTGAGTACTTCCCCGCGCGTGCTGGTGATTCTGTCTCCCTCGTCCGTCAATTCTCCCCAGGTAATGGCCGAGGTCGCATTCGCTCTGGACGAGCAGAAAGAAGTCATCCCGGTTATCTACCGCGATTGCAAGATTCCATACCGATTGCGACCGATTCAGCACGTGGACTTCAGGGCCGACTACTCTGAGGCATTTCAGGAATTGCTCGACAGCATGGGGGTCGAACGGCAAGCGGCAGTGAGCGCGGCAGCGATTGCCCTAGAAGAACAGGCCGCGATGGGGATGATGGAGGCGGCAGAGCAAGCCCGGCTGGCAGAGGAGGAACGCACACGCCAGGAACAGGAGCGCAGGGAGGCTGCTGAGAAGGCACGACTGGAACAGGAGGAACGCGAGCGGCAAGCGGCAGCGGAGAAAACCCGTTTAGAAGAAGTACGCGTCCGGCAGGAACAGGAGCGAAAAGAGGCTTCCGAGAAAGCGCAACTGGAACAGGAGCGGCAGGCCGCCGCGGAGCAGGCTCGACTAGCGGAGGAGAGACGGGCCCAGCGCGAGAAGGAGCGCAACGAGGCGGCTGAAAAAGCGCGCTTGGAACAGGAGGGGCAAGAGCGGCAGGCTGCGGCGGAGCGGGCGCGACTGGCGGAGGAGAAACGAGCTCGCGAAGAACAAGAGCGCAAGCAGGCAGCGGAGAAGGCACGGGCGCAGCAAGAGCAGCGAGAACGGCAGGCCGCAGCGGAGAAGGCACGACTCGAAAAGGAGGGACAGGAACGGCAAGCTGCGGCGGCACTCCCGATTTTGCCGCCGGCATTCAGAACGATCCTCATTGCAGCGGGTGGAATCCTGCTGATCTTCCTGATCGTGTATGTGGCGACGCGCTCGAAGGCGCCAGCAAGCACGAGTGAGGTTTCGCAGCCCCAGCCTGCGACGTCCGCGGCAGTTGCTCCAGCGGAAAGCCCGTCGAGCCTGGGCAGCACGACAGCCGGAACAGCGGCTTCGGGTGAAGGCGCATCGAGCGCAGAAGGTGTAACCAGCAGCGGAGCCGGCGCGACGAAGCCAGCTGTCAGTCCTTCGAAGCCGCCGGCGGACAACATGACGCCGGAGGAGATGAATCGGCGTGGTGATGATTACTACTACGGGCGTGGCGTGACGAAGAACTATGCGGAGGCAGTTCCTTGGTATCGAAAAGCAGCGGAGGCGGGCTATGCAGAGGCGATGGTCAATATGGGGTGGATGTATGAATACGGCTACGGGGTCTCTAAAGATTATCGTCAAGCCGTCGATTGGTATCGCAAAGGGGCTCAGGCAGGCAATTCGGTCGCCATGTATGACTTGGGATACATGTACGTAAACGGCCTAGGCGTCGAGAAAAACTGTGACGAGGCCGTGGTCTGGATCCGTAAAGGGGCGGAAGCAAGTGTTAGCGCGGCGATAGGGGAGATGGGCTACCTGTACCATACCGGATGCGGGGTGGGGAAAGATTCTAGCCAAGCTGTAGCTTGGTACCGCAGGGCGGTGGAGCATGGCGACAAGAGCGCGATGTATAACTTGGGCGACAGTTACGAAGAGGGCACTGGCGTCGAGAAGGACAAACAGCAAGCGATTGACTGGTATCGCAAGGCAGCCAAGCTAGGAAATCAGAGCGCAATCGACGCCCTTAAGCGCTTAGGGGTTAGTCAGCAGTAGAAGCTCCCTCGCAGCACCCTACTCCGTCCAGCGCTTAAACACCAGACATCCGTTGGTGCCGCCGAAGCCGAAGGAGTTCGAGATGGCGTACTCCATCGCGACCTTGCGAGCGGTGTGGGCAACGAAATCGAGGTCGCAGCCCTCGTCGGGGTTGTCGAGGTTGATGGTGGGAGGCACGATCTGATCGCGCAGGGCGAGCACGGTGATGGCAGCTTCCAGGCCGCCGGCGCCGCCGAGCAAGTGGCCGGTCATCGACTTGGTTGAGCTGACCAGCAGTTTGTAGGCGTGATCGCCGAAGGCGCGTTTGATGGCGGTCGCTTCCAGTTCGTCGCCGAGCGGAGTGGAGGTACCGTGGGCGTTGACGTAGCCGATGTGGTCCGGCGAGAGGCCGGCGTCACGCAGGGCGTTGCGCATTACGCGATAGCCACCTTCGCCTCCGGGGGCAGGCTGAGTTATGTGATTGGCATCGGCGCTCATGCCGTAGCCTACGACCTCGGCGATGATGGGTGCGCCGCGCTTCTTCGCGAACTCCAATTCTTCGAGAATCAAAATCCCCGCGCCTTCGCCGATGACGAAGCCGTCGCGATCTTTGTCCCAGGGACGGCTGGCGCGATGGGGGTCGTCGTTGCGGGTGGAGAGGGCGCGCATGGCAGCGAATCCGCCAACGCCCATGGGTGTGATCGCAGCTTCGCTGCCGCCGGCGATCATCACTTCAGCATCGCCGTACTTAATGACACGGGCGGCGTCGCCGATGGAATGAGCGCTGGTGGTGCAGGCGGTGCAGGTGGCTTCGTTGGGGCCTTTGGCATTGTTGCGGATGCTGACCTGACCGGCAGCAAGATTAACGATGGCCGCGGGAATAAAGAAGGGTGAGATTTTGCGAGGGCCGCCGCTGATCAGGTTGTAGTGTTCGCGCTCGATGATATCGAATCCGCCGATGCCGGAGCCGATGTTGACTCCGGTGCGTTCGGCCAGCTCTTCGTTTTCGACTTTGTAGTTGGCCATGCGCAGGGCTTCGTCGCTGGCGGCGATGGCCAGATGAATAAAGCGCGCCATCTTGCGTGCTTCTTTTTTATCGATCAACTGGAGCGGGTCGAAGTTCTTGACCTCGGCCGCGATCTTGCAGGCGAACGCGGAGGCATCGAAGCGGGTGATGAGTTCTGTGCCGCTCTTGCCGGCCAGCAATGCCTGCCACGCTTCTTCGGCGTTGTTGCCGACGGCGCAGATGATGCCGATCCCGGTAACGACGACGCGCCGGTTCAACCTACTTCGATCCTTTCGCGTGCGAGGTGATGTAATCGGTGGCGTCTTTGACCGTGCGGATTTTCTCCGCGTCCTCGTCGGGGATTTCGATTTCGAAGGCTTCTTCGAAAGCCATGACCAGCTCGACGGTGTCGAGGGAGTCGGCGCCGAGGTCGTCCACAAAGGAAGCGTTGGGCGTGACCTCGGCTTCGTCGACGCCCAATTGCTCGACAATGATTTGTTTTACACGCTCATCTACGGATGCCATGAGACCATTAATCTCCTTTTGACCCGCGCGGGCGGGCGAACGCGGTTTCCCGGTTGAGTGGGGCCGCTACCGCATGACGATGGGCGCGGCAGCGGCGGCCAGAGCGGACGCCAGCTATGTTTTTGCCTTAGCGTGCTGGTTAATGTAGGTGATGGCGTCCTGCACGGTGCGGATCTTTTCCGCGTCCTCGTCGGGGATTTCGATTTCGAAGGCTTCTTCGAAAGCCATGACCAGCTCGACCGTATCGAGCGAGTCGGCGCCAAGGTCGTCCACAAACGAAGCATTGGGCGTTACTTCCGCTTCATCTACGCCCAACTGCTCCACGATGATCTGTTTTACCCGTTCATCTACGGAAGCCATCGATTCTTTCTCCTGTCGCGCAGCAGCGCAACGCACCGGAATACCCAACGCACGCTTTGCGGCAGTGGGCGGGAAACTCGTAAGTCTAATTGCAGGCGAGAAGGCCTGTAAAGGATGCCCAAAAGCCCTCTCCAAAGCAGCTTCACGAAGACCGGAGAGCGCTCAATGATATGAGCCCCAATTCATCCTAAACGGTAGGCTTCGCAATGGTCAACGCGGGAAAGCCGCCGCGGTTCACGCGCTATTATAATGAGGCCGCCGGGGGGGCACCATGCAGCAGCCGCGATGACTCCCAGACTCAAATTCGCTCTTCTTGTTCTGCTTAACATTGTCGTCAGTGTGGGCGCCACAATGGCGATCCTGTTTCTCACAGCGGGATCGTTCCGATTCTGGGAAGGCTGGGTGTATCTGACAGTAGCTTGGGTTCCCACCTTTTCCATGTATGCCTATTTTTATAGGTACGACCGCCAATTGTTCGAGCGCCGTTTTCAGAAGAAAGAGAAGTCCAGGGAACAGAAGCTGCTACGGAGAATGTTCCTGCCGGTCGGTGCAATTGGGTTTGTACTTCCGGGATTGGATTATCGCTTCGGTTGGTCGCGAACGTATCTGGGCGGAGTGCCGCTGTGGCTTATTCTGCTTTCACAGGCGCTGGTTCTGGGCGGTTTTCTGGTGGTGTTCTGGGCAATGAAGGTCAACAGTTTCGCCTCGCGCACGATTCAGGTGGAGACGGGGCAGACGACCATTTCCAGCGGACCGTATAGCCTGGTTCGGCATCCCTTCTACACCGGCAGGCTCATGAGCGTGCTGTTTACGGCACCGGCGCTGGGTTCGTATTTCGCATGGCCCGTCCTTGCGCTCTATATTCTATTTTTCGTTTTGCGCCTGCTCCATGAGGAGAAGGTCCTGCGGCGGGAGCTGCCGGGCTATCCCGAATATTGCCTTCGCGTGCGTTTCCGTCTCCTTCCCCTGATCTGGTGAGAATGACGGACGCCCCGTGAGGTGGCGGCTGGCGAATTCGTGGTCCCATCTCGCGTGAAATAGCGGGTCCTTCGACTCGCCGTGCTCGCTCAGGATGACAAGAGCTGTTTTGCGCGACGACTTATGCTACAACCGTTGACATGCGAGCGGTAGTGCAGCGCGTGAGCAGGGCTTCGGTGAAGGTGGGAAACGAATTGACCGGCGAGATCGGGAGAGGTCTGCTGGTGTTGCTGGGAGTGGCGCGCGAAGACACTGAGACCGACGCCGATTATCTGGCGGAGAAAATTGCGGGATTACGGATTTTTGAGGATGACGCGGGGAAGATGAACCTGAGCGTGATGGATGTGGGAGGGGCGGTGCTGGCGGTATCGCAATTCACGCTGTTCGGCGACGTGAGGCGGGGGAAGCGTCCGTCGTTTGACGAGGCGGCGCGTTCGGAGCGGGCGCGGGAGTTGTATGAGTATTTTGTCGGACGGATGCGGGAGGCGGGATTGCGCTGCGAGACGGGGAGGTTTCAGGGGATGATGGAGGTTGAACTGATCAATAGCGGGCCGGTGACGATCCTGGTGGATTCGAAGAAGGGGTTTTGAGCCGTGGCGACCGAAAAGCAGGTCTCTCCACTCGGGCTGAAGCCCTCGGTCGGGATGACAAACTTAGCAGTTTCCGACCTGGATTTCGGCGGACGAAGGGGCACTACTTGGAATCGTCGCTGGCGGGGGCGTTGTAGGTTGTGGGCTTCTGCGCCTTGTTCTTGCTGACGGGAGTTATCTCGGTTGGGGGCGTGCACTTCTGCGCCAGCACTTCCACGTCGGTGGCCTGGAAGCGATGCGTCTCGACTGTCGTCTTGTCTCCCTGTTGCGGCGGAGCGACTTGTGCCTGCGGGAGTGGCTGCCATTGGCCGGTCAACTTCACCTTGCTGCCGGAATCGTTCTTGAGATCGGTGGGGCCGACGACCTGCACACCGAAGCGATGCGCCATATTGCGAAGCATGAACTTGCCATTCTTGTCAGGACCCGCCAGACAGCCAATCAAAGTGGCTCCCTTGGCCGCGGCCGGCTTGGTGATCTGATCGCCGCTGGCAGTGTTGTCCTGCTGCTGGTCGGGCGTGGTCGGGAGCGCGCGCAGCGGAGCAATGGCCGGGTCCTGCGCCAGAGCTGACAGACGGAAGGCGAGCACCAAAACCGCGAGATTGATGGACCGTTTCATGGGCATTGCTCAGATCACATGTATTGCGATTTTCCCTCAGGGGCTAAAGCCCATTTTCTATCAGCCATTTTACGGACGGCCTGAAGGCCGTCCCCTTCAAAGCGAGAACCACTAAGCGAGAACCACTAAGACAGTCTCGCAAAACAAGGATATCTGAGAATTTGACGCAGTGGGGGAGCTGGGAGTTGTAGCGATCCCGTACGGGCCGATCGGAAGCGGTGTTTCACGCCCCAAACAGCAGTTTCGCCAAAGGGACAAACAGCAGGTCCTTCGACTGCGCGTCCGCCCGACCCGCAAAACCAGCGGGTCGGAAAGCCGGCGGACGCTTCGCTCAGGATGACCGCCATGGTGAAACACTGACGCTAGTGCCTGTAGAGCATGTAGTCGATGGCGAGGTGGAAGAAGGTGAGAATGCTGGCGACGGCGGTGGCAACTCCGGTGAAGCGCTGCAAGTAGGCTTCGTGACGCTCGACGCGCTCCTCGATTTCCTGGATCTTGCCCTGGTTGCCGTTGCCGATGACCCAACGCATGTTGGCCTTGAGTTCGGCGAGGTCGGAGAGAACTTTTTGCTCGAAGTCAGTTAGGGTGACGATATTTGGACATGTGCTCATAGGGGGTAGTCCACGTGCAGCAAGATGGAATAACGCGAGTATTTGGCGGGCGATGATCCGTCATATTGCCGCAGATAGTAATTTTGCACGCGTTCAAGACGCGGCAGGATGAAGGTTTGGGTGGTGAAGCGTCCGGCGAGATTGCCGCTGTCGCTGGCGCCCCAGCCGCCGTCCGAACGGCGGGCTTCGATGCCGCCGCCGGACGGAGGCGCGACGCCGGCGTCAAAGGTGATCTGGGTCGCGATGACGTTGGTCACCTGGGCTGCGGTGAGAGAGTCGATGTAGAGCGAAGACGAAGGCGTACCCGTGTTGTAGGTGATGGCAAGGGGCGCGGTCAAGGTGATGGCTTCTAGTTTGAATGCGATGGGCTCATCGGCATCGGTGGCGAACTTTATGTCGTATTGCGAGCGATCGTCGGCGAGAGAGATCACTTGCAATTCGACATCGCGAACGATGGCGGTGAAGGCGGCTCCGCGCAACGGAGCCGACACCTGAACCGCATTGCCGGGAAGGACATCTTCGACCGGCAGGAGATCGCTGAAAACTTTGTATTCGCCCAGCCAGGCGGGTTGCACGGTGTCGTCGAGCAGAGCGCAAGCCGCATTCTCGCAATCGATGGAGGTGGGCGCGAGTGGAAGCCTGAGGCGGCGAACATAAACGCGCTGCCCCTTGTCGCTGCCATCCGCGTGTTGCGCGATGCTGAAGAGGTCCCGCACGCGCGCGGCGGCGCGAGAGCTGGTGCGATACGCCACTACAACTTGCTCGTTCTGTTGCGGCGGGTATGGGGCATAGAAGCACAACTCGCCCGAGGAGGTGATATAACACTCGCCGCCATCGGCGAAGGCGCCCGCGAGACGGGTACGGAACTGACCACCCGGAATCATGCTACGGACTTCGGCGTCGGCGATGTGCTGCAAGCAGGTGTAAGAAACGCCAGCGTAGAAGCTGGTTTCGTTGATGAGCGCATAGGTGGCGAAGCTGGGAGTGGTGGCGAGCACGTCGTCGTAGAGCACCGTCGCCGCGGCAGCGAGCGTTCCTGGATTGTTGGGATCAACGTCGTGCACGGTAAGCACGACGCGCAGAGGCGCGGAGATGGAATCGCCTCCACGACCGTCGCCCGCCGGATGCGTCGAGGACAGATACGTCTGATGAATGCGATGGGCCTCGCTGCAGATTAATTCCGTAGCGAAGGAATATTGATGGCCGGGCGTGGTGGTGAGGATGGAACCGGTAGCCGTGCCGTTAACGAGCGCCTGAATGTTGGAGTTGCTGCCGTTGGGCGAGATGGCGAAGCCGGCAATGCAGTTGGCATCGGCGGGAGAGCCATTGTAGATGCCGCCGATAGTGCCGGTTGATGCGGCGCTGAAAACAAACTGTCCGTGCTGCATCATGAGGCCGGCGGCGAGTTCCAACTGCTCGACAAAAGCGATTGTGGAAGGACCACCGTTGACCTGGAGTTGTCCCCCGGCGAGCGAGACCGCGTCGTTGGGATCGGTGACGCTCCAGAGCGCCGCCGACAATTGAGCTTCGGAGTAGTCGTCTGCAAAGACGGGAAAAAGTTTGCCATTGGGATCGGCCACGCTCAAAAGCGTCGGCGCCGACGAGCCTTCCGCGAAGCCGTACTCAGACGCGCTGACAGTGCTGTTGCCGAAGGGCGTCTCGGAAAGATAGAACTCCAGGGTTGTGCCGTTGCCCAGGAAGTAGTCGCGAACGTAGGTCAGCGGCTCCAGGTCGCCGATGATGGTGACGTCGTTGAACAGCTTGTCGGGCTGAAGCAAGGTCAGGCCGGTCGGATCGAAGTTGGGGTCCGCCTCGCTGATGGTGAAGCTCTGCTGGCCGACGGGCTGCAAGGTGAGCTTGCCATCGTGGGCGCGGTAGGTAGCGCGCGCCATCATCGACAGCTCCTGGGCGTGCGAGGTCCAGCCCTTCTGCGGGACAACGACAAACTGATTGACCGGACTGACATCCTGAACTCCAGACAGGTCGAGTCCGCCGGGCAGAACATCGTTGGCAAGGGTGGTAAGGGCGTTGCCCGCAGAGCGCGAAGCGAGCGCCGTACGCGCGGGAAGCTCATTGTGGTCGAGTAGGCAGGAGTCGTCGGTCGCGGTCAGGGTGTATTGCCACGCCGGCACCTGGCCGTAGCCGAGGTATTGCTGGACAGGCGGCACAACGAGATAGCCGGTGAACAGGGTTAGGCCGTCGCTGCGTTGGAGAATGATGCGTGCGCCGCTGACGGGCGTGTGAAAGCTGGGATCGGCGGAGACCAAGGTTGCGATCATCGTGGCCGGCGCGTTGAGCCTGCGCATGACTTTGGGCAGATGATCGGTGTCGACGTAGGGAGTGTAGTCCTGCTGGCCGAGGCCGTCGTTGTTGTCGATTAGAAGGTTCATATGAATCTCCGCCGATGTCCCACAGGGTGGGACTCCCACGATAAGGGATAGTTATTGTCCGCAATAGGGGTCCTTCGACTCCGGCGGCCAAATGCGGGCCGCCTAGGCTCAGGATGACAGCGATGTATTGCGGCGAGTCAGACCCCAGGTTGCCGAACTAACGCGACCGCGAACAGCAGGTCCCTCCGCTCCGGTCGGGATGACACTTTTTATGTAAGTAATCGCTGACTCGCCGTCCTACCGCGTTCCGGCTATAGCGCGGCGTTGGGAGCCGGGAAGTAGCTGCGATAGCAGAGCACCGTCTCGTTGTCGTTGCTGTCGGTGGTGGGCAGAGCGCGCAGGTCCACGTGCAGCCGATGGCTGAAGAGCGGAGCCGCAAACTCCTGGCGGGTTTCGGATGCGCCGATCGCGGGCTGGAGGCGCGGATAGTAGAAGCAGGCGCGGCCGCCGCTGTCTGGTCCGACGATGAACAGGCCAGACCACTCCTGAAAAAAGCTGCTGCCCTCGCGATCGAGGAAGGCAATGACGTTTTGCACGCCCATGCCGGTGACTGGCTGCGCGATAAGAGGCTCGGCCAGTTGCAAGGAAGACGATGTGATGGCGCAAATACGCGAGACGTTGAAGGTGATGCGGCGAACGTAGTCCACGCAGGTCTGGCCGTTCAAGGGCGACGCGAGATAGGCGCCGGGCGCGCCGGAGCCAAGATAGCCAGTCTGCCCAGTGTAATCGACATCGACCGCAACAATGTCGCCGACGCTGTAGTCGGCGAGTTGATCGCTGGTGAGCACGATCTGGGTATAGGTGGAGCCGGCCTGCACCGGCGAGGCCGGGAGCGCCATGCCGCCTGAAGGCTGAGGCGGAAATCCGGGCTGCTCGGCGAGCACATTCATCTGCTGCGTGCCGCCGGAGAGCGCCAACTGCAGCTTGCCCCAGGAAAGAAGATCGAATTCCACGCGGGCCTCAGGCTGCATGCGGTACTGAATGGTGATGTTGGCGGCAGGGCCAGTGCGGAGGGCGTCGTACTTGGTGGCGGCGGCGCGCTGGAAGTTTTCAACCCAGCCGAGATCGATCCAAGGGCCGGGCGGCGAGTCGAGATCGAATCCACCCTGCGATGCGGGATCGAAGGCGGCGATAGATCCGGTAATGCGGTTAATCGGAGCCGCATAGGCGCGCACAGCGCGAGCGGCGGGCGCCATCTGCGAGCGCTTGGCGTAAGAGTTCGAACTCATGACTGGTTTACCTCGGGATAAAAAAATACGGTGACATTAACGTCACGTCCCACATACGGGGGGGTGCTTTTGGCTGTGTTTAACACGGGCTGCGTCCAGAAAATGGTGGAACCCAGCCCAACGGGCGAGCCCGAGCTGTAATCGCACTTCGGGGTTTGCGGAGGCGAGCAGATAGCTAGTAGGTCGTTGTCGAGGCTGGCCAGATCGCGGCCACGATCGAGATTGGCGTTCTGGACGGAGCCCTTGGTGCAATACCCGATGGTGCAATCCATCGCCATCAGCGTGCCCACCGAGAGCGACGTCGGACGAGCGTTTCCCCAGCGCAGATATAAGGTGTCGCACAAAAGCGGCGCGCCGGTGGGCGGTTCATTTTCGATCACAGCAATGGCCGGACGAGTAGCGCCGTCGAGCGTCATGGTGCGATTGGGATCGACAGCGACGAGGCGGGTACGCAGGGCGATGTAGAAACTGTCTTTGGTTGGTTGCATGATGTCCTACTCTGTGGCAGTCAGGTGATAGAGGCAGTCGAGGCCGAGGAAACGATCGACGGTGACGGTGTCGATGCGCATGAGGTGACCGTAATACACCACGCCTTGAGCGACCAGGAGCCACGCGGCAATGTCCTCGACGCCGTAATTCTTGGCGATGGCCTGGAGCGAAGTGGCGCTGATCACCGCCTCGATGCGGCGCTTGCCGTCCTCGGTGGGCGCCAAGGCCTTCACCAGGGCGGGCGAGATCTGGAGGTCCTCGGCGCCGGGAGGTTCGAGCCCGAGCTGGCTGCCGGTGTCGCCGGTAGAAGGATCAGAGATGCGCACGGTGACTTGGGTGTCGCCGCCGGAGCGCAGAAGAGCATCGGCAAAGCGCCTAACGGCACAGGCGTGACCGAGAATCATTCCAAGCTGGTCGTCGGTCATATCAGGCTACCTTCTGCGCGACGAACGGCGCGAGCATGGTTTGCACAGTGGAATCGAGCAGAGTGTCGGCAAAATAGGCGAAGTGCATCGCGTTCAACGTGCCTTCGCGAACATTGAGGGCGGGCATGGCCTGGGCGTTGCGGACAAGCTGCACGCAGGCGAACTTTATGGGATCGGGGATAGTGTTGAAGCCGCCGTTGTACTTGAGTTCCATCTCGTCGAAGTACATGCCCAAGGGGTTCGGCAGCCAAGAGACCTCGCCGGTGGCCTCAAAGAAATCGAAACTAGTGACGTCGAGATCGATCCAGGTTCCGGGAAGGCCGAAGGTCATGGCGAATTCGGTGGCCATCTCCCACATTGTCAGATCATCGCCACGGCGCGGCACGCCGTAGCGGGCGCGGCCCGAGATCAGAGGCGAGGTGCCACCGTCAGGAATGGCCAGCGGAAGATACGTGAGGCGGAGAACGTTGCGGCCGGGAACGAGGCGAACGCGCTCGGTAAACTCCTGGAACCAGAGCGTGGGCCGGTGGCAATGGGCATTGACGATGGAGCAAGCGGCGGAAACCCAGGATTGCGGCGTATCGGGCTCGAGTCCGTAGGTTTGGTATTCGGTATCGGCTAAATAGTTCATATGAGTTCCAGTCATAGCCGCGGTTGGCGGCAAGAAAACCTGTAACGACAGACCCTTGCGGGCTAAAGCCCGCTCGGGATTATGAGAGGGGTCGCAGTACGGCGCAGCCAAAGCTGCGCGCCTTCTGACCGACGTTGTTGTTAGCCCCGGAAAAATGGGCAGCGGAATTCGCAGCGAGCGATACGCGCCTATTGCGCGCCCAGTCACACTCGCTGAAAATCCCACTGCCCGGGGGAGAGCTTGACGAATTGGCGGAGCAACCGCAGATCCTTCGACTCCGCGCGCGCCCGACCCGCAAAGAAAGCGGGTCGGAAAAGCGCGCGGACGCTGCGCTCAGGATGACAGTGTTATGAATGAGCTCAAGTACCTTGTCCGTTCAATGCAGCAGGCAATGAAGCGGTAATTCGCGCTGAGAAGTGCGCGGCGGCGGAACAGGGATCGTTCGGCAACCTGGCCGCCGCGACACACTTTGTTGCAAACCGGTCGCGATTACCGGTCGACGGTCACTTGATAGTGCGCGTAGTTGGCGCCTTTGACTACGACAGCGCCGAACTTCACCACCACCATCTGCGAGGTCAACGAGCTCGGGGTGCCGAGCTGGAAGACGCGCGGGGTGGGGCTGGTGAGCCAGTGATACTCGATGAGGTCTTCGGAGACGATGTAGACGGGCAGTTGCGCATTGCCGCTACCGGGCGTCCCGGTGTAGGGCAACGACCAGTCAGGGATGAGAGGGAGGTTGCCGGCTTGCGTGGAGAGCGTCTTGACGGTGAGGCCGCCAGCGACCTCGGTGGTCGACAGCACGACGTTGAACTCCTGCTTCATCTCGCGATCGATGAGATCGAGCAGAACCGGGTTAGAGTAGATGGCGGTGGGCCGCACCTCGAAACCGCTGTTGGCAGCCATCTGCGCGATGATGCCCTTCAGGCCATCCACGATACTGGCGGTGGTGGCAATGGTGGCAGTGTTGCCGCCGGCGGCGATTTGACCGCACACACCGAAATACTGCGGCGTGGTGGGGTTGTTCAGCGAAGTGTCCGTGCCATTCCACAAAGCGACGTCGTGGGTACGCAGCAGGCCTTCGACGGAGTCGGCCAAGTCCTTGGCTTGCAAGTAGGCGAACTGGCTCTGCTGTGCGCCAACCTCCATGTCGAAGACGTTGTAGTTGATTTGCGAGACCAGGCACTTCAGCGGGACGCTGCGCTCCACGCGGGTGGGCGTGACCAGGGTGGGCACGATGTTGCGTGGATCGACGAAGGCATTGGCCGCAGTGGGCGCGGGGATGGCCGTCTCCTCGAAGAAGCGCGAGGGATGACCGGTTGCAGGAACTTGCTTGATGCGCAAGCCGAAGGGATTGCGCCGACGAACGATGTCCAGGATTTCGGTCTGGTAGAGCTCGACCTCGATCGCGCCCGGGCCGATGTAATCGGCGGCAGCTTGCAGGTTGAGGAATTGTGCTTTCATTGGTTTCCTTTCGAAAGACAGAGATTAGGGAATAGGGGTTAGGGGCTAGAAAATCGGCTCCGTCGGGATGGCCGGCGAATCGACTAGGCGAGGATGCCGGCGCGAGCCAGTTCGGCCTTGACGGCGATGCGCTGCTCGATGCTGAGACCGGCGAGAGCTTTCTCGACGATGGGAGTTTCGATGAGGGCGTCGCCCTCGACGCCTTCCTTGGCGAGCACGGCCGTGACCATGGGAGACAGTGTCTTGCGACGGGCGGTCGCACTTTGCGCCTTGAGATCGTGATTGGCCTTTTCCAGTTCGGCAAGTTTGGTGTGCAGCGCCGAGCTGGGTTGGGAAGTGGCTTGCAGCTCGCCATCATCGACTGCGGCAACGATGCGGTCGATTTTGGCGTGCAGGGAGGCAAACTGGCTGTCCAGATTAGAGAGCGCGGTGGCCAGAGATTGCGTGGCCTGAGCCAAGCTCTGAGCCAGGGTGGAGATATCGGAGGTGTTGGTTTCTTGATCCATGGTTTGTCCTTTTACAGAAGTGATTAGCAATTAGCAGTTAGCAATTAGCTAACCCGTGATTAAAGTTTTAAGTGAGAGAGGTGCTGCCGGCGGAAGCCGGCTCCCTTGTGAATAGAGCGCGTTTGACGCGGCGCTAAAGCACAGCTCTTCCACCCTCCGCCGCGGCCGCCGCTCTTCCACCGGATTTCTTCCTGCTAGCTGCTAGTTATCAGCTGCTAGTGCGATCCAGGTTTGGGGGTAGGCGGCCTTGTCGCGGCGAAGAACGGCTGCGCCGGTAAAGGTGAATCCGGTTACGGTCCAGATGGCGGCTTCCTGATTGGGCACGGTGGCATTGGCGATTTCGTAGGACATGCCCAGCGTGCTGTCAGCCTGAGCGCGAATTTCGTCGACCACGTCGGGGAAGTCGTGCGCGAACAGATAGCCGCTGATGGCGATCTGGCCGACGGAGCTTTGAGATCCCACCCTATCGCCAAAACCCGGCGATAAGGGTGGGGCACCCGCAAGACGTGACGTCCTACTCTGTGGCATAGGCATAATGTCGGCTTGGGTGATGATGCCGATCTTGCGGCGGGCGTCGTGGGAGTCGAGCGACGGAGTGTAATCGAGGGCCATGCCTAACAAAGATGGCAGGGCCGCATCGGTAGCGGCGCGGGTCAGCATCACGCGATGGCCGCGTGCGCCGCTGGGCGAGCGCTGCGAGGCAGTACCGACCAGAGTGAGAACGCCGCGAAAGGGCAGGCGATTGGGATGTCCCACAACGTGGGGCATGGCGACGGACATGGCGTCGAGTTGGAGGTTCATAGGGTTCCTCGGAAGAAGCAGTTAGTAACTAGTAACTAGTAACTAGTAACTAGTAATCAGCCAGAAAGGATGGCGCGGGTCTACCGACAATAGGGGTCCTTCGACTACGGTTCGCGCAATAGGCAGCACGAACCTCGGCTCAGGATGACAAACTAAGAGGAGTACTTGCCTATTCCATGGGTGGAGCGTCGGCGAGGCCTGCTTGCTGTTCGGGCAGCGGAGGCAGGCCTTTCATGCGGCGAACTTCGTTGATGGTGAGCACGCCGCAGCCGACGAGGATTTGCTGGATCTGCGCCTGTTCGAGTTCGTTGGGCGCGTCCACATCGGTGAAAACGAATTCCAGATCGTCCCAGCCGAGGCGCTTGCTGATGGCGTCGCGGGTGAGGTGCTCGGCGACGAGGCGCGCGACCGGCACGATTGCGGTGCGGAAGGCGTCGTCGGATTGGGTGGCTGCGGTGTTGCGATTGACGTCGCGCTCCAGGCCAAGCACCATGGGCGGTAGATCGAAGGCGTCGGCGATGATGCGGATGAGGAATTCCTGCCATTGCAGGCGGAGGTCAGCGTCGGTGCCGCCGGCAAAGCGCAGCACTTCGGGCTTGTTTTCGACGGTGAGGATGGGCACTTTGCCGGTGCCTTCGATTTCGTCCTGCCACCAGCGGATGAGGCGCTCGTGATGCTGCGGGTTGAGGTTCTGCAACCAGAGCGCGTATTGCACCACGCTGTTGCTGGCGAGGCGCGAGGCGAAGCGATGGGCGCAAAGGAATTCGTGGATGGTCTCGAAGGCGACTTCGAGTTTGCCGAGACCGAAGGGAGTGTAGCTGCGCGGGTTCAGACGAATGTAGGAGAGCTCTTCGTCGGCCAGCGTGATGGCTTTTTCCGGTGCGAAGGTCATGAGCGTGGACTGGACGTAATGCGGCGACGCGGGGTTGCCGTCCCAGTCGGTGCGGATGCGAATGCTGGCGCCGTCGACGGGCCAGAGGGTGAGCGGCAGCGCGGGATTGCCGGTGAGGTCGAGTTCGATTGCGCCGAAACCGCCAACCAGGACATCTTCCAGGACCTGCTCGATGAAGGAGCGGAAGGAATCTTCGGGATTGGGCTGCTCAAAGTTGAGGGTGAGCGCGGCGATGCGCTGGGCGGCACTGGGCAACATGCTGACCCCATCGTGGGCAAAGTCGGCACGTGACGGCGATTCTTCGAGCGAGCGGCCACGGCGCGGCTGAATGCGCCAGGCCATGCCGGCGATGCGGTCCTTGATGGTGTTGATGGCCTTGCGCGCGATGGGCATTTCTGCAAAGCGGCGCAAGTTGGCAGGTGTGGGTTTGGGCATGACCCCGGCACGCGCGAGCGTGGGTGCCCCCGGAGTGAATATGGTGGGTAGCGGCACCGTTCTGCGGGCGGATTCGGCGCTGGTGGCTAGCAGCGCAGACGGGGGCCGGCGAAGCG
>Ga0302326_10006456_pt1 | contig 26319 bp, 24 predicted proteins | sample Palsa_T0_3_FD_202264 | JGI IMG/M metagenome (GOLD analysis project Ga0302326, IMG submission 202264) | Peat permafrost microbial communities from Stordalen Mire near Abisko, Sweden - Palsa_T0_3 | ecosystem: Environmental > Terrestrial > Soil > Palsa > Peat permafrost | place: Sweden: Abisko... | reverse complement strand
TCTGAGGGGCGAATTCGTTCGATAGCGAATTCGGCACCAGACGTGCGACCCCCGCCCCAAGGCCAAGGCCACGGGCATCAGACGGGCGACCCCCGCCCCAATACCACGGGGGCGGGAGCTAGACGATGAGCCCCTCGGCAATAGCCTTTGCACGAGCTGCCGCCGGGCCGAGCGGCTTGACGGCTGGGGCTGGAGCGGGCCGGGGTTCTGGCCGCTTTTTGACTTGCGCTGGAGCGGGCTTCGCATCTGGTCGCCTTGCCGCTGCCACTGGAGCTGGGCTTGGCGCGGCTGCCAATGGAGCGGGGCTTGACGCGGCTGCCACTGGAGCTGGCCTTGGAGCTGCCACTGGAGCAGGCTTCTGTGCGACGGGCTCTGGGCCCGGATCTTTTGCGACCGGGGCGGGGCCCTGCTGCTTGACGACGGGCAGTGGAGTGGGTCTCTTTGGGACGGGTGCTGAGCTTTGCCGCTTTGCAAATGGCGCTCGAGCAGCCCGCTGTGTGACAGGCGGCGCGGCGGGCGGCTCCTCGACCGTCACTGCAACCAGCCGCTTTGCCACAGGGGCCGGAGAGGGCTGCGGCTCGGGCCACGCTGCGTCGACATCGAGAAGCGCTTCCGCGGCCTCCGTGTTCTCCGATACCGCCGAGACGTAGGGGGGAACCCTGAACGGCGTATCTTCTGGTTGGTCCACCGTCGGTGGAACCGCTACTGAGCCAAGGCTCTTGCCGGCTGGCTCTGGCGTCCCGCCAGCGGGGCGCGCCTGGAACAGGGGCTTCATTTTCGGTGCGGCCTCATAGTCCCGTAGGAAATCGAAAAGGATGTCCTCGTGAAGGGCTGAGTCGCGAGTGACCGGCGTACCCGACGCTACCGCCCGTCCCAATCTACGGCGGGTGCTCGATTTCGGTGCGGCTGACTTGAAATCTCCGAGGAACTCAAGGAGGTCGCGGCAGAATACTGCGTCGGCCTCACTAATCGGCCCGGACTTGTAGGCCCCTTCTGGAATTACCTCTATTTCCAGTCTTCCCTGTTCCGGGCCGACCGGGCCTGTATCCCGAAGTGAAATTATTGTGGTACCGCTAAGCGTGTCGCCCTGAACTCGCTGTTCGGCCACAGCATTCTGCATCTCCGCCCCCTTAGGGTCTCGCCCTGAAATGGCTCGCCTCTGGTCACATCGGAGCCTCCAGCACGAGCCTTGAGCAAATCGGACATAAGCGGAGAAATCGCTTCTTCCTTTGCCAGCCGAACGATCCCGGAGGCCGGTCCCGGCAGGGGTAGCCCCTACGCGGGGTAGCCCCTACGCGGGGTAGCCCTGGCCCAGCCGTGCCAACTAGGTTTTTGCTGTACCCACTTTCAACGGGAGCAGTCCAGAAGTGCCCGATGCCAGGCCGGATGAGACAGGGATCGTCACCAAGCTCAGCGCCCGGTCTGTGGCCGGCACCGTCGAACGCCTTACCGGGATGGTGAAGGAGAAGGGGATGACCCTGTTCGCCGTGATCGACCAGAGCGCTGCGGCGCGCCAGGTCGGGCTCGAACTGCGTGGTACCACGCTGGTGATCTTCGGCAGCCCGCTGGCTGGGACACCGGTCATGGCAGCGTCACCCTTGTCGGCACTCGACTTGCCGCTGAAGGTGCTGATCTGGTCGGACGAAGGCCAGACCAAAGTCTCGTACCTTGCTCCCTCGTCTCTCGCCAGCCGGTACCACCTAGATGCCGATCTAGCCCATAACTTGGCCGGCATTGACGCTCTAACAGACGCCCTCGTCGCCACCTAGCGGGTCAGCCGAGGCGGAAAGCGGTCTTGGGGAGGCGATAAGCGAAGTCGGCAGCGAGCTCGCCGGCGTCGTCGAACCCTAACCGGTGCTCGCAGACCAGCCGGGCCAAGAAAGCACAGTGGGCGCGGCGTGCAAGGTCATGGCGAGCCGGGATCGAGCAATAAGCCCGCGTGTCGTCGACGAAGCCGGAGGATTTCGCGAACCCCGCGGTGTCAGTTATGGCCGCCCAAAACCGTGCCATCGCATCTGGGGCGTCCAGGAACCACCACGGTGCTCCCAGCCAGAGGCCCGGGTAGTAACTGGCCATAGGTGCCAACTCGCGCGAGTACGTCGTCTCGTCCGCGGTGAACACGATGGCACGGAACGATGGCACCGAACCGAAACGAGCGAGCAGAGGTTGCAAGGCAGCGGTGAAGCTCGCCGCAAACGGGAAGTCTGCGCCGAGATCCGGCCCAAAGCGAGCGAGCGCGAAGGCATCGTGGCTGCGCCAAATACCGGGGTGAAGCTGCATAACGAGGCCGTCATCGGCTGACATCCTGGCCATCTCCATAAGCATGTGAGCGCTGAAGAGCTGGGCATCGGCCGGGCCCTGCGAGCCGGTCCGGAGCCGGTCGTAGACAAGGGTCGCCTCCCGTTCGCTGAGGTCGACCGCCTCAGCAGACAACGGCCCATGGTCGGTGGCGGTCGCCCCGAGGCTCTTGAAAGCCGCGCGGCGCGACTCGAGCGCCAAGATGTAGCCCCGGTAGTTCCCGGTACCGATACCTGACACAGCCTCGAGGCGCTCGAGAGACCCTGCCCATTGGCTCGAGTGTGAGCTGTCAATGAGCCCGTCGGGACGGAAGGTCGGCAGGACCCTGCCTTCCCACGACGGGTCGTCTCGCAGTGCTGCGTGTGCCGAGAGGTCGTCGAGAGGCGAGTCGGTGGTTGCAAGCACCTCCAGGCCGAAACGCCTGTAAAGCGCCCGTGGGCGCATTTCGGGGCCCGTAAGGCGCTCGGCGATCAGGTCGTAGGTCTCGTCGGCACTCGCCTCGCGGAGCGGCTCGGAGATGCCGAAGAGCGCCGACAGTTCGTCCTCGAGCCACAGTCGCACAACCGTCCCCCGGAATGCGGGCCAATGGCGGCAGAGTTGCCGCCACACCTCGCGGGGTTCAGCAACCCGGTCCTCCGGCTCCGCCAACGGATGCACGCCCAGGTCGGTGAGACGAACGCCTTGCCCGTGAAGGAGCCGGAGCACATAGTGGTCGGGCCTTACCAGGAGCGCGACGGGATCGGCATAAGGTTGGTCGATGGCGAGTACCGCTGCGTCGACGTGGCCGTGGGGCGAGATGAGCGGGAGGCCAGAAACCTGCTCGTAAAGCGCTGAGGCGACCTTGCGTAGCGCCGGCTCGGCCGGGAAGAGGCGATCTGGGTGAGGGGACCGCTCCGGCCCGTGAACTTCCATCATCGGCACCGTAGCCGGTCGCTGCGGGGCGCTCGCGGGCCGGTCCACCAGTCGCCGGGCCTATCGTCCAGTCGCGGGATCTAAACGAGGGGGCCAGGGTAAGCCGCTTCAGCCCTGTCCCCAAGCCTCTTCACCTGATGGCGCACAACGAACAAGACGGCGACCACGACCACTACAGCCACTCCCGCCAGGGCCAGGTCCACGGTCCCCGAAAGACGCTTTAAAGTGCCAGCGGCATCGTACGCCAAGGCGGTATAGATGCCCGCCCATGCCAGCGCAGCGGCCACCGTTGCGACCACGAACCTGTGCCATCGCATATCCAACGTGCCCGCCAGAAAAGCCACGTAGGTGCGGAGCACCGAGACAAACCGGCCGAAGAACACCACCTTCGAACCCTGCGTGTCGAGCACATACCTTCCCACCTTCAGCTTGTGCTGGTCGAGGCGGATTTTGCTGCCATAACGCAAAGCCAGGGGGAAACCCCCTTTACGGCCAATTGAATAGCCGGCGATATTGCCCGCAGTGGCAGCTACGGCTGCCACCAGGAAAATCAGCCAGGGGTTCAATTTATGCGTCTCGCCGGCGTAAGCACCGGCCGCGATGAGCGCTGATTCGCCCGGTATAGGCACGCCCAGGCTCTCGATCGCGACGAAAACGAACACGGCCAGGTAGCCGTAGCTGTGGATCACGTGCGTGGTGCTCATCCTGGGTCGGAGCATACCGGTTGGTCTGCTCGATCACCCCGGCCCAGGGAGTAGGGTCGTCCGTGTGGGCAGCTTGGGCCGTCGCAGCGACGTGCGCCTGGGAGTCCTCGCTTCGGGCAGCGGCACGATCCTGGAGGCGGTCATCGAGGCCGGTCTGGAAGTAACGGTTGTGGTGACCGACCGCGAGTGCCGGGCTCTGGAGGTTGCCCAGGCCTGTGGCGTGCCGGCAGAGCTCGTCTTGCGCGAAAGCTATGGGCCGGCCTTTGACCGCGGCGCCTATACCCGGCGCCTCGTCGATGTACTGGAGCGCTACGAGGTCGACGTCGTCGCTATGGCGGGCTTCGGGACTATTTTTAGCGCAGAGATGTTCGCCGCTTTCCCGGGCAGAGTGCTCAACACGCACCCTGCGCTGCTGCCCGCTTTCAAGGGTTGGCACGCCGTTCGAGACGCTCTCGCTGCAGGTGTGGCGGTCACCGGTTCGACGGTCCATGTGGCCACCGAGGCCGTCGACGAAGGCCCTGTCCTCGCCCAAAAAGAGGTGCCGGTGCTACCCGGCGACACCGAGAAGACGCTGCACGAAAGGATCAAGGCGGTTGAGCGCCGCCTGTATCCCGAGACCATCCATGTTTTCATGACCCAGCTCCGCAAGAGCGGGACGGCACAAGGAGGCTCCGAATGAAGGCTCTGATTTCTGTTTATGACAAGACGGGCTTGGAGGACTTCGCGAGAGCCCTGGCCGCCGCCGGTTATGAGCTGGTGGCGAGCGGTGGTACTGCGAAGGCCCTCGGCGAAGCGGGCCTCCCCCACACGACGGTCGAGGAGGTGACCGGCTCTCCTGAAATGATTGGAGGCCGGGTCAAAACCCTCCACCCCCGCCTGCACGCGGGCATCTTGGCGGACCTCGAAGAACCCGACCACATTGCCGACCTAGCGAAACAAGGGATCGACCCGATCGCCCTGGTCGTGTGCAACCTGTACCCGTTCCGGTCCGAGCCATCGGTCGAAATGATCGACATCGGCGGTGTAACCCTCCTGCGCGGCGCCGCCAAGAACTGGGCTCGCGTATGCGTGGTGGTCGACCCAGCGGACTACACGGCGGTGCTCGAAGGTATGCACGGGATCGGCAACTTCGACAAGGACTTGCGGCTCCGGCTGGCGCGAAAAGCGTTTGCCCACACGGCGGCATACGACGCCGCGATCGTCACCTGGTTTGACGAGCAGATAGCAGACGAAATCGCATCCGGCGCGGCTGGGGCGACTACCCATGACGGCAAGCAGGCGCCCTTCCTCCCAACGACGCTCCATTTGTCGCTCGAGCTCGCGCAGCCGCTCCGTTACGGCGAGAACCCCCATCAGCAGGGCGCGCGGTACCGCAGTACCGGCGAGATTAGCTGGTGGGACGACGTGGTGCAGCTGAGTGGGATGGAGCTTTCGTACCTCAATCTCTACGACGCTGACGCGGCGTGGGGCCTGGTGCACGATATTGCCGACCTCGGCCCTGCGGCAGCCGTGGTGGTAAAGCACGCCAACCCATGCGGGGCTGCCGTAGCTGAAAGCGTCTCGGATGCCTACGAAAAAGCCTTTGAATGCGACCCGATGTCCGCCTTCGGGGGCATCGTCGCTCTTTCGAACTTCGTCGACGACGAGCTTGCCGAGGCGATGGTGGCAAACGCCAAGGCTGACGTTGTTATTGCCCCGGGCTACAGCAAAGACGCATTGGCCCTTTTTGCGGCCAAGCGCAAGAACATGCGGGTGCTCAGCGCACCTGCCCCTAACGCCAGCTCCTGGAATGTCCGCCAGGTGAGCGGGGGATGGCTGGTTCAGAGCCCGTACCGCCTGGCGAGAGGCCCTGAGGAGTGGGAGGTAGTTACCTCCATCAAGCCGAGCGAGGACAACTGGCGCGACGTGCAACTGGCCTGGAGGGTCTGCGCTGCTGTCAAGTCCAACGCGATCGTGCTCGCGGCAAACGGGATGGCCGTGGGAATTGGCGGCGGGCAGCAAAACCGCGTCACCGCTGGAGAACTTGCGGTTGGGCGCGCTGCGGGGAGAGCAAGGGGTGGGTCTGGCGCGAGCGACGCTTTCTTTCCCTTCAGGGACGGTCTCGACACAATTGCCGCCGCTGGGGTGACATGTATCGCACAACCCGGAGGTTCGGTCCGCGACGCCGAGGTAATTGCGGCGGCCGAGGAGCACGGGATTGCTATGGTCTTCACGGGCGAGCGACAGTTCAGGCATTAGGAGCGAAATGGCAGCAGTTGTCATGTCCGGTGCACCGGTAGCCGACGCCGTTTTGGCCGAGGTGGGTGAGGCTGTCGCCAAGCTCGGGGCAGCCGGAAAGACCGTCGGGCTCGGGACGATCCTCGTCGGGGACGACCCGGCCAGCGCCCATTATGTCGCCCGCAAGCACGAGATGTGCGACCGCTACGGTATCTCTTCGGTGGACCTGCGTATCCCGGCCGATGCTACCCAGCAGGATCTGCTCGACGCCGTCGACCAGCTCAACGACGACCCCCGCGTAGACGGGTTCTTGGTCCAAAACCCCGTGCCGCCAGGCTTTGAATATGCCGAGGCTCTTACCCGGGTGCTGCCTTCCAAGGACGTTGACGGGCTGCACCCCGTCAACCTCGGTTACCTGGCTTTGGGAGAGCGGGGCCATCCCAGGCCGTGCACACCTCTCGGCATCCTGGCGATGCTCGAGTACTACAACGTGCCAGTGGAGGGCCGGTCGGTGGTCATCGTGGGACGCGGCCCTACTCTGGGCAGGCCCTTGGCGCTGCTGTTGTCGCTCAAGGAACACGGCGCCAACGCCGCTGTGACCGTGGTGCACACTGGGGTGAAGGACTGGCCGGAGTACACGCGGCGAGCGGACATCGTCGTGGGCGCCGCCGGGGTGCCGAACATGATCACGCCCGACGTGGTCGCCCCAGGCTCCTGCGTGATCGGTGGGGGTATGACATGGGAAGGGCGCAAGGTCCTGTCCGACGTAGACGAACGTTGCGCCGAGGTCGCCGGGTGGGTCACCCCCCGGCTGGGCGGTGTCGGTGTCACAACGGTCGCAATGCTGCTGCGCAACACCGTCACGGCCGCGGAGGGGTCGATCGGCCGGCAGGGCTGAGGTCTTATCCTGTAGCGATGGCCAGGATCTCGGACCTTCTCGCGGCAGGGCGCACGTACTCGTTCGAGTTCTTCCCACCGAAGACCGACGCCGAGCAGGCGCGCCTTGTCCAGACCCTGTTCGACCTCCAGCCACTGAGGCCTTCGTTCGTGTCGGTGACCTACCGAGGTGGCCCCTCCTCGCGGCAGCGCACCACGGACCTGGTCGCGTCCATGTTGCGCCTGACATCGCTCCACCCGATGGCGCACTTGACCTGCAGCGGCCACACCCGTTTGGAGCTGGCCGACATACTGGTGGGTTTCAGGAAAGCGGGGATCGAAAACCTGATGGCGCTCGCGGGTGACGCCCCGACCGATCCCTCGTTGCCGGCGGGCGAACTTACCCATGCTCTCGAGCTGGTCGAACTGGCGCGGGCGATCGGCGGCTTTTGCATCGGCGTGGCGGCACACCCCTCCGGGCACCCGCGCTCGCCCAGCTTGGTGAGCGACCGGCGGTTCTTGGCCCACAAGTTACGGGTTGCCGACTTTGCGGTAACCCAGTTTTTTTTCGACATTGCGGATTATTTCTCGCTGGTCGAAGACGTCGAGGCGAAGGGGCTGAACAAGCCTGTGCTCCCAGGCATCCTGCCCGTAACGAACCTGGCCTCCATCCCAGGGATCGCGCAGATGGGCTGTCCGGTGCCGCGCTGGCTCATCCAGCGGCTCGAGGCAGCGGCTGAACGGGGCGGGCCCGACGACGTTGCCAAGGCCGGCGTCGACGCTGCCACCGAGCTGTGCGCCCAATTGCTCGACAAGGGGGTCCCGGGGCTCCACTTCTATACGCTGAACCGCTCCGAGGCGACCCGCCAGATCCACGCCAACCTCGGCCTCTAGAACTCGGCTAGGGGCCCAGCTAGGCCGGCTTGAAGCGCCAGGCGCTCGTTTGTGATCCTGATCGCGTCCGGGTTGTCGTCCACCAGCAAATAGCGCCGGCCGAGCTTCTTGGCAGCAACTCCGGTTGTCCCACTCCCGCAAAAAAAGTCGGCTACCAGGTCCCCGGGGTTGCTCGAAGCCCTCACGACCCGCTCCAGCAACTTGAGCGGTTTTTGCGTCGGGTAACCGGTCCGCTCGCTCCCATTGGTTGGCACGATGGTGAGCCACCAAGTGTCGGTCGGGAGCTTGCCACGCGCCGCTTTGTCCGGGCCGACGAGGCCCGGGGCCATGTACGGGACCCTGTCGATGTCGTCGATATTGAAGGTCCACTTGGCGGATTTCGAGTACCACAAGATGTTGTCGTGCTTTTTCGGCCAGCGGTCACGGGCGCGACCACCGTAGTCGTAGGCCCAGATGACCTCGTTCAGGAACCGCTCTGGCCCGAACAACTCGTCGAGGAGGAGCCTTGCGTAATGGGCAGCGTGAAAATCGAGGTGGATGTAGACAGACCCGGTCGCAGCGAGCACCCGGTGGATCTCGGCGAGGCGCTCGTACAGGAACGACAGGTACTCCGGGAGGGCCATGTCGTCGCTGTAGCAGTATGTGGAAACCACCTCGAACTGGTAAAGGCGGCCGGCGAAACCCCTGCGAGCCTTGGCGCCGGCACCCGTGCGGATGGAACCCAACCTGCGCACCTGCTGCGTCCCAAAGGGGGGGTCGATGTAAACGAGGTCGACGCAAGCGTCCGGTAGCGTGCGCAGGAGCCGCAGGTTGTCGTCGAGGAAGACGCCTTCCATCGGCCCGGCGCGTTCTTGGGAGGCGCCCAGCGGGACCGTCACTGGGGTAAAGGTTAAGGGCTGCCACGCGCCAGAAGGGGGACCGCCCCGGCAGAGCCACCCCGTCTCGGTGCGTTGGTCCTAGGTCCCTCGCCGCCCCTAGGCTTGCAAGGCATGGCTGACAAGATAACTATGGGGCCCGACGGCAAGCTCCGGGTACCCAACGAGCCCATCATCCCTTTCATCGAAGGCGACGGCACGGGCGTGGACATATGGCCGGCGGCCAAGCGCGTCATCGACGCTGCCGTCGCCAAGCACGGGTACCAGATCGCCTGGACCGAGGTGCTCGCAGGGGAGAAGGCGTTCAAGGAGACCGGGGACTGGTTGCCCGAAGACACGCTTGCCGCTTTCCGTGAGTACCTGATCGGGATCAAGGGCCCGCTGACGACACCGATAGGCGGAGGTTTCCGTTCGCTGAACGTGGCGCTGCGCCAGATCCTCGACCTGTACGTGTGCCTGCGGCCGGTCCGCTGGTTCCAGGGGGTGCCATCGCCGGTGAAGCGGCCCGACTTGGTCGACATGGTCATCTTCAGGGAGAACACGGAGGACATCTATGCCGGCCTCGAGGTCGAAGAGGGCACTCCCGAGACCAAACGGCTGATCGAACTGCTCCATGACGAGCTCGGTTGGCAGATCCGACCGGACTCCGGGATCGGGATAAAGCCGATATCGATCACCGGCAGCAAGCGTCTCGTCCGAGCAGCGTTGCAATACGCGGTCGACCACGGGCGCGAATCGGTGACACTGGTCCACAAGGGGAACATCCAGAAGTTCACAGAGGGGGCATTCCGTAAATGGGGCTACGAGGTCGCTCAGGAGGAGTTCGCCGACGTGGCCGTCAGCTGGGACGATTGCGGTGGCAAGCCGGGTGACAGGATCCTGGTGAAGGACAACATCGCTGACATCACACTGCAGCAGGTCCTCACCCGCCCGGAGGATTTCGACGTCATCGCCACTACCAACCTCAACGGCGACTATCTTTCCGACGCCATTGCGGCCCAGGTGGGGGGCATCGGGATCGCACCCGGGGCGAACATCAACTACGTGACGGGGCACGGGATCTTCGAAGCCACGCACGGCACAGCGCCCAAGTACGCGGGCCAGGACAAAGTGAACCCGGGCTCGGTCCTGCTCTCAGGGGTCCTCATGCTCGAGCACCTCGGCTGGCAAGAAGCGGCGGACGACATCGTGCGCGCTATGGAGGCGACGATCGCCGAGCGCGTAGTGACATATGACTTCGCCCGGCAAATGGAAGGCGCAACCGAGGTCAAGACCTCGGAGTTCGCCAGCGCGATCATCGGGAAGCTGTAGGCGCCGTGACCAACATCTCGAGCGCCGCCAAGCCACCCCTGAAGGTTGCCGTCACCGGCGCTGCAGGCCAGATCGCCTACAGCCTCTTGTTCCGGGTCGCGAGCGGGGCGATGCTCGGGCCTGACCAGCCGGTCGCCCTGCAACTGCTGGAGATCCCGCAGGCTCTCGGCGCCCTGGGGGGCGTCGCAATGGAACTCGACGACTGCGCCTTTCCCCTTCTCGCGAGCGTGAGCATGAGCGACGACCCCGAAGTTGCCTTCGGCGATGCGAACATCGCGCTGCTCGTCGGTGCCCGGCCGCGCAGCAAGGGCATGGAGCGCCGCGACCTGCTGGAAGCGAACGGCGCCATTTTTAGCGTCCAGGGAAGGGCTCTCGCTGCAAGCGCTGCCCGGGACGTCCGGATCCTGGTCGTTGGCAACCCGGCCAACACCAACTGTCTCATCGCCGCCCACAACGCCGGCCAGGCGGCGACCCCACTAGCACCGCAACAGTTCTCCGCCATGACGCGGCTCGACCAGAACCGGGCACTGGGCCAAGTGGCGGCTCGCGCCGGCGCGGCCGTCCGGACTGTGACCAACATTTCGATCTGGGGTAACCACTCCGCCACCCAGTACCCCGACATCTTCCACGCCAAGGTGGCCGGCAAGCCGGCCATCGAGGCAGTGGGTGGCCTCGACTGGGTGGAAAAGGAGCTGGTCCCAGCGGTCCAGCAGCGCGGCGCCGCGATCATCGAGGCCCGCGGGGCGTCGAGCGCGGCTTCGGCCGCCAGCGCAGCCGTGGACTCGGTACGCGACTGGTTCCTCGGCACATCCGAAGGCGACTGGACCTCGATGGCAGTTTTCTCGCCCGGATGGTATGGGACGCCGGAAGGCGTCTTCTGTTCCTTCCCGGTGACGACCGGCGACGGGAACTACCGAGTGGTGGAGGGTCTCGAAGTCAACGACTTTTCACGCGGGCTGATCGACCGGAGCACTGCCGAGCTCCTTGCCGAGCGTGACAGCGTCCGCGACCTCGGGCTGTTGCCCTAGTAGCGCTGCCCTAGTAGTTCAGTGCGTCAGCGCTGGCGGGCTGACCAAACCGAGCCGGTGAAGGTACAGCAGTTTGCGCTCTACGGCTGCGCGCCACGCAGTCAGGTCAATGTCGAAGTGGGCGCGGTCACCATCCTCATAGGCGTGCTCAAGCTCGTCGAAGGCTTCATCTTCGGCATCGAGCAGCGAGCGGTACTTGCTGAGGAACTGGTCGTCCACTACGTCGCAGAGCATTGCACTGCACCTCCAGTAAGCAGGACTGTTTGGCTAGGTATTACTACTATCCCCCTTCCGCGGGCCCAGATCAACTCTTTGGGTGGCTTTCTTCGCAAGTACACAGCTACTCAAGCTGCGGGGGCCTCCTGGAGGCGGCAGGCGGTGCCCACAAGGTTGGAACTGAATGTGTCCGCATCCAGGGCAAGCTGGTCGGCCGCGCGCCGGTCCGCGTTTGCAGCCTGCTGCGACACCTGTGATAACGGGCGGGGGGCGACACGCCCCTGGACGTGCTCAGCCGGGCCGATTATGGCCGCGTAGACGCGTTCTTCGTGGGTGAAGTTCTTCCAAGCCTGGAGCCATTCCTGCACGGTGCCCTGCATATCAGTAGCCGTCGGGACGGCCTCCAGCTGGTCCCCGAGGATGTCCACCTCGCGGGCGGCCGCAACGATGGCCGGCCCGTCCACACTGTCGGCGAACACTGGCCGGTACTTCGGCAGGACGGCCGCACAGTCCTTGCCGGCCTTAGTGACGAAGCTGTCCTCGACGGCTCGGTCCGCGGGCTGAAGGCCTCCCCTGTTCTCATACGGGGCTATTACGGCGAAACTGGATATGACCACGGCGAAGGCCGTTACGAACAACAAGCCCAACAAGAGCAACGGCCTGCGTGCCGGGCCAAGCTTGATGCTCGGCGCTTGGCCGGCAGACGGCAGAGGCCGGGACCTCCTCTCGTCTCGCTCCGGCCAACGCTGCTCAGCCTGTCTGGGCCGCCATGACAAGAACCACTCCCTGGCCCAGGCGCCGGTTGTGACAGGTTCGCGCAGTTGCTTGGGGTGCACCGGCCCTTCGACGGAGCGGTCGAAATCCTGCCGGGCCAACTCGAACGGTTCGGCGTCCGAGGCCCACGCCGGACGCGACTTGGCACGTCCTGTCCAGGATTTCCCGTCCCAGTACCGCAACGACCGGGGCTCGTCAGGGTTGCGGTACCAGCCGGGCTTTGTGGGCAAGTGAGCTTCCATCTGCCGTTACTCAAACGTTGTGGTGGCCCGGACGGCGGGTGGGAGCAGGTCCAACCCGCCAATGCCCGATTGGTTGACGGACAGGGCAGCGATGTTCCCGGACACCCGCGCAAGGCCCGCCGAAAGCGCGTCGATAGCCGACAGCTCACCTGCCGCTATGCCCGCCAGGGTGGCATAAGCGGCCCGTAGTTCGACCTGCGGGTGGCGGAAATCCTCTCTGCGCGACACCAGCCTGGGGCCGTCGAGCTCCATCACTAACTGGTAACGTACCTCGCCCTCAGGGGCTCCGCTGGCGATAACCTCGACAACCAGGTCGGACGCCTGGCTACCCGCCGGCACCTGTTCTCCCGATAGCTCATCGAACCAAGCATCCGACAGGAACCGCGCCATCCCATAGATCTACCAGCTGCCGGTTACCACTTAAGTAGCCATCACTTAAGTACCCTTGGCGCATGCTCCATGCGTCCCTGTCCCTACACGCCAACGTGCTGGCCACTCACGCCAAACTCGTGGCCAGCTCCGCCAGCTCGAGCATCCCGCCGTTGCACATCAGCGATTTTCAAGCGATAGTCCTCGGCATTTTGCAAGGAGTTACCGAGCTGTTCCCGATTTCGAGCCTCGGCCATACGGTCATTTACCCCTCGCTTTTCGGGTGGCATGCGCTCGTCGTTTCCCAGTCCCAACCGGAGTCGCACTGGCTCGGCTTCGTGGTCATGCTCCACGTCGGGAGCGCCTTGGGACTGCTTGCCTACTTCTGGCGCGACTGGTTCCTCATAATCCGCTCCTGGGCCCGCTCGGTCGTCCGGCGCAAGGTCGAGACACCCACCGAGAAGGTGGCTTGGCTGATCATCGTCTCCACAATCCCGGCTGGCATCATCGGCATCGCCCTCGAGCACGAACTGCGGGTCCTCCTGGCCAAACCTCTGGCGGCAGCGATCTTCCTGACAGTCAACGGTTTCGTGCTCTTCACCGGCGAAGGCTTTAGGCGCCGGGCAGCAGCGCGCGACGCGCAGCGTGAGGAGCCCTCCCCCCAGGCCGCGGAGACCCAGAGCGATGAGATCGAGAACGGGAGCGGGATGGCCCAGCTCAGCTATAGGGACGCTCTCGTCGTCGGGCTCGCGCAGTCCACAGCACTGATAGCGGGGATCAGCCGCGACGGCGTCTGCATGACCGCAGGCTTGGCGCGCGGCCTTTCCCAAGAGACGGCGGCGCGCTTTGCGTTCCTGCTGGCAACCCCCGTGATCCTAGCTGCCGGCCTGTTCAAGCTCCCCGACTTCCTGGGGGCCACGGGTGCGGGCGTGCGGGTGCCGGCCCTGCTCGGGCTAGTGTTCGCGGCCTTCGCCGCGATCATCTCGGTGCATTGGCTGGTGCGTTGGTTCAAAACCCGCAACCTGACGCCGTTCGCCATCTACTGCGTGGTGTTCGGCCTGGCCATGACTATCTACTTCAGCGTCTCTTAGTGTTTGGGTGTAACCGAGCGCCGGCCGGTAGAGCGCTAGGCCTTTACCCAGGTCTGGTAGCCGTTCGCTGCTTGCCCGGCGGGACCGGCCCACCTGAGCCGTAGCTGTAGCTCGACGGGCCATGAGCCGCCTCGGGGCGAAAGGGGGCCCGCGGTGGCCGCCTCCAGGGTTGCAACCTCGGGCAACCTGGCCATGAGCCGGCCGATGAATGTCGGCTGCCCGGCACGCACTTCGCCGGCGAACCGCCAGGCACGCCCACCGCCCGCCCACAGCAGCCTCGCCTCCAGGACTGCGCCGCCCAGAGGTTCGCGGAGGTCGTTGACAACATGGACGTCGGCTGAGAGCACCGCGCCGGGGCTGTAGCTGGGCGCCGGCCAGTCCGCCACAACCAGGACCGGGGCACAAGCCTTCTTCAGCGCAGCAAAAGCGGCCTTTGGGACGCGTTCGTGGTCGAGCAAAGACCACGAGACGGCCGGCTGGGCATCGTTCAGGCAAAAGATCGCGAACCCGCCGGTTGGGCGGAACTTGAGCCGGCGCAAGGTCTCGACCTGCTCCTTGATAAGGCGCGCCTGGTAATCCTGGGTGGCGTCGCGCCAGGCCTCGAACGTCTCGTAGTCGGCAGGTGGCACGAGCTTGTCGAAAATGCCCTTCTGCAGGCAGTAGTGCTCTTCCAGGTCCGTCCAGTCGAGGTCGGGCCACCGGTCCGGGGCCATGAAACCGGCCGTGGTGGGAACAGCCTGCGCGCCCAGCTCGCTGACGAAGCGTGCAGCGGCCGGCCAGGCGGCCAGGGCCCGCGCGAGGTCTTGCGAGCGGCCGAGGTACCAGCCGAAGTAAAAGTGGGTGTCGGTGCCCCACGCCGGGTGCGGGAGTATCCCAGAGTGCGCCACCACGGGACGGGAAGGGTCGGCCCGCTCCAGCGCCCTGCGAATGCTGCTGTCGAGCACCGACTTGTTCCAGCTGGGCAGGGCGTTCGCTGCGGCCACCCGTAGCGCGCTCATCGCACCTAACCTGCCCCCGGGCCTGAGCTCGAACGAAAAGGGTTCGTCGTGGCCGCACCAGACCGCTATCGAGGGGTGGTGGCCGAGCAGGTCGACGGCCGCGACGGCTTGGCGGACAGCCTCCCGCCGTACCCCCTTGTACCTCCATTGAAGGGGCATGTCCTGCCATAACAGGACGCCCAACTCATCGGCCGCATCATAAAGCTCTGGACGGCCGACGTGAGCGTGTACCCGGAGCATGTTGAGCTCCGCCTCGAGAGCGAGCTCGACGTCCCGGGCAACCTCGGCCGCAGATGCGTAAGCGAGGTCGCGGCGCGTAGGGGCGAGGTTGGCGCCTTTGAGGAAGACCCTCTCGCCGTTCACCGACCAGATGAAGTCATGGGCGCGCACCTGTCGCAGCCCAGTGCGCAACAGTTTCGAGCCGAGTGGTTCATCTTGCAGCTCCACGTTGACCGAGAGATCGTAAAGGGGCTGTTCACCTAGCCCAACGGGCCACCAAAGCTCGGGGTCGGGCACGACCAGGCGCCACCGGAGGCGGTTGGCCCCCAGGGCGAGCGGATGTTGCTTCTCCAAAACCGCCGCGACCTCGTCGCTACCAGCTCGGCGGACCTCGGTACGCAGCTTGACCGTCACAGCCTCAGCGGCATCTAGGACCGCTACCATGTCGAGTACTGCGCGGCCAACGCGGGCCTCCACGCAGGTGGCTCGGAGCGACGAGATGTGAACCGAGCCCCCGACGATGATGCGGGCAGGGCCCCATATCCCTCCCGGGTTGAACGCGGGGTCTATGCAGTCCCAGTGCCCGAAGACCCCGGTCAGGGCCCGGTTGTCGCGACCCTTGGTAGTCCGTTCGCAGACGACTTCGAGCGCGAGAACGTGCTCGGAGCGCTCCTCGAGTGCCGACGTCACGTCGAAAGCGTGCGGGAAAAAATACCCCTCGGTGTCCCCAAGGTAAGACCCGTCCAGCCAGACGTCTGACTGGTAGAAAATACCGTCCATGACTAGCCAAGCGCGCTGGCCCTTAGCAAGTGTCTCCATTTCGAAACGGCGGCGGTAAAGCAAGGGCCCGTCCGAGGCAGCAAAGCGCGGCTCGGCCTGCCAATGCCCGGGGACGCGGACCGGTTGCCAGCGACTGTCGTCTAGCTCCGGACGGGGGAAGCTACGGCGGAGGTCGTCGTCGGCCTCTATGGCAGACCATTCACCACACAGGTCCATCAGGCGCCCGGTCCTTGTCTCGAGGTTCTTTTGGGACCAGGCACTACCCGGCAAAGTAGCGTGCTTGCACGGGTACGGTTTGTCAATGACAGCGCGCTCGCCCGCACGACCCTCGACCTTGATGGAACTTCGCGCCTCGGGATGGCGCTCCCGCCCGGTTAAACAAGAGGTTAGAGCCAACGCCGCTCGGCGCATCGCGGCTGGCCAGCCCGTCGTGGAGGGCCTTGTCGGCTACGACAGCACCGTCCTGCCTGCCCTCGAGAACGCCCTTATCGCGGGCCACGACATCATTTTTCTCGGGGAACGGGGCCAAGGAAAGACGCGGCTCATGCGCAGCCTCGTAGAACTCCTCGATGAGCAGCTACCGATAGTCGCCGGCTCGGAGATCCTGGACGACCCCTACCACCCGGTGTCGCGCTACGGCCGAGAACTGGTCGCCACCAAGGGCGACAGCTGCCCGGTCGAATGGGTTGGCCGCGAGCAACGTTTCGGCGAGAAGCTTGCCACACCCGACACCTCGATCGCCGACCTGATCGGCGAAGTCGACCCCGTGAAGGTCGCCGAGGGGCGGTACCTCTCCGACGAGCTCACGCTCCACTACGGCTTGGTGCCTCGCACCAACCGTGGGATCTTCGCTATCAACGAGCTCCCCGACCTCGCCGAGCGGATCCAGGTCGGCCTGCTCAACGTCCTGGAGGAGCGTGACGTCCAGGTCCGCGGGTACAAGATCCGGTTGCCGCTCGACGTCATGCTCGTCGCCTCGGCCAACCCCGAGGACTACACGAGCCGAGGGCGGATCATCACCCCTCTCAAGGACCGCTTCGGGGCACAGATCCGGACCCACTACCCGCTCGACACCGCAACCGAGGTGGCCGTGATCCTGCAGGAAGCCAACCCAGCGGACCTCGACGGCGTCAAGGTGGAGGTCCCGGCCTACATGGCAGAGGTGGTCGCCAGCATTTCGCAACTGGCGCGCCAAAGCCCGCAGGTCAACCAGCGGTCCGGGGTCTCTGTCCGCCTCGGGGTCGCCAACTTTGAAACCTTGGTCGCCGCCGCCTCGCGACGTGCTCTCAGGCTCGGCGAAAAGCAAGCAGTGCCCCGTGTCAGCGACCTGGCCGCGCTCGTCTCGCCGACCGCGGGAAAGGTGGAGCTGGACTCCCTGGACGAGGCGAGCGAAGAGGATCTCGTCGCCCGCCTGACCCGCCAGGCAGTTCTCGGCGTGTTCAGGTCGAGCGTCGAGCAGGCCGAGCTCACTAAGGCCGTTTCCGAGCTCGACGACGGCTCGGCTATCGAGGTGGGCGACGACGTGCCTTCGCCTTCGTACGTCGAGGCCCTGGCCCTCCACCCAGCGCTGCGGGCACCGGCTGGCAAGCTCGCAGGCTCCGAAAGCGCAGCGGCTCTCGCCGCCGCTACGGAGCTTGTCCTCGAAGGCCTCCACCTCGCGAAGCGGCTCAACAAGCACCCGACAGCGCGTGGCGCGAGCTATCAGGCCAAGCGGTCATGAACCTGTTCACGGAGCGCTAAGCGCCGGTATGCCAGGAGCGATCTACTCACGCTGGGACGGCACCCAGGAAATCGGCGACCTGAGTGGCGACGAAGTCCTTCGCCGTCTAATGGACGACCTGACCGAGCACGGGGACCCTGACCAGGCGCTTCGCCGGCTGATGAACCAGGGTTTCATGGACAGTTCTGGCAGGGACGTCGCGGGCTTGCGCGAGCTGCTCGACAGGGTGCGCCAGCGCCGGGCGCAGCTGGCTCGTGAAGCCTTTTCGGAGCTGCAATCAGCCATGTCGAACGCTTCGCCGGAGGCCCTCCAGCACGCCAGGGAGATGCTGTCCGAGCTGAACCGCCTGGCGGAGCGGAGGCGCGACGGCGAGGATGTCCAGGCTGACTTCGAAAGCTTCATGGACCGCTTCGGCGACCTCGTGCCGGGCAGCCCCTCAAACCTGGACGAGCTGTTGGAAAACATGGCCCGCCAGGTCGCCGCCGCAAGGGAACTGCTCGAGTCCTTGACCCCCGAGCAAAGGGCCAAGCTGATGGAGCTCTCCGAGGCTCTCCTCGAAGGCGACCTCGAGCTGCGGATGGAGCTCGAGTCGCTGGCCGCTCATCTTGCAAGTGCGTCGGCTGGGAGCCCGTTCCTAGGGATGCCGCTCTCGCTCGAGCCGGCCGGCGCCCTCATCAGCCAACTGTCCGATTTGAGCGACCTCGAGCAGCTCCTGGCTGGCGCGCCTAGCCCCGGCGCACTGGCCGAGGTCGACATCAACCGGGCCCGCGAGCTGCTTGGTGCAGAGGACGCCCGCTCGCTCGATGCTCTCGGCCAGATCGCTCGACGGCTCCGCGACTCCGGCTTCGTGGAACAAAAGGGCGGGCGGCTCCGACTGACACCCCGCGGTTTGCGCCGCCTCGGGGACCAGGCCCTCTCCGACCTGTTCACCAAGCTCGCGCGATATCGCTCCGGCCAACACCCGATCGGCCAGCCCGGGACGGGCCACGAGCGCGCCGGGGAGACAAAACCCTACGAGTGGGGCGATGCCTTCAACCTGTCGATCGAACGGACCGTGCGCAACGCGCTCGCAAGGAGCGGGCCGGGCACTCCCGTAGCCCTCACCCCGGCCGATTTCGAGGTCGAGCGAACTGAGGCCCTATCTCGCTCCGCCACCGTCATCATGCTCGACCTGTCGCTTTCGATGCCGATGCGGGGCAATTTCGTTGCAGCCAAAAAAATGGCCATGGCACTCCACGCGCTCATATCGGGCAGGTTCCCGTCTGACTACCTCGGCATCGTCGGTTTCGCCCGTTCTGCGCGTGAAATACCTTTTCGCGAACTGCCGGACGTCTCGTGGGACTACGACTGGGGGACCAACATCCAGCACGGCCTTGTCGTCGCCCAGAAGCTACTTACGCACCAGCGGGGCACCAAACAGGTGATCATGGTGACCGATGGTGAGCCCACCGCCCACTGCCCTCGCGGCGCAGCGGAGCCCGTCTTCGGATACCCGCCAACGCAGGAGACCGTCGACGCCACATTGGTCGAGGTGGCCCGCTGCACGCGCAACGGGATCCGGATAAACACCTTCGCCCTCGACGCGACCGGGCACTTGCGGCGTTTCATCGAGCAGATAACCCGCCTCAACCGCGGCAAGGCGTTTTACACCACGCCGAGCACCCTCGGGGACTACGTGCTGTTGGACTTTCTCGAGACAAAGAGCGCTTCGCGCCGGCGTCGCGGCCGCCGCACTTGATGGCCTAGGGGCCCCTCGCCCACACCGGTCAGGGCCCCCGCCTCGGGGCCCAACGAAAAACACCCCTTGCGTTGTTGCGCGCGATGCGTCAAGATAACAGGAGTGTAGTTACGCAGCGCGTAACTACACCAGTGCCACCCGCTGGAACCCTGGGTGTACTCGAGACGAAGCGTACCTAAGACAACACACGACCGATGGGAGCCGCCGGTGACTGACATCGTGCGCTTTTTGCACTTACCGGCCGATCTGACCGGGTTCCGCTGGGACAGCGAAGTGCCGACATGGCAGCGGTCCGCGAACTGCTTGGGCGTTGACCCGGACCTGTTCTTCCCGGAGAGGGGCGGGTCAACCAGGGAAGCCAAGGAGGTCTGCCGGGGTTGTGTCGTCCGCGAGGACTGCCTCCAGTACGCGCTCCGCAACGGCGAGAAGTTCGGGATCTGGGGTGGCCTCTCCGAAAGGGAGCGCCGTCGGCTACGTCGCCGCCGAAACGGGGCGCCATACCGGGTCGGCAAGGCTTCCTAGCTCCGGCGCCAAGCAACTTCCCCCGGCGAGGCAGGCCTTGGCCGACAGGCTCGGGCGTGCCTCGCCGTTATATTTCGAGCCGCGCCTCGATGGTCCGATCGACAGCCAGGTCAAGCTCCTCCCAACGCCACTTAGGGGTCGCAGCCAGGACGGCCTGCGGCACAAGCCCTACCAGTTCGGCGTTCGCGACCGGCGCCATGCTCGCGACCGCGTCCCATACCTGGGCTGGGCCGACAATGAGTGGGCTCAAGAGGTTGCAGGAGACTTGCACCCGCTCACCAAGGGCGAAGGCCAACGATCGGACCTCCGTCGAGCGGAGCGCCGCCGCAATGGCCCGAGCTTTGGCGAGGTCCGCTTCTTCAAGCCAGAGGTTGTAAGCCACCATCAGCGCCCTGGCGCCCACGGCTACCGAGCCGGCCGTAGCGTGCGGGGCCCGGGGACCGAGGTCGGGCAGCAAGGTACGCCAAGCCCGCCTGCGCACCTCCGGCAATGAGCGACCCGGGCCATATAGGAACGCCGGCAAGCCGAGCTCGCTGGCCGCCCACTGCGCAAAAGCGTCCCGAGCCATCGGCGCGCGTCGAGCACCAGCACCTTGTGCGTCCCTGAGGGGCCACCCCTCCAGGGCTACCCAGGGGACCACGTCAACCACCCCGAAACGGGGGTGCACACCGACGTGGCTGCGCAGGTCAAGCAGCTCCACCGCGGTCCGCGCCAGTTCCTGGACAGCCCTCATGACGGCCTTTTCGCCCCCAGCCAGGGTGAACACCGAGCGGTGATGACCGCAGTCGCTGTGCCGGTCCAAAAGGCAGCGACCCGCGGCCGCCGACAGGGCCGCCAGTACGGCCGGGTCACAGCCCTCGCTCAGGTTGACAACGCACTCGAGCATCGGCTCGTCGGCTTTCACGTCAACCAAGTCTGCCCTCACCTCCGTATAGTCGGTATAGAAGGTTGGCCGCCTGCAAAGTCCTTCTCCTAAGCAGTAGCATTGGAGGGACCGGCCAGCTCGCCAGGAGGTGCGCAATGCTTGCAAATATCACGGGTGACTGGCCTTACATCCTTATCGCGGTCATAGTCCTGTTCGGAGGGAGCCAGCTGCCCAAATTGGCTCGCAACGCCGGCGAAGCGATGAAGGAGTTCAAAAAGGCTCACGAAGAGGCCACCGCGTCGCCTCTCGTGTCTTCGGGGAGCGTTGGCTCGACGATGTCGTCGGCCCCAGCTGCGCCACCAGTGACCCCAGCTGCCCTTCCATCAGGCACCGTTTCGCCTGCTCAGGGCGATGAGCACGTGACGCTCACCCGATCAGAGCTGGACGCTTTGCTGGCCGACCGGGAAGCCCGTGCCAAGGCTGCACGCAGCGCCGACGGCCCTCAAAGCTGATACACCCCCGGGTAGCCCGCCACTTCGCTCCGCAGCGAACCGTGGAGCAACTAGAGGCGAGGCTACTTGCGGACCGAAACTCCGGGCCGGTTAGGCCCTGGCTGCTGTGGCCCTGTGGCGGGGGTGCGGGCAGGCAGCCCGCGGCGGCTACGCGCAATACGCCGACGCTCGCGCTCCGAGGCGCCGCCCCACACCCCATGCTCGATGTGGTTTTCTAAGGCGTACTCCAGGCATGGCCCTTTTACGGGGCATTCGGCACAGTAGTGGCGAGCCACCTCTACCCCAACTCCGTCGCTCGGGAAGAATATCTCGGGCGGCAGGTCCCGGCACCGTCCCTGCACCATCCAAGAAGTTTCCAAGTTGACCTCCGTTGCGCTTTTTGCGCCACACACTGAATGTATTACGTTTCCCGGCCGGTCTTGGATCCCTGCCGGGCTGAACCTCAGTCAGAGTGCGGGGAACGACGCAGCATTGCTTCTTTTACAGTACTCCACAAGCGCCTGTCAAGGCGGTACCCGGCCGTCCGGGTGGTCAAACACGCAGCCCCCAAAACGAGGCTTCGGGAGCGGCGCCCAGACAACGTAGCTCAATAACTTGACAGCTGCCAAGTGTTTAGGGGAACATGGATGGCAATGAGCGCTCGCGCTAGCCTGCTCCTTCTCACCTAGGCGAACACCCCACCCGGTGTTCGCCGAGACCTCCTGTGCCTTCTGGCCAGGAGGTTTTTTCATTCCCGTCGTAGAAAGGCCCAAAGATGACTCGCCCCCCGCTGACGATCCCCAAGATGCCGTTCGAGAAGTATGCCGCCTCTGTGCCGCTCGTGCTCCCGGACCGCACGTGGCCGTCCAGGCAACTGGGAACAGCTCCGCGCTGGTGCAGTGTCGACCTGCGCGACGGCAACCAGGCCCTGATCGACCCGATGGACCCGGCGCGCAAACTTGCGCTCTTCGAGGCGCTGGTCGGGATCGGCATCAAGGAGATAGAGATCGGCTTCCCCTCAGCCTCCGGCCCGGACTACGAGTTCGCCCGCCACATCATCGAAGAAGACCTAATACCCGAAGACGTGACCGTTCAGGTGCTCGTGCAGTGCCGTCAGGAGCTCATCGAACGGACCTTCGAGGCCATCTCAGGCGCCCCGCGAGCGATCCTGCACTTCTACAACTCGACCTCAGAGCTGCAGCGACGAGTCGTGTTCCGCCAGGACCGCCAAGGGATCATCGATATCGCCACGAACGCAGCCCGTATTTGCAAGGAGCTGGAGCACAAGGTCTCCGGGGCGCACCTGCGCTACGAGTACTCTCCCGAAAGCTTCACAGGGACCGAACCCGACTTCGCGGTTGAAGTCTGCGAAGCAGTGGCTGACGTCGTCGAGCCGAGCCCTCAGGCGCCCCTCATCGTCAACCTTCCGTCCACCGTCGAGATGTACACGCCGAACTTGTTCGCAGACGTCATCGAATGGTTCGGCCGCCAGTTCCGCGATCGCAGTTCGATCGTACTGTCCGTGCATCCTCACAACGACCGGGGCACCGCTGTTGCAGCGGCCGAGCTCGCGCTTCTGGCCGGCGCCGAGCGCGTCGAGGGAACGCTGTTCGGCAACGGGGAACGGACCGGGAACCTCGACCTCGTGACCGTGGCGCTCAACCTGTTTTCGCAGGGCATAGACCCCGAGCTCGATTTCCACGACATCGAGGCTGTCCGGCGGGTCGCTGAGCACGCCACTCGGATGCCCGTCCACCCGCGCCATCCCTACGTCGGCGACCTCGTCTACACGGCCTTTTCAGGCTCCCACCAGGACGCCATCAAGAAAGGGATCGCCGCCCTGCCGGAGCAGTACGACAAGTGGGAGGTCCCTTACCTGCCCATCGACCCCAAGCACACCGGCAGGACGTACGAGGCAATCATCCGTGTCAACAGCCAGTCCGGCAAGGGCGGGGTTGCCTACGTCATGGAGACCGAGCATGGCCTCGACCTGCCCCGCCGGCTCCAGATCGAGTTTTCCAAAGCCGTCCAAGCCGTAACCGAGGCGAGCGGGACCGAGATAAAGCCGGACGAGCTTTGGGAGGCCTTCGAAAAGAGGTACCTCGCCGAGAGCGCTTCTTTGCGCCTCATAGGGGCCGAGGTCGTGAGCGAACGGGCGACGGATGCCCACATCACTCAGGTGACGGCCCAACTGCTCGTCGACGGTGAGCACCGCAGCGTTGTCGGGAGAGGCAATGGCCCGATCGACGCCCTGGTGAACGGGCTTTCAGACCTCGGCATCGGCCTCGCCGTCCTTGACTACAACCAGCATGCACTGACTGCCGGGAGCGGTGCTTCCTCGGTCGCTTACGTGGAGGTCGAGTCCGCTGGCCAGGTGGTGTGGGGCGTTGGAATGGACTCGAGCATCCTGGACGCGTCGTTACAAGCCGTTGTGAGCGCTGCCAACCGGTTGCGCGAACTGTCCACGGAGAGCGCACTGGTGGCCGAGTGACAGACGGTGGGAACGGCGGGGTGACAGACGTCGCATATGCTCGGCGCATGTCTACTCAACAGCCAGAGGCCACGGGCCCGCCCCGTGGTCACGTAAGGGTCGTCTACTTAGGGCCCGTCGCCCCCCACTGGAGAGTCGACTCGGACTTCGGGGACCGCAACCTGATCGAGGAGCTCCGCCAGCGCATCCTGGCGCGCCTGCTGTTGTTGCCTCCACATGACCCGCAGTTCCGCCGGAACCGGGAACGTATCGTGCGCGACGCTGCGCGAGAAAACGTCCTTCTCGAGTGGGACCTAGGTGTGCCTGACGATGAAGAAGGCGACTTCATAGGCGCCGTCGAGGTCTGACCGCTCAGCCATTTGCCCTGTTCGCACTATCGCGAGGCGGTAGCGTGAGGTCTGTGGCGCTCGGTCGTGAAACCATTTCTCCCGAAGCTGACGGACGGGATGAAACGGAGGAAGGCGAGTCGGGCAACATCCTTGGAGCCAGCGAACTGCGCTATGTCAACAGGGAGATGTCCTGGCTCGACTTCAATCGGCGCGTCCTCGCGCTGGCTGGGTCGCCCACCCAACCTCTGCTGGAGCGGGCCAAATTCCTAGCTATCTTCTCCACCAACCTTGACGAGTTCTTTCAGGTTCGCGTAGCCGGCCTGAAGGACCAGCTGGCTGCGGGCATCTCAGGTACCGCACCAGACGGGCTATCGGTGCCCGACCAGCTGAAGGCGGTACGAGCCGAGGTGAAGGACGCCCTTTCGCAGCGGTCGCGGATTTACAACGAGGTGGTCGTGCCGGAACTGGCCACCCACGGCACCCGTTTAGTCCCTTGGAGCTCTCTAGGACCTTCCGACAAGGCGTACACCGAGACGGTGTTCGAGTCGCAGATGTTCCCTGTACTGACGCCTCTCGGCGTCGACCCCGGCCACCCATTTCCTTACATATCCAACCTCTCACTCAACCTCGCCGTAATGGTGCGCGACCCTCAACGAGGTGACCGACGCTTTGCCCGAGTCAAGATCCCACCGCTGTTGCCGGGGTTCCTGGCAATGCCCGACGGTGAGCGCTTCGTCCCAGTTGAACAGGTCGTGGCCGCGTTCCTCGGTGAACTGTTCCCGGGAATGGAGATCGAGAGCTATTACTCGTTCCGGGTCATACGCAACGCCGACCTCACCCTCGCAGAGGAAGAGGCGGACGACTTGCTCGAAGCGGTCGAGATGGAACTACGACGCAGACGTTTCGGGCGCGCGGTGTGCCTACAGGTGGAGTCCGGTTTCAGCAGCGAAGTTCTGGACCTGCTCATCCGTGAGCTCGACCTGCACCCCGAGGACGTATACGAAGTGGACGGCCTGCTCGATTACAGCGCTCTGTGGGAGATCCACAGCCTCGATCGCCCAGAGCTGAAAGACGAACCGTTTTCACCGGTCACCCCGAGCCGGCTGGCCGCTCCGGACGACGGTCAAGTCGACATATTCGCGGCCATAGCCCACGAAGACATCTTCGTGCACCATCCTTACGAAAGCTTCGCAATGTCGACTGAGGCGTTCGTGAAGCAGGCCGCTCGAGATCCGAAGGTCCTAGCGATCAAGCAGACCCTGTACAGGACATCGGGTGATAGCCCGGTCGTAACTGCACTGATACGCGCCGCTGAAAGGGGAAAACAGGTAGCTGCGCTTGTCGAGCTAAAAGCACGGGGCGACGAGGCTGCCAACATCGGCTGGGCGAGAGCGCTCGAGCAAGCGGGAGTGCATGTCGTCTACGGCCTAATCGGGTTGAAAACACATGCCAAAACGGCGCTCGTCGTGCGGGAGGAAGGCGACGGGATCCGCCGGTACTGCCACATCGGCACCGGCAACTACAACTCGTCTACAGCCCGTCTCTACGAAGATATTGGCATCTTGACCGCTTCTCCGGCGCTCGGCGAGGACCTGACCGACCTGTTCAATTTCCTAACCGGCTACAGCCGCCAGTCGGCCTATAGGCAATTGATAGTCGCACCTCTCGCTCTCCGTTCGAAAATAATCGAGCTCATCGAGAAGGAAGCCGAGCGGGGAGCGGCCGGGCGGATCGTTTGGAAATTGAACAACCTCGTCGACCGCAAGACAATTGACGCCCTTTACGCCGCCTCTCAGTCCGGGGCTCAGATAGACATCGTCGTGCGCGCAGTTTGTGGCCTGCGCCCTGGCGTCCCTGGGCTTTCTGAGACAATCCGAATCCGTTCCCTGGTCGGGCGCTACCTCGAACACTCGCGGATTTACTATTTCGGCGACGGTGCGACCACTGACTTCCCGGCCGCGGTCACCGATGCGGTCACCCAAGACATGGGCAAGCCAACGGGCTTCGACGGCCAAGCGGGCCGCTCGGTCCTACCCGAAGGCGGCCGGTACCTGATGGGGTCGGCCGACATGATGGAGCGCAACTTGGACCGTCGCGTTGAAGCGCTTGTCGACGTGACGTCTCCTGAAATCCAGGCACGGCTGCGGGAAATCCTCGAGGTGAACCTGGCCGACGACGAACTCGCGTGGGAACTGGCGCCAGACGGTACCTGGTACAAGGTGCCCGGTTCGAAGCATATAAACGCCCAACGGCACTTCCAGGAACTTGCCCTCGCTCGGAGCAAGCGCCACGGCAAGGGCGAAAGGCTGGCTTCGATCGGGTGAGCACCTCTCCGCGAGTTCCCAAGACCGCCGGTTCG
>Ga0302326_10006454_pt1 | contig 26326 bp, 26 predicted proteins | sample Palsa_T0_3_FD_202264 | JGI IMG/M metagenome (GOLD analysis project Ga0302326, IMG submission 202264) | Peat permafrost microbial communities from Stordalen Mire near Abisko, Sweden - Palsa_T0_3 | ecosystem: Environmental > Terrestrial > Soil > Palsa > Peat permafrost | place: Sweden: Abisko... | reverse complement strand
ATCTCGCTAGGGTCAGTAACGACGAAGGTGCTTCTGGGAAGTTGGCTCACACCACAACCCTGGAGCACCTTCGCCATTCCCAGAGGGACCTACGTCAGGGCGCGACCCCGCTGAGATCCGAAGAGCCGTCTTACTTGAACCCGGTGGCTCTCCGTTCAACAGTAGGAGGACTTGAGGAGCAGCTCCCTGATCTAGGGGGTGATCACCACCAGGGGGATCGGCCTCGACGTCTTCGATTGGTACCAGTTGTACCGGCCGTGGTTCGTCGCGTTCATCAGCTCCCATAAGCGTGTGTAGTTGGGTTCGGAGCGCTCGATGATAATGGCCTGCCCCGACAGATGATGGCGCCCAACCTGCAGTTCAACCGCCGGATTCGAGCGCAAGTTGTGGAACCAAGCCGGAGCCCAATCCTTGCCGTCATTCGAGGCGGCCAGGATGAATCTTGCGCCGTCCCGAGCGAACACGAGCGCCGAGATTCGGGGTTGTCCTGTACGGCGTCCGGTCGTGTGCAGCAAGAGCGTCCAGGCGCCAATCATCCCAGGACCGATCCGGCCATCGGTACGCATGTAGAGCCAGCGATGCGCCTTCAGCATCAACGCCGGCCCGCTCTTGGGTGACGTCAGCTTGTTCAACATCCGTGCCACGAGTGGTGGTGACGTGCCTATGCCCAAGGCTGCGTCATCAAACATGCTGCTGGTCATGGTGAGCTCACTTTCACGGCTCGGTCGCTAGACAGACTTGGGGTTTCGGTGGGGGCGGGCGCTCGGTGCCGGGCCGGGCGTCCCTGCGCTGAGAGCCGGCACTAGGAGGGTCAGTACCTCAGAGGTTCGCTCTTTCAGGTCTTTGCCGTCGGAGGCGAGAAGGGACAGTGTGTCGAGACCAACGATCCAGGCGAAGATCGCCCGGGCGGTCGCTTGAGGATCGAGTTCCCTCCGGAATTCCCGGCCTTGCTGGCCCTGCGCAACCAGATCGGCGATGAGGTCCACCGCCAGATCGTGGAAAGACGCGTATTCCGACTCCGATCCTGATCGGACGTTGAGCTCCGACCCGAGTCGGATCACGCAGCGCAGTGACGGGTCGTCTTGAACCAATTGGGCCCGGCGAAGCATGAGGCTGACAACTTGATCCGTGACTGTCCCGCCGGGTTCGGATCCCGCCACGAGTCTCGCGATCAACTCCTCCTGCTTTGCTCGGAATGCCGCCAGCGCGACCTCCTCTTTGGACGGAAAGTGAAAATAGAAGGCGCCCTTGCTCACCCCGCTCGCGAGGACGAGGTCGTTGAGCGACACGCCCTCGAAACCACGTTCGCCGAATTCGCGGGCAGCGGTTTCGATGATGAGTGATCGGGTACGCAACGCGCGCACCTGGCGAGGTGGCTGGTTTCGCACCGCAATACCGTAACATACCGACCGGTTGGTTTAGAGGCTCAAGCTGATCTGAGTTCGGAAGAAAAGGAAGTGTTCACGGTCCAGCCCCGTTTCCCGGAGCGCAGAGGGGATCCCGCTTCTGGTGGAGGAGCTGCTGGCTTCCCCGGGGGTCCCCCGGTCGTTCGTGGACACGGTGGCTGCCCGCCTGACCGAGTTCAGTTCGGAGGAGAGGCTGGTATTAGAGGCCGCCGGGGGTGTTTTCTCGCCGGCAACTCAGCGCCGTAGCTGCTCCCAACGCTCGGTGATCTCTAATTTTCCGATCACCTCCAGGGAGTCGGACGGGACCCGATTGGTCAACCACAGGAGCAGATTTGATCGGGTGGCCCGCACGGCCGTGTCGGCCTTGCCATGTTCGGGACGGGCGGCACCGGCGTCGCCGAGGTCGACCCACCATTCGAGCGGTCCGTCAGTGGCGTGGAGATGAAGGGTGCCATTCAGTCCGCTGATGCCCTCACCGCTCAGGAGACCGGGCAGGAACTCGATCATGAACTCCTCGACGCCCGCAACAGCGACGTCTCCGTCGATGGGTGCCGGTGATGGTCCGCCGTCGACCGCGGCAGCCAACTCAGCGTCATGCCGGTGGATCGCGATCTCGACCGCGAGCCGCCGGCACCACCACGCCACCCTTTGGTCACCAATGCTCGAGAAGGTCCACGTTTGTGAATCCGGTTCGGCCGAACCCAGCACGTCGACAGCCCGGTCTAAGGCGTCGAGATACCACCCGGACAGGTCGGCCTGGTCGTCCGGTGAAGGCACGACGGTGCGGCGACTGACGCGCTCCCTCGCTGCCACAACGGCCGCCATCCACTCGAATATGCCACCGGTGTGGCGGACCAAATCTTCGGCGTTCCATTCGGGACAGTGCGGCACCGGTCGATCCCACCCGCTTTGAGCGGCAGCGAGCAGGACGCGCCCGTCGTCGGTCGACGTCGAGAGGAGGGAAACGGGATCCATGGTCCGAACGTCGGGATCAGCTCGTCAGGCGGAAGGTGTGGATGAGGGCGAGGGCGCCATCGAGGGCTTGGCGGAGCGATTGGGGGTCGCGTCGGGCTTGGGTGAGGACAAGGCCGCCTTGGAGGCTGGCCAGGGTGGAGGCGGCGAGCCAGTCGACGTCGATGTCGGATTGGAGCTCGCCGGAGGTCACCATGGCGGCCAAACAGGCGCGGATCTGGGCCTCCCAGCGGTCGAATCCCGAGGCGAGCACGATGCGGAGGTCGTCGTCGCGTTCGCCCAGCTGACCAACGAGGTTGGCGATGGGACAGCCTCCACGCCCGCCGCGTTGCCGTTGGTACTCGACCATGGCGTCAGCCCACCGCGTGAGGCCAGCCCAGGTGTCGAGGCCGGCGAAGAGAGGACGTTGGGCGTCGAGGACGTTGTCGTTGGTGGCTTCGGCCACGGCGCGCAGCAGGTCGGCCTTGTCCTCGAAGGAGTGGTAGAGCTGGCTGCGTGAGGCAGGCGCCAGGGCGCCGACCTCGTCCAGACTCGCCCCGAGCGCCCCCTTCGCGGCAACCACCTCGGTCGCCGCTGCCACGATGCGCTGGCGGGTGATGCGTCCCCTGTCGGTGGTCGGAAGCGCTCCCATGCTCCCTAGTATCCCGGTAATTGGACTTGACGGTCCAGTCTTCTGGTGCTCGGATGGTTGTTGGACTACGTAGTCCATTCGTGATCCGACGCAGCCCACCCGGGAGGACCAATGCCCCTGACCATCCGCGAGCAGTCCGCACAACTCAAGGCTGCTGCAGCCGAGCGCCTGCCCGCCGAGGTTCTCGGGGTGTTCGATCGGAGCATCCAGGACTTCCTCGACCAGGGGATCCCCGCCGACAGCGTCAAGGCTGGCGACGTCCTCGATCCATTCACCCTTGACGACGCCACCGGCACGCCGGTCAACCTCGACCAGATCGTCGAGAGCGGCCCGGCGGTCATCGTGTTCTACCGGGGCGGCTGGTGCCCCTACTGCAACCTGGCGCTGCGGACCTACCAGAAGGAGCTGGTCCCTGAGCTGGCTGCCTTTGGCGCCCGGCTGGTCGCCATCAGCCCGCAGACTCCCGATCAGTCGCTTTCTACCGCCGAGAAGGCCGAGCTCGACTTCATGGTGCTGTCCGACCCGGCCAGCCGCCTGGCTCGACGTGTGGGCATCGCCTTCCAGCAAACCGACGACGTTCTCGACGCCCAACGCCGGCTGGGTCTCGAACTGGCCCAGGTCAACGCCGAGGGCTCGACCGAGCTTCCGAGGCCAACCGTCCTCATCGTCGACAAGGAACGCACGGTGCGTTTCGTGGACGTCCAGCCCGATTACACGGCCCGCACCGAGGTCGCCGACATCCTCGCCGCGCTGGGCAACCTCGGAATCGGACGCGCGTGACGGGAGCCCAGTCGTACGAGAAGTCGACGGGAGGTTGGGCCAAGCGATCCCGGCTTCTGAGTTAGCGCGCCCATCCTTTTCGCGGGCGCAACGTGAGTCCGGCCCTACGCAAAGCCAGGGCGACAGTGTCAGTGGCGACACCAAAGTGTGTGGAGAGCTTCGCCAAAGATTGACCGGCTTGGTAGAGCTGGCCTGCTTCCTCGACCTGTTTCGGGCCTAACCGAGGAGACCGGCGGGGGAGTCCATGTTCTCGGACGTGCTTCTGCACCGTGCTCTGGTCAACCTGGAACCTGGTAACAAGCTCGTCGATTGGCAAGCCGTCTGCATACCCCTGGACCAACTCAGCCATTTTGGTGGTGTCCAGTCGCTTGCAGATCCGTTTCGGAGTGCGCAAAATCGGGCTCGATGGCCCAGATGGCGTAATTTCGAGTAGCTCCCGGAGCCGTTCTCCCTGTTCGGAGTGGTTCAAGTAATGACCCAGCATCTCCACGGAATAGCCATGCCCCCATTCCGTGGACCCCGCTTCCAATTGCGAACCCACTCGGCGACCCGATGGCCGACGTCGGGCGCTTGTGGTCTGAGCCACTCGAGTCGCGCAGGCAGGGTCGAGCAGCTGTCGGGCAGGTCCGGCAAGCTGTCATGCATGATTTCTCCGAGAGAGCTCGCAGACCGGTTCCACTCGGATTGGCTCGAGGTACACCCGTTCGACGCCAGCAACTACGGCATCCCCGGGTACGACGACCGAGTACCCGACGCAAGCGAGGTAGGGGAGGCGGCTTGGCGGGATCGCGTCGAAGAGCTGCTCGGAGAAGCGAACGCCGTCGACACCTCGAAATTAAGCGAAGCCGACAAGATCACGCTCAGCTGTCTCGTCATCGAGGCCGAGCAGGAGATCGCCTTGGTCGAATCGAAGGCAGTCGAACACACAGTCACGCCCATGCCGTTCAGCGGCCCCGCATGGCTGCTCGCCGTAGCGGCGCGAAGCGTCATCGTGGACGCCGAGGCGGCCGGCGATTACCTGGAGAGATTGCAGAAGAGCGGCCGCTGGATCGACCAAGTCTCCGAACGCCTGCGCACTGGGGCCCAGAAGGGACGGCTCCCCGTTGCTCCACTCGTGGAGCAGGCGATCGCCTGGGCCGAATCCGCGCTCGCGTCCGACGTGCCGGCCGCGCTCACAGCGCCGAAACCTCCCGAAGACTGGGGCGGGGCCTTGGAGTGGCAGCAGGAGAGGGACAGAATCGCCCGCGATGTGGTGAAGCCGGCGATCGGTCGTTGGGTCGATCTTTTGAGAGAGGTTCTCCCGAGCGCACGCAGCGCGAGTGAGCCGGGACTCACCCACCTCCCGGAAGGCGATGCCGACTATGCACGTGCCATCTGGTCGCACACGACGCTCCCACTCACGGCCGCACAACTCCACCAGACCGGACTCGACCAGATCGCCGAACTCGAGTCGCGGGCGGTCGAGCTCGGCAGAGACATCGGTCTATCGAGCCTGGCCGAGGTGCACGAGGCGCTCCGGGCCTCATCCATGAAACAAAGCGCCGCCGAGGCGATCGAGGCCGCCTCTGCCGCCATCCGCCGGGCGGAGGCCCGTGCGAAGGAAGTCTTTCCGGAGCCTCTCCCACCTGCTTGTGCTGTGACCCCGATGCCACAGGTTGTCGCGTCGAGCGGAATGGCGCCGCACTACAGTCCGCCCCGGCTCGACGGATCCCGCCCAGGCACCTTCTGGTTCAACACCGAACGCCCCACCGCCGGCACAGGCTGGGACCTTGAAGTGGTCGCCTTTCATGAGGCGGTGCCCGGCCACCACCTCCAGCTCTCGCGCATCCAAATGCTCACCGACCTGCCGGCTCTGCAACGCCAGCGTTCGGTGACAGTGTTTTCCGAAGGATGGGGGCTGTACGCCGAACAGCTCGCCGAGGAGATCGGTCTCTATAGCGGCACTGAGGGAGCCCTCGGAGCACTGGCGGCCTCCCTCATGCGGGCAGCTCGGCTTGTCATCGACACTGGGCTGCACGCCCTCGGCTGGAGCCGCCAGGAGGCGGTCGACTTCTACGTCGCCCACGTGCCGATGCCAATCGACTTCCTCGCCAACGAGGTCGACCGGTACATCATTTGGCCGGGCCAGGCGCTGGCGTATCTCACCGGCAAACTCGAGATCCTCCAGCTGCGCGACGAGGCGCGCCGTGCCTTAGGTGGTGGCTTTGCGCTTGCGGACTTCCACGGCGCCGTGCTCGACAGCGGCTCGTTGCCGATGCCAGTGCTCGAGGAGAAGATCCGCTTCTGGATCGCGAGAAGGCAACGTAACCCGTAACCCTGGCCGCCGGCTCCGTGCCAGGACAACAGCCGCATCAGGATTAGCATGGCCACGATGGCTGGATGCCAGCCCGCAGCGAGCCTTGGCAAGCGCTTTGAGGCCCTCGCACTCACCGCTCTACTGCTTGTTGTCACGCTGGTAATCGGTTGGCTGATCTGGAGTGTCTTCGCATGGCGCAAGGGTCAGACGCCTAGCTATCGACTCCTGGGGTTACGCATCGTCCGACTGTCCGATGGACGACCAATACGTCTGGCGAGATCCCTTGCCCGCGCCTGCATCTGTTGCCTTTTGGTCATACCGACCATCGCGGTCTGTTGCGTCATCGGTATTTGTTTCACGTTGGGCGCCTCGCCCCCGGGCGGGCTGCTTCGTCGTCCTCGGATAGCGCCGTGGGATTACCTCACGGCTACAACGGTCACCGATGAACGCGCTCAACCTGAGGCAGATGGCGATTTCGGTGATGCGATCTCGGAACCCATCGACTTGGCGGGCGCCACACGCGCGTCGGGAAAGCATAACAACGGACATGCCCATTAGGCCCTAGACATCGGCACGTGGGTTTGTCGCCTCTCATGTGGTCCGCAAGCTGCTGGCACGTATTGTCCGCGTTCGGACGAGTGGCTCCGGCACCTCTGTCTTAATCCGCCATCACCCACTCCGTTTACAGCGGATGACTGCCACCGGGCCACATCGTGATACACAACGTGCATGAGCGACGACACGAGGGCGTTCGACGGTGTGTCGGGTCCGATTCGCCCGAGGCACGAGGACTTCGAGGCGTCCTATGCCGGCACACCCCCGTGGGACATCGGCCGACCTCAGCCCGCTTTCCTCGAACTTGCTGAGGAAGGTGTTCTGCGCGGTCGAGTACTCGACGTCGGGTGTGGGACCGGGGAGCATGCCCTCATGGCCGCTCGCCTCGGCCACGAGGGCACCGGCGTCGACACGGCCCGGACAGCCATCGCCATCGCGAGGGGCAAAGCCAGCGACCAGGGCCTGACCGCCCGGTTCCTCGTTTGGGACGCCCTTCAGTTATCTGACCTCAATGAAAAGTTCGACAGCGTGCTCGACTGTGGACTCTTTCACGTCTTTGAAGACGATGACCGTGTCCGCTACGTCGACAGCCTTCGGGCCGTTCTTTCACCAGGCGGCCGCTTTTACATGCTGTGTTTCAGTGACCGCCAGCCGGGTGATTGGGGACCTAGGCGGGTTGCCCGGGACGAGATCAAGGCCAGCTTTCGTGATGGGTGGTACGTGGACTCGATTGAAGACTCCAAGATCGACATCAACATCGACCCCAACGGTGTACTCGCCTGGCGGGTGGCCATCACCCGAAGCTGACCCGGACCCGATAGCGCCGCTGACGCGCTCCATCCGGCCTGCTGATGCAGGCCGGATGGAAGCGTCACAAAACGGTGGGGTGGACAGATCAGGCGGTGACTAGTGCTCCCTTCCGCACCGTGGTGGTGTGAGTCAGCAGCTCCTTGGCGTCGTCGGTCTTGCGGGCGTGGACGATCCCGAAGAGGACGAGCAGAGCCATGAGGCCGGCTAGGGCGAAGGCCGCAATCGCACCCCAGAGGGCGATTTCGGCGAAGACGCTGAATCCATATGCCTCAAGCAGCAAGCCACGCAGCGTGGTGCCTTGGAACACCGTCTGGACCTTGGCCTCGGCCGCGGTGTACGCCGCCGAACCCTTGGGCAGGGCCATGGCGGCTGCGCTCAGCTGGGCGTACGTCTTGCCGCCACCAATTTCCTGAAGGTGCACTGCGATGAAGTCGTTGGCGTAGACCTGAGCTTGGGCTCCGGTGGTCAACTGCTCACCGGCGTACTTCGACACCGTGCCGACCATCGACGGCGTGATCTCGGTTCCAGCCACTGGGTGGGCAAAAGCCGCCGCGGCTGGGAACGCGATCTGCTGCTCGGCCAGCTGGCTGTGCACGTTGCTGTTGGCGAAGCTGTAGCCCCACAACATGAGCGAACCAGCCACAACCAGCACGACCACGATCAGTGCGCCACCAGCGCTGGCCAAGACATCGAATACCTTGCGTCGCATTGCGTTCTCCTTGTTCAGTGTCACCCCTCCGTACGAGGAGATCTGAGTCCAGTGTCCGCGATTAGGTGCGGTGGGGAGTAGGGACCAAAGGCCCGAGCGATGGGGAGATGAGTCACACATCCGTCCAGTACACGGCCTCGGTGGTCTCTGCTCGCGTCAGGTAGTGCCATTCGTCCCCAGTGCCCAGGACCATGGCCCCTATCGCGGCCTTTCGTCTCGTCCTTAGCGTGAGCGGCACAGGAAAAGAACAGCCTCCGCCGATCAACTCTGGCGCCGGCCGATGCGACATCACGAGGAGGAAGTTCGATGAAGGCAGCCGTTGTGCGAGCATTCGACCAGCCATTGGCGATCGAAGAGCGCCCCGTCCCCACACCAGGACCGGGCCAAGTACTGGTCAAAATGGAGACCTGTGGCGTGTGTCACACCGACATCCACGCCGCCCATGGCGACTGGCCGGTCAAGCCCACCCCTCCGTTCATCCCAGGCCATGAAGGAGTGGGCATCGTCACCGCTCTCGGTCAGGGCGTGCGGGGACTCGCAGAGGGTGAGCGCGTCGCCATCCCGTGGCTGGGCTACGCCTGCGGAGCCTGTGAGTACTGTGCATCCGGCCGAGAGACGTTGTGCCCGAACCAGGAAGATTCCGGGTACAGCGTCGACGGCGCTTACGCCGAGTTCGCGCTGGCCGAGGCCGCCTTTGTGGGCCGTGTGCCTACTGGCATCGATCCGATGGACGCGGCGCCACTCACTTGTGCCGGTGTAACCACTTACAAGGCCGTCAAGGTGGCCGGAACGCGCTCGTCTGACCTGGTGGCCGTCTTCGGCATCGGTGGGCTCGGGCACCTCGCCGTCCAGTACGCCCGGATCGCCGGGGCCTCGGTGGCTGCGGTCGATCTGGTCGACTCCAAGCTGGCCTTGGCCCGTGACCTCGGCGCCGAGTACACGGTCAACGCATTGACTCAGGACCCAGTTGAGGAGATCCAGGCGCTCGGCGGTGCCGACCAGGCCATCGTGCTGGCGGTCTCGCCCAAGGCGTGCGAGCAGGCCTTCAAGAGCCTGAAGCGCGGTGGGAAGTTGGTCTTCGTGGCCCTGCCAGCCGACAACTTCGTCCAGATCCCCATCTTCGAAACCGTGCTCGGCGGCATCACCGTCACCGGTTCGATCGTGGGCACGCGGGTCGATCTGGTCGAGACCTTCGAGCTTCACGCCCAAGGTCGGACGCGGGTCGTCACCGAGCCACGTCGGCTCGAAGAGGTGAACGAGTCCTTCGAGCAGATCGAAAAGGGGGCCGTCGATGCTCGACTCGTCTTCGACTTCCGCAACTAGCTGGACGTGCTCCAGGCGCTTGGTCGCCGATCTTGTGCTCCTTGTCCCTACTCGGGGTCTTGGCTTTGAGCAGAAGGTGGTGGGGTGAACATGTACCGCCACCTTCTCTTGAGCGTCTTCGACGACTGGGTCGACGAGCTCAGCGGTAGCGCCCTCGTCGACTACGCCGTCGTCTGCCGGAACGAGATGTTGGCTTCGGCTCCGTATCGGAGAGAATCTGCCAGCCTGGCCCTGGCTGCCGAGGTCAGCTACGACCGCGCCCTGATCAAGCTCTGCATGGCCAATGGCATCGAGGCCGACGCCCTGGGGTTCGCGGACCCGGGTGCAGAACGGGCTCGTCTCGAACACGATTTGGCAGCGGCTGGGATCGACCTAGCCGCTTTCGCGCGGCGCGCGCTCTAAGACTCGGCCTGCTCCGGGTTACCGCTCCGAATCTTTGTGGCGTAGATGGCGGCCTCGGTGCGGTTGCTCACCTGGAGCTTGCGCAGCAGGTTGGTCATGTAGTTCTTGACCGTGTGCTCGGCCAAGAACATGGCCTCGGCGATCTGGCGGTTGGTTCGCCCTTCGGCGATGAGGTCCAGGATGCGACGCTCTTGTGGTGACAAGGCCCCCAGCGCGGGGTCGCTCTTGGGTGGGTTGGAGATTCGTTCGATGACGCGGGCCACGGCTCTCGGATCCATGAGGGAGTGCCCGGCCGCCACCTGCTTGACGTCGTCAACGAGGTCACGACCCTTGATGGTTTTGAGCACGTAGCCGGCGGCTCCGGCCATTACGGCGGAATACAGAGCCTCGTCGTCAGCGAAACTGGTCAACATCAGGCAAACCAGCTCAGGCAGGATCGACCGGACCTCCCGGCAGACCTCGATCCCGTCACCATCTTGAAGCCGGACGTCCAAGATGGCCACGTCGGGCTTGGCCAAGGGGATGCGGTGGAGGGCCTCGGCAGCCGTCGACGCCTCGCCGACGATCTCGATGTCCCGATCACTTTCGAGCAGGCCCCGGATGCCCTCACGCACCACCTCGTGGTCGTCGAGGAGGAAAACGCGTATCGACACTGCCCCATTGTGCCAGTCAAGGGGGGAATGACCGGTATTCGTCGCCGGTGCGAGGTGACCGGCGGGGCCCGTCGCTACCATTCGGATCGGTGCCCTACCAGCGCGTGCACGACCCCGAGAAGCTCCGCCGACTGATGGCCGCCGTCCTCATGATCGAATCTGGCATCGATCTTCCGGCCCTGCTCGGACACATTGTCGAAGAGGCCACTCACCTGGTCAACGCCCGCTACGGCGCGCTGGGCGTCCTCAATGACGAGCGGACCCAGTTTGAGCAGTTCCTGACCGTCGGCCTCAGCGATACCGAGGAGGCGGCCATCGGACCTCGGCCAACGGGCCGGGGTGTCCTGGGTCTCTTGATCACCCAGCCCACGCCGTTGCGCCTGGGCGATCTGGCCGCCCACCCCGAGAGCTATGGGTTCCCACCCGGCCATCCCCCCATGAGGTCGTTCCTTGGCGTCCCCGTCCGGGTCAGAGCCGACGAAGTGTGGGGGATCCTTTACCTGACCGACAAGCAGGGAGCCGACGATTTCAGCGAGGAGGACGAGGCCCTGGCGGAGGCGCTGGCGCTGGCCGCTGGCATCGCCATCGAGAACACTCGCCTGCACGACCGAGTACGGGTCCTCTCGGTCCTCGACGATCGGGATCGCATTGCCAAGGATCTGCACGACAAGGTGATCCAGAGGCTTTTCGCCGCCGGCCTCCTCCTCCAGGGCGCCGTCCGGCAGCCCGAGCGGGACCAGATGGCCGAGCGGGTGGGTCAAGTGATTGATGAGCTCGACAGCACCATCAACGAGATCCGCATGGCTATCTTCGAGTTGGGCGAAGGCTCCCTCCCCGGAGGACTTCGCCACAGCGTGCTCGCCTTGGCCGACGAGTTGGCACCGATGCTCGGCGCTCGGCCCGAGGTCTCCTTCGAAGGTCCGGTAGACAACACCATTCCCCAACACGTGGCGGACCACCTCTTGGCCGTGGTTCGTGAGGCACTGACCAACGCCGGAAAGCACGCACACGCAACCCGGTTCTTGGTCACCATACGAGTGGCCGAGGATCTGACCCTCGAGATCGTCGACGATGGCGTCGGCATCGAACCACCCCTGGGCGAGCGAGCTGGGCTGGGGCTTGGCAACCTTCGCAATCGGGCCGAAAAACTTGGCGGCACCTTCGACATTCGACCGGCGCCGGAAGCCGGGACTCGGGTCGTCTGGCAGGTCCCACTCTGATGGGACAGTCTGAATAAGTCCTGGCGTAGCAGGCAATTGTCGTTCGGCATCTGCCCCCGACTTCGGTCGGGGGCAGATGCGCGTATGGCATGCCCGCAGGAAGCACCCGAGGCTGTTCCGAGATCGCCTCGTGGTTTGTCGAATTCCCAGGGTCCTGAAGCTGACGTAACCCGTTTGGGCGGTTGGCTGACCGCTCGTAAGGTGGGATCGAAGCGTGCCGGAAGCAAAGAGAGGATTTCCATGGAGTATCGCAAGCTGGGTTCGACGGGGCTTGACATCTCAAAAATCTGCCTGGGCTGCATGAGCTTCGGCGATCCGCAGCGTGGCGGCCATCCTTGGAGTTTGAGTGAGGACGCCGCCCGACCGATCATCCGCCAGGCGCTCGAAGGGGGCATCAACTTCTTTGACACTGCCAACGTCTATTCGGACGGGAGCAGCGAGGAGATCGTCGGCCGTGCCTTGGCCGAACACTCCAAGCGTGAAGAGATCGTGTTAGCCACCAAGGTGCACGGACGCATGTTCAGAGGCCCGAACGGCAGCGGGCTGTCCCGCAAGGCCGTCTTGAGCGAGATCGACAACAGCCTTCGCCGATTGGGTACCGACTACGTCGACCTCTACCAGATCCATCGTTTCGACCGTTCGACCCCGGTCGAAGAGACCGTCGAGGCGCTGCACGACGTGGTGAAGATGGGCAAGGCCCGCTACGTGGGTGCCTCGTCGATGTACGCCTGGCAATTCGCCAAGATGCTTCATACCGCCGAGCGTCACGGTTGGACCCGATTCGTGTCCATGCAGAACCACTACAACCTCCTCTACCGCGAAGAGGAGCGTGAGATGTTGCCGCTGTGTGCCGACGAGGGGATCGGTGTCATCCCCTGGAGCCCCCTCGCTCGTGGTCGACTCACCAGGGACTGGGACGAGGTGACCGAACGAGCGCAGACCGACGAGTTCGGCAAGCGGCTCTACTCCGAGAACGACCGGGCCGTTGTGCAGGCTGTGGCCGACCTGGCCGACAAGCGCGGGCTCAAGCGGGCCCAGGTGGCGTTGGCCTGGCTGCAGGCGAAATCGGTGATCAGCGCACCGATCGTCGGGGTCACGAACGCCGTTCAGCTCGAGGACGCACTCGGCTCGATCTCAGTCGAGCTGACTCCCGAGGAAATCGAGGACCTCGAGCAGCCGTACGAGCCACACGCCATCGCCGGACACTGACGCCGGTTCCGGTTCCGGTTCCGGTTGGGCCTGGGGTGGTCAGTCGTCGGCGAGGGCTCGCGCCATGTCGTCCGCGAGTTCGGGATTCCGGTAGTGCCCAGGCGCTCGCAACGCTGCCATTACTTGACGCTGGGTTACTGGATCCTTGTCCTGGCTCATCTTGATCTTGCAAACAAATCGGGTGATCGGTAGTCGGATGCCTACTGTTCCTTTGGCCACCGGTCGACCCCAGTCCAGGTCCAGCAGCATCGGTTCTTCGACGTGGCGCTCAAAGTGCGCGACGAGCCGGGCGAGGACCGCAAGGGTTTTCTCCTCTTCGAGGAGCTCCGGCACGCCATAGCAGTGCGCGGCGCTGAAATTCCAGGTCGGCGCTCGCGTCGCTCCCTGTGCGTACCAACGAGGCGAGATGCATCCATGGCGGCCCTGGACGATCAGCAGCACCTCCTGTTTCCCGAATCCATGGATCGTCTCGTTTGGCCGGCCGACATGGGTGAAGATCGCGAGATCTTCGGCTTGCTCATCGAGCAGAATCGGATAGTGCGACGCCACCAACTCGGCGCCATTGCGACTGACCAAGATCCCCCAGGGGTTTTCTCGGATCAGCCGACGGACCACCTCGGGATCGTCGTTGGCGTGGTGAGGATTGTGACGCATCAGCCACGTATTTTGTCACGCGTATGGCTAACGAGCGCCTGGATGCCGATGGTGCCGACCATCACCTGGCTTGACTGTACGGCCATGACTCCCTGTGGTTTCGTTCGCCCCGGTTGTGCTGACCGGTCGCTCACTCCGGTACAGCCAGTGGGGTCCGGTACCCATTCGGGCCTGATGGATGCCGACCTGATGAAACTCCAGTATGCCGATACGTCATCGGAATGCCTACTGTTGACGGGAGGCCAGTTCGAAGGCCGTTCCAACCTCTCGGCAACCGTGAGTTCCCGATCGCCCTTACGGGGCCGCATGTCTAGTTTTGAAGTACGCGAAGGAGCAGTGCCATGACAGATTCAGCTTTCGGAACGCCGGGTTCTCTCCAGGCGGTCGAGCACTTTGACGTCCTCATCGTCGGAGCCGGCATCTCAGGGATCGGGGCGGCGTACCACCTGGGTGAGCACTTTTCCGACAAGACCTATGTCGTGCTCGATGGGCTCGACGCGTTTGGCGGGACCTGGTGGACGCACAAGTACCCCGGCGTTCGCTCCGACAGTGATCTGTTCACCTTTGGGTACAGATTCAAGCCGTGGAAGGGCACACCGATAGCCACGGCGGATGAGATCCTTGCCTATCTGGGCGAGGTGATCGACGAAAACGACCTCGTTTCTCACATCCGCTACAAGCATCGTGTGGAACGGGCCACCTGGTCTACCGACAGCCGCCTCTGGACTGTTGATGCCACCCGAACGGACACAGGGGAAGAGGTTCGGTTCACGGCGTCTTTCCTATGGATGTGTCAGGGCTATTACCGCCATGACCAGGGCTACACGCCGAGGTGGGAGGGAATGGAGCTGTTCAAGGGGCAGATCGTGCACCCCCAAGTCTGGCCGGATGACCTCGATCTCAGGGGAAAGCGAGTTGTCGTGATCGGCTCGGGTGCGACCGCAGCGACGCTGATCCCGAGCATTGCCGATGATGCCGCCCATGTGACGATGCTTCAGCGATCGCCGACCTTCTTCTTTGTCCGCCCAAACGCCAACGAGCTGGCCGACATGCTGCGCGAGCTCGATATTCCGGATGAATGGACGCACGAGATCGTCCGTCGCAAGATTCTGCACGACCAGGACGCCGTGACCAAGATGTCTTTCGAGTCCCCCGAATTTCTGCGTCAGTTCCTCATCGACACGATCCGGCCACTCCTGCCCGAGGGCTTCGATGTGGACAAGCACTTCAATCCGGCGTACCGCCCGTGGCAGCAGAGGATCGCTGTTTTGCTCGAGGGTGACCTGTTCACCAAGGTGAGAGAGGGCAAGGTCTCCGTTGTCACCGAGCACATCGACGCCTTCACAGAGACCGGCATTCGGCTCGCCACTGGCGAAACTCTTGCTGCTGACGTTGTCATCACTGCGACGGGCTTCGACCTCAGCGTCTTTGGCGGTGTCGAGTTCTACGTTGACGAACATCCGGTAAATTTCGCCGAAACGGTCACGTACCGGGGCGTCATGTTCACTGGCGTGCCGAATCTGGCCTATGTATTCGGGTACTTCCGAGCGAGCTGGACGCTCCGCGCCGACCTTGTCAGCGATTTCGTGTGCCACCTCCTTGACGCGATGAGGGACAAAGGCGCCACGATGGTGGTGCCGACACTGCGGGATGTCGATGCCGACATGGCACTCGGTCCATGGGTCGATCCCGAGAACTTCAATCCCGGCTACCTGACGCGCTCCATGCACCTCATGCCCCAGCAGGGCTCCCACGACCCGTGGCGTCTGCTGCACGACTACAACGTCGAGAAGGAGTCGTTGCCGGCCGCCGACATGGACGACGGGTCTCTAGTATTCAAGTGAATCTCGCACGCCGTCGATGCAGTGTCGCGATCGAGTGTGCAGGTTCCGAGCGTTACTCGAGGGATGCGGGATCGATGCCCACACCACCGGCCGCACTGCTGGCGTAGGCGGCGAGCGCGAAGCGAAGCACGTTCACGGCTTCGTCGCCGCTCCAAAGGAGGGGACCCTCACCGCTGCGGAGCCAGCTGAGCCAGTGGCGGCCTGAATCGCGGAAGCTGCTGGCCCAGTCGTCATCGAGAGCGTGGTACGAGCGCATCTCGCCGTCCCCGTATACCTCGAGGCTCGGTTGTTGGATGCCTCGGCCCGTGCACCGGTTCACCCGAGCGTATCCCCGGCGCCCAGTCACCTCCCACCGTTCGTCGTTCGTGTAGTAGTCCGAACGCAAATACATGTCGGGAGCGAGTGTGACGTCCCACACCCCCCGGATCCCGTTCTGGTGTTCCCACACAATGGTGCTGGGTGCGTCAATTTCGACACTGGGAATTACCTCGGTTGTGCCCAACCAGGCCCGCACCTCTCTGATCGGTCCGAAGAGCCAGATCGCAGTGGAGAGCTTGTGCCAACCGTCATCGAACACGAGGATTCCGCGGCCGGCCCGCATTTGTTGAAACTGCCAATCCCAACTACTCGCCGGAACGTCCCAGCCCCCGAGACCGCTGCCAACCATTTTCATGTGGTAGCCGCTTACCTCGCCAAGCGCACCCGATTCGACCGTCTCCTTTAGCTTGCGCAGCGGCTCATAGAAGATGTAGTTCTCCATCACGCGCAGGATCCGATCGTTCACGCGTGCCGCCTCGAGCAACTTCTGTGCGCTCACTAGGTCATTGCACATCGGCTTTTGCAAGTTGACGTGCCAGCCATAGCCGAAGAGCTCGATGGCACCCTCGACGTGTAGCGGGATCGGCAGCAGGGCTTCCACGGCGTCGACCTCGAGGCCACTCTTGGCGAGCTCCGCGGCGGAACCAAATGTTTGAGCCTGGGGCCAGTCCAACTGTCGCTGAGCGCGACGCTCCTCATCGGGGTCGACGAGCGCGACGACCTCGACATCGGGATTGTCGACGTAGGCCCGCATGTTCAGGTCGTAAATTCGTCCGAGGCCGACGAAAGCGGACCGTATGGGACGATCGTAGGGAAGGAAGCTCACGCGGAGGGCGGCTTTCGTCGCGCTTGGAACCTCCTACTACCCGACCAGACCTTGTCGGCGACCCGCTGGAAGAGCGAGATCGGCTCGGGGTTGGTTGTTGCAGTCGAACCTTCGGGGCCCAGGACATTGGGCTGCTGCATATCTCCTCCTTGATTGGTCACCTTGGGTCCTCCCGAGCGAATTTCAGGAGTGTAAGCGAGGCCCCCCGTCACCGCTCCGGCTGATGGGACCCATAAGACAGCGATCAAGATGGTGATGATTCCCCGGCCGCTTCATGAAGAGCCGTTGTCGCCGGTGCCCTTGTCAGGTCGTGTGGAATGATCAGCCGCATGGTCAAGAGTCGCGAGGTTCACTTAATCGCTCGTCCCGAAGGCATGCCGCGTGAAGAGGAGTTCGCGTTGGTGGAGATCGATGTCCCCGAGCCAGAGGACGGCCAGGTGCTCGTCGAGAACCTGTACCTGTCGGTCGATCCAGCCATGCGCCCACAACTGAGTGTTGGCTACGCGCTCAACCAGGTCATGGCCGGGGGGGCCATCGGAAGGGTGATCCAATCCCGTACCTCCGACCTGACCGAAGGGGACATCGTCACCAGCGGCTATGGGTTCAGGGAGCGTTTCGTCGCCGAACCCCGGCGGCTGAACAAGATCATCGACGAGCCTGGGCTCCCGATCACCGTGCACATGCACGTGCTCGGCGGCACGGGCTTTACCGGTTACGGAGGGATCTTGCACATTGCGCAGCTCAAAGAGAGTGATCGCGTGTTTGTCTCAACCGCTGCGGGGGCGGTGGGCTCGGTGGCGGCTCAGGTGGCCAAGATCAAGGGTTGCTATGTCATCGGTTCGACAGGCTCGGAGGCCAAGGCGACCTGGTTGCGCGATGAGGTCGGCCTGGACTCGGTTATCAACTACAAGGAGACGCCGATTAACCGAGCGCTCAGGGCGGCCGCACCCGAGGGTATCGACGTCTACTTCGACAACGTCGGTGGGGACCACCTAGATGCCGCGCTGGCCCGCATCAACACCTTGGGCCGAATCGCAGTCTGCGGCATGATCTCTGGCTACAACGAAGCCGGGGCCCGCACCTCGGTCCACAACCTGGCCAACATCATCTATGGCCGGATCAACATCCGGGGTTTCGTTGTCACCGATTTTCTCCACCTCCGCGACGAGTTCCGACAGGACATGGTCCAGTGGTTGCAGGATGGTCGGATCAAGTATCAGGAGACGATCCTGGAGGGCATCGAGAACGCGCCCAAAGCCTTGATCGGGCTCCTGAACGGCCTCAACGCCGGCAAGATGCTCGTGCAGGTCGCGCCCCTCGACTGATTGACCAGGGGCCGGCCAGGAAGAGCCCCTCGCCGAGGGCGGGGCACTCCCGGGGTCGACGCGTGCTTCGTTGGCCTCTCCGTTGAGGCGGGTTCAGCTGCCCCATCCGGGTCCACTCGAAGTTTTGGATCGCTTTTGGCATAGCGTTCGGTTCGAGACGTGGGTCAGGGAGTCGGAGAGGGAGGGCGCGATGACCGAGATCGATACTGGCACGAACGACCTGGTCGGTCGGATAGATCAAGGTGTTGGTGTGCTGACCATGAATCGTCCCGAGCGGCGCAACGCCATGTCTGGAGCGATGACGGCGGCCCTGGCGCGAGCCCTCGGGCAGTTTGAGGTCGACGACGAGGTGGGCTGTGTGGTGCTGACGGGTGCCGGTGGCGCCTTCTGTGCCGGCGGTGACGTGAAAGGGATGGCGGAGAGAAACGACAATGGCGGTCGAGGCGCCGGTCGTGCCGAGACGAGGCGGTCGACGATGGACGAATCGATCCATCTGCAGCGGCTCAACCAACGTGCCACCGCTGGCCGGCTGTACGAGATGCCAAAACCGACCATCGCCGCCCTTCCCGGCGCCGCTGCCGGTGCCGGCCTTTCCCTGGCGCTCGCCTGCGACCTTCGGTACGCGGCGGAGAGCGCCGTCCTCACGACCGCGTTTGCCCGGGTCGGTTTCGCGGGGGACTATGGCGGAACCTGGTTCCTCACCCGTCTGGTTGGTCCGTCCCGAGCTCGCGAGCTCTACTACCTCTCGCCTCGGCTTTCGGCGGCCGAAGCGGAGCGCCTGGGCATCGTCAATGCGGTGTTCTCGGATGATCGGCTGGAAGACGAGGTGCTGGCCATCGCCCGTCAGCTCGCGGCCGGCCCTCGGGTGGCCTACCGCTACATGAAGGAAAATCTCAACCGGGCCGTCTTCGGTGAGCTGGGGGAGTGTCTGGACATGGAGGCCGCCCACCACATCAGGACCGGGCTCACCGAGGACCATCGGGAAGCCGTGGCGGCATTCCTCGAAAAGCGCGAACCGGTCTTTCGGGGGAGGTGAGGGCCGTGCTCGGGGTGAGGCTGCGTCAGGTCGCCCTGGTGGCCCGGGACCTCGAGCCGGTGGTCGAGGCGGTCCGCCACGAGCTCGGAGCCGAGTACACCGAGCCCTTCCGTGACCCGGGCATCATCGCGTTCGGTCTTCACAACGCGGTCATGGAGGTGGGGGACACCTTCTTGGAGGTCGTGTCACCGGTGCGCCCCGACACCACCGCCGGCCGATATCTGGATCGGCGGGGTGGAGACGGAGGGTACATGGCGATCTTCCAGGTCGACGACCTCCCGGTCGCACGCGCGCTGATCTCCGATGCCGGTGTCAGGGTGGTGTGGCAGTCCGACCAGCCCGATATCGCGGGAACCCACCTCCACCCCAAGGACGTGCCGGGCGCTCTGGTCTCCATCGATTGGGCCTCCCCGGCGGGGTCCTGGCGCTGGGCCGGACCCCGTTGGACGGCCCAGGTCCCCGATCACCGACCCGGGGGGATCGTCGGCGTCACGGTGCAGTCCCCACACCCGGTCGAGCTGGCCAGCCGTTGGGGGGCGGTCCTCGACCGAGAGCCGCGGCCGGTAGGCGCAGGTGCGGCCCTCGACGTCGACGGGGGCCGGGTGGACTTCGTCCCGCTGGCCGACGAGCGGGGTGAGGGCATTTGTGCAATCGAGATCGCACTTCTGGAAGACGAACCTCGGACGGCAACGGTCGGAGGCGTGCGCCTGGTGCGACGGCGCCTCTGACGTCCCCGATCGCTGAGGTTGTGGCCTCGGAATCCTCGCTCAGGCCGCGCCGTCTTCAGCGCGGCGCTGTGCCTAGGATCGGATCCGTGGACACGAACGGACCTGGCGGACGCTGATGCCCGGGAACCCGGAGTTCGGCCACTACACGCACCACTACGTGGCCGGTGGCGCAGGTTCGCTGCTCCAGTTCACCCTTCCCTTCCTCTTTCTCGCGCTTCTGTTCGTGTTTATGGCGGTTGCACGTTGGGGCAGGGAGCGAGCAGACGTCCTCTGGAGCAACCGGAAGCGCTCAGCCGTCTCGGTTCCGTTCGCCGACAAAAGTTCGCTCGTGGCGCAGCCAGTACTCGCTTCTGATCTCGAACGCGAGAAGGCCACCCGGCTTGTTTCGCACGCGATTGGAGAGGGGCGACTGAGCCTCGAAGAAGGCGAGCAGCGCATCGACGCAGTGCTGCGAAGTCGCCACCGTCACGAGATTGACCGGCTCGTCGCAGATCTGCCTTCGGCCGGACCGGCAAACGCTGTTCGACCGTTCACCTCGAGACCGCTTCGTCTCGGATTGCTCGGCGTCGCAGCCGCCGTGCTCCTGGCTGCCGTGCTTGTGCAGGCATTCGTCGGGTTGTGGGTGCTGTGGCCGCTCGCCGTGGTCGCATTTGGCGCGTCGGCACTGCTGCCTCGTCGCTGAATTCGGGGCTTCGCGCGCCCCGCAGCTCAACCTGCCTGCGCGGCGAACGGCTCTGGGTCCCCAAGGAGTTCCTGGACGCCTGCGACCGCCTCCCCGTGAGTTCGCCGGGATCGGCGCGAGTCGGAACCCCAGCGGGGGACGATCAGGGGGTCCCCGGCGGCGAGATTCCGGCTGTCCCGACGGTCGCCGTTGCATGGGTGGTCCACCTACTACCTTCGTAGCGTTGTGGGGGACTCAACCGACGTCATGGCCGATACCGACGCCAGCACGGCGAAGAAGAAGCCGTCCTCAATCGAGCGCATCCAGCGCCTGGAGAAGCTGGAGCAAGAACGCCTCGACGAGAAGGAACGCAAGGAAGAGGCGCGGCGCCAACAGATAGCGGGGGCCAAGCCGTCGGGCGGACGTCACGATCTGGTCGACCGGATCGAGCGGATAACCAAGTACCCCATGGCCCTGCTCGGAGTCACCTGGCTCGCCATCGCCATCATCATTCTCACCACCGACGCCCACGGTTCGGCGTCCAAATCGCTGGTCGGCACCCTCTTTGTGGTTTGGGCCATTCTGTTGGTGGAGTACCTGGTCCGCCTGGTGGTCACGCCCGACCGCCGCGGCTACCTCAAGCGCCGATGGGTCGAGCCGGCCACCGTGGTTGTTCCCCCACTCCAGGGGTGGCATCTCGTTGGCATGGAGAAGATGAGCCTCATCCTCCACGAGGGTGAGTTGCGAGTGGAGGCCATCCTCAAGCACCACAGCCTCTTTCGGGTGCTCATCGCGGCCGCCCTGACCCTGTTTCTCGGGGCCTGGCTGGTGTTGCTCTTCGAGGAGAACGCCAAGGGCAGCAACATTCACGACTACCCCGACGCCCTGTGGTGGGCCATCGTCACCGTGACCACGGTGGGATATGGAGACCGGTTCCCGGTCAGCGAGGGCGGCCGAGCGGTGGCGGTGGTCCTCATGCTGGTGGGGATCGGGTTGATCGGAGTGCTCACAGCGACCGTCGCTTCGGTGTTCATCAAGGAGCACACCGACGCCAACCAGGCTGAGATCAAGAAGGGCCACATGGACCTGGGCCAGCAGCTGTCGGTGATCAGCGGCCGGTTAGCCGATGTCGAGCGCCGGCTCGGCGCCAACCCGGCCGAGGTGGCGGCCGTCGACGCGGTGGCCGACGAACAGGCCGCGGCCAACGGACCGGTGGACGACCCGGGAGCATCCACCTCCTAAGAGTCGCCGTGGAGAGATGATCGTCCCATGAAGGGGACCCTCACCCAAGGTGGCCAGGCCACCGACGCCACGCAGCAGGGGATCGAGCAGGCAGCGGCCGGAGACACCTTTTTCTGGCTCGACCTGGATCTCCACGACCCGGGCCCCGATGACGACGTGACTGGTCTGTTGACCAACACCTTTCACTTCCACCCGGTGGCCGTGCAGGCAGCCGATCAGTTCGGTCAGCGCCCACGTATCGACGACTATGACGACTTCGTCCACATCATCACCTTTGGGATGGCCGGCGACGCGAAGAACGTGGCCGAGGTGCACTGCTTCATCACCGAGAAGTGCATCATCAGCCTCCACCAGGGCGATTGCCCGGCGTTGTCTACGGTGCGCGACCGGATCAACGGTCACCACTCCACGGACGTGGCTCCCCCGCAGATAGCGATCTTCTACTTGATCATGGACACCTTGGTCGACTCCTTCTTTCCGGTGCTCTCCGATTTCGACGACTCCATCGACGACCTCGAAGGAGCCATCTTGAAGAACCCAACCGAAGGGCAGTTGGGGACCTTGTTCGACATGAAGCGGGAGATCATGGCCATTCGCAAGGTCATCACCCCGCAGCGCGACATGATCTCCAGCCTGAACGCGGGGATGGTGCAGATCCCCGGCATGACCGACCAAGGCGCAGCGTACTTTCGCAATCTGTACGACCACCTGATCCGAATCAGTGACATGATCGACGGATATCGCGACCTGATCGGTGGCGCCATGGATACGCACCTCTCGATGGTGTCCAACCGCTTGAACGTGGTCATGAAACAGCTGGCCATCATCGCCACCATCTTCTTGCCACTGGGCTTCCTGACCGGGTTCTTCGGACAGAACTTCGCATGGCTAAACGGTCACCTGCAGACGAATTTGGCCTACTTCTTGTTCCTCGGTATCGGTACGGAGCTGGTCGCGATCGTGCTTCTGATGATCCTCTTCAAGCGGCGAGGTTGGCTCGGGAGCGGGCCCACCGCCTGATCGGGCGGGCCGTGATTCGTAGCGCCCGTCGTGGGCCACCTGGGTTCGCGGTACGCACTGTGCCAGCATCATGTGGCGGGGAGCCGAGCTGAATAGATGGAGTACCCGTCGAGGTAGCGGGATACCGCCGTAGCGGAGACGCATGCCGCAATCATCGGCACCATCAACTGGAACCCGCCGTGGGTGAGCTCGAGCACCAGTGCCAGGGCGGTCAACGGCGCCTGCATCGAGGCTCCGATCATCGCAACCGCTCCCACCATCGCGAATGCGCCGACGGGCGAGCCCGGCCAAGCCAGCGACCACGCGCCTCCGAGAAAACCACCGAGCACGGCACCGGTGCTGAGCGTGGGCGTGATCAGGCCACCCGACCCGCCCGCCCCGAGGCACATCGCGGTCACGAGTGGCTTCAGGACGACCAGCGTGGCGAGGAGCATGAGGCCTCCGCCACCGAGGAAGACCGAGTGCGCCATGTCCTTGCCGTTGCCGAACAGTTCGGGGTATTCGATGCCGAGCAGCCCGAGTGCGAGAAACGCGACGGGCAAGGTGACGAGGATCCGATGTCCGGCCGCCCGGTGATGGGAGACCCAGCCGATGAGGCGGATGTAGCCGGAGGAGAGCAGCCCGATGACTGGTCCGACGAGCAGGGCCCAAACCAGCAGCGTCACCGTGAAGTGGTAGGTGGGGATGTCGACGTAGGTGGCGCGATTCGGCAGGTAGATCCAGGCGGTCGCGGTGGCGATCCAGGAACAGGCCAGCGCCGGCAGGATCGTCGGCAGGGCAACGCTGCCGCAAAGGACCTCCGCGGTGAACAGCGCGCCGGCGAGAGGCACGTTGTAGACGGCGGCCAGGCCGGCTCCGCCACCGCACGCGATGAGCAGGCGCCGCTGCGCAGATGAAAGCCGGGCCCAGTTCGCCAGCACACTCCCAGACACGCCGCCCATGAGCTTTGGCGCGGCCTCCCGGCCGAGCGACGCACCCATCCCGACCACGACCTCGGATATCACCGACGTGGCGAAACTCCGCCGGAACCCAAGGAGGCCGTCGCCGCCCCACACCGCCTCGTTGATCTCGCTCTTTTCTCCCTTCATGTACTTGCGCACGAGGTACCAGGCAACTGAGCCGAAGACGCCCGCGATCGACAGTGACAGCACCCGTCGCAGGTCCGAGGCGCGCTCGACCGCTGTCTGCAGCTCGCCGGAGTGATAGCTGAAGGCCAGGTGCTGGACACCGAAGAGGATCCACATCAGCAGGTCCCCGAAGAGACCGGTCGCAATACCGGTGAGCGCGACCATGAGCCAAAAGACCGGTGTGAGCGCGGCATCGCCATCGCTCGCCGCGTTCGGTTGCTCTGTCGCCCCGCGACCTGACGCAATCCGTCGCCTGATGATCGGCTGCGGAACCCGCAGGCGCTCATTGTTTGACTGACGGTCGCTCCTGGCCCGACGGACGTCGTCGACAAGGCTCACGGCCCAACGTCGAAAACGCCGATTTCGATCCGTCACCCGCGGGTGATCTCCCCGTGTACACCACCGCGGGCGGCGACCTGGCGGCGGTCGTCCTCGGCGTCGTTCTCCAGCTTGAGCATCCTGGCAGCCGTTCGCGCCTCTCGGCCACTGAGCTCGCCACACGCTCTGTGCCAGCATCTGGCCATGCGGGTCCTTGTCTCAGGTTCGTCAGGTTTCATCGGGACCGCCGTTCTGTCAGCCCTGAAGGAGGTCGGCCACTCGCCGCTGCGTCTGGTCCGAGGACCGGCCACCGGACCTGACCAGATCAGTTGGAACATCGGTGCGTCGCGACTGGACCCGGGCTCGCTGAGCGGGGTCGAGGCGGTGGTCCACCTGGCCGGGGCCGGCATCGGCGATCATCGTTGGACCGCCGAGTACAAACGGGAGATCCTGAACAGCCGGGTGGCCGGGACGGCGCTGTTGACACGGGCCTTGACGCAGATGGAGGTGCCGCCCTCGGTCCTCGTGAGCGGCTCCGCGGTGGGCTACTACGGCGACCGGGCCGACGAGGAGCTGACCGAGGACAGCTCGCCGGGCGCCGGCTTTCTGGCCGAGGTCGCCCAGGCCTGGGAGCGAGCCACCGCTCCGGCGGCCGCGGCCGGGATCCGCACCGTGCTCCTTCGGACCGGGCTCGTCCTGGCCGCCCGGGGCGGCACCCTGCGACGTCTCGGCTCCCAGTTCAAGTGGGGACTGGGCGGCAAGATCGGCGACGGTCGTCAGTGGTGGAGCTGGATCGCGCTCGATGATGAGGTGGGTGCCATCCTCCATAGTCTGGGCACCGAGACGCTGCGGGGTCCGGTCAATGCGACCGCGCCCAATCCGGTCACCAACGCCGAGTTCACCCGGATCCTCGGCGCGGCGCTGCACCGGCCGACCCCCCTGTCGGTCCCCGCGTCGGTCCTGTCGGTCGTCCTCGGGCAGGAGCGGTCCCGCGAACTGGTGCTCGCCAGCCAACGGGCGCTTCCGGCCCTGCTCGAGCGATCGGGTTACGTCTTTCGACACTCCGCCCTGGCCGTCGCCATGCCGGGATTGCTCGCGCCCTCCTGAGGCGTCGAGGTCTCCGCCCCGCCTACGCCGGGTGTTGGGTCCACCTTGGGGCACCCGGCCGACCTGTCGGGCTCGGTCGTCACGGGTAGCGTCGTTCGTGAGCACTCCGAACACGGGCGCTCGGTGAGGTGGGCATTGGTACCGCCTCGAGGCCTGAGAGGAGCCGCCGTGATAGGTGAGAAGGTTCTGAATTTCCAGGGAAAGCACGTCGACCTGGCCGACCTGCAGTCCAAGATCGAGAACTATCTCAAGTCCGACGGCTTCAGCGTGCAGACGTCCGCCCCGAGCGAGCACGGGACGGTGATCCAGGCCAAGAAGGGCAAGTTCTTGGCCGCCGTGATCGACGCCAACCGGGCCCTGACCATCACCGTGTCGGGACCGGCCGACAACTGCGCAGTGCGCATCGGCATCGGCAAATGGCTCGAGCACCTGGCGACGGCGGCGTTGGAGACGCTCTTGCTCTCCGACCTGTTTCTCGTGGTCGACGTGGGCGAGACGGCTTGGAACCTCGAGATCGAGGACAAGCTGGCCAAGCAGATCGAGTCCTTCGTCGGCTAGCTAATGGCACCCGATCGGGTTGTTCGGCGCGTCTCGGGTGCTGGCGGCGTCACCGGACGAAATCCACGTGATCGCACCTCGGCGGCTGCGTCGCCCTACGTCTCTGGAGCCAACTGCTGCCAGATCAGGCTCGATAGCCCCTGGATGGTCTGGATCCCCTCTTCTTCGGTGTTTTCGCCGTTGACGAGCACTGCGATCACATAGTTGCGGCCGTCACCGTCCACCCACCCGATGCTGTTTACCTGCCACGGCGGTGACTCGTTGTCGAGGGTCACCCATCCGTTCTTGATGGCGACCGTCGCCCCGGTGCTCACCCCGTAGGAGATCCCCCAGGCCTGGGTGGGGTCGACGTTGGTCATGAGTCCGAGCTCGTAGCTACGCGACGCATTGGTCAAGACGGAGTTGGGATACGCGACCGTCTTCACCATCTGGACCTGGTCGGCCGCGGTGGTGGTCGACAACCCCCACAAGCCGGCCGTGTCGGGGGTGGTCTGGGTCAGGCCCGCCACCTTGTCGAAGTGACCGATGGCGGTGGCGCCTCCCTCGAAGTCCCACAGATTCTGCGCGTCGTCGTCGTTGCTCTCCTCGATCATCTG
>Ga0302326_10006451_pt1 | contig 26330 bp, 23 predicted proteins | sample Palsa_T0_3_FD_202264 | JGI IMG/M metagenome (GOLD analysis project Ga0302326, IMG submission 202264) | Peat permafrost microbial communities from Stordalen Mire near Abisko, Sweden - Palsa_T0_3 | ecosystem: Environmental > Terrestrial > Soil > Palsa > Peat permafrost | place: Sweden: Abisko... | reverse complement strand
GTCCCCGGCGTCGGCGACTGTCAGCTCGGCCAGCGGGTCAACACCCAGGGCCAGATGCGGGCGCGAGCCGTCGTGCGGCAGGTAGTCGGTGAACCTGATGGCCTGCGGCCCGAACCTGGCGCCCGGCCGGTGCGACGTGCCGCCGTCGAAGGGCGCGCCGATGATCATGATGTCGGCGCCGGCCCAGGAGGACGGCTCGGAGAGGTCGGCGCGGGCAACGCCGAGGAAGGTGGCGTCCGGGCCGTACATGCCGCCAAGTCGCGTCATTGCTGTGTCTTCCCTTCGCTTCCGGTCACCGTACCGGCCGGGTCGTTCACCCGGCGGCCGGGCGTACGAAGCGAGCCGGAAATGTGCGTATGAGATCGTGCGTGTTCTGGCGGGCGACGAGCGAGCGGGGTGCCGGGATTGACGCAGCAGACCGGACAGGCTGAGCCTGACATGTCCAGCTGGCGGGGCGAGACCGGCTGTCATCGCGGAGTGCGGTGCCGCGATCGCCGCGGCGGTCAGGGAGCTGTGCGCGCCGGCGGCGCTGCCGGCGCTCGTGCACTGCAGCGCGGGCAAGGACCGGACCGGCATCGTCGTGGCGCTGGTGCTGGCTGCTCTCGGTGTCCCGGACGAGGTGATCGCGGCCGACTATGCGCTGAGCGCCCGCTACCTGGATCCGGAACGGACGCCGGCCATCCGGCAGCTTCAGGACAGCACCGGACTTGGTGACGCCCTCCGGCTCAGGCTGCTCGCCAGCCCGCCCGAGCTCATTCTCAGCGCCCTGGACCGGGCCAGGACGATGAGCGGGTCGGCTGGCGGCTACCTGCTTGATCACGGGCTGAGCTCAGCCGAGCTGGCGCGGCTGCGCTCTGCCCTGCAGGCATAACGCTGGCCCTGCTGGCCCGACCAGCCGTGTTTGACCGGCCCCGCGGGTGCCGGCAACGCTAGCGTCGGGCCATGACCCTCGATGACCTGGACCGGCGGATCGTGGCCGCGCTTGTCGAGGATGCGCGGGCTACGTATGCCGAGGTCGGCTCCCAAGTCGGGCTGTCGGCCCCGGCAGTCAAGCGGCGGGTCGACCGGCTGCGCGCCTCCGGCGCGATCACGGGCTTCGCCGCCCGGGTGAACCCGGAGGCCCTGGGCTGGACCACGGAGGCCTACGTTGAGCTGTTCTGCCGGGGCCGCACCTCGCCGGCGGAGATCGCCGCCGCCGTCATCCGGCATCCGGAGGTCATCGACGCCTGCACGGTCACTGGTGAGGCGGATGCGCTGCTGCACATCAGGGCCGCGGACGTGCACCACTTCGAGCAGGTAGTGGAGCGGATCGGAGCCGAGTCGTTTGTCGTCCGGACACGAAGCGTAATCGTGCTGTCGAGACTCGTGCACCGGCCTGACCTGCTTCCGCCCGGCTCAGCCCGGTAAGAAGGCCAGTTGGGCCCGGCTTCGACTGGATATCTGCTGACTGGCGGTCCCGGCCGGGCCTTTCGGCTACAGTCATGGCCATGACGGAGAGTCATAACGAACCAGGAGCCAGCGGCCAGCGGATGACCACGGGAGAGTTCCGTGCGGCGCCGGACCTCTCCGCGAGCACGGCGGAGTTCCGTGCCTTCGCCGAGAACCGGCCGGAGCCCGCGACCGCGCAGTGGGGCACTGCCGCCCCGGCCCGCAGCCCCGCGCGGCTCGCGCTGCTCGCGGGTGGTGCCGTGGTCGTCGTCGCGATCATCGTGATCCTCATCGCGACCCTGGGCTAGCTCCCGCGCACTGATTCCGGCCGTACCAGCCCGGCCTCCGCCGGATTGCACCCGGCGGCATGTTTGTATTGGCAGTCATGACCGCAGGGGGAGACATCGCGGCTGCCGGATCGCCGCAGGCCGGGGAGCCACCGGACGAGGAACAGCACAAGCTAACCGCCCTGGAGGGGCTCGCGGCCCTCTCCCTGGACGCGCTGTCCTCGGTGGCCTACGGGCCCCAGGCCATCATCATCGTGCTGGCGACCGCAGGAGCGGCGGCGCTGCACTACACGCTGCCGGTGACGCTGGCCATCGTGCTGCTGCTGGCGGTGCTGGTCATCTCCTACCGCCAGGTCATCGAGGCCTTCCCGAACGGCGGCGGCGCCTACGCCGTGGCCAAGGCCCACCTCGGCGTCAAGCCCAGCCTGGTCGCGGCCGCCTCGCTGGTGGTCGATTACATCCTGAACGCTGCGGTCGGCGTCTCGGCTGGTGTCGAGGCCCTGACGTCCGCGTTCCAGCCGCTTTACCCATACCGGACCTGGCTGTGCCTGGGCGTGCTCGCGGTGATCACCGCGGCGAACCTGTGGGGCGTGGCCGAGTCGGCCCGGCTGTTCATCGCCCCCACGCTGATCTTCATCGTGGCGATCTTCGCCGTTATCGCCGGGGGCCTGCTGCGCTCGCATCCGCTGCCGTTCCCGGCCGGGTCCGCGTCGTCGGTCACGATGTCGGTCGGCCTGCTGCTGCTGCTGAAGGCATTCGCATCCGGCTGCTCGGCGCTGACGGGCGTGGAAGCGATCGCGAACGCGGTGCCGGAGTTCCGGCGGCCGCGCGAGCGCCGGGCTCAGCACACCGAGGTCGGGCTCGGTGTCATCCTCGGCCTGATGCTGATCGGCATCGCCGTCGTGGCGGAGAAGTTCCATGCCGAGCCGTCCAAGACGGTGACCACTCTCGCCCAGCTGACCCAGGCGTCGCTCGGGCATAACTTCATCTTCTACGCGATCCAGCTGATCACCACGGTGCTGCTGGCGCTGGCGGCCAACACGTCCTTCGGCGGGCTGCCGGTACTGGCATCGCTGCTGGCCACCGACAATTTCCTGCCGCATCTGTTCTTCCTCCGCGCGCAGCGCCAGGTCCACCGGTACGGCGTGGTCGTACTGGCGATCTTCGCGGCCATCCTGCTGGTCGTCACCCGCGGGGACACCCAGGCGCTGATTCCGGTGTTCGCCATCGGGGTGTTCGTCGGCTTCACGCTCTCACAGGCCGGCATGGTCCGGCACTGGCGGGAACGACGCGGTTCTGGCTGGCTGGGGCGGGCCATCATTAACGGGGTGGGCGCACTGTTCACCCTGGCTGCGCTTGCCATCGAGCTGATCAGCAAGTTCACCGAGGGTGCCTGGCTGGTCGTGATCGTGGTGCCGCTGGTGGTCCTGATGTTGAGCCGGGTGCACACGATCTACGAGCGGATCGGCGGCGCGCTCAGGATCGGCGAGTTGCCGCCGCGGCCGCACCGGCGCAACTCACTGGTCGTCGTGCCGGTCGGCACTATGTCCAGGCTGGTCAGGGAGGGCATCTCGGTCGCACTGTCGCTCAGCGACGACGTGGTCGCGGTGACCGTCTGCTACGACGACAGGGAGGATAACCAGGCGGATCAGCGCCTGCGCGAGCAGTGGGAGCAGTGGCGCCCGGGCGTGCCGCTGGTGACGCTGCACAGCTCGGAGCGCTCGCTCGGCTCCCCGGTCGTCGACTACCTGCGCGGGCTGGAGCAGACGGCTACTCATGAGCAGCTGGTGGTGCTGATCCCTGAGGTGCAGGCCGCGCACCCGTGGCAGCGGGTCCTGCACAACCAGCGAGGGTTCGTGCTGGAGCAGGCCATCGAGCACGGTACCGAGAACGTGGTGATCTGCCGGCTCCGCTACCGGCTGGCGAGCGTCGCCGGCGACAGCGCGGGCGGCGGGAGCGGCAGTGGCGGCGCGGATGGTCCGGTACCGGCCGGGCCTGAGCTGCCGCCGGTTCAGCCCCCGCCGGGCCAGCAGCCGCCAGGCTAGAACCCGCTGGCCAGGCTCGCCCATCCCGTCCACTTGCTGCCGGCATAGCCGGCGATCGCAAGCCTGCGCTGCGCGGTCACGATCGCTGCCTGCGGCTCTCCGGAGGTGTCCAGCCAGACAGCCGGGCTGCCCAGCTCCGACGTTCCGAGGCTGGTCCACGCCGACCAGCTGCCCGCTCCGGCGCCGGCACCGACCGTGTAGCCGAGTGCGCCGCTGGTCAGCCGGCTGAAGACGGCCACGCCGCCGCCCGGCCAGGCAAGCGCGGCCGGTGAGCCGCTCGCGGCCGGGCCGCCGGGCAGCCGGCTGCCCTGAGTCCAGCCGTCCGCACCGGAGGCCTGGTACACCTCGTCGACGGGACCGGCTGAGGTGCCGGCGAACAGGTCAGTCTGCCCGGCTGCAGTCGTCACGACCGCGGGTGCGCCGGCCAGCCCGGTGCTGGTCCCGGCCTGCTGCCAGGCGGACCAGGTGCCGCCGGATTCCTCGGTCACTGACAGCGTGCCGCTGCGGCTCACGCAGGCAACGTCCAGCTCCGCGCCGCCGGTGCTGAACGGGACCGGCGAACTCGCGCAGCCGCCCCCGATCGCGGTCCACGGCGTCCAGCTGGTGTTGGCGTTCGCCGCAGTCTGCCTGGCAGTCAGGACGGTGCCGCCGGACGTGGTGACGAAGACGCCGACCGCGCCGCCTGGCTCGCGGACCGCGGCAGGATCGCCGCTGACCTTGCCGGGGGAGCCGGTGCCGATCGCGCCGCCCCACTCCCAGTCGTTCGGCTCCCCGGCCTGCTGCCAGGCATGCACGACCGTCCCGCTGCGGCTGACCGCGGCCAGCGTCAGCGCGCCGTCGGCGTCGGAGGTCACCGCCGGACTGCTCACCAGATCGCGCGGCGAGTCGCCGACCGTCCTGGTGGCCGACCAGCCGGTGCTGCCGATCGGGTGCTGGTAGGCGTGCAGCACCGATCCGTTCGCGGCCCTGGCGAACCACTCGGCGGTCCCGTTGCTGTTCATGCCCAGGGCGATCCGCAGCGGCAGCGGCGGCACGGGCGAGCCCGGCGGCGCGGGCGTGCTGGCACCGCCGAGGTTGACGTTGAGCTGGTCGGCGTCGATATTGAGCGTTGCGCCGCCGTAGGTCTGATCGTGGCCGCCAAGGTACTGATGCAGCCGCTGGTGGTTCGTCCACATCCCGGCCGGCATGTAGGAGCTGGCCGTCGTTGCCGCGCCGTCCCAGTCGGCGTAGTTGATGACGTCCGGCTCGGTCATCTTCCCGGCGGCCCGGACCAGGTCGCCGATATTGGAGAAGGACTCGTACACGCCGGCCTGGTACCCGTCGGCGTGCAGCTCGCTGTCCCAGGCCGACAGGAACGTGACGACCTGCTGGCCGCAGCCGCTGTAGGCCTCCATGTCATCGACGATGGGCGTGCCGGCCGGGATGCCGAGATTCCTCGCCTGCTGGACGGCGTCGGCGGCGGCGGCCCGCCCCTCGGCCGCTGCCTTCGACGCCACGATCGTGGCGTCGCCGAGCGCCTCCACGCAGTCGGCCTGCAGGCCGACGTAGAGCGGCCAGTAGTGCCAGCCCTGCGCCTGGATGGCAGCGAGCCAGCTGCTGGTGAGATTCGACTGGGCGCAGCCGCGGTTGACTCCGCCGATGTAGATGCCGATGGCACGGTAGCGCGATCTGAGCCAGCCTCTCATCGTGGCTGCGGACGGTGCAGCGCAGGTGTCGAAACCCGGGCCCTGATACAGGCCCTGCACATGCCCCGCGGTCACGGCCGGAGCGGCCGGCGAATCCGCCGGGGCCGCAGAACCTGCCTGCCCGGACGAGTGCCGGATATGAATTGACGACTGGATTTTCTGTATTGTCGCCAGGTCGGTGCCATATGTCAGGCTGACCTCAAGCCGCGCGGCCGGAATAATAACGATAATAGTGTGCGTGATGGCATTGTCGGAATTAATCCGCGCGGCGCTGCCGTCAGCAGTCGCGGGCCTCACTGCAGCCCGCGCATCGGGCGAGTCCGGGTTGAGCGGCAGCACCTGAACGGCACCGGTCTTGCCGGTCAGGTCGGCCGGGCACACCGGGTCAGGTCCAGGTTCACCCAGGTAAACAGCATGACGGTCGAGACGCGGGCAGGTGGTGGGATGCCGGGCTAGATTGATCACAGGCCACGACCGCGGCACCGTCATAGTGATCAGGCCGTACCTGACAGAATGCCAGGAAAGGGCGGCAGGGGCGTTATGCGCGACGGCCGCTGAGGCCGACTGAACGGCGGATCCGGCTAGCAGGAATGAAACGACGGCAGCGAGGACAGCAGATTGCCTGCGAAATGCCATGCGGTAATGGTGACGGCATGGCCACGGCAATGTGCCGGTTTTCTGACAACCTAAGGTTCCTAGTATTCCGTGCGCATCATGGCACGGTGTCGGGTGCGGCGGCCTTTCGTTGTCATTCCAGCAGCTCGGATTGGAATCTGCGGTAAATCGCCAGATGCTCAGCAGGGGCGGCCTCGTGCAGCACGCTGATCAGCTCGTCGAGCCTGGCAGGCAAGATGATGATGAAGCGTGACGGCCCGGGTCCGGCGTTGCCGAACGTGTGCGGGACGCCAGCTGGCACGAGCACGGTCGACCCGGCGGCGGCGATGACCTCGTGGTCGGCGAACCGGAAGCGGAGCGCCCCGGATACCACGTGCCAAGCCTCGTCGTCGGCGTAGTGGACGTGCAGTGGCGCGACCTCGGTCGCCTGGCCGTCAGCCGGCCAGTCCTGTACCACCAGGCTTGTCCCGCGCACAGTCCGGCCATCGCTGGCGGGCTGCGCGGAGATGATCATCGGTCCAGGTGCCATGGCGGAACTTCTCCTGTCAGCTGCCGCGGTAGGTGCCGAAGGTCCAGGTGACCGACCAGGGGTCTACCGCCGTGAAGGTGCGGCTGCCGTAACTGGTGTCCTGAATCGGCCGGGTGATCTCAAGGCCAGCTGCCCTGACCCGTGTGTAAAGTGCGTCCGGGTCGGGGGTGACGACGTAAAGCCAGTTCGGCGCTGGCCGCTCCGATGCCCGGATGATGATTCCGCCGCTGCCGTGCGGCCAGCGCAGCTCGATCTCGGCGTAGCTCCCCGGCATCTCGCCCGGGATGAGGGCGGTCGGCTCGAAGCCGAAGGCTGAGACCAGGAAGTCGATCGCTTGCTGCGGGTCGGGATAGGGGACGCTCGGCCAGATGGTTGGCGGGCGGTCCGCCGAACTCGGCGTGACGGCAGTGGTGACATGGGCAGCGGGCAGGTTCATGCGGTCAGTCTGTGCTGGCAGCGCTGTCCTGGTCTTGGAGAAACGGGAGTTCCTCTGCCATCCACTGACCGGGCGTGCAGCCGGCCAGCCTCTTCCAGTCATTGGTGAGGTGGGCCTGATCGAAGTAGCCGCACGTCACGGCGGTGTCAGCCAGACTGCCTGCGTGGCCGGACCGCAGCAGCCGGCCGGCCCGGCCGAACCGCAGGATCCTGGCCGCGGTCTTGGGACTCAGGCCGATCTCGGTGCGCACGAGCTGGCCCAGATGACGGCGCCCCAGGCCCAGCTCGCGGGCGATGCTGGCCACTGGCGCGGAGCCGGCGGTCGCAAGAAGCCGCCGCCAGAAAGCGTCCACCGCCGCCGGGAATCTGTCATCGTCGCCCACCCATCCCGATAGCACGGCATTGATCACGCTCGCTCGCTCTGCCGGCCCTGGTGCCCCGGCGAGACGGCCGGTCAGCTCGCTGCCCCGGCACCCGGCAACCTCGTCGAGCGGCCATACTCCGAGTGCGAGCGCCGCCGCGGGCAGGCCGAGGAGCGCACGAGCACCGCGCGGCGTGAGCTCGAGCTGGACGCCGCGCTGAGTGCCGTCGTGAATGATGTCGACCGGCCCGGTCCGCAGGCCCGCGATGCTGGCGGCTACTTTCAGATCCGGATGATCAGGCCGGCGCACGATCAGCGGCTCGCCGCAGCTGACCACCAGCAACAGCGTCTCGTCGGGGAGGCCGCGATGGCGGACCGGCGGCCAGCCAGCCATATCAAAATCGGCACAGCCAGCCACGTACGGGCTCAGCTGCGCGGCCAGCTTCACTCGCGTGCCGCCGGCCTGCACCGCGGTCGCGACCACGTCAGGGCCATCGCACTCACCTGTTCCGCACCGCGCCCGGCCAGGGGCCGGAGGTCCGGGCCAGTCGCAGTCAGCTCTCAGTATGCGCGTCCTGCCCGGACCGCCGTTCGGCGCATCAGGGCCGATCAGGATCGGGCTGGAAGCGGTAGCCCATGCCCGGCTCGGTCAGCAGCCAGCGCGGGCGCGCCGGGTCGGGCTCGAGCTTGCGCCGGAGCTGGGCCATGTACAGCCGCAGGTTGCCGGTGGCGTCGGCGTAGCCGGGTCCCCATACGTCGGCGAGCAGCTGCTGCTGGCTGAGCAGCCTGCCAGGGCTTCTGAGTAGTACTTCCAGGAGATGCCACTCGGTCGGGGTCAGTCGGATGTCCCCGTTCCCGCCCGCTTTGTGGTTGCCGGTTTTTCCGGCCCGCAGCACCCGCTTGGCCGCCAGGTCGACCGTCAGGTCGCCCAGCCGGACCTGCGGGAGGTCGTCGTCGGCGTTCGCCCGCCTGCTGACAGCGCGCATCCGGGCAAGCAGCTCGTCCATGGCGAACGGCTTGGTGACGTAATCGTCGGCGCCGGCGTCCAGCGCCTCCACCTTGTCGGGGCTGTCGGCGCGCCCGGACAGCACGATGATCGGCGCATCGGTCCACCCCCGCAGGCCCTGAATGACCTCCACGCCATCCAGGTCAGGCAGGCCGAGGTCCAGGATCACCAGGTCGGGGGGATATTTCGCGGCCAGCTCGAGTGCCTCCGTGCCGGTCCCGGCGGTGTGCACCTCGTACTGCCGCACCCGCAGGTTGATCCGCAGCGCGCGCAGTATCTGCGGCTCGTCGTCGATCACCAGCACGGTTGTCACGGCACCAGCCTGTCATGTCAGCTGCCCCGGCCCGGCCTGATGGTCCCGCCCCGCGGACAGCCGGGCGGGCGCCGGGTCGCCAGGCGGTTCGACGGGTGCAGGCTCGCCGGACATCGGCTCGCCGGACGTCGGGTCGGCAGGCGGCGGCGCGGGGACAGCCGGCAGCGACAGCGTCATGGTCAGGCCGCCGCCGGGGGTCTCGTCAGCCTCGAGCGTGCCGCCCATGGCCTCGGTCAGGCCGCGGGACAGGGCCAGGCCGAGCCCGACTCCGGTGGTGTTGTCGGTGTCGCCCAGGCGCTGGAAGGGCACGAACATCTGGTCCCGGTGGTCAGCAGGTATGCCGGGGCCGCGGTCGATGACCCGCAGCTCCACCCGGTCATGCAGCGTGCTGCCGGACAGCGCCGGGGGCGTGCCGGGCGGGGAGTACCGCAGCGCGTTGGCCGTCAGGTTGGCGATGACACGCTCCAGGATGCCCGGATCGACGGCCACCTCAGGCAGCGCCTCCGGGATGCTCACGGTGACGGCGCGCCCTGCCGGGCCAAGGTCGTCCAGTGACCTGGCGATGATCTCGGCCAGGTCGGCCGGGCGCGGGAACACTGCCAGCGCCCCTGCCTGCAGCCTGCTCATGTCCAGCAGGTTGTCGACCAGGTGAGCCAGCTTGTCCAGCGACTCATCGGCGGTGGCCAGCAGCTCGTCGTGGTCCTCGGCGTCCCACTCGATGTCGCTGGAGCGCAGGCTCGTCACGGCGGCCTTCGCCGAGGCCAGCGGCGTGCGCAGGTCGTGGCTGACCGCGGCCAGCAGCGCCGTGCGGACCCGGTCCGCCTCGGCGATCGGCCGGGCGGCCTCGGCGGCCGCGGCCAGCCGGCCCTGCTCAAGCGCCGCCGCGGCGTACGCGCCGAACGCGCCCAGCACCCGCCGGTCCGTTGCCGGGAGCGGCCTGCCGCGCAGCGCCAGCGTCAGGTCGTCGCCGATCGGCATCTCGACGTCCGCGTCCTCGGGCCGGGTCACCGGGTGCTCGCCCGCGGTCCAGACGGCGACCCACTTCCCGCTGGCGCTGCTGCCCTGCGGGGCGGCCTGGTGCTCCAGCAGGGTCACCGAGTCCATGCCGAAGGCCTCGCGCACCCGGTCGAGCACGGCCGGGAGGGCCCGCTGCCCGCGCAGCACGCTGCCGGCCGTGGTCGCCAGCAGCTCGGACTCGGCGCCGGATCTGGCGGCCTGCTTGGTGCGCCTGGCCGCTGTGTCGACCACGGAGCTGACGACGAGGCCGACGGCCACGAAGATGGCCAGGGCGAGCGCGTTGTTCGCCTGCGCGATGGTGAACTTGTACAGCGGTGGGGTGAAGTAGAAGTTCAGCAGCAGTGACCCGGCCACCGCTGCCAGCACGGCGGGGATAAAACCGCCGACGAGCGCCACCGCGATGACGCCCCCAAGGAAAACCAGCAGGTCGCTGGTCAGGTTGAGGTCACCGCGCACATTGGCCAGCGCGAGGGTGAGCAGCGGCAGGAGCGCGACCGCCAGGCCGTAGCCGCCCAGCTGACGCCGCCGGTTGAGGCCGCCGTGCACCCGCGGCAGGCCGCGGCCGCGGCCGACGTAGGAGTGCGTCACCATGTGCACGTCGATGTCGCCGGAGTCGCGCATCGTCCGCGAGCTGACGCCTGGGCCCGTTAGCAGCGAGGCAAGCCAGCCGCGGCGGCTGACTCCGAGGACGAGCTGGGTGGCGTTCTCGGCCCGGGCGAAGGCCAGCAGGGCGTCCGGGACGTTGTCCCCGACGACCTGATGGTAGCTGCCGCCCAGCGACTCGACGAGCCGCCGCTGGCCGGCCAGCGCGGCCGGATCCGTGCTGGTCAGCCCGTCCGACGAGGTCACGTGCACGGCCAGCAGATCACCGCCGGACGATCGCGCGGCGATCCTGGCGGCCCGGCGGATGAGCGTGTCGCCCTCGGGACCGCCGGTGAGCGCCACCACCACCCGCTCCCTGGCTTCCCAGGTCGTCCGGATGTCGTGGGCCTCGCGATAGCGCTGCAGGCCCTCGTCCACCTTGTCGGCCAGCCACAGCAGGGCCAGCTCGCGCAGCGCGGACAGGTTGCCGATGCGGAAGTAGTTGGTGAGAGCCGCGTCGATCTTCTCGGCGGCGTAGATGTTCCCGTGTGCCATCCGGCGGCGCAGCGCCTCGGGCGTCATATCGACAAGCTCGACCTGGTCGGCGGCGCGGACGACCGCGTCAGGGACGGTCTCCCGCTGCGGCACGCCGGTGATTTTCTCGACGACGTCGTTCAGCGACTCCAGATGCTGGATGTTCATCGCCGAGATCACGTCGATGCCGGCGTCCAGCAGCTCCGCGACGTCCTGCCAGCGCTTCTCGTTGCGCGAGCCGGGGATGTTGGTGTGCGCGAACTCGTCGACCAGCGCCACCTCCGGGTGGCGGGCGAGCACGGCGTCGAGGTCCATCTCCTCGAACTCGCTGCCGCGGTAGGGCAGCTTTGCCCGCGGGACGACCTCCAGGTCGCCGACCTGCTCGGCGGTGTGCTCCCGGCCGTGCGTCTCGACGTAGCCGACCACGACGTCGGTGCCGCGCTCCTTGCGCCGGTGCCCCTCGTTGAGCATGGCGAACGTCTTGCCGACGCCGGCGGCGGACCCGAGGTAGATCCTCAGCTGGCCCCGGCTGCCCGGCACCACGGCAGCCCGGACGTCCGCGAGACCCTCCGAACTCATGACATCCCCTGACCCGAGCGTCTCATGGCCGGCGGTCAAGGCTGATACCGGTAGCCCATGCCGGGCTCGGTCACCAGGTGGCGCGGCCGCGGCGGGTCGTCCTCCAGCTTCCGGCGCAGCCTGGCCATATGGAACCGCAGGTAGTGGGTGCTGTCCTCGGCGCCAGGTCCCCACAGCTCGGTGAGCAGCGTGCGGGCCGGGACGAGCTGTCCCGCGGACCGCAGGAGCACTTCCAGCATGCGCCACTCCGTCCTGGTCAGGTGAACGGGCTCGGGCTCGCGGCCGTCGGCCTGCCGCAGGACCGTGTGAGCGGCCAGATCGACACGGGAGGTGCCGATGCGGAACACCGTGGCACTGTCGCCGTGGCCGTCCCGGCGGAGCGCCGCGCGCAGCCTGGCCATCAGCTCCTCCATCGAGAACGGCTTGGTCACGTAGTCGTCGGCGCCGGCGTCCAGCGCGCCGATCTTGTCACCCGATCCGGCGCGGCCGGACAGCACGATCACCGGTGCCGCCGACCACGTTCGCAGCTCGCGGATCACCTCGGTGCCGTCCAGGTCGGGCAGCCCCAGGTCGAGGAGCACGGCGTCGGGGGGGCGCCGTGCTGCCTCGGCCAGGGCTTCCCGCCCGGCCGCCGAGGTCGTTACCTCGTAGCCGCGCGCGCGGAGGTTGATCTGCAGTGCGCGCAGCAGGGCGGGCTCATCCTCGACGATGAGGATGCGGCCCTCATCAAGCGACCGGGTACTTCTCATCGAGTGCCCGGTTCAGCAGCAGGACGTTGACGACCGGCTCGCCCAGGAACCCGATCGTGCGGCCCGTGGTGTACTGCGTCACCAGGGCCTCGACCTGCGCTGGGCTGATGTGCCTGGCGGCCGCCACCCGGTCCACCTGGATCGCGGCGTTGGCCGTCGAGATGTCCGGGTCGAGCCCGGATCCGGAAGCGGTGACGGCGTCGGACGGGATCTTCGAGATCGGCACGTGGTCGAACGCGGCGATCTGCGCCTGCCGCTGCTTGACGAACTGGATCTGGGCCGGGTTGTTCGGGCCGAGGTTCGACGCCGAGGAGTACAGCGGGTTGCAGCCGTAGTTGTTCGGCCCGGTGCCCTCGATGACGTACTTGCCGTGTTCAGTTCCCAGTTCCCAGTCCACGATCGCGTACGACGGCCGGGGCTGGAAGTACTGCGGCAGCGGGTTGCCCTTGGCGTCGGTGAACTCCTGGCACAGCAGGCTGGATCCGACGACCCGGCCGTGGTAGCTGACCAGCGACCCGTTGGCCTGGTGGCTGAAGAACACCTGGCCGATGCCCACCATCACCAGCGGGTAGACGATCCCGCAGATGACGGTGAAGACCAGCAGGGCACGCAGCCCGATCAGGTGCTGGCGGAGGAAGGACGGTAGACGATTCATTTCCAGATCACCGGAATCCAGGGATGTTCATGATGATGAGGTCGATTGCCTTGATCCCGATGAACGGGATGATCAGGCCGCCGAAGCCGTAGATCCACAGGTTCCTGCGGAGCATGGCCGACGCTGACGACGGCCGGTACCTGACGCCGCGGAGCGCCAGCGGGATCAGCGCGATGATGATCAGTGCGTTGAAGATGATCGCTGACGTGATTGCCGACTTCGGGCTGTGCAGCCCCATGATGTTGAGGTAGTGCAGGCCGGGGAACACGCTGACGAACATCGCCGGGATGATCGCGAAGTACTTCGCCACGTCGTTGGCGATGGAGAAGGTGGTCAGCGCGCCGCGCGTGATGAGCAGCTGCTTTCCGATCTCCACGATCTCGATGAGCTTCGTCGGGTTCGAGTCCAGGTCCACCATGTTCCCGGCCTCCTTGGCGGCCGAGGTTCCGGTGTTCATGGCCACGCCGACGTCGGCCTGGGCGAGTGCGGGGGCGTCGTTCGTGCCGTCCCCGGTCATCGCGACCAGCTTGCCGCCTTCCTGCTCCTTCTTGATCAGGGCCATCTTGTCTTCCGGCGTCGCCTCGGCGAGGAAGTCGTCCACGCCGGACTCGTCCGCGATGGCCTTGGCCGTCAGCGGGTTGTCACCGGTGATCATGACGGTGCGGATGCCCATCTTGCGCATCTCGGCGAACCGCTCCGCGATGCCCTCCTTGACGATGTCCTTGAGGTAGATGGCGCCCAGGGCGCGGGCAGTGCCGCCCTCCTTCTCGGCTACCACCAGCGGAGTGCCGCCGACGCCGGAGATGCCGTCGACCATGGAGCCGAGCTCATCTGGCGGGGAGCCGCCGTTCTGGCGGACCCACTCGGCCACCGAGGCGGCCGCGCCCTTGCGGACCTCCCGCCCGTCGGCTAGGTCGATGCCGCTCATCCTGGTCTGCGCGGTGAACTCGACGAACTCCGCGCCCTGCAGCTCGCCCTCGGCCCGCTCGCGCAGGCCGTACTTCTCCTTGGCGAGCACCACGATGGACCGGCCTTCGGGGGTGTAGTCGGCCATGCTGGACAGCTGCGCCGCGCTGGCCAGCTCGTCAGCCGTGACGTCCTGCACCGGCAGGAACTCAGTGGCCTGCCGGTTGCCGATGGTGATGGTGCCGGTCTTGTCCAGCAGCAGGGTGTTCACGTCACCCGCGGCCTCGACGGCGCGGCCGGACATGGCCAGCACGTTGCGCTGCACCAGCCGGTCCATGCCGGCGATGCCGATCGCGGACAGCAGCGCGCCGATCGTGGTCGGGATGAGCGCCACGAGCAGGGCCACCAGGATGACCAGGGTCTGCGGCGCGCCCGAGTAGAACGCCATCGGCTGCAGCGTGATGACGGCCAGCATGAAGATGATCGTCAGCGACGCCAGCAGGATGTTCAGCGCGATCTCGTTCGGCGTCTTCTGCCGCTTGGCGCCCTCGACGAGGGCGATCATCCGGTCGATGAAGGTCTCGCCCGGCTTGGACGTGATCTTCACGATGATCCGGTCGGACAGCACCTTGGTGCCGCCGGTGACCGCGGAACGGTCGCCGCCGGACTCGCGGATGACCGGGGCCGACTCGCCGGTAATGGCCGACTCGTCCACCGACGCGACACCCTCCACGACGTCACCGTCGCCAGGGATGATCTCGCCGGCCTCGACCACCACGAAGTCGCCGAGGGTGAGCTGGGTGCCGGGCACCTCCTCTGCCCTCAGTTCCTTCTGGCCCGGCTGCCAGCCGGTGACCCGGCGGGCGATGGTCTCCCGCTTGGTCCTGCGCAGCGTCTCGGCCTGGGCCTTGCCGCGGCCCTCGGCCACGGCCTCGGCCAGGTTGGCGAACACCACGGTCAGCCACAGCCAGACCACGATCGTCCAGTTGAAAACTGCGCTCGGGCCGGGCGTGTTCCTGATGGCCGTGTAAAGGGTCAGCAGCGCGCCGACCTCGACGACGAACATGACCGGGTTCTTGATCTGGACCCGCGGGTCCAGCTTCTTGAGTGCGGACGGGAGTGACTGCCAGACCATCTTGGGGTCGAGCAGACCCCCGGAGAGCCGGCCCTTAGCCGCACTGGCCGATGTGCCGCCCCGCGTGGCAGGGGCCTCCGGCTTGGTTGTCATAGCCATCTCAGTGCAGTCCTTCTGCGAACGGGCCCAGAGCGAGCGCGGGGAAGTAAGTCAGGCCGACGAGGACGAGGACGACGGCGACGACCATGCCGACAAACAGCGGCGTCCTGGTATCCAGCGTCCCCGCGCTCTCGGGTGTCGGCTTCTGTCTGGCCAGGGATCCGGCCAGGCCGAGCGCGAAGATCTCCGGCGCGAACCGGCCGAGCAGCATGACGATGCCGCCGAGCACCTGGTACCACATGGCCGAGGTGCCGAGCCCGGCGAACGCGGAGCCGTTGTTATTGGCCTCTGACGCGAACGCGTAGACGATCTCGGTCAGCCCATGAGGGCCGGGATTGAAGATCGCCGCCTGTCCCTGATGGGTGCCGATCGACAACCCGGCCGCGGTCAGGATCACTACCGGCAATGTCAGGAAGTACAGGGCTGCGTACTTCATTTCCACCGGGCGGATCTTCTTGCCGATGTACTCAGGCGTGCGGCCGACCATCAGGCCGGCGACGAACACCGTCACGATGGCCAGGATCAGGATGCCGTACATGCCGGCGCCGATGCCGCCAGGCGCTATCTCGCCCAGCGCGATGTCAAACAGGGCGATGCCGCCGCCGAACGGTGTGAGCGAATCATGGAAGCAGTTCACCGCCCCGGTCGAGGTCACCGTTGTCGAGGCCGCGAACAACGAGCAGCCCGAGGTGCCGAACCTCGTTTCCACGCCTTCAGTGGCGCCATGAGCGAGCTTCGCGGCGGTGGCGCCGCCGAGGCCGTAGTGCGCCTCGAAGAAGCTGATGCCGCCGATCGCGATCAGCCAGATGATGGCCATGACGGCGACCAGGGCGTAGCCCTGCCGGTTGTCCTTGACCATCTTGCCGAACGCGCGGGGGGTCGCGAACGGGATCAGCAGCAGGCTGAAGATCTCCAGCCAGTTTGTCCACGGGTTGGGGTTCTCGAACGGGTGCGCGGAGTTGGTGTTGAAGAACCCGCCGCCGTTGTTCCCCAGGTCCTTGATGGCCTCCATCGAGCCCACCGGGCCGCCCGGGATCGTCTGGTGCGCTCCGGACAGGGTCGTGACGGTCTGATAGGCGTGCAGGCTCTCGATCGCGCCGTTGGCGATGAGGATGATCGCGATGATGACCGAGATCGGGATGAGCAGCCGGAACGAGGCCCTGGTGACGTCCACCCAGAAGTTGCCGAGCTTGTCGGTCCTGGACCGGACGAAGCCCCGGATCATGGCGATCGCGACGACCAGGCCGACGGCAGCGGACATGAACTGCTGCACGGTCAGGCCGGTCATCTGCACCAGGTAGCCCATGGTGGACTCGCCGGCGTAGTTCTGCCAGTTGGTGTTGGTGACGAACGATGCGGCCGTGTTCCACGCCGTGTCCGGCGGCACGCTGGCCATGTGCTCGTTCAGCAGCAGGTAGTGCTGCAGGCGCTCCAGCCCGTACAGGAACAGGACGCTGACCAGTGAGAAGGCCAGGATGCTCCGGACGTAGCTGCTCCACTTCTGATCGGCCTTGGGATTGATGCCCATCAGCTTGTAGACGCCGCGCTCAATCTTCCAGTCTTTCTCGCTGGTGAAAATGCGCGCCATGTAGTTCCCGAGCGGGACGTAGCACACGGCCAGCGCGGCGACAAGCAGGCCCGCCTGGAGCCAGCCTGCGGTTGCGCTACTCATCTAGAACCTCTCAGGAAACACGAGTGCCGCGAATAGGTACACGGTCAGCAGAAAGCCGCCGATCAGCCCGATCCAGTTCTCAGCGCTCAAAGGTCTCGACCCCCTTGAGGATGAGCCAGAGGACGCCGAAGACGACGATCGTCAGGCCGATATAGAACAGGTCCCACATGGTGTCCTCCAGCGGACGCCTAGGTAGAAGCAGACGTCTCATACAACTGCCCTGAACTGGGCAGACAGCGGATCCAAACAGGACCCATGCGGCTGCGCCACGATTCCTAACGAACTCCATGCGGCCCCTGTGGAACCACAAGCACCAGGACGGGAACGGGCCCGCCTGACCCGGTCTCGCCCGCCGGGCCGGCGGTAGCAAGGGCAACCCAGCGGGCTTTTGCGGGCACGCGAAAGCGGGGCCGCCCGGCTGGACGGCCCCGCTGGTGAAACTGGTTCTGGCTTTTACCGACTCCGCAGGTCAGGCAGCCTGCAGAGACGAGCGGCGGCGGACGTAGGCGGCGCCGAAGCCAGCCCCGATGAGGCCGAGCAGCCCGAGACCGAGGCCGAGGCCCTTGCCGGACGCGACCGGCGACGCGACCGAGCTTGAGGTCGGGCCGCAGGTGGAGGACGCCAGGTAGATGTTCTCGGTGCCGTTGAACAGGGCACTGTCGCCCAGCGAGATCGCCACCGCGTTGACCGTCTCACTGCCGTTAGGCCCGGCGACCTGCTGGTTCAGGGTGATCGACAGCGTGATCCCGAGGGGAGTCAGCGAACCGGTCGGCAGCAGGCTGGTCACGTTGTCGTTCGGGCTGCTGAGGCCGGCGAGGCTGATAGTCGTGCCGGCCACGGTCAGGCTGGCGATGCTCGTCGTCTCGACGTAGCTAGGCGTGTTGGCGCTGTTGTAGGTGCACGACGAGCTAATCGCGCCGGCCGAGATCAGGCCGCCCAGCAGCGGCAGCTGGAGAACAGAGCTGAGGCTGTCGATCGACGACGTTGCCGAGTTCTGCGTGGACGACGGATCGGCGGCGGTGTCAACCAGCGCGTCGTCGCTGGTGGTGCCGATGACCAGCAGGCCAGGCAGCGTAACGCCGGCCAGGTCAACCGTGTCCGGGGTCGGCGGCACGGTGGCCGGTGCGACCGGGCCCAGCGTTATCGGGCCGGTCGCGTCAGCCGCGATGGCCTCGGGGCTCTGCGTCGCCTGGGCAAGAGCAGCCGGCATAACTGCGATCACGCAGGTGCCGGCCAGCGCGGTCACGAGCAGACCGCGCCTGATGGAAGTTCGCATAGTTTTCCCTTCGCGTTGCCGGGAGCCGGATACAGCACGCCGCCCGGTCACTGTGCGTGACAACAGCAGCAGACGCTAAGGCCGTTGTTCGGTAGTTGAGGTGGATAAACCGCACGTAGTCACGCGCTGGGGTGACCCGGCCTTGCAATTTCACACCCGAGGGTGACGTGTCGGATCACTCACAGTGATTGACCCTCGATACGTTGTTTGCATCACCAACGCCACCGGGGGGAGCGAACGTGATGAGGGAACGCCATGGCGGCACCGCGCTGCTACCGCCGCAAGCGGCCACGGTCGCCCGCAGGCCAGCCGGGCTGGTCCAGGTGGTGCTCGCCGACGAGGCGCCGCTGATGCACTTAGCGGTCAGGTCCGTGCTGGCGGCGATGCCCGGATTCACCCTGGCGGCCGCGGCGGCTGGCCTGGCTGAGGCTGAGCAGCTGATTCTGCGCGTGCATCCCGACCTGCTGGTCACCGACGCTGACCTAGCCGGGGAGAGCGGGATCGCGCTGTGCCGGTGGGCCCGGCAGGCTTACCCCGGTGTCGTGACGGTCATCCTGACGAACAGAGACGAGCCCCTGCTTGTTCAGGCCGCGCTCGCCGCCGGGGTGTCCGCCTACCTGCTCAAGAGCTCGGCGCAGGAGACACTGACCGCGAACCTGCGCGTCGCCGTGCGCGGCGAGCGGGTGCTGGATGACCGGCTCGGCCGGCCGCACCACTGGCGTGGTGAGGCAGAGATCGCGATGGAGTCAGGCCTCAGCCGGCGCGAGCGCGAGGTCCTCGGCGAGATGCTCGCCGGCCACTCGAACAAGATCATCGCCAGCGCGCTGTGCATCTCCGAGGACACGGTGAAAAGCCACGTCAAGGCGATCTTCCGGAAGCTGGGCGCACGGGACCGGGCGCACGCGGTCGCCCTGGCGCTCGGCACTGCGTCCGTCGGTGACGTGCCCGGAACGTCCGCGCTTGCCGGCGCCGGGCGCGGCACGATGCCGCGGCCATCGCCGTGGCCGGGCGGCGATCCCGCGACCAGCTATACCGGCCACTCGCCCGCCGGCGGCTATCCGGGCGGCCAGCCGCCGCCAGCCTGCCACCCACCGTGGCTGCCCCGGCAGAGGGCGGGGCAGTAGTGACGGCAGGAGCGGTACCCGGCGCGCGGCGCGGGGGCCACCACCGGGCAGCCCGCGACCGTCCGCTGCGCACGGGCGGCGCTGCCCGGTCTCGTGCCGCACGGCCGGCTGGCAGTTCCCCGGCGGCGACGGCGGCCCGGCTTGCTGTCGGCTGCGGGCTGATCGCGCTGGCGGCGCTGGTCGCCCACGAAGACCTCAAGATCCGTTCGTTCGAGGCCTGGCTGGCTGGCCGGGTGATCGCCGCGGGCGCGCGCGTTCCGACTACCGCAGTGCCGAAGCTGGCCACCGTCTGGTTCGGCATCAGGACCACGCGTATCGGCCTGGTGATCACGCCAGAATGCACGATCGCGCTGCTGATGATCCCGTTCCTGGTCGCGACCGCGCTGATCGTCTGGATGCGCAGGCGGGTGACCCTGCCGCTGGCCGGCCTCAGCGCGGCGCTCGTGCTGCTCGTGGGCGTCAACCAGGTGCGGCTGCTCGGAATTGTGTGGTTCGTGAAGGAGATGGGCTTCCAGAGCGGCTACTACTGGGGCCACACCCTGGTCGGATCGATGATCACCATCGTGGGCCTGGCCGGCTCGCTCGCCACCTTTGCCTACCTGGGAGTGTGCCGCGGCCGGAGTACCCGGACCTAGCACCCGCACGGCCGCGGGACGTCGTCAGAGTCAGTTCAGCAGTTACCGCACACGGGGGTCCTGGACATGTATCCACCACCGATCGGCGTGCTGCCGGTCACGGGCATCAACATGATCGCTCTCGGCCTCATCGCCGGCGTGCTGCTCGTTGCCGGGGCGGTCCTGATCCGGGCCACGTTCTTCTCCCGGTCCCGGCGCAATCACTAAGCGCGCTCTGCGCGCGCCGCCGTCGGTCAGGTCTAAGGAGAGAAGTCGTGCTGGCAGCCTCGCTGGAGCTGTTTCTTGTCGCGCTCGGGCTGATCTATTTCGTCGGCACAACGGCCGCGGGCCTGCGGGTGCTGCGGTTAGCGCGGCGCCAGTCTCATCCGCGCCGCCGGCCGCGAGCCCGCCGGGCGGTCAGCAAACGGGCTCCGGCCGCCCGCGCTCCGTCGGCGGCGCGCGCCGGTGCCACCCGCGTGGCCCGGCTCGCCTGGCATAAGACCATCACGGCTGAGCAGCCGGGGCATCGCGCCAGCGTCGTAGTGGACCCGGCGGACAGCGTCGTCTACTTCATCGTGCCCTGCCTCAACGAGGAACGCGTGATCGAGGACTCTGTCCGCAACCTGCTCGCGGATCCGCGTGGCATCGTCGTGGTCGTCGACGACGCATCCGACGACCGGACCGGCAGGATCGCGGCGGCCATTGACCCGCAGCGGGTCATCGTGGTGCGCCGTGACCTGCCGGACGCGCGGCTCGGGAAGGGCCCTGCGCTGAATGCCGGCTTCAGCCGGGTGCTCCAGGACGCCGCCGCGCGCGCGATCGCGCCGTCACGCATCACGGTCTGCGTCATGGACGCGGACGGTCGGCTGTCTGATGGCGCGCTTGATGCGGTACTCCCGCTGTTCGCCGATCCGCGCGTCGGCGGTGCCCAGCTGCCAGTACGCATCCGCCGGGTCCGCGGATCGGTGCTGACGCTGCTGCAGGACCTGGAGTTCTGGGGCGTGTGCGCGGTCGCGCAGCTTGGCCGGATCGGGACCGGCACGGTGAGCCTCGGCGGGAACGGACAGTTCACCAGGCTGGCCGCGCTGCTCGAGCTGGGCGACAGCCCGTGGCGGGCCCGGCTGACCGAGGACCTTGACCTCGCGCTTGCACTCGCCACCGCTGGCTGGCGGCTGACCTCGACGCCCGAGGCCTATGTGTCCCAGCAGGGCCTCACGAACCTGCGCGCGCTCATCAACCAGCGCACCCGCTGGTATCAGGGGCACATGCAGGCGGGCCGCTGGCTGTCGACGCTGTGGTCGTCACGCCGGCTGTCCCATCTGAGCATGCTTGAGCTCACCCTCTACCTGCTGGTGCCGTGGGCGCTGGTGCTGCCCTGGTCGCTGATCTTCAACTACAACCTGGTGCTGATGGGCATGTGGGTGGCGGGCTGGACGCCCGGACCCGGCGTGAATGCCGATCTGCGCGAGCGCATTCTCACGGTCGTCATCTGGTACGCGGTGTCCTGCATCCCGGTGTGGATGGCCGGCTACCTCTACAGCAGGCAGCGCCGCCGGTCCGGGCCAATCAGGGCGCTGCTGCTCGGCCACCTGCTGCTGCTCGGGAACTACATCACCTACGTCGCCTGCTGGCGGGCATTCTTCCGGCTGCTAGTCGGAGCCAATAGCTGGCAGAAGACCAAGCGCCACCGGGAGCGGTCGCACCGGGTCGTGACCGGCCGTCAGCGGCGGCCGCGGCTGGTCGCGGCCCACGCGCAGCCGGCCGGGATGCCCGGCCTCGCGGCCGCGAGCTGCCGGGTGGTCATCCCGCCTCAGCGGCCTCCCGCCATGGCGGAGATGTCCGTCCGGACACAGCCGGTCCCGCGAGTCGAGCCAGCGCCGCGGGCGGAGCCTGCCGGGGCTGGCAGGTCGCCGGGCAGCCATCGCGCCGCGCGCGGGGGCCGCCCGCGCCGCGCTCCCGGCGAACGAGGCGGCAGCGGCCGGGGCGGCAGCCATCGGTCCGGCCGTGACCAGGTGCCCGCCGGCCGCGGCCCGTCTGCGTCGGTGCCGGGTTAGTGCTGCTACAGGCACGCCAACCCGGCCCCCATCACTGTCGTTCAGCCGAGCGGGCGGGCCGGATCAGCCGGCCAGGTAGCGCTGGAGGTAGCCGGCGATGCGCTCGCTGGCACGGCCGTCACCGAACGGGCACGGCAGCCGGGCCAGCCGCGCGGCGAGCCCGGTATCGGCACTGAGCTCGCGGCCGAGCTCGCCGAGCCGCGGGCCTGGCCGGACCAGGTGCGCGAAGCCTGCCAGCACGGCCTCGGGGCGCTCGGTGGAGTTCCGCACCACGATCAGCGGCCGCTTCAGCACCGTGCACTCCTCCTGCACGCCCCCTGAGTCACTGACGAGCAGCCGGGCCAGCTGTGCCAGGCCGAGGAAGGCGCGGTGATCAAGGGGCGGAATCACCCGCAGCCGGTCTAGCTCCGAGTCCAGCCCGTGCCGCCGCACTGCCAGCCTGGTCCGCGGGTGCAGCGGAAGCAGCACGGGCAGCCCCAGCTTGCTCAGCTCAGTCAGAATGATCTCCAGCCGGCCGCCATCGTCGGTGTTCTCCGGCCGGTGAATCGTGGCCAGCACGTAGCCGTCCGGCTCGGCGCCGAAGCCGGCCGCGATCGCCCGCGCGGCTCTCCGGCCGGGCAGCATGCGGCGGGTCGCTTCCACGATCGTGTTGCCGGTCAGCTCGATGTTCCCGGCTGGCACGCCCTCGGCCAGCAGATGGGCGACCGCGCCGGGGGTGGGCGCGCAGTGCAGGTCAGCGACCACGCCGATCACGCACCGGTTGATCTCCTCGGGCATCGCGCGGTCGAAGGAGCGCAGGCCGGCCTCGACATGGACCACCGGCACTCCGGCAAAGCTCGCCGCCTGCGCGCCGGCGGACGCGGTGTTGGTATCACCCTGCACGACGACGACGGCGGGCGCAGTGGCGCAGAACTCCTCGCCCAGCTGCTCGATCATCCGGCCGATCTGCGCGTGCCGTGGCGCGCCGCCGATCCCGGCCAGCAGCCGGGGAGCGGGCAGCCGCGCCGCCGCGAAGAACACTCCGGCTAACTCGTCGTCATGATGCTGCCCGGTATGCAGCAGCCGGACGCGGTCGCCGAGAAGGCGCACTATCTCCGCGAGCTTCACGATCTCCGGCCGTGTCCCCACGACAACGGTCACCTGGCGATTTCCGCCCGCACGCTGCATGCCAGCCCCCGCTGCCGGTCCCGCCCCGCGCCATCCCCCCGAACGGCGCTGCCAATTGTCTCAGCAGCAGCGTGATCGGCGCCGCAGGCCGCGCGCGGCCGGTGGTTTCCGTGCCTGCTCTTTACCGGGCCGAGGTGGCCGCGGCCTGCGCCGGAGCGGTGCGCGGCTCGGGCACTGCCGGCCGGGCGGCCGGGACCGCGGCGCCATGGGCCCGCAGCGGTCTGGTCGGCAGTGAGATAGCGGCCTCGAGGGTGCCCAGCCGCCGCAGGAAGGCGAACGCGAACCATGTCGGCATCCAGGCGATGGCGCGCCACTGCCGGTGGGCGACGGCCAGCGGCAGGCTCACGACGAGCGGCAGTGCGCCGCCGGCTGCGTAAAGCAGAGCGAGGATGCCCAGGTTGCTGCGGTAGCCGGGATGAGTCAGCGCGAGCTCGGCCATGAAGATCGGCGCGACCATTCCGGCCTGGAGAGAGAACCAGGAGAAGCTCCGCCGCAGCGTCCACAGCCAGACACGCGGGCCGGCCGATCCGCTGCGTATCGGCTGGTGCTTGGCGTAGGTGTGGAATCCGCCGCGCGCCCACCGGGTGCGCTGCTCGATGAACTCGGCAGGCGTCCGCGGCACGTCCTCATAACACCGGATCCGCGGGTCGATCACGATGCGGTAGCCAAGCCTGCCAAGCTGCATCGTCAGGTCGTTGTCCTCGCCGTTCATGCCGACCGGGAACCCGCCGATGGCGACCGCGGGCTGCCGGCGGAAGGCGGTATAGGTGCCGGGCACGACCACCACGCCGTCGACCAGGCTCTGCCCGAGCCGGGCGAACCGGAACTGGAACAGTGCCTCCAGCGTCCGCAGCCGGTGGAACCAGGTGACGTGATCGGTCCGCGGCTCCTCCATGGCGCCGACCGACCCGATGACCGGATCGGCGAACCAGGGCACGCTGTAGACGAGGGCGTCCTGGCCCATGATGCAGTCCGCGTCGATCCTGATCACGATCTCGGCGGTCGCGAGCCCGAGCGCCCGGTTGAGCGCCATCGACTGGCCGCCGTTGGGCGCGGTCAGGACCAGGCCGGAGGCGTACGCGAGCCGGCCGACGGCGTCGGCCGCGATCGCCTCGGTCGCGTCCTTCGACCCGTCATTGGAGATGATGACCCGGACCGGGCCGCCGTACCTGGCCGCGGCCAGGTCCGTGGACTCGATGAGGGCGGCGATGTTCTCGGCCTCGTTGTACGCCGGGACGATGATGTCGACGGGCGGACGCTGCCTGCCGGGGTCGGGCAGCCGCGGGCTGAGCCACCACAGCAGGCACAGCGGCGCGAAGGTCGCGGCGAACAGCAGGCTGACCGCGTACAGGGGGAGGAACAGCTGCCAGCCGCCACTGCCCCCGTGGGCCGAGGTGAACGCGTAGACGCAGATCAGCAGCGCCACGGCGCAGAGGATGGCGGCGCCGGCGAGGATGCTGTCCCAGGCCCAGCACGGCCGGCTGCGCGGGACGGTGGTACCGCGCGGCATGATGAAGCCGGTCAGCGTCATGCGGGTGACTACCAGCCCGCCGATCAGCAGGTTGACCAGGGTTGCCTCGATGCCGAACGGGGCCACCAGCCAGCCGGTCGCAAGGCCGGCGGCGATCATCAGGGCATGCGCCAGCAGCGACATCGCGAGATACAGCGGCGCGTGCGCGAGCATCACCAGCCGCCGTCCGATATCGGCGCGGACGACCAGGGAGATGCCGACGATATAGGCGACCGCGAGGAAGAGCGTGGCCGGCCGCAGCCGTGCGATGTAGCCGTTAACCCCGGCCGGGTCCCGGCTGATCGCGACCGCGACGGCGCGCACGGCGCCGGCGTACAGCTGCGGGAACCCCGGCCGGCGCCAGCCGGCGAACACCAGGCCGAGAGCGGCGGTCACCGCCAGGAAGGTCCAGGTGCGGGGCCGGTGCCGGGAGGTAGGCACCGGCCGCGGAATCAGCACCACCGCTCTGCCGTCCCCGGCGTCATCCCCGCGCTCGGCGCGCTGCGGCAGGATGCAGGCGGCTACCAGTGCCGACAGCATCGCCGCGGTGACACCGAGCAGAGAAATATTCATCTACTGGCCCCCTGGTCCATTACGTCGCCTCGCGCGGTGCCGGCCGCGGTCATAGTGGCAGTGCCCGAGGAACATTACTTGGGAGGCCGTCGAGCTCATCCTGATAATGCGTAACAAGGCCCGCGCGGCCATTGACGGATTAGCCGTAATGGTGCGGTCAGCAGCAAAAGACCGAGGTCAGGCTAGGCGCGAAAGTTATCTTCTCGGCGGCTCTTGATATGCACGGGCATAAAACGCCGGAAGAGTCCCCGCGTCCGCCAAGGCGCTGCCGCGCTCCCTAAGCTCAGTCATTATCAAAATTCGTCGTGCGGATTTCTGGCTGGCTGCCAGCGGTGAGCCGCGGCTCTCGACGGGCAGCGGGAGGGGGAGGGGCTGGCGTGACGGCGTCCTTGTATTCCGGCGGGCAGCTTGCGGAGCAGCCGGAGGTGGCTGCCGGATCACCCGCGGATGGTCCCGGCGGCGACACCGAGCCGGTCGGCGGGAGCCGCCGCCGGTGGCCCTCCCGGCGGACCACCGCCGGCCAGCGGATGGCGGGACTGCTGATCCTCGTTGGCTGCGTGCTCGGCTCGGCCGTGTACGTCCAGCAGATCGGCCGGGACGATGACCTGCTGATGACCGGCTCGGTGATGAGCGCGGGCGTGCTCAATCTGAACTTCGCCACCGGCGGCGTGGTCGCGCGGGTCCTCGTCCGTGTCGGCGACCAGGTCAGGGAGGGTCAGCTGCTGGCCACCGAGGCTGCCCCCGGTGAGGCCTCGATTGAGGCTGCGGACGAGGCCGCGGTGTCAGCGGACCGGCAGCAGCTGGCAGTGGAGTCCGGCCCGGCCGAGGTCGCCGGCGACCGCGCGCAGCTGGCCAGGGACCGCTCGCGGCTAGCCTCCGACCGGCAGGCGCTCTCGCAGCGCCGGATTGTCGCGCCGGCGGCCGGCGTCGTCACCGCGGTGGATGCCGCGCCCGGTGACACCACGGCGCCGGCCGGGGTGCCTGACTACATCGGCCCCGGCCGGACCGCTCCGGTGTCCGTGCCGCCGCTGTTCTCGCTGCTGCCCGATGCCCCGCGGGTCAGCTCCCGCGCGGGCGCCGGCGGGTCGGCGCTGCTCCCGGTGATCCAGCTCCGGACCTCAGCGAGCTGGGCGGTTCTCGCCCTGGTCCCTCAGGGCCTGGCGACGGCCCTGCACAGGGGCCAGGCGGTCATCGTGTCGGTTCCGGCGGCCCGGCTGGCAGGGCTGCCCGGAGTGGTCCGCGAGGTGCTCGCGACGCCGGTTGAGACCGCGGACGGTGATATGTACGAGGCGGTCGTCGACGTGCGTGCCGACCCGGCCGATCCGCCGCTGGACGGCATGACGGCCAATGTCTCCCTTGTCCGGCCCGGCCGCCAGTGAA